>Ga0335077_10000708_pt1 | contig 37877 bp, 33 predicted proteins | sample Lox_Sample_31_FD_207151 | JGI IMG/M metagenome (GOLD analysis project Ga0335077, IMG submission 207151) | Soil microbial communities from Loxahatchee National Wildlife Refuge, Florida, United States - Lox_Sample_3.1 | ecosystem: Environmental > Terrestrial > Soil > Wetlands | place: USA... | reverse complement strand
GTCGACAGGCCGAACGAGGTCCCGAACTCGACGATGGTCTTTGCCTGGCGCGCACAGACGAGGATGTTGAGCAACGTCCCGAACTCCCGCTCGACTGGAATGTACGCCGCGCTCATTGACTCATAAGTGGCGCGATAGTCCGCCTGCTGCGCCTCGAAGATCTCCTTGCGCTCCTGTGGAGACATATTCGCAAAGCGCGCTCGCAGCGGCAGGTCCGCGCTCGCGGCAGTCGCGTACAGCCGATCGAGGACGTCACTCACGAGCCTTGAGGTCAGGGTTGGCATATGTTTTCCCCGGCGTGGGCCATGCTCAATCGAGAAATCGAGGCGGTGGCACGAACGCTCGATAGTGCTTCTCCAGGAGCTGCGCGAAACGCAGGCAAGTGCGATCCCCATATTGGGGTCCGATGATCTGCACGCCCACCGGCAGCCCCTCCGGCGTCAAGCCGATCGGCGCAACCGTCGCCGGCAGATAGGCGACCCCCGCATAGCCGGCCCAGAACAGTTGATTCTCGAATGGCACGTCGTGGCCATTCACCGTCAGGCTGCGCAGCTGCGGGGGAACCGTCGAGTGCAGAAAGGCTGCCGTGGACAGCGGCGGACACAAAACGAGATCGTATCGCTCGAAGAAATTCCGCCACTCGAGGCGCACACGCTGACGTTCCTCATCGAGGCGTAGCCAGTCGCGATGAGTCAAGGTCGCGCCATAAGCATTCAACTGGGCCATCTCACGCGTGGCGCGGCTGGCCCCTCGGGCGCGCGTGACTTCGCGCTCGAACTCGTCATCCGGAATGCTGGATGCGACGGCCGCACGCAGCAGCACCATGAAAAGCTGATAGAGCTCGAGACTGTCGAAGGCCGGACGCGCATCGCGCGCCACCGTGGCGCCCGCCTGTGTCAGAAAGTCGCCGAGCGCGACCAGCTGCTCCTGCACTGGCCCATCGACCGCGGCGAACGGATCATCCACGATGAGGGCCACGCGAAAATCCGCCAATGCGTTGTGACGCGGCTCGGGGAGGTTGAGCCGATAGGCGGACGCAGCCGGCGCAGCGGGTCCGGCAATAATCGACAGGGCGAGCTCGAGATCGTGAGCGCTCCGTGCCATGGGACCGACCACCGCGATGTCCGTGCTCTGGCGCGTCTCGAGCAGCATGTGCCCATCCTGGGGGCACAGGCCATAGCTCGGCTTGTGGCCATAGACGCCGCAGTAGTGCGCGGGGTTGCGGAGGGAGGAAGCAATGTCGCTTCCGAGCTCTAGGCCGGTGAGTCCCGCGGCGAGTGCCGCGGCCGAGCCGCCGGAGGATCCACCCGGCGTGCGCTCGAGGTCCCACGGATTGTTGGTGCGCCCATAGATCTCGTTGTTGCTCTGTCCGTCCATGAGCGCCGGCGGTACGTTGGTCTTGCCGAAGATGACACCACCCGCGGCGAGCAGACGATCCACGACGAGCGCGTTCCTCGTCGCCACGTTGGCGCGAAATTCGGCCAATCCGAACGTGGTCGGCGTGCCCCTCAGGTGAAAGGACTCCTTGATTGTCATGGGCAGACCATGCAGGGGACCGAGCCACTCGCCCCGCGCGAATGCGCGGTCGGCGCGATCGGCTTGCGCACGCGCCGCGTCGAACTCACGCACGACGACGGCATTGACCGCCGCTCCATGGCCTTCGATGCGCCCGAGATAGTGCTCGAGCAAGTCGCCACTGCGGAGCTCTCCCGCGCGGATCCTCGCCATGAGGGCCGAGGCAGGCGCAAACGTCACAGAGGAGTAGTGGGCAGTCCTGTTCACGGTGACACTCCATCCGTGATGGCGCGCAGCACCGCTGCGCGGCTTAGCCCGCGATCCGTGCCTAGCGGCCCGCGATACTTCGAGTCGATGTCGGGGCGGTTCTTGCGCGTCACGCCGACCTGAATTGCGAACCACTCGTCAAGAGGATCGACGGGCCAGTCGCTGCCATAGGCGATGCGAGCGCCCGCCTGTGCGAGGAAGGCCGCTGGCTCGATATAGGGATAACGGGTCGGACCGAGGTAATCCCTCGCACCGTCCACGGTGTCTGGCGCCGGCTTCTCCCACTGAAACGACAACACTGGAATGGCCGCGGCGCGGACACCTTGCGCCGTGAGCGCGAGTGAGGCGAGCAACGTGCAGCCTGCAGGAATCACGGTGGACGCGCGAACGTGCAGGGACATTTGCAGAAACCTGCAGAATCGTGATGCTATGAGCATAGTCTCCGGCGAAGCGGCAGCCTTATGCGGCGTGTAGTGTATCGTGTGGCTGCGAGCCTCGATGGGTACATCGCAGGGCCAAAGGGGCAGATCGACTGGATCGTTCACGATCCGACGATCGATCTCGCGTCACAGTTCGCCGCGACGGATACCGTCCTGCTCGGACGCCGGACGTATGAGCTGACGCTGCAACCGGGCGCGCCGCCTTGGCCACCCAACTGGCGCGTCTACGTCTTTTCCCGGACGCTCCGCGCACCTCTCGGTCCCTCGGTCACCTTGATCCGCGAAAACATAGCGGAGGCAGTGAGGGCATTACGCGCCGCAAGCGGCCCGGACATCTGGCTGTTTGGGGGTGGTCAGCTGTTTGCGAGCCTGCTCGCGCTCAACTCGGTCGATCGCTTGGAACTCACGATCGTTCCCGTACTTCTGGGCGGGGGGACGCCTTTCCTCGGGCCCGGTGCCAGCCAGATCCCTCTCGAGCTCGCGCACTCGCAAGCCTACCCGAGCGGCATCGTGAGTCTGCAGTACGATATTCAGCACACGGCGCCTGACCGGCGGTGAGCGTGAGAGTCGCAGAAAAGGAGATGTCACCATGAAAGCCCGCGCCAACGTGTTGCGGATGTTCGCACTTTGCATGGCTCTTGGCTCCGCTCTCAGCAGCCGCGCCGCGCCCGCTGCGCAAGAATCCGCGGCGTGCGCTCCCGCGGGCGATCTGCACTTCGTCTGCGGTGTGGTGAACGTCGAGGATTTCCTGCCCGTGAATGGCGGGCGATGGCTGGTCGGCAGCTCGCTCAAACCGGGTTCGGTGGGACTCTATCTCATCGATACGTCCGCCAAGACGGCCGTGCCCGTCGCGCTGTCGATCGCAGGCACCGCGGATCCTACTTACGCCGGCTGCGCACCGCCGGATCTCAAGGCGCTCTCGACCCACGGGTTGGACGTCGTGGCGGGTCCTCACGGTGTGACGACGGTGTTTGCGATCAATCATGGCGGACGCGAGTCGGTGGAGGTGTTTCATCTGCAGCCAAAGCAGGCCGCCGCTCAATGGGTGGGTTGTGTGGTGCTGCCACCGGGTGCGAACGGCAACTCGATCGTCGCTCTGCCGCACGGATCCTTCGCGCTGACCAAGTTCCTCGATACGAGTGACAAACAGGCCTTCCAGCACATCATGGCAGGAGAGATCAACGGCATCGTCTATCTATGGCAGCCGGACAAGGGATTCAGTGAGGTGCCGGGCACTGCGCTCTCCGGCGACAACGGAATCGCAGCCTCGCCCGATGGCAAGTGGCTGTTCGTAAACGCCTATGGCACGCGCGAGATCTATCGGGTACCCCTGTCCGGCGGGGGCGAGCGCGCCAAGGTGGGCGTCGACTTTCATCCGGACAATTTGCGCTGGGCTCCCGACGGCAAGCTCTTCGTCACCGGGCAATTCATCGACCCGCAGCGGCGCGGCGCTCCCGACGCCTGGGCTACCGTGCGGCTCGACCCGCGCACCATGGCCGTCACGGAGGTGGTGAAGGAAGCGGGTCTGCCCGAATTCGGCGACGCCACGAGCACCGTGCAGGTCGGAAAGACCCTCTGGTTCGGCACGTTTCGCGGGGATCGCATCGCCTATCGTTCGGCGCCCTGATCCCTGCCCTGATCCCTGATGATCAGCTGGAACTTGCGGCTCCGCGGGTTCAAGGCAATCTCATCGACCGTTTGAACGTTGAAGTGCACGTTCGCCATGCGCTTCTGGGCGAGGATCTCGTTCAGCCGCATTTCGACACCGCGCACCGCCTCGGCGCGGCGCGCCGTATCCAGAGAAAGGTCCAGACAAACGACGAAACGGAATGCAGTCGGCCCCGTCAATTGCATCTGGAACCGTGATACGCCGGCCACGAAGATCTCATTGATGGTGTGCGGGCTGATGAAGTCCTCGACTCCGTCCTGATTGAGGAACTTCGGCATCATCTCCGTTCGACCCACGAGGCTTTCGATCTCCAGATACGGCCCATTCTGAGCGTTCGTCGCGGCGATGGGCCTCAAGATATCGGCCATTCGGTACCTGATGAGCGGCAGCGTGTAGTTGAAAAGATTGCTGACCAGCGTGTGATCCGCGAACGGTTCGTAGATCAAATCATCGTCGAAGAGCAGCATCGTGGAGCCGCCAGGCAGCGCGACACCCATCATCAGATGTTCGCTGCTCCCGTAGCCGTTGTTGGCCGAGCAGCCGAACGCCTCCTCGAGAGTGCGCTTGTCGGTGGCACTCATGCTCTCGCCCGCCGTGCCGAGGGAGATCGGCGCGATGCGCAATATGCCCGCATGCTGGCGTTCCGCCAGAATCGTGAGCGCTCCCGTGTAGCCGGCGAGGACGTCCGGCTGAAATTTGTTGAGTGAGGCGATCGTCACCGGCAGGGGATCGTTGACTTCGTAGAGGCGGCACTGGATGAGGAACCGGGCGAGGCCGCGCGTGGCGGCCGTGATCATCGTGACGCCGGCGAAGTGTCCGCCGACGGCGCCGTAATAGGCGATCTTGATGCGGCGGAAGCGCCGCCGGGTACGCTGCGCGCGGCGCTCTTGCCTTGAACGCCACGCCTGCGCCGAACCGCGCGCCCAGTCTTCGGGGGAGTACACGAAGTAGCCGACTTCACCGGATGTTCCCGAGGTGTGAACGACGCGAAATTCGTTCAGGAACAGCTCCGCCGGATCCTTGGAGCGCGTGAGAAAATGCGTAATCGCCTGCTTGGTGATGCGCCGATCGGTGACGATACGATCAAAATTGGCCATCAGAATCGCCTTCGTGAGCGGCGGAAAATCGCTCGGCGCACAGCGATCGATGTCGAGGTGGCGCTCGGTGACGAGCTGCGCGTAATAGGGCGCGTGCGCGGCTGCGTACCGCACGAGCGCGCGAAATTTGGCAAGCTGCATCTCTTCCAGCTGCGCGCGGGTCATGCGCGCATTGCGCCGGAACTCTCTCAGCTTGCGCAGGGTGAGGCCGAGTTGCGGACGCATGGCATTGCAGGCGTGCGAGAACCAACAGTGCGCCGCCGAGGCCGCCGGCGATGCCGAGCGGCGTGCGCGGGCGGCGCCGCTAACCGGCGGCAGCCGCCGCCCGAGCGCGCATGATTCTTTCGGTCTCTGCGCGCGTGGAGGCGGGGCCGGTGTTGCGAGTGGCAAGCCCTCCGGCCACGGGCTCCCTGTTGAACGGCTCGGGATCTCCCGGGCGCAGCTTCAGACCAAACAAGGTGTGCATGCCCGGATGTCGCCCGAGGCCGCCGTAGAGGTCAAAACCTCGATCGAGCCAATCGCGCAGGGGGTCGTCGTCCGTCAGCGGGGGAGTCTTGGCCACCGACGCAAGCCACAGAAATACGGCGAGCGCCCGATAATCGGCGTAGTTGGGCTTGCTGCCGCCAAGCCACTTGTTCTCTCGCAGAAGCTGGCGGAACGGCTCGAGCGTCGGGAGCACGTGGGGCAGACGCTCCTCGCGGCCAGCCTGCGTTTCCTCCAGCTTGCGCCCCAGCATGTTCTCGCGGCTGCGCGTGACGTATTCATGATCCTGCGGCAGCGACAGATCACGATAGTCCTGGATATAGCAGCCGAACCACGGACGAATTGCAGTCGTCCATAGCCATCCCTCGACGAACTTGGTCAGCACTTTGACGCTCTCGTCGCCGAAGAGCTGGGGTCGATCGGGGTATTTCTCATCCAGGTACTCGGCGATGAGCCAGCTGTCGAGCACCCAATGACCATCGTCGACGATCACGGGCAGCCGCTCCGAGCGGCCGCTCGTGCGCTCCATGATGCCGGTGAAGCCGCCAGGCACGATCTCGATGTCGAAGCCTTTGTGCTTCAGGGCATATTTGGTCGCCCATACGAAGGGGCTGATGGTGCAGCCCGTGGCGAGCTGCAGGTCGTAGAGCGTGATGGTGTTGTTCTTGGCCAAGGCAGTCACCTCCATGCATATACGAGTGGGCAGTGTACAAGCGGTCCTACCATCACGGGTAGTCGCGCCAGAACGCGATCTCGGCATGACGCAGGGCATCGGCAATGCGTCTCGCCCAGGCGCCCTGTCCGGGCGGGTCGAGAATCAGATCCTGGCGTATCTCGAGTTCCACGTAGGGCAAGCCGCGTCCCTCGGCGTGCTGAGGAATCGTATAGTCGGTCTCGGCGCTACAGAAGTACGGCTCGTTGTCACCGATGACGAGTTCAGGCTCGCGGCGTAGCGCATCGAGCACCAGCCCCGCGAAGCGGCGGTCGCGATTGTAGAGCACCGCCGCGTGCATCTCGCGGCGCACGCCCTTGAAGACCTGCGTCATGCTGTGCTGTGCCACCAGGATGGTGCGGCGACCGGCCAGCTGCCGCTCGTCCAGGAGCGCGCGCAGATGCTCGTGGTAGGGCTCGAAGAGCTCCATGCGGCGGGCCGTGCGCTCGGCCTCGAGGAGTCCGGCATTGCCGGGAATCGCCGTGCTCTCCGCCACCGTGGGAATGGATGTCGGCCAACCGGGATTGCGATTGCAGTCGATCACCAGGCGCGAGTAGTTCTGCGCGACGAGCGCCGCATCGAGCGCTGCCGACAGCTCGCCCGCCACGGCCGCCGCTCCGATATCCCAGGCGATGTGGCGCTCGAGATCAGTGGCAAGCAATCCGAGCTCATCGAGCTTGCGAGGAATGCGCGGGCTTGCGTGATCGACGGTGATCACGAATGCCGAACGACCGTCGCGCCGACGCTCGTACACAGCAGGCGGCTCGTCGGGAGCGAGCAGGCGATCACTCATCGCCATAGATCCTACACTCCTGCAGATCGACTGCCATCTGCGGCGCTACCGGTTACTATGACAGCCTCGGAGGCATCGACAGGCGTTCGCAGTGAGTCAGACCGTGCCCACGATGAAGCCTCGTACCATCGAGCGCGAGCAGGAGCACGCGCTGCTGGATGCCATCGAGCGCTGGGTCGAGCGCGAAGTCGCGCCCCGAGTACTGCAATACGATCACGAGGATCGTTATCCGCACGAGCTCGTCCAGCAGATGCGTGAGCTGGGGCTGTTCGGCGCGACCATCAGTCCCGAGTACGGTGGGCTCGGGCTACCCGCATCGACCTACGCGCGCATCGTCATGCACATCTCTTCGGTGTGGATGTCGATCACCGGCATCTTCAATTCACACTTGATTCTCGCGCTCGCGATCGAGCGCTTCGGCACCGAGCGGCAGAAGGAGGAGTGGCTGCCGAAGCTCGCCAGCGGCGAGGTGCGCGGCGGGCTGGCGCTCACCGAGCCCAATGCCGGCACCGACCTACAGGGCATCCGGATGACGGCACGGCGCGATGGCGATGCTTACGTGATCAACGGTACCAAGACCTGGATCTCCAACGGCATCGAGGGCTCGTGCTTTGCGTTGCTGGTGAAGACCGACCCACTGGCCGAGCCGCGTCACAAGGGAATGAGCCTGTTCATCGCGCCCAAGCAGCAGGGCTTCAGCGTCGGCAGAAAGCTCGAGAAGCTTGGCTACAAGTGCATCGACTCTGCCGAGCTGATCTTCGAGAACTATCGCTTGCCGGCGCACTATCTCATCGGCGAGACCGAGGGGCAGGGTTTCTATCAGGCGGGCGGCGGCTTGGAGCTCGGCCGTATCAACGTGGCCGCGCGCGGCGTCGGTATCGCGGAGGGCGCGCTGCAGCTCGCGACGCAGTACGCCCAGACGCGCCGCACCTTCGGCAAGCCGATCTGCGAGCACCAGGCCATTCAGCTGAAGCTCGCGGAAATGGCCACGCGCGCGCGCGCCGCGCGTCTGCTGACCCTGGATGCGGCGCAGGCTTTCGATCGCGGCGAGCGTTGTGACTTGCAGGCGGGTATGGCCAAGTACTTCGCCTCCGAGGCGGCCCTGGAGAACGCCACCGAGTCGATGCGCATCCACGGCGCTTACGGATACTCGAAGGAATATCACATCGAGCGACTCTATCGCGACGCACCGCTCACCTGCATCGGTGAGGGGACCAATGAGATGCAGCGCATCATCATCGCGCGGCAGTGGATCAAGCAGCATCCCATCACCTGAGCACTGTCGTGAACCCCAAGAAGCCTCTGCACGGCATCCGCATTCTCTCGGTCGAGCAGTTCGCCGCAGGGCCCTACGGCACGATGCTGCTCGCCGATCTCGGTGCAGAGGTGATCAAGATCGAGAACGCGACGATCGGCGGCGATCCGGCGCGCTATACCGGACCCTTCTTGCTGGGCGATGCCGACAGCGAGTATTTCCAGACCTGGAACCTGAACAAACGCAGCGTGTCGCTGGATCTGAAATCGCCGTCCGGCCGTGCCGACTTCGAGCAGCTCGTGCGGGGCGCCGATGCCGTGGTCAACAATCTGCGCGGGGATCTGCCGGCCGCGCTCGGTCTGGACTATCGGACACTCGCGGGCATCAAGCCGAGCATCGTGTGCCTGCACATCTCCGCCTACGGACGCAACAACGCGCGCAGCGCATGGCCGGGATACGACTATCTGATGCAGGCGGAGTCCGGCCTGATGGACCTGACGGGCGAGCCCGACGGGCCACCGTCACGTTTCGGTGCCCCCTCCATGATCGATCACATGACCGGTGCCACCTCGATGGTGGGTCTGCTGGCGGCGCTGCTCGCCGCGCGTGCGAGCGGCAAGGGCTGCGATGTGGATGTGAGTCTGCTCGATGTCGCCTTGCATCAGCTTGGCTATGCAGCGATCTGGTATCTGAACGAGGGACTGAAGCTCGGCCGGCAATCGCACAGTGCGCACTTCTCGGTTGCGCCGGTGCAGACTTTGCGCACGCAGGATGGATGGATCTTCGTGATGTGCATGACGGACAAGTTCTGGGCGGAGCTGCTCGATGCCCTGGGGCGCTCGGACCTGAATGCCGATCCGCGCTTCTGCGGCATGCAGGCGCGTCATGCACATCGCGAGGCACTTACGCAGGTGCTGCAGAGCGAGCTGAGTCGCAAGCCGACGCGTCACTGGCTCGCAAGGCTCGAGGGTAGGATCCCCGTAGCCCCGGTTCTGGATGTCGCGGCCGCGCTCGAGAGCGATTTCGTGCGGCAGACAGGGATGGTCCGCCGCGTGCCGCATCCGGCAAAGGCCGACTTCCGCATGCTCAGCAACCCTCTCAAGATCAACGGCGAGCGGCTCGATCTGCGTGTGTGCGCGCCGCTCGGCGCTGATGGCCCTGCGCTGCTCGAGGAGTAGTTTGCCGTGACCGAGACGTCCGAGGGCCCGTCGCGCTATCGCGCGAGCGCCGGCCGCTGCTACGAGGATTTCACCGTCGGCGATGTGTACGAGCACCGCCCGGGGCGCACGATCACCGAAGCCGACAATATCTGGTTCACGCTGCTCACCATGAACACGCATCCGTTGCACTTCGACAGTGCCTACGGCGCGCGCACGGAGTTCGGCAAGCCGCTCGTCAACAGCTGTCTGACGCTCTCGATCGTGGTCGGCATGAGCGTGCGCGATGTGAGCCAGAAGGCGGTCGGCAATCTCGGCTGGGATCACATCGAGCTCACCGCGCCGGTGTTTGTCGGCGACACCATCTACGCGGAGTCGCAGGTGCTCTCCAAGCGCGAATCCGCCTCCCGCCCGACGCAGGGCATCGTCACCGTGCGCACGCTCGGCAAGAAGCACGATGGCACGCAGTTCATGAGCTTCGAACGCACCGTGCTCGTACCCAAGCGTGGCCACGAGATCGAGTACTGATGGAAGCGGCCGGTACCGAGAAGCGCGCCGCGGGTGATGCGATCCCGGCGCCCGAGCCGGGCCTCACTGCAGAGACTCTGCTCGAGCGCGCTGCGGCGCTCGTGCCGCTGCTGCGTGCGCAGCAGGACGAGGCGGACGAACGCGGCTACTATTCCGCGCAAGTACACGAGAAGCTGCTGCGGGCGGGTCTGTATCGCACGCTGCAGCCGCGACGCTTCGGCGGCTACGAGCTCGATCTCGGAACATTCCTGAAGGTCGTCGTCGAGATCTCGCGCGGGCATCCCTCGAGTGGCTGGTGCTTCACGCTCGCGAGCTCTCATTGCCTGATACTGGCTTCGCACTGGAGCGAGCAGGCGCAGCGCGAGCTGTTCGGGGCGACGGGTGACTTCAGGGCGTCGCATCGTTCGGTGCCCGCCGGCACCTTCAAGAAGGTCGACGGCGGGTACCTTCTGGTGAGCGGCAGCTGGTCGTATTCCTCTGGCACGCCCATCGCGACGCACTTCGGAGGCGGGGCGCTGCTGCCGGACCGGAACGGCAATCCAGTCAGCGTCAATTTCTTCGTGCCGCGAGAGAAGGTGACAATCCTGCCCGATTGGGGCGGCGATCACAGCCTCGGCATGCGCGGCAGCGGCTCGAACACGGTGAGGATCGAAAACGTGTTCGTACCCGAGCATCACATTGCGTGGGGTAACTTCCTGCTCGAGCAGACCCACCCCGAGGGCACTCCCGGTACGCGCTTGCACGGTAACCCGATGTATCTCGGCGTGGTCGGTGGCCCCTACCATCTCACCTTCAGTGCGATGTTCGTGGGCACCGCGCGCGCCGCGCTCGAGGAGTTCGATCAGCTGATTCGCAAGCGCAAGGTCATCGGCAACCCGGGGCTCTACCTCTATCAGCAGTCCGATGTGCAGCGTGCGTTCGGAGAGGCGATGGTCCTCACAGACTCGGCCGAGGTGCTGATGCGCGCCGCGGCGGATCTGTATCAGGAGTATTGCGAGCGCTGGGCACGGCACCGCACGCCCTTTGGCGCCGCGGACACGATGAAGATCTGGAGCATGGCGCGGCAGAGTTGCCTGATGTCGTGCAAGGCCGTCGAGCTGCTCTTTCACAGCGGCACACCGACCGTCACGACGCAGGGCCACAACTTGCAGCGCTACTTCCGCGATATCCAGATGTACCTGGTGCATCCCGCCGCCCAGCCGTGGGTCACCGCGGCGCGAGCGCAGACGCATCTGAATCTGCCCGTGGAATACTTCAGCGCGCGTAAATAAGGCGCGCGGCTGGCGCGGCTAGGCGCTGCGGGCGCAGGCTTCGACGCGGCCCGCCCGCCCATCATTGGCATACACTCCTCTCGAGTGTATAAGAGCGCCTGTTACTCGAGGAACATGCGCATGGCCGCCACACCGGTTCGCTCCGTGGGCCACACGGGCATCACCGTCTCGGATCTCGACCGCTCCGTCCAGTTCTATCGCGAGGTCCTCGGACTGCCGGTCAGCGACAAGGTGCATTGCACGGGGGAGATGTTCGAGCGGATCACCGGCGTGCCGGGCGCGGATCTCGATGTGTGCTTCGTGCGCGCTCCCGGGCACATCATCGAGCTGCTGTGCTATCGCAAGCCCGATGAGCGCGTGCGCTCGAGCTTGCGCTCGTGCGATCCGGGCTTCTTCCACATCGCGCTCAAAGTGAAGGACATCGATTCGGTGGTCACGGCGGTGGGGCGCGCGGGCTTTCGCGCGCTGAGCCCGGTGCAGGGCGTGACCGGCGGTCCGCTCGAGGGTCTGCGCGTGGTCTATGTGCGCGATCCGGACGGCGTCGTCATCGAGCTCATCGAGGAGCCGCCGGGCGTGGTGCTCGAGGAGCTGTACCTGAAGGGCGCGAGCTAGGAGCACGCTTCAGGCGCGGGCTCATGAAAGCGGCCGTCTTCAAGGCGATCGGCACTCCGCTTCAGATCGAGGAGCTGCCCGAGCCCGTGGCGCTCGAGAGAGACGTGCTGATCAAGGTCGACCGCTGCGGCATCTGCGGCAGCGACCTGCACATGACCGAGGACCCGATGTTCGGCATCCCGAGCGGGACGGTGCTCGGACACGAATATGCCGGCGAGATCGTCGCGGTCGGCCCACACGTGCAGCGCCTGCGCCGCGGCGATCGAGTCGCGGTGCTGCCTCTGCGCAGCTGCGGTCGCTGTGCGGCCTGCGTAGCCGGCGAGCAGGCATGGTGCGCCCAGATGCGTATCGATGGCGGCGGCTACGGCCAGTACGCGCTCGCGAACGAGACTCAATGTCTGCCTCTGCCCAAGACCGTGTCGGCAAGTGATGGCGCGCTCATCGAACCGCTTGCGGTCGGGTTGCATGGTGTCAATGTCTCGGGTCTCGTCGCGGGCGCGCGCGTACTGGTGCTCGGCGCCGGCCCCATCGGCCTTGCCACGACGTTCTGGGCGCGGCGGCTTGGCGCCAGCGCCGTCGCGGTGACTGCCAGCTCCAATCAGCGCGCGACGTTGGCCCTGACTCTGGGTGCGACCACGTTCATCGATCCACAGCAGTCCTCGGCAGCCGAAGTGTCGGCAGTGCTGCGCGGTCCGCCGGACATCGTCTTTGAGTGCGTAGGCAAGCCCGGTCTCATTGCCCGCTCGATCGAGTGCGTCCGCCCGCGAGGAACAGTCGTGGTGCTCGGCCTGTGCACGGCGGTCGACTCGCTCGTGCCCTTCTTCGCCGTGGTGAAAGAGGTGCGGATTCAGCCCGCGGCGCTCTATCGCATGCGGGACTTCGAGATCGCCGCGGACGTGATGGATCGCGGCGATGTGACTCCGCGGGCCATGGTGACTGACACCGTCGCACTCGGCGCCATGCCGGTCATGTTCGAGAGCCTGCGGCGTCGGACCCACCAGTGCAAAGTTCTGGTGAATCCCTGGTCCTAAGGTCCTAAGCGCAGGACGCCGCAACTGGTCGCCCACACAATAGCCGCATCCCAAGGTGTATGTCATGAAGCTCGAAAACAAGGTGGCGGTGGTTACCGGCGCTGCGGGGAACATCGGTCTCGCGGCCGTGAAGCGCTTCGTCGCCGAAGGCGCGCGCGTGCTTCTGGTCGACGTGAATCAGCGCGCGCTCGAGGCTGCGTGCGCCGCGCTTGATAGCGAGCGCGTCGCGAGCTTCGTGGCCGATGTCACGGCGGCACGCGAGGTAGACGCGTACGCGCGCCATGCGGCCGAGCGCATGGGCCCGATCGATGTATTCTTCAACAACGCAGGCATCGAAGGACCGAACGCACCGATCACCGAGTTTCCGGAGGAGGCCTTTGACAAGGTCATGCAGATCAACGTGCGCGGCGTATTTCTCGGACTCAAATATGTGGCGCCGCGCATGCGTGACGGCGGTAGCATCATCATCACCTCCTCGATCGCCGGACTCATGGGCAGTGGGCGCTTCACTGCCTATACCACCAGCAAGCATGCGGTCATCGGTCTGATGCGCGAGGCCGCGATCGATCTCGGACCGCGCCGCATCCGCGTGAACACGATTCATCCCGGATTCGTCAAGAGCGAGATGGTGCTGCGGATCATGAGGCGCATGCAGCCGGGCACGGCGGACGCTGCGCTGCTGCAGCAGCTCGATGCGCGCACGCTGCTGGGACGATGTATCACTCCGGAGGAGATTGCCGACGGTCTTGCGTTTCTTGCGAGCGACGATAGTCGCATGATCACGGGTCACACTTTCGTCGTCGATGCCGGCACGCTCACGCAGTGATGCAGGCGAGAAGCGTGCAGCGGCGCCTGCGCGGAGGTCACATGTATAAGCGTCCGGTCGGCACCATTTACCTGCTGAAGCGCGCCGAGGTCGCGGTACGCGGCTGCATGGATGTCGCGCTGGTAGAGTTCGATCTGACGCCCGCGCAGTTCTTGATGCTGTTTCGCTTGCGCGAGCATGCGGAGCTCTCGAGCGCGGCGCTCGCGCGCGATATCGGCGTGCGCCCGCAGTCCATCATCGGCTTGATCCGGCCCCTCGAGCGCAAGGGTCTGCTGCAGCGTGAGCCGAGTCCGGCGCACCAGCGCGTCCTGCACATGCGCCTCACGGCTACCGGCAAGAAGCTGCTGGCAGATGCCATGCGAGTGGCGGCGCGCATCGAGGCCGAGTTGCTTGACGATCTCGACGACCGCCATGTCACCGCGCTCCAGGAGGCGCTCAGCAAGCTCTGGAGTCGCGCGGAGGGTCACTCGCTGCACCCGAGCTCGATTCGGGCGAAGGCCGAGAAGCTGATGCGCGAGCATCTAGCGATCACGCAACGCCGCGGTCGCGCCGGGCGGCGGCTGCGCGAGAGCGCGAGCCGGGCGCGCGATTAGGCGCAGGGTGGGGGCCTCTGGGGAGGGCGGTCAGAAAAGTGGAAACTGTATGTTCCCCAAGAGCCCTTAAGGGCAAGTCCAGTTACCACCTCGGCGCATGCCTCACCCCAGCACTACCTGACCCCAGCCCTACCTGACCCCAGCCGAGACCCTACCGGTGCAGCAGGCTGAGCACCCTTAGTTGTGGCGCCTGCTAGGGCGCGCACATCTCCGTGAGCAGCCCCTCGATGTCGCGCAGTGCGACCTCGCGGCGCATGGCATCGAAGAGCCGCAACTCGTCGAGGACCGCGGGCGCGACTTGCATTGCGCGGCGTGCGTCGATGCCAAAGTGCCGCAGGCTCGTGGGCACATCGAACTGCGCGATGAAGCTGCGCACGGCGGCGGCGCAGGCGAGCGCACGCCCGGTGGGATCCGCTGCGAGTGGCAAGCGCAGCGCCTCCGCGATATCGGCAAAGCGCTCGGGCACATCGCGCGCCACGAAGCGCATCGCGGGCACCAGCGCGATGCAGGAGGTGATGCCATGGGGAATGTCGAATGCCGGTCCGATCTGGTGGCCCAGCGCATGCGACAGGCCGAGGCCGGTGTTGAATGCGCCGTAGAGAGACAGCCACGCGGCATCGAGGCACTCACCGCGATGCGCAATCGCTTGGGAGTCGGCACCGCGCGAGCGCGGCAGATGCTCGATGATCATGCGGATCGCGCGCACCGCGAGGGCACTTGCGAGCGGATGTGCGCGCTTGGCGTAAATGGTCTCGATCGCGTGATCGAGGACACGAATCCCGGTGCTGATCCAGAGCTCATCGGGCGTCGCGATGCACAGCTCCGGGTCGTGAATGACCACGCAGGGCTGCAGGCGCGCATCGAGCACGGCGCGTTTCACGTGGCTAGCCGCATCAGTAACGCCGCCGCCCGGGGTGAACGCCGCCGCTGACAGCGTCGTCGGCACCGCCACGTGCACCAAGCCCGTCTGCGCGCGCGGATCGAAGGCGCGCTTGAAATCGAGCTGCCCGCCCTCGAGCGTCATGTCACGCCCATTCATCCGGCTGGCGGCGGCGACCTTGGCGCTGTCGATGGCGCTGCCACCGCCGAAGCTCACCACCGCATCCGCATCGAGCTGCGCGAGCGCGCGCGCGATCTCCCGCACGGCAGTTACCGGAGCGTGCTGTGCGGCTGCGCCGCTGATGCCGACACAACGCGTGCCGAGCGCATCCCGGAGTCGCGCGAGGAGGGGCGAGCGGGCGAGCGAGGCGCCGGTGACGACGACGACCCGGGAGACGGCGCGCAGATCAAGCTCGGCACCGATGGCATTGATTGCCGCGGGCCCTGAGATCACCTTCTCGAGACGCGTGAGATTGAACTGCAGCATGGCGCACGACCGTCGGGTGGCTTTCAGGATGCTCGTTCCGATTTGTCGGGTCAAACATGGGCGGCGCTGCGCCTGGAAGGATGCGCGCGATTTCGCCAGGTATCAGCCGGGCGCGGAAGACTGCACTGCTGGATCGCGCTCTGGGCCGGCGACGATGCCCGAGTCGTGCAAGCGCCCGAGCACCGGCGTGTCGAGGCCAAGCACTTCCTGCAGCACTTCATCCGTGTGTTCCCCCAGGAGTGGTGCCGGCTGCGTGGCGTTCCGCCGCTCCTCGCCCACGCGCACGGGCGTGCCCGCTGCGCGGTGCACACCGACGCCCGGAGTGTCGATGAGGTCGAATACTCCGGACGTGGTCGCAGTGCGCGGGTCGTGCGCTAGCAGCTCGCCAACCGTGCGATAGAGTCCCCAACACACGCGATGGCGATCGAAGGTACGCGCGATCTCCGCAAGCGGCCGCGCCGCGCACCAATCAGCGATGATCGCGGCGATCTGTTCCCGCGCCTCGTAGCGATCTGCCTCGCGCGTAAACTCTAGGCCCAGGCGTGCTTCCAACTGAGCCATCGCAGCTTCGGCGTCACACGCTTTGAGGAGCGCCTGCCACTGACCGGCCGAGATTCCGGCAACCATCACGCGTCTTGCGTCGGCCGTGCCGAAATCCCTGCCGAAAGCGCCATAGACGTAGTTGCCGATCGAAGGTCGCTCGCGCCGCAGCAGCTCGGCCTCGGCCATGACGCCGAGGTGCGAGACCGCCGCGAAGGCCACATCCGATAGGGCGAGCTTGAGCTCGCACCCTTTGCCGGTGCGCCGGCGGCGGTCGATGGCCGCGAGTAGCGCGAACGCCGCCTGATACGCGCACGCCAGATCCCACGCGGGCACGACGTTATTCACGGGTGCAGCGAGCGAGCCGCCGCCAGTGACTGTCGGATAGCCCGTGGCGCAATTGACCGTGTAGTCCACTGCGGTGCTGCCGTCGGCATTGCCGCAGATGGTGCAGCTGATGAGATCGGCGCGGCGTGTGGCAAGCGTCGCGTGGGCGAGCCAGCTCGTGGCGATGTTCGTAAGCAGAACGCCGGCCTCGGCGCCCGGTGCGGTGATGAGTGCCTGCACCAGCTCGCGCCCCTCGGGTCTGCGCAGGTCCACCGCAATGGAGCGCTTGCCCTTGTTGAGTCCGGTCCAATACAGGCTGCGCCCGCTCGGCATGAGGGGCAGACGCCCGTAATCGATGCCGCCTCCGATCTGATCGATGCGAATCACGTCCGCGCCGAATTGCGCGAGCGTGAGTCCCGCGAGCGGCGCCGCGATGAAGGCCGAGCTCTCGATCACGCGCAATCCATCCAGCAGGGAATAGTTCATCTGATCGGGCGCGCGGCGGTGATGCGTGAGCTCATGCGGCTGCTATTATCTCTTGCGCGTACGCCCGCGGGAAAATCCTGCTATGGATACAGTCGAGGTGCTCATTATCGGCGCAGGACCGGTGGGTCTCCTGAGCGCTGTCGCGCTCGCGCAGCTGGGCGTCGACGTCATGGTCGTGGAGGCAGAAGCCGGACTCAACGACTCGCCGCGGGCAGCGGTCCACTTTGCAACGACACTCGTGCCCATCCGCGATCTCGGACTGCTCGAGGATCTCGAGGCGCGCAGTCTCAAGGTGCGCTCCTTCGGTTTTCACGCGCCGGCCTTTGACTTTCACCCGGTGCTGTCGATGAGCTGCATGAGCGGAATCACCTTCGACTATCAGCTCCATTGTGGTCAGGATGTGGTCGGCAGAATCGCCATGACGCACGCCGAGCGGCGCGGCGCGCGCGTGCGCTTCTCCCACAGGCTCGTCGGCTTGAGCCAGGAAGCAGAATACGTCCATGCCGACGTGCAGACCACCGACGGCATGAAGCGCATCAAGGCGGACTGGGTGATCGGCGCGGACGGTGCACGCAGCACGGTTCGTGAGCTTCTGGGGCTCGAGTTTCTGGGTCACACCTGGCCGAACCGTTTCGTCGCCACCAATATCTACTGCGACATGGCCGCTTACGGTTATCAGCCATCTAACTTCATCTGCGATCCGCTCTACGGCGGCGTCGTCGCGCAGCTGGATGAGGCGGGATTGTGGCGTCTCACCTACCACGAAAGCGGCGCGCATCCGGTCGGCAGCTTCATGGAACGTCTGCCGGAGAAGTTCGCGGGATTCTTTCCGCGAGGCGCGCCCTATCGCATCAAGGCAGCGCAGCCCTATGTGATCCATCAGCGTTGCGCGGAGCGTTTGCGCGTGGGGCGCGTGTTGCTCGCCGGTGATGCGGCGCATGCCACCAATCCGTGCGGTGGCCTCGGGCTCACGACAGGGGTGTGGACCGGCATGATTCTCACGGATCTGCTCGGCGCCGTTCTAAGGTGCGAGGAAGATCAGACGGTGCTGGACCGCTACTGTAAAGAGCGGCGCAGGATATTCTGGGACGTGACCTCGCCCGGCGCTTCCGAGAACAAGCGGATGATGGAAGAGGGCGATCGCGAGCAACGCCTCAAGGATATCGAGGGCGTGAAGCTCATGGCCTCGGATCCGCAAGTAGCCCGGTTGATGATGGCCTTTCCTTTCAAAGTCATCGGCGATCCCTTGCGGGAGGCATCCCGCTGGCGCAATGCCGATCCGACCGCTCGCGCGGGCATCGCGGTGGAGAAGCGCGCGTCGCAACTCGCCTAGGCGGTAACGCCCGCAGAGGACGCATGCCTAGGCGGATCGTCGGTGCCGTGCTACCGTGCCGCCCTCGACGAGCGCCAGCGAGCGACACACCATGAACACATGGCTCAGAGCGGCTGCCGCAGGATGCGTGACCGCCCTTCCACTCATCTCGTATGCGGCACCTCAGGCTGCACCGGCTGCCGCGGAGGAACGCCTCGGCACGGTCTCGTTTCCTGTCTCGTGTGCGCCATCGGTGCAGGCGAGCTTCAACCGTGGGGTCGCGCTGTTGCACGACTTCTGGTACGAGGAGGCTGCGCCGCAGTTCAAGCGCATCCTGAAGAGCGATCCCCACTGCTCGATGGCCCACTGGGGCCTGGCGATGAGCGGCTTCCATCAGATCTGGGATCGGCCGGATCAGGCCACCATGGCAGACGGCTGGCGCGAGATCGAGGCAGCCCGGGCGCACGGCGCCGGGAGCGCGCGTGAGCGCGACTACATCGCTGCGCTCGGCGAGTTTTTCAAGCCGGGAGCGAGCGATTACCAAGTGCGCATCGGCGCGTATTCCGCCGCCATGGGCAAGCTCTACGCCGCCCACCCCGAGGACGTCGATGCCGGCGCCTTCTACGCACTTTCCCTGCTCGCGGCCGAGACACCATCCGACACGAGCCTCGAGCAGGAGCGCAAGGCCATGGCGGTGCTCGCGCCTCTGTGGGCGAAGCATCCGGATCATCCGGGGCTCGTGCACTACATCATTCACTCGTGCGACAACCCGCCGATGGCGCCCGACGGACTCGCTGCGGCCCGCGCCTACGGCAAGGTCGCGCCCTCGGGTCCGCATGCCGTGCACATGCCAGGACACATTTTTGCGCGCCTCGGCTTGTGGCAGGAAGACATCGCGGCGAACAGGGCCTCGGTGGAGGCATCGCGCGCGGCGGTGGCACGCGGCCTGAGTGGCGGCATGGATCAGTTTCACTCGGATGACTTCCTCGTATACGCCTACCTGCAGAGCGGACAGGAGCAAATGGCCCGCGATGTCGTCGCCGAGGCGAACGCCGCGATCACTCACTACGAGTCGATGCCGGGCATGTCACCGGATCACTATATGGAAGGGATGTTTCCCTACTATCGGATGAAGCTGCCGGTGTTCGTCGCGCTCGAGACCCGGGACTGGAGCGGCGCCCTGGCGCTCGAGCCGATCCGCAGCGCTCCTCCGGAGACGCAAACGATCGTGTACTGGGCACGCACGATCGCGGCGGGACATCTGCGCAACAGCGCGCAGGCGCATCAGGATCTCAAAGCCTTCGACGGCCTGATCGATGAGATTCGCAAGGGCCGCCACGCCTACTATGCCCAGGGGATCGGGCTTAAGATCTCGCGCGGCGAGCTGCTCGCCTGGACCGCCTTCGCGGATGGTCAGCTGCCGGTGGCGCTGCAGCACATGCGCGACAGCGCCGACCTGCAGGACAAGGTGGGACAGGGCGAGGTCGACATCCCGGCGCGCGAGATGCTTGCGGACATGCTGCTGGAGTCGCATCAGCCCCAGCAAGCTCTGGCCGAGTACCGGCGTGCGCTCGAGCTCAGCCCGAATCGCTTCAACGGCCTCTATAACGCGGGCCGCGCCGCCGAGGCCGCCGGCGATGCCGAGGCAGCACGGCGCTACTTCGCGACGCTCCTCATGACGACCGACCACGGGGCGCACTCCTCGCGGCCCGAGCTTGCACACGCGAAACAGTTCGTCGGCACGGCGACGGTCGGAAAGAACTGAGCTCTTACCGCTCGTGCCCTCGACGCCGAAGTTCACCGCTCCGGGGGCGACGCTCGCGGTTGCACTGCTCCTCGGCGGCTGCGCGCTAACACGCCTGCAGGCTCCGGCAATTACTGCAGGCTCCGTGGAGCTCACGGACATGGCGCTCGATGAGCAGCGCTTCACGGTGCACTTGCACGTTGAGAATCCAAACGATCGCGCGCTGCCGATCAAGTCGGTGAATTGCACGCTGCAGCTGGAGGATGTGGACGTCGGGCAAGGTGAGAGTGCCGCGCCCTTCAGCGTCCCTGCACACGGGGCCACCGATTTCGACATGCTCGTCAGGACCAACTTCGTGGCGAGTGTGCCGAATCTGCTACGTCGGGTGATACAGCGGGGGGATCTGCCCCAGTATCACCTCTCGGGCTCGGTCAATCCGGACCACGCGCTGCTGCCCCCGATCCCGTTCGCAAAATCCGGGCAGATCAGGCTGCAGTAGCGCGCGTCCGCGAGCGGACTGCTCGAGCTGCCTTACTGGCGCAGCTCCGTCACGATGGATTGCGAGAGCTGCTTGATCCCGGATGCCTGCGCCTCCGCGATCCACTTCTGAAACTCCGGTGATGCGTTCATCTTAGCTTCGGCCTGCGCCATGGCAAGCAGGCTGGGGAACTCGATGGTGACAATGACATGACCCGCTTCCGACCCGGCCCAGCTGCTGATCCAATAGCGCGCCTTGCCAGGGTTCTGAAGCTCCTTCGTGATCGCGTCCGCCCGCTTGGTCAAGTCGAAGAACTTCTGCATGTTCGAGCCCACATCCAGCACGATGACTTCGGTCACACGCGGTGGCGCAGCCGAGGGTGCTTGGGCGGAGGAGACCGAGGCGATGGCGGCAATGGCGCATGAGGTGACGAGGATGCTGCGAGTTTTCATGATCATCTTCTCCCGAGGTGAGACGGCGCTGACATGAGGTGGCAGGTACGGCTTGAACGGTCAAGCTTACCTTACACAGACCTTACGATCACGCCTGTGATTTCAGCAGGACCCATTCACGTGACATCTCAGCGACTTGCAGTGATCAGCTGTCGTGAAATCGCTGCACAGTCGTCCCAATTGATGCGCTTCCGGTCTCCTCGTGAAATGCTGAACGTGGTCCGTTGAAGAGTCCGCACTCAAACATCTGGAGAAACGCTCGATGCCATCCCTTGCAATTGCCCGCTTCAGGGCCGCAACGACCGGGGCCGTCGTGCTCGGGGCGGCGGCGCTCGCACTGCTCATCTGCGCTGGGTCCGCGCGGGCGGAGCAACCAGCCACCACCTTGACGACGCTCCTCGACAAAGCGCAGATCGAGGACATGCTCGTCGAGTACTACGGGCACCTCGGCGGCACTGACCGTGATCTCGGGTCGTACTACATCGAGGATGGCGTGCTCGATGTGAATGGCATCGTTGCTCGCGGCAGAAAGCCCATCGAAGGCTTGTACAAGCAGCTTGCAGAAGGGACGCCGCGACCGCGCGGGACGTTCCACATGCTGCTCACGAATCCTCGGATCGTCATCAAGGGCGCCTCGGCGACCGCGGATGTTCTGTGGACGGGCGTACTCTCGGAGACTCCCAAAGCGACGCCGCGCTTCGTGGAGCAGGGGCGTGAGCACGATGAGCTCGTCAAGCTCGCGGGTCGGTGGTACTTCAAATACCGCGTGATCACGAGCGATGGTGGACTGCCTGCCATGTTCGAGAAATCGTACAAGCAAAGGTAGCCGGGCTTCCTTTACGCGGGAGGCTGCACCAGACATCTGGTGAGAAACCTCCCGACGCGCTCCTCGTACTGCGGCTTCGCATAGCCGTGGAAGTTGCTGTGCGCGGCGCCTTCCACGGCCCAGAATTGCTTCGGCTGCGCGGCCGCCGCGAATTCGGCTCGGGCCTCCGCGAGCGTCGTGTGCTCGTCCCGGGTGCCATGGATGAGCAGCAGCGGAGCGTAAATCTGTCCGATCCGATCGATCGGCCGCAGCCGCTCCGGGTCGATCGCGAGGCGCCGTTTGAATTGCCAGCAGATGAGCGGTGTGAGCGCGACGCTCCACGCCCCGAAGTGCACCCGCAGGCGATCCGCGATCGCCTGCCGGAGCGTCGGGTACATAGACTCAAGCACGACGGCATCCACTCGAGGGCGGCCACGCGCGAGAACGAACGCCGCCGCACCGACGGATACGCCGATGATCCCCAGCCGCTCGTGCGGTAGTGTGTGATGCAGATAATCGAGCGCCGCAGTGACATCCCGCGATTCCAGATCGCCGAAGGTGATGCGCTTGCCGCGGCTCTCTCCTGTCGCCTGGAAGTCGATCAACAGCACGGAAAAGCCGAGACGGTGCAAGAACTCGGCCCGCGAAAGCATGTTGCGTCTGTCTGCACGCACCCCTGGCAGCAGCAACACGGCGCCGTGACCAGCGGCGTCCTGGGAGAGCCAGCCATGAATCGTGGTGCCCGAGGTGCTGGGGAAGGACACATCGACCGCTTGCAACTCGGCCGGGGCGGCACCGATCGCTCGCGGTACGGGCGCGGCCAAGGTCCCGAACGCCACCCACTCAATCAGTGCGGCGGCCAACGCGAGGATCGCCAAGGCGAGCGCTAGAGGACGCACCAGGACTTTCGACATGCCGATGGTTCCTTGCGTGTGTTGGCAATGTGGGCACGACTTCAGCGCAACGTCAGCGCAACGAGCTCCCCCGGCACATCCTTCGCGCCGACCGCCACTACGATGAACTGGCGTCCGTTGATCTCATAGGTCATCGGTACTCCCGATTGATTGGCGGGCAGCGTGAAGCTCGAGAGCATCTCTCCCGTCGCCTTGTCGTATGCGAACAGCTTGTTGCCGCCGCCGCCGGCCCGATACAGTCCACTGCCTTCGCCCGCGAACAGCAAGGTCTTGGTCACGAGCAGCCCGACCTGATCGAAGGAGCCCGTGCGCGGGAGCGCGACGCCGGCGAGCGCTGGATTGTTGCGCGCCCAATCCGGCGTATCGCTGTTTGCTATCATCCAAACGTGCTCACCCGAGTTCAGATTGATGGCGGTGATGCGGCCCCACGGTGGTTTGATGAGCGGCAGGCCGTAGGGCCCGCCGAGTGAGCCGTTCGGGAATCCCTCCCCGTAGGCGCCGATGTAGAGCATTTCCGAGATCTTGGGATCCTGTCGCAAACCGATGGGGCTGGTAGAGGAGATGGAGCTCACGTACAGCATGCCCGTTTCCGGATCGACCGCAGCGCCCTGCCAGTTCGCACCGCCCGAGAGTGACGGACGCAGCAGCGTTCCGAGATGCTTGTCGCCGTCGACGACTGAAGGCGGCAAGTACGGCGGCCCGTACCGATAGTGACTCACGATGTCGAGCGCCTGGCGCTTGATCTCCGGGGTGAAATCGATCAGATCCTCGCTTCGCAGCCCCTGCGGCTCGAACGGTGCGGGTTTGGTGGGAAAGGGTTGAGTGGCCGAAGTCTTCTCACCCGGCACGTCCGTCTGCGGTACGGGGCGCTCCCTGATCGGCCAGACGGGCTTGCCGGTCAGACGATCGAAAACGAACGCCAGGCCCATCTTGGTCACCTGCACGACGGCCGGAATTCGGTGACCCGCGACCGTGATGTCGACGAGCACGGGAGGCGCGGGTAAGTCGTAGTCCCAGAGGTCGTGATGCACGATCTGGTAGTGCCAGATGCGCTTGCCCGTGTGCGCATCGAGGCACACGAGCGAGTCGGCGAACAGGTTGTCGCCCCTGCGCTGGCCACCGTAGAAGTCGGAGGCGGGAGGCGCGATCGGGACGTAGACATAACCGCGCGCGGCGTCAGCCGAGAACGGCGTCCATGAGCCGGCGTTGCCGCTGTATTGCCAGCTATCACCGAGCCAGGTGTCCGCGCCCACCTCCCCCGCCTGGGGAATCGTATGGAAAGTCCACTTCAAGACGCCGCTGCGCACGTCATAGCCACGAATCCAACCGGGCACGGCGTTTCTCGACTTGGGCGCACCGCTCGCCGCGAACGCTGCACCCACCACGATCACATCGCCGACGATCACGGGCGGCGAGCTCGAGCCGGGCGGTCCCTTCGGCAGCTCTAGCACCCGCGGCAGACCCAGCTTCAAATCGACGCTGCCCTGCTCGCCGAACGATGCAATCGGCCGTCCCGTGCTTGCATCCAGCGCCACGAGCCGGAAGCCCGGAGTCACGGTCAGGATGCGGCTCGGCTCGCTCGAGGTGTCGCTGCGCCACAGTGCGACGCCACGCCCGGAATTTCTGCGGGGCGCAAGCGCGCCGCGTTCACCCTCGTCCGGACGATACATCCAGAGCGTCTCGCCGCTCGCCGCATCGATCGCGACCACGTCCCGCCGCAGGCCTGCGGTGGTGTAGAGCACGCCATCCGCCATCAAGGGCGTGGCGCGGAAATAGAACTCGGGCGTTGGTCCGAAGTTCTCGGACTTCCAGCGCCAGGCGATGGTGAGGTTTGCGATATTGCTCCGATTGATCTGATCGAGAGGCGAGTAGCTGGTGCTCGCAAGATCGCCGCGATTGTGCAGCCAGTCCGTGTGACCGAGCGGCGTGCCGGCCGCGCCCGCCGCGGCCGCGCTGCTGTCCACGGCCCAGCCGTTCTCTCGACGGATGTGGGCAACGGCCGCCGCATAATCGGCCGCGCTCAGCGATCCGGGATTCGTCGGCGGCATCGTGTGCCGCACGAACGACTCGAGCTCCTGAGGCAGTGCGTACCAGCGCCGCTGGAATGCGCTGCCGATCAACGGCGGTCCAGTCTCACCACCGCGCAACTCGGCACCGTGACAGCCCGCGCAGCTGCGCAGGTAGGCATCGTCGACCCCGCCTGCGAGCACTGGCGTTGCCGACTCGAGAAACAAAAGCGCTGCACACAGGGGCGCGTGCCTCGTCCAGGAGCTCCGAGTCACTTGAGGGGCCTCATCGGCCCAGTGCATGCTTCTTCATGTGCCTACCCGCGCTGGTGCAGCCGTTGCCCGACGCTGATACTTTAATTGGATTGGGATCGGATTGGGCCATTCGGGAGAGAAACTCATGTATCGGCTCAAGAGCGGCGGAGCTTGGGCAGGGGTAGCGGCGGCGTGGCTGCTCCTGTCGGGAGTGTGCGGCACTTTGCTCGCAGGCAATGAAGCGGCGGATGCGAGCAAGGCAGACAGCGAAGGCGCCGAGGACCTCATTGGACGGCCGGTGGATCTCGATCTGAGCAAGGGCGTGCAGGCACCGCATCGGGACGCTTCGAGACTGCCGACGACGTTCGCCGGGGCGGCCAAGACACAGCCCGTCGATCCTCACTGGGGCACCGCCCAGTATCGACCCAAGAGCCGGCGCGACCTCACCGGCATCTGGATCAATCAAGGCGGCATTGGCTGGACGCCGGGCATTCCGCCGGGGCGAGGTCAGAAGCCGCCGCTGACACCTGCGTACGCGCAGATCTTCGAGAAGCACCTGGCGGACGCAGCGGCGGGCAGACCGACGGGCGATCCGACCGCCGCGTGTCTGCCACCCGGCATGCCGCGCATCATGACCATGACCTATCCGATGGAGATCACGATGGGACCGGATCGGATCATGATCTATGCGGAGTGGGACGAGCAGGTCCGGCGTATCTTCATCGACGGGCGGCCGCTGCCGGATGATCCCGACCCCACCTACAACGGGGAGTCGGTGGGACACTGGAAAGGAGACTTCCTGCTCTCCACAGCGTACGGCTTTCGGGCCGATACCAACATGGAAGCATCCGGGCTGCCGAAGAGCGACAAGGCGATTGCCTACGAGCGCATCTGGCTCGCCGACGACGATACCCTACGAGATGAGTTCACGCTGGTCGATCCGGTCGCGCTGCGGCGGCCCTGGACGGTGACCAAGACGTACAAGCGTGCACCGCCCGGCTTCAAGCTGATGCCCTATGTCTGCCTCGAGAACAATCGCAACCCGATCGCGCCCGATGGCAGTATCCAGGCCATCCTGAAGTCCTCCCCTCGAGCGTCGCATTGAGACGCGCGGCAGGCGCGCCCGTCACGTCGCGCGCAGCGCGGTGGCCACGGGCTGCCGCGCCGCCCGCAGTGCCGGCAAGGAGCCGCCGATGAGCCCAATAGCCAAAGCCCAGAAGACGCTGATCACGAGCAGGTGCGGAGTCACGGTGAGCTTGAAGATCAGGCCGGACACGTCCACGACGTTGCCGTTGAACAGCAGCCATGCGACGAAGGCTCCAAAGAATGCGCCGGGCAGCGCGAGCACCATGCCCTCGATCAGCACCGACACGAGAATCGGCGCGCTGTTGAAGCCGATGGCGCGCAGGGTGGCGATTTCCCGGCGCCGCGCATCCACTGACGCATAGAGACTGTTGAGGGCGCCGAAAACCGCGCCGCTCGCCATTACGGCGCCGACGAAATACGCCACGAAGTCGAGCAGGGAGTCGAGCTGGCCGAAGTTATCCTTCATCGATTGCGCCGCCGTGCGCACTTCCACCGCGATCGCCGGGTTCGTCGTCAGTGCGTCCTTGAACTTCTGGAAGGCAGCGGGCGACTCGAGCCGGACGTTCGCCGATTGATACGTGGTGCGGTTGAACGCCGACATGACGGTGTCTGCATCGGCGCGCATCACGCTGTCACCGATCGTATCGTTGCCGGCGAATACGCCCACGATCGTCCACTCGGTACCGTTCAAGGTCAGGTGACTTCCGATGTCCATGTTCTTGTACATCCTGCGGACGGGATCGGCGACGGTGACCTCATGCACGGCCGGACGGTACTGGCGGCCCTCGATGATCTTCACGTTCGACTGCACGAGCGCGGCACCGGGTGAGAATCCGACCAGATAGACCGTGCCGCGCTTGCCGTTCTTCTTGAAGACGTCGACGCTCACGAACGTGGTGGCGACCACATACGGCCGCCCGTCCGGCGCGTGCTTCACGCCGGGTGCGTTCTCGACCACCGCCAGCGCATCGCGAGTAAGCACGCTCTGGGCCGTCGACGTTGCGCCGCGGCTGATGACATCGACGGTGTCCGGCCGCGATGTCCGACCGCTGAAGATGCTCGCGCCCTCGCGAATCGCCAGCAGGGAGACCAGCACTCCGACCACGACCGTGACGCCGATCACCGTGACGAGCGATGAGCCACGGCGCTCACTGATGCTGCGCAATCCGGTAGCGGTGAGCGCCAGGGTTTGCTTGAGAAAAGTCATGGGTAAGACTCCGTCACTCGGACCTCAGCGTTCGGCGAGTGCCTGCGCCACTTGCAGCCGCAGACCGCGCCAGGCCGGCACCGAACCGCCGATGATGGCCAGCACGATCGCAAAACCGATGCCGGCGGCGAGGACCACGCCCGGCATCGAGGTGATACCGATCAGCGCGCGCGACGCCGGGAGAATCACCGAGGCAATTGCGAGCCCGACGGCTGCAGAAAATACGCAGAACACGACGGCTTCCACGAGGATCAGGACCATCACCAGTCGATCGGAGAATCCGACAGTCTTCAGCACCGCGAGCTCCGGGACGCGCTCGCGCAGGGACTGCATCATGAGTGCGCTGGTGGCGAGCAGCAGCGCGAAGAACACGGCGCCGATGATGCCGCCGACGATAAAGTCGATGTCGGCGATGCGCTGGATCTGCGAGGTGACGAGGTCACCCTCGGACTGCGTGCGGGTCTCGTGAGGGGAGTTGGCGAACATCTTGTCGATCGCACTCGCAACCGCGGGCGCCTGTGCGGGGCTGTCCGCCAAGGCGATGAACAGCAGCGCGGTGTCGCGGTCTGCCAGGCGCGACTCATTCAAGAGGTCGAAGTTGACGATCGCCGCCGCGGCACTGCTCGGTTGCGTCGGTACGCTATAGATGCCCACCACATCAAGACCCCAGTCATTCGAGCCGTCACGCTTGGGCTGTTGCGACTGCAAGGCGATGCGGTCGCCGATCTTGAGTCCGTAGCGCCGCGCGAGCGTCGTGCCGAGGATCACCCCACTGCGATCGTTCCTAAGCGCTTGTATCTGCGCGGGCGGCACGACGTAGTCCGGAAACATGCCGAAGAAGGCTTCCGGATCCACACCATCCATCGGCATGCCCTGAGTGGTTTTCTGATAGATCGAGGGAAATTGCACCAGCGGCGTGACGAGCTTGAGGCCCGCGACCCTTTGCAGCTGCTGCAGCATGCTAAGGGGCAAGGGCAGGCCGATCGAGACATTGCTCGTCACATAGAGGCGATCACTGTGCGTGCGCGCGATGGCCTGCTTGATCCCGGAATTCAGTCCCTGCAGCAAGCCGAAGAGCAGGAAGGCGCTGGCGATCTGCAGCAGCATGAGCACCGCGCGGCTGCGCTTGCGCCACATTCCAACCCAGATCAACGGCAGGTACTTCATGTCGGTAGCTCCGGGCCAGTCAGGGCGCCGCAGCGGGCATCGTCGCATGGTCGCGTGACCACAGCGTGCCACCCGCCGCGGCAGCGGGTGCCGGCGCCTCGGCACCGGTCACCGGATTCGGATAATGATAGGGCGCAACGTAGAAGCTCGGATAGGTCAGATAGACCGTGCTCGGTGGCAGGTCGGGTGGCGGGGCGAAACTGTCCGGACGCGTGTTCGGGACCGAGGAGTCCTTCCAGCCGCCTTTGTAGGTGCAGTACATATTGAAGGGCGCCCGGAAGCTGCTCGCCTGCCACACGCCGTTGAGCTTGACATACGAGTTTTCGTAGGTCGCATCACCCCAGATCGCATCCGCGCCAGGCGTTCCTGCCATCACCAGCGCGGTCCAGCGACCCTTGGCCGTCTGGCCGTCGGGTGCGACGTCGACGATGCCCTGGAACTGCTGGTGATCGAGCAGCTGTCCCCCGCGCGTGGCCAGCCCGATCGGACCCAGGCCCGTTACCAGGTATTGCAGCACGCGTCGCGGACCGACGAACACGCCCCGGCCGCCGATCTCATACGTGCCCTGTGGCGCAAACAGGGCAGCAACGTCAGGCCACTGCGCCTTGTCTACGTAGTAACCGTACGCCCGCTGCAGCTTCTCGATCTGTGCCTCGTCCTTGAGCAGCTCCACCTGGTGTGCCAGCGAGTTCGCGCGCACCGCGAGCGCTCGAAGCGCGGAGGGCAGCATAGCCGCATCCACGTCCCGCTCGATCGAAGGCGCGGCACCCGTCACGGGATTCGGGTAGTGATAGGGCACGAGGTACACGCCGGGAAGTGCGCCATAGACCACGCTCGGCGGGCGGTCCGGCGGGAGCGTCTTGCTCGGACCCTGCACGGACAGCGGCGCCTTGATCCAGCCCTGCTCATAGTCGCCGAGGAACGTCACGTAGTAGTGCTGCGAGCGGATCTTCCAGAGACCGCCCTCATGCACATACTCGTTCTCGTATACGCCGCCTCCCCATTGCCCGCGGCCGCCGGCCGCGAGCATCACATCGCTGCGCCAGCGCGCCTTTGCGGAACGATCGTCCCCGGCGACATCGATGATCGGCTGCAGCATCAGATGATCGTTGAGGCGTCCTTGCCCGAGATGGGCAGGCCCGAGCAGTCGCAGAGCCATGCGGATGCGGCGCGCGCCGACGTAGATGCCCTGCTGGCCGTACTCGTAGCTGCCGCCTCGCGAGAAAAGGGCGCTCGCCTCATCCCACAGCCCCTTGTCGAGGTAGTAGCCGTAGGCGGCCTGCAGATTCTGAATCTCGCGCTGCGAGCTGAGGATCTCCAAGTCGTGCTCGGCGCGCTCGAGCTCCGAGCGCAACTCGTTGGCGCCGCCGGCGGGCGAGGTGGGCGCCGCGGCGGCGCGAGACGCTGCGGTGCTCTCGAGCGAGAGTGCACCGGCATTCGCGACCGAGTAGTGAAACGACGGCGTAAACGGCGCGGGAAACGGTCGGTAGAAGACGCTCACCGGGCGATCGGCGGGCAGCGCCTTGCCGGCTGCTGATATCCAGTCTCCCGACACCGCCTGCAACCGAGCCCAACCACCCTCGTAGGGCGCCACGAAGTTGGGATAGTAGTGCAGCCTGGCAATCCTCCAGATGCCGTTCTCCTTGACGTACTGGTTCTCGTAGATCCCGGAACCCCATTCCGCGTGCGCGTGATACTGACCAAGCAGCGCCAGCTCGCGCCAGCGCGCGCGCGCGCTGCGGCCGTCCGCAGCAATGTGGATCACGGGCTGCAGCTGCATGCGATGATTGATCTGGCCGTACGGTAATCCGGGGCCGGGGTTGCCGCCGCCTTCCTGGATCAGGCGCGCGCGGATGCGCGTCTTGCCGACGTACACGCCATCGACGCCGCTCTCGAATGTCCCGGCATCCGCGAACAGATTCGCGGCTTCATCCCAGTAGCCCTTGTCGAGGTAGTAGCCGTACGCGCGTTGCAGCTTCGCCACCGCATTGAAGTCGGCAAGCTGTTGCGCCTGTGCGTCGAGTCGAGCGATGCGCTTCGCGAAGGAATCGATGTCGCTGGCGGCCAGCGTCACTGCACTCGAGCAGAGCGCGACCGTCGAAATGAGTGAGCTGAGGATGGCTCTGGGCCTCATCTACTTTGGCTTGCGCCGCGGCAGGAAGCTCGGCTGCCAGTCCTGCTGCGCGCGCGTGATGAGATACGCGTGGATGGCCTCCGCCTGCGCGCCCGTGAGCTTGTCGTTGAATGCCGCCATACCCTGCTTCTTGAGCGAGCCGTTCATGACAACGTCGAGAAACTGCGCGTGCTTGTCGGTGCTCAAGTGTCGCAAGTCCTTCACGCCACCGACTGCGTTCGCGCCGTGGCAGCTCGCACAGTACTGACTGTAGAGCAGGGCGCCCTCGGCAACTTGCTGTTGCGGCTGGTCCTGCGTCGGAGGTGGCGGCACCGCCTCGGGGGGTGGCGCGGGAGGCAGGGTGACGCCGCGGGCATCGAGTGCGAAGACGACGAGGCGAGCGGGTCCGACCGAGAACGGTTGCGGATCGTCGAGTCCGTGAACGATGGCGCTGTTCCAGCCGGCATTGACCGCTATGTACTGCCGACCGCCGACACTGTAGGTCATGGGGCCGGCGACCGGCACGCTCTCCACCGGCATTTCCCAGAGCTTGAGTCCGTTATCGGCGCGATAGATCGCGAGCGTCTTGTTGATCGTGCCTTCAACCAGCAGATTGCCGGCGGTCACGAGAGTTCCGCCATTGCCCGGATGTGGATAGGCAATGCGGAAGGCCTCTTTCTGGCGTACGGGATCCCAGGCGAGCAGGTAGCCGCGGTCGCGCTTCTCCACTTCCGCATTGAGCGTGCGCCGCAGCTCGGGATAGTTGTTGATTCCGGCGCCGAGCGTGGACCGACCCGGTACGAACTTGAACTCCCCGTCCGGCAGTCGCGACACGACCGTCCACTGCTCCATGGCGGGGATGTACATCAGGCCCGTGAGCGGGCTGTATGACATCGGATTCCAGTTGTGCCCACCGCCGGGCCCAGGAGTCATCAGGTGTGGCTTCACCGTCAGGAACGAGTCACGGTTGATCACCGGCCGGCCGCTCTTGAGGTCGACCCGCTTTGCCCAGGTGTTGGGCACATAGTTGCGCGCCGAGATCAGCTTGCCGTTGGTGCGATCGAGCACATAAAAGAATCCGTCCTTCGGGGCGTGCATCACGACCTGGCGCAATTTTCCGCCGATCTTCAGATCCGCGAGCACGAGCGGACTCGTGCAGTCGTAGTCCCATTCCTCGGCGGGCACTTCCTGGTAATGCCACACGTAATGCCCGTCGGCGGCGTTCACGGCGACGATGGAGCAGAGAAAGAGGTTGTCCCCGCCGCCGGGGCTGCGAAAGGCCTGCGGGTGAGGCGAGCCGTTGCCGGTACCGAAGTAGATCAAGTTGAGCTTGGGATCGTAGACGATCGTGTCCCAGTCGTTCCCGCCGCCGCCCACCTTCCACCATTCCCCGCTCCAGGTCTTGGCGGCCAGCGCCATGGCGGAATCCGAAGCGGCTCCTTCGGCGGCCTTCGCTGGATCTCCCGGCACGATGTAGAAGCGCCACGCGAAGCGCCCGGTGTCGGCGTGATAAGCGGAGACGTAGCCGCGCGCGCCAAAATCACCGCCGGCATTGCCGATGAGGACGAGGCCATCGAACACCCGCGGCGCGCCTGTTATCGAGAGCGGTTCGCCTGACTCGAGCGTCTGCACACTCCAGAGCGGCTTGCCCGTTTCCGCCGCCAGGGCGATGAGGCGGCCATCCAGCGTTGCAATGATGATCTTGCCTTCCCAGGCGGCGAGACCGCGGCTGACCGGGCCACAGCATGCGTGCGCCGACCACTGCGGAGCGACCGCCGGATCGTAGTTCCACAAGACCTTGCCGGTTGCCGCATCGTAGGCGGTGGTGATGTCCCAGGCGGAGATGTTGTAGAGCACTCCGTCGATCTCGAGGGGCGTCGCCTCGATTCCCCGATAGGTGTTCAGATCAGCGAACCAGGCGAGACCGAGCCGTGCAGCATTGCGATCGTCAATCTGTCGCAGTGGCGAGAAACGTTGCTCGCTCCAGGTGCGCCCCGAGGACAACCAGTCGGAAGGATCGAGGTCGGGGCTACTCAGGCGCTGCTGATCGACGGCGGCCGCGTGCGGCGCGCTCCACGCGGCGTGCGCGAGCAGACACGCGGCCATTGGCGCCAGCACCCGACGAATCGTGTGGACGGGTCGCATGCGGCTCAATGCGCGCCACCGCCGACTTCTGCCCAGGGCGAGGGCATGAGATAGGGAAGCTCGCTGAAGACTGCCTCGATCCGATAGATTCTCGCGTTGCGGACCTTGAAGACCTCCATCAGTCCGAGTGAATTCGGCGAGTCGAAGGGCGAGGTACGCGTCAGTCCGTCCGTCGATTTGAACTCCTTGAAGCGCGCGGCGTGATCGATGAAGCCCGCGGCCACGACGATGCCACGCTCGGCATCGACGAGCAGGAAGCGGCGGGCACGCAGCTCGTCATCGTAGCGATACAGTCCGAGCTTGAATTGGGCCTCGCACCCCTGCGCGACGGCCGCGGAGCCGAAGCTGCCGAGCGTGGTGGAAAGACCGTTCTCGGTGCGCTCACACTCAGGATCGAAGTGCGTGCGCAGCGTGCCGTCATTTCTCTCGAGCGTACTGAAATAGCCGTTGGCGAGAGAGATCAGGCGCTCGCGCGGCAAGCGCTCGGCGGCCGGCAGGGCCTGCTCGAACGCCGCATCGTGCGTCTCGGCCTCACCGAAGGGGCCTGCCTGTCCCTTGCCGTGGATGACCGCCTCGACTTCCGTGATGCGCTGATTCACGAGCTTGAGTCTCATGGCGTAATAAGCAGGCTCATCGTGCTCGCGCACGAGCCCGACCCACGCCACGTTGCCGGTGAGTGGATCCGCAACGTGCAGGGGAGTGGGCGAGACCCAGGCGATCGTGGACCATTGGCCCTCACCGATCGGCATCGAGACGCTGTTCTCCGTGTAACGCACGGAGCTGCCCCAAGGCAGATGCGTCGGATCATGAGCGGCCAGCGCCCGCATGTACTCATCAGCGATACCGATCAGACACGCCCGATCACAAGCCAAGCTGGCCACCACGGTAGTGGGCGCTGATGTAGATGATTCCTCATGCACGGGCGTCGTCCATGGCGACTGCATCAGGTAGGGCACGTAAGTGAAAGTTGCCTCGACGCGGTAAATCTTGCCGTTGCGGATCTTGAACGCCTCCATCAAGGAGAGCGAGTTCGGCCATTTGAGCAGGGTCCGGTGCTCCTTGCCGTCGGTAGTCGTGTAGCGATCAAAGCTGTTGTCGTGATCGAAGAAACCGGTGGCGACGACGACGCCGCGCTCCACGTCGATGAGCGGATAACGCCGCTCGCGCACCCGCTTGTTGACGCGGAAATATCCGAGCTTGAACTGCGCTTCGCAGCCCTGAGCGAGCGCCGCCGAGCCGAAGCGGCCACTGGTCGTGCTGATACCGTTCTCCGCGCGCTGACAGTCCGCGTCGAACTGCGTGAAGACATCGCCGTCATTGCGTGAGATGGTGCTGAAGTATCCGTTGGCGACATCGCGCAGCCGCTCGCGGCCGCGTCGCTCCGCAGGTGCCAGCAATTGTGTAAAAGCGGGGTCATGGACGAATTTGTCGGGATCTCCGAAGGGTGCAGGCAGTCCGGGCTTGCGTGCCACCACCGTCTCGATCTCGCTAATCTTGCGGCCACGCACCTTGAGGCGCATGGCGTAGTAAGCAGGCGCGCCATGCTCCTTGACGATGCCGAACCAGGCGACGTTTCCCGTCGCGGTATCCGCGGCGACGAGCGCATCGGGCGAGGCCGCGCTGATGGTGCCCCAAAGTCCGTCCCGACCGACGGGCATCAGCACGTCGTTCTCCGTGAATCTCGCCCCCGGAGCCAGCGGCGCCTGCGCTGGCTGATGGTGTACGAGCGCATCCATGTAGCGATGCGCGATGCCGATCAGGCATCCGCGATCGCAGTCAGGCGCTGGAATGAGCTGCAGCTGCTCCTCCTCAGCCCATACCGCAGGAGCGGCCGGCCCGAGGAGGCTGCCGAGAAGGGCGAACGCCGCAATCAGCGCTCGTCGGCGGCCGATCATGCGCGATCGCCCTGCCGGCGTACCGATCAGTGACGCGTCGCCGGATCCCAGTGCTCGTCCGCCTTGCCGTCCTTGAAACGCCACATGTCGAACCACGTGGTGGTGTAGGTCTGAGACGGATCGTGCGGGTCCTTGAGTTCGCGGGCATACGCAACGGTCACGTAATCACCCTCGGCGGTCACGGCGACGATCTTACTCTTCATCTTCGCAGGAATCGGGACGGGCTTTGCCTTCAGGACCTCCGTGAAGTACTTGACCACGCCGGCACGTCCGGAGGCCGCGAGCGGGTTGTGCTGGATGTAGCGTTCCGTCAGCCACTTGTCGGCTTGCTCCCAGTGGGCGGCCTCGATCAAATCCTTGATGATGTGATACGCAGCCTGCTTGTTCACGTTCAGCTTGGGGTCACTGCTATGAAACAGCGCATCCGGATCGGCTGCGCCAGTGACCGGCTCCTGTGCCATGGCTGCTCCGCTGCCGAACAGCAGCGCCACAGCGGCGAGTGATAACCATCGCGGACCTGGACAATTAGCCATGACGTGCCCCCTTTTAGGATGAATTCTCGGCAACGCAGCAGAATGATGCACAAATCCGGCGGCACAAGTCGAGCGTCGCCGGATTTCAGGGCGCCGGCTCGATGCGCAGCAGAGCGCCGTCATCCTCGTCCGTCACCACATACAGCAGCCCGTCAGGCCCCTGACGGACGTCGCGCATCCGCTGGTGCAGCTCCGTGAAGAGGGTCTCGCGACGCATCTCCCCCAGGGTGCCATTGAACACCACGCGCTCGAGTCCACCCGTACGCGGCACCTCACCGCGTCGCGCGCTGGTCACGAACAGGTTGCCCTTCCATGCCGGGAAACGATCTCCCGTGTACATCACGAGGTTGCCCGGCGCGATCGAGGGCAGCCACACGACGAGCGGCCGCTCGACACCTTCAGCGAGCGGCGCCTCCGTGAGGAGCGATCCGTCATAGTTGCGGCCGAAGCTCGCCTTGGGCCAGCCGTAGTTGTGTCCGGGTTGAATGGCGTTGACCTTGTCGCCGCCGTTGGGGCCTTCCTCGGTGTCGAGCACCGTACCTGAGAGCGGGTCCACGGTGAGTCCGAGCTGATCCCGGTGGCCCAGGGAGAAGATCTCCGGCCGCGCGCCGGCATGCCCGACGAGCGGGTTGTCGGTCGGAATTGTGCCGTCCTCGCGCAGCCGCAGGACTTTGCCGTACACGCTGTCAAGGCGCTGCGCCTGGTCACTGAAGGGGGCGCCGGTCGACACGTAGACCATGCCACCGCGATCGAATGCGATGCGCGAGCCGCCGCTGTAGCCTGATTCACCCGCCGCGAACAGCTCCTTGACGTTCGTCAGCGCATTCTCGAGGAGCGTGGCGCGCATCAGCGTCAATATGCTCTGCCGAGCGGCGGGACGGTTCGCCTCGGGGGCGGACATGCTGCCGGGCTTGTTGAACGTGAAGTAGAGGAAGTGGTTCTGTGCAAACGACGGATGCAGAGCCACATCCTGCAGCCCGCCGCCCCGGTATGTGGGGGTGATCGACGGCAGGCCGGCAATGGGCGTTGGATCGAGCATGGCGGCTTTGTGGTCGGCGCCCGCTGCATTGTGGATGAGTCGCAGCGCCGCGCCGCGCTCCGCCACCAGCGCATCGCCGTTCGGCAGTGGCGCGACTGCAAAGGGATGTTTCAATCCCGCGATCACGACCACCACTCGCACAGCGTGCTGCTCGGCCGTATCGAAGGTATACGACGCCGCGGTCAGCGTGACGGGGGCGATACCAATATTTGGCTGTTGCTGAGCGAGGGCGCCGCCGGGAATGAGCAACACGATCGCGGCCGGCAGACTCAGGAGCAGGGGCAGAACTCGCTGCAGGCGCGGCATCGCTCTCTCCGGATCTTTGCGTCTGCGACGATCTTATCGCACTCGCAGCTGCGCCGCGGGCGCGAGCGGCCTCCATCGCGCCGCGGAAATGTGCTGCTGTCCGGTCGTCACGAATGGCGAGCGACCGACCGGCGAGCCTTCCCTGGCTGCCGATCGGCCGTCGCCCGAACAGTCGCTAGATCCAGAATGTCGTACAAGGTGGACGATCAGCGATTTCAGCGCCGGCGTCTTGAAGCGCCCCTAAAAGTGTTGTGAATCCTAGGGCGGCTCGATCTGCGACTCGGGATCCTTGCGCCGCGCGCCGTACCAGATCTCGAGCCCATCCCGGCGACGCACCGCCTTGGGGCCCGTCAAGGCCAGTCGCAGCAATCCGCCCAGAATCTCCCGTCCCGAATGAGTGCGCAGCTTGCGTCCGGAGGTGGTCACGTACTCGTCGAGAATGACGAAGCGCCCTTGACGACGTAGGGCTCTGCTGAGCACGGCCTCCTCCGCGGCAAACAGTGTCTCATCGAAGCCGCCGGCGGCATCGAAGGCCTGACGCGTGCAGAAGATGAAGCAGCCCGCGGCAAGGCGCAGCGCCCGGTATACGGGCAGCAGGCTCGCGACGAGCAGACGCCCATACAGCGGCAAGCGTCCGTCGAGGCGGACACGGCATCCGCCGCCCACGGCCCCCGCTTCCAGGCAGCCGAGCGCTGCCCGCGTGAGTGTCTCGGTCACAAGAGTATCGGCGTCGACAAAGATGAGCCACTTGCCACGTGCGGCCCACGCTCCCGCGTTGCGCGTGGCTGCGATGTGACGACGATTGATAGATATCACGCGGGCGCCACGTGCTCGCGCGAGCGCCGCAGTCCCATCCTCCGATGCGTCATCAACGACGATGACCTCGGCTGCGAGGGCGATCGCCGCAACCACTTGGTTGATCGCATCGAGCGTCGGGCCGAGCAGGTGCTCTTCGTTGAACGCGGGCACGATGAAGGAGACCACCGGCACCGCACACTGCCGCAATGGCGCATCGCGCTCAGAAGCCTTCATGGACGCAACCAGTCTCGTGCCACCCAAAGTGGCGCATGATCATTACACCATAAGACTCTGTTATACATACGAAAACGTTTGTCGATTCGACATATTCCGGCGCCCGCCAACCGCCACACCATCGACTCGCGATGTGGGCGCATGAGAGTCGATGGGACCTAGGGCCAACTGCCGGTCGCGTCGTCTGCGGTTAGGTTTGTCATGCACGGGCGTGAGGGTGCGTGGTGCGCCTGCGCCTTCCGCTTGCAGCGATCGCGCGAACACGCAAATCAGGAGATCCGACATGGCAGCTGACAAGCAGCCCAACATCCTCGTTCTGTGGGGCGATGACATCGGTATCTGGAATCTCTCGTGCTACAGCCACGGCATGATGGGCTACCACACGCCGAACATCGACCGCCTCGCCAAGGACGGCATGAT
>Ga0335077_10000705_pt1 | contig 37936 bp, 60 predicted proteins | sample Lox_Sample_31_FD_207151 | JGI IMG/M metagenome (GOLD analysis project Ga0335077, IMG submission 207151) | Soil microbial communities from Loxahatchee National Wildlife Refuge, Florida, United States - Lox_Sample_3.1 | ecosystem: Environmental > Terrestrial > Soil > Wetlands | place: USA... | reverse complement strand
GCGGCCGGGCCTCGCGTTTATGGTGGCGGTTTAGTCCTCCTGGCCGTCCCCGTCCTCGGCGATCTGGTCTTCCAGCGCGCTGATGACGAGCAGGCGCTGCGAGCTGGTGAGGCTGTAGGTCAGCTCGATTACTTTGCCGGCCGCTTCGTGATCAGCGTCGATAATCGCCGTCAGTTCCGCGATCTCCGCGTTCACTTCCGGTGTGCGTGTTTCCGGTGTGCCGGTGGCGCACAGCGCGTAGAACCTGATGTGGACGTCGTCCTGCTGGTTCAGCACGGCTGCTGCAGGGTGGGTACGGCCTGTGTTGCTCATGTGTTTTCCTTCTCTGGCCAGGGGATGCCGAGGCGGGCGGCCATGTCGTTGCCGCATGCCTCGATGAGGTGCCGTTTCGCGTCGGGGCTGAGGTGCGCTGCGGCGCGGGCGATGGTTTGCGAGTCGCCCCGGACGGTGCCTGCGCCCCATCCCCAGCTGGTGCGGCATTCGGCCTCGTCGGGGTTTTCGTCGTAGCGGAATGAGTCGCCGGGCAGGGGGCGCATGTTGATTTCGATGATCTGCCCGTTGTCGTGGACGCACCAGGCGTGCCGCATCGTGGTTGATGTGCCGTCTGGGTGGCTGATGTGGAGGGTGCCGGCGGCGTAGCGGAGTTCGGGGTAGCAGGCGGCGATGAGGTCGGCGCTGCCGAAGCAGGTGTGCGGCGGCATCCACGGGTATCCGCTGCTATCCAGGCCGGTCACGGTGCCTCCCTGATCGGTGCCGCCAGGAGCCGGGCCGCTGTCTGCGGGCGGCCGGGTTTCCGCGCTCACGACCGCGACATCCGGCAGGTGCCGCACATCCAGCCGATGCGGCTTCCCACGGTGGTGCCGTGGCATTGCCCGCACTCGCGGGCCGCCTCGAGGCGGATCTTCCGCCGCTGCCGTGCTAGCTCGCGATCCCAGTACGCCGCCCATTCCTGCTCGCACTGGGCGGCGTAGGCGAGCGTGCCCGGTCCCGGTGCCCGCGATGGGCTCATCAGGTCTTCCGGGGCGCTCACCAGAGCCTCCCCTGCGCGGGGGTGGCTGCGGTCATCCGGCGGCCGCCGGTAGCGGTCATGTGCTCCTCCTGGTTGTGGCTGGGTGCTGGGGCGGGGTGCTGGTCCTGGACGAGGTCGCTGAAGCGTGCGGGTGAGGCCTCGGCGAGCCTGCGGAGCGTCTCGGCCCACCAGGTGCGGACGCGGTCGCCGCATTCGCAGCCGTTGACCGGGTCGGTGTGGCCACATGGGGCGGCCCCGTCAGGTGCGGACATGATTACGCGGCACCTCCGGTCATGCGCTCGGCGAGCAGGCCGGTGACCCGCTGGCGGATGTCAATGGCCTGACGCCGGATTGCCATCTCGGTGGCGACGGCCGCCCCCCATGGCTGGGTGCGGTCTTGTTCCAGCCGTGCCCCGATTACCGCGGGGTCGATGGTGAAGTCGAGCCGTTCCGCCGTCTCCGTTGCGATCAGGCTGGCGATGGCGTCGGCGCCGGCCAGTTCGGCGATGATGCGCCGGGCCTCGTCGGCGATGACCGCGTCGTGCCGCCTGCGGGCCTCGGCGGCCAGTACCTCCGCCGGCGGGATGACCTTCCCGTCGGCACCGTTGCCTCGCAGGCCATCCTCGATGTAAGCGATCAGGCCGGGGCTGGTGAAGGCGTTAAGCTCGACGCGCCTGCACTCCCACCTGACCGGCTTGCCGTAGCCGTCCCGGTCGCAGACGGTGCCGGTGAACCAGTCCAGTGCCGCTTGCGACAGCAGGGGCACGAGCCGGGCTGGCAGTGCGCTCCTGCGGTAGTACGTCTCAGACTCCATCCCCATCACGACTGCGTCATCCACCGTCAGGCCCAGGTCGATCACGTCCACGTGGTGGCCTGGCATCCGGGCTGTCTCGGCGCCGATGGTGCGGGCGATGTTGTAACCGGGATGGTCGCCGTCGTGCAGCACAAACACGGTCATGTCGCGGTCGTGCAGGTCGGCGAGCAGCGTCCGGCACGCCTCCGCCGCGAATCCCTCGGAAGTGATGACGGCCATGTCGTAGCGGTCGGCCAGCCGGGCGGCCTCGAGCACCGGCCACAGGCCCGCCTTCTCGATGACGAGGATCTTGTCGAAGGTCCACTCCGGCGGCACGTATGCCTGTACCTCCCGGGTGCCGAGCGGGACGGTGTATTTCCCGTCAGGATCGCGGGGATGATGCAGTTCGCCGCGCGGTTCCCGGTACATGCCCTCGATCTGGCCGTGCTCGCGCTCGTATTCGGGGATGAGGGTCTGCTCACAGTAGCTGGCGGTGAGCGTCTCGCCGGGCAGCAGCTGCAGGAACAACGGCCGGATCTTGTAGAACAGGGAGTGGGCGGAGAACGGGAGGCTGGTGCCGCCGCGCTGCTGGCGGACCGCCTCCGGGATGACCGCGAAGACGGCCTCCTTCATGGTCATCCGCGGGCGTGCCGCTGCCTTGCGTTCGGCTTCGGCGGCGCGATGGCGGGACCGGGCTGCCCGGCCGGCGGCCCGGTCCTCTCGCCACAGGTCCTTACCTGCCTGCCACAGCACCCGGGCGAACGCGTCCGCCACCTCGGGCGGCACTACCAGTTTGACCTTCCCTTTGTCGGTGAACACCGGAGCCGCACAGGTGATGTGCACGATCGCCGCGCGGAGATGATCGTTGGGTGAATCGGGGATCGCGTCACACCTGGATAGGAACGAGCTGGCCCCGTAGCTGTAGACCTCTGCTGTCTTCAGGACGGTGCCGGCGAGAGGATCCCCGAATGAGGCGGCGTAGTTGCATGCGAACACCGTCTCGCCCTGGTCCCGGGTCTCGGCGGTGACCACCTCGATGTGCCAGGGGATGCCGTCGTGGACGAGGCCGCCGTGCCGGTACCAGTACCGCTCCACCCCGTAAAGCTCGTCGAGCAGGGCGGCGTAGTGCGCTTCGGGTACCTGGCCGAGGATGCCGGCCTTGGGTTCCGTGCTGGCCGCTTTCATTTCTCCCAGCAGTGCTGGCGCGGTATCTGCGGTGAGGTCGCTGATGCGCTTGATGCCCGGCACCGCTGCGGTGATCTGCTTGCGTTTGGCTGTCCCGGACAGGCCACGGAACTCGCTGATGAACGCGCCGATGGGACGGTCGTCACCGAGTGCGGCACGGCTGGCGGCCAGCTTGACCAGCGCCTCGTCGTCATACCACCAGGCGCTGGTCGGGTCGGCGGGCACAGGTTTCCGCCAGCCGCCGGTGACGGTGGGCTTGTAAATATCGAGGTCTTCGCCGTCATCGCCGTGACCATGCTCAGCGACCGTGAACGTGGCGTGCGGATTTACAAGCGCGTAGCCGCGGACCCATCGCGTCGAGTCCAGGTCCACGCTGGCGGGCAGCGGGACGCTGACCGAGGTGCCCTCGGTGCGGGCCGAGTCCTCCGTCACGTGGGCCACGTCCGCGTTCCCGGCCGCGTCGAGGCCAACGGTGATCAGGTGCCGGACGCCGCGCGCCTCGATGACCACGGGCCCGGCGGCCCCGAGCGCGTGCCGGATACCGATGATGGTTTTCAGCGCGTTACCTTGCGCACCCCGGCACGGTGACCGGTACAGGGCTTTGTCGCTGGTCAGCGTCGAGTAATCAAGGATCCGCTCCACTGCCCACGGTGGGATGCCGTTGCCGTTGTCGGCCACCGTCACCCGGCAGACGCCGCCGCCGGTGCCGGTGGTGACCGTGATCTCCGGCTGCACCCCGGCCGTTTCGCAGGCGTCGAGGGCGTTGTCGAGCAGCTCTTTGACGACCACGTCACCGAACTGGTCCACCGGCTGCCCGGTCTGGCTCACCAGTGCCCGGGCGTCGAGGAAGTCCGCGGCACGGCTGACCGAGAACATCCGCCGCTGGAGTACCTGGGCGGTCACCGTGGGGCCTCCTCGCTCACGTCCCCCCGCCCCGCCCGGTGCAATGGCGCCGGTTCCTCCGGTGCGGCCAGCGATCCGGGGGCTCTCATCTCGCGGTCCAGCTCGCGGAGCTCGGCGAGGCGCTCGAGGAGACGCTCACGGTCGCGGTCGGGTAGCAGGCGGGCGATGGCGGTCACGCGGCGCCGTCCATGTAGCTGTCGACCCAGGCCAGCCCGGACCGGTCGAGCGTCAGTTTCGCCCGGGTCACGGCGACGTAGGCGAGCATCGCCTCCGGTGGGCTGATCTTCGGCGGTTCATGGGGTTTTTCCGGGTTCTTCTTTGGTTCCCGGAAGTCCCCGGCGATCCGTACCGTGTCCCATTCGCGGCCTTTGGCCTTGTGTGCGGTGGAGATGATCAGGTCCGCGTAGCGTTCATCGGACAGGTGCCGGGCCGCGTCGATGATGGTTTCGGGGCCGTGGTCGTCGATGAGCTTGACGAAGACTTGCAGGTCACTGCCGCCGGGGTCGTGTTCCGCGTAGTCCTGCACCTCACCCCAGGTGCGGAAAGCGAACAGTTCGGGGTGGCTGGTGCCGGTGCCGGCTTTGAGGGTGACGGCGGCCTCGGCGAGGGCGAGGATTTGCCTGCCGCCGCCGGTGATGGCGACCTTGCGGCTGCTGGTGTCCATCGCGTTCATCGCCTCGGCGATGGCGGTGGCGTTGGTCCGGCACAGGATCGTGCTGGCGGCACTGCCGCTGGTGACGGCCGAGTTGATGCGGTCGTATCCGCGTAGCCGCAGGCCCGCGTGCAGGATGCTGAGCCACTTGTTCGCTTCCTCGGCGACGGCCGGGCCGAACCGGAAGGATTGCGCGAGCGGGAGCCGGACGTCGGCGGGGAAGTTCTTCATGGCGTCGACTGCGCCGCGCCATCCGTAGATGGCCTGGCATTGGTCGCCGACCGCGATCAGCTGGGCGTGGGATTGGGCTTCCACGATGGCGGCGATGACCGGGTCGGCGTCTTGCGCCTCGTCGAGGAGGATGTAGTCGGCGGGCAGCCGCGGGCCGGACAGCTGCCAGAGCTTGAGGTACACGTCGTGGTCGAACCGGAGCTGCCCGTCGGTGCTGGTGAGGTCGTTCCATGCTTTCGCGGCGAGCGGGGGGAGTTCCTGGCGCAGGACGGCGAGGCCTTCGGGGGTGTCCAGGCCGGGTTTGCGGGGGACGTGGTCCCCGGATGGTGCCCGGCCGGCGGAGTGGCAGAACCGCTGGACGGTTTCCATCACCAGCCGTGCGGTCTGCTGCGGCGACAGGATCACGCCGGGGAGGATCAGCGGGCTGGTGATGCCGAGGATTCTCGCGGTCTGCGCCGCGGGGATGCGCGGCCCGTTGAGGCGGTGCCGGAACATGCGCCCGGCCGCCCCGTAGGCGAGGGAGTGCGCGGTGGCGCAGTGCATGCCGGCGGGGAAGCTGCGTTTGGCGTCTTGGGCGATCGCCTTGCTGTAGGCGATGTAGATGCCTTTGCGGGCGGGCCGTTCCGCGCCGAGCATCTTGAGGGTGGTGGTCTTGCCGGTTCCGGCGCCGGCTTCGATGACGAGGTTACGGCCGGTGCGGTAGGCGCCGATGATGGCCTGCTGTTCTTCGGTGGGGTTCACCGGTCAAGCCCCCCTGCCTAGGTCGTTGGCGGCGTCAGGGGCGCGGCTGGCCACCGCATTGGCTATCCGGTCCAGCAGTTCGTCTTTGTTCGACGCCAGCCACTTACCGGCGGCTGCTTCTATCGCGCTGGTAATCATGCCGCCGAGGCTGACGGGGGGCTGGTGGAGCCAGGAAGCCCACGCTGCCTCTATGGAATCGCCGATCAGGGGCGGCAGCGTAAGGGGGGAATGTTCCGTAAGCCAGAAGTCCCAGGAGTCGCGGATGGCTTCGGATGTCTGGGCATGGCGATCGGTCATGCATCTCTCCTTGCTGCTTATTTTCGCATATTCGGGTATTCGTTTCATGCGGCTATGTATTCGGTTTCGCAGTGCTTGCACCAGGCGGGCTCGCCCGGGCCGACGGCCGACGGGGCCGCCTCGCCGCACGACGGGCATGCGACCGTCCGGAGCCCTCCGGAACCCTCCGGAGCGATGTTGCGCAACGGATGTTGCGCTGAGCCGGTGTTGCGTACCGCAACACCGGTTCCGCGAGCCTGTGAATCGTCTTGACCTGGCGTTTTGTCATCCGTGGTTGGGTGTACATATTCACCCGGCGATGTTGCCGCAACATTCGCGGGCATAGTCTGTACACCCGCCCGGCGGGGCGCGTAGAGCCACGTCTGGGGCCGCCCTCCGTGTTCCGGCTTGATCGTTACGACGCAGTCCGGCCACCGGTCCCGGTGCTCCAGGATGAGCTCATTCAGCTTCCTGGCGGGCTCATGCAGCCATTGCTGCACATCGCGGCGGGTCGCACCTGGGCGGGGATCACTTTCAGCCGGGAGACCGTCATTATGCAATGGGCGGGTTTCCAGCCATGCGATCAGGCGCCTGTGCGCCCCGTCCATTACATCTTCGCGGCGCGATACCGTCATGGTGCTATTGCTCGGCAATGCGCGCCAGACGCTGAGGCAATAATCTACGATCGCGATGGCGGATTCCATGACGGCGGGAGTTATTTCCCCGCTTTCTCCAGCTGAGTCTGCGAGGATCAGCGCTATCCGGAGCGCCTGGGTGTCCGCTTTGCGGAGTGCCTCGATAACGTCGTCGGGCTCGGGGTCGTCCTGTCGTCGCTCCCACCGGTTCCGGGCAAGTTCCCACTTGTTCCGGGCCTGGGGGGTCAGTTTCCATTCCCGCGGTTCCCGGTCCTTGATGAGCCTTGCGATACAGTCCTGCCAGGCTGCCGGGTAGTTACCTGCGTTGTTCCATGCCGGTTTCTTTGATGGCGCGTAGAACGGGAGCCAGCGGGGACGGAAACCTGAGCCAGGCCTGCCGAGCAGGTGCAGGTTGTCGGGCACGAGGGGGCCGCTGACGCTTACCACGGGTTCGGGCACGTACAGGGATACTTCGTTGACCTGGCCCCCGTTGCCGACGCGCTGGATATGCAGCGGTGCCCCGGTCCACATCTTGAGCCATTTGGACAGGTCCGAGCCGTGGCCGCCCTTGTACTGGTTGAGGCCCTCCAGGAACGCGGCCAGTTCGTCGTCCACGACGGCGCCGCTGGAATCGGCTCCCCGGGCCATCAGCCAGCGGGCGACTGCCTCGGTGGTGACGTCGTCGACCTCAAGCGGTTCGGGCCGGGCCGGCCGAGGGCCCGCCTTCGCCCGGCCCTCGGCCTCCACGCGGCCGTACCAGTCAGCAAGGTCGGCCTCGTACTGGTCGCGGAGTTCACGGTAGGCGGCCCGGATGATTGAGAATGCGTGCTCGTACGCCGGGCTCTTGCCCGATGAGGCGACGCCCACGAGTGCGATCCACAAGATTGCCTTGATCGTTTTGGTGGCGGTCAGCTTCAGGCGCGCAGGGCCTGTCAGCGCCGCCAGTACCGACAGGCCGGCCGCGACTGCGCATTCGGCGTGAAGGCCGTCGCGGACGGCCCAGTCCACGAATGCCCGCAGCGGGCCGTCGAGCTTGTTGACAGGAAACCGCGGGATCTCGGGGAGCGGCGCTGATGGTTCGGAGGCTTCCTGCTCCGCCTTGCCGTGGCCGGCTGCGGCGGGCTCAGCCGCCGGCTCGGACGGCCAGGGGGCGTCATCTGCCGGGATCTCGGGGTGCCTCCTCCCGGGCTGCTGGCTGCCGTACCCAAGCCGACCGAGTTCGCGGGTCGCGGCCCGGTAGTCCCCGCCATGCTTCAGCAGGCAGTAGGCGGCGAACTTGGTGTAGACCTCACCGTCGGTGAACGGCGGCCAGGAGGAGGTGAATACCTTCAGCCGGTCGGCGTCATCCGCGTACCCCGTGGTCGCCGAGTAGCCGTCCCGCGGGTCTTTGCCCGGCCGGGTCCAGTACCTTTCCCCGCTGGCGTCCTGGTGGTGGAGGACGGCCCCGGCTGGCAGCAGGATGGCCGCCCAGTCGGTGCGGGCGCTGTAGTCGTCACCGGGCCGGGTGCCGGGCTCCGCGGGGCCGGGAGGCGGGATGGGCTTGGTGTCGGCGGGTGCCTCGGCGGCGGGGGCCGGCGGGAGGACCGGCTTGTCGGCGGACAGTGCGTCCAGCCAGCTCATAGGCCCTCCAGGGAGGGAAGGTTACGGACGGCGGGCAGGTTCCCGCCGAGCCACCGGTAGGGACGCCCGGCCGGGTGGACGGACGGTGGTGCGACGAGGTAGCGGTGATGGTGCTGGATCACTTCGCCGGGGCTGACCGGGTCACCGGGCCTGGCCTCGCGGCCGCCGGGGAGCGGGTGACCTTCGCAGACCGGGGCCGAGGGCAGGATCCCGGCGCCTTTCCAGCCGGGAGGCACCTGGTAGAGGCGGATGCCGCTGATGCCGTCGTCGCGGCTGGTGGCCCGCGGGGATTCTGGGAGGGGGGTGAGCCGGGCGGCGAGCTGGTGCCAGGCGGCCTGCCGTTCGGCGGCCGGGTGGTCCTTGCCCGGGTCGTCGTACAGGTCGAGGTCGATGCCGATCACACCGTCGGGGAGGCGCAGGCCGATGTTGTGGGACGGGTCCGACCGGATCCAGCGGCGCACCTGCTCGAGGCTGGCCATGGGGGCGCCGGTGCCGGTCCATCCTTTCGGCGGGGGCCATTTCCGGCCTGGTGGCAGTGGCAGGGGTGAGTAGCCGGCGTGGAGGCAGGCGCGTGCGGTGCTGGCGTACGGGCGGAGGCTCACGCGGCGGTGCCCCGTTCGGCCCTGGCCTCGAGGCCGGCGCGCCAGCCGTCGGCGAAGGCACGCATCACCAGGTCGGTACCGGGTCGGCCACCGTCCCCGATGATCAGCCAGACGACCACCCCGCACCGGGATCGGCGGGGGCCGCTGGCCACTGGTTCGGCGCTGCGCCCGAAGTGTGTCCCTTCGCAGGCCGGGCAGCCGTAGGTGAAGGCGAACATGCCGCGACCCGGGCAGGGCGGGTAGACGTGGCCATACGCGACCTGCAGGCGCCGTTCGCGCTTCCGGCCGGCTGGTTCACCCTCAGGGGCGGGCTCGCCATGTAGCATTACAGCCGATGCCGTCCCTTGGCGGGTGGCGGCTGTGGTGACTGGCGAGTCATCGGTTTCAGTGAGCGGGCGGTTTTCCGGCTGGTGACCGGGGGGCCGCCCGGTCGCGTCTCTGATCATGGGACGGATACCTCTCGTACATGCGTGCGTGCAGAGACATCCGCCGTCGGGGTTGGTCCCACGTCTCGGGCGGCGTGCGCCTCGGGGCCTCCGTCAGGTCGGGTAGTGCGCCAGGTCGGATCGTGGTGACGTCCTCTCGGGAGTAGTCGCGCTGGTGTGCGTTTCCCCGGGGTGGTGCAGCGGCCGGGCTGATCAGGCGGCGTCCGCGGCTTCGACGGGCGGGCCTGCTGGCGGAGGATTCAGGGCTGCGGAAGTGCCCCACAGGATGAGGCGGAGCCGGTCCTTGGTCGCTGGCGAAAGCGGCGGCGCAGCCGCGGCGGCCTCCCGCGCCTCGCGCTGCGCCTCTGGCGGGAGGGTCATGCCTGCAGCGTCTCCGCTTCCGCCTCAGCCGCCTGCCCGGTCTCCCAGGTGGCGGAAAGTATCCGCTTCATGCGCCCGTAGCCGATTCCGAGCCCTTCCGCCATCCGTATGGCCGTCGTTCCCCGTGGCCGGGCAAGCCCCTTGACGATGCGGAACGCTGTCGACTCGTCGATGTCGGCCACCAGGGCGAGCGCCGCGATCGGGAAACGCCTCTGCTCGAGCAGCTCGGCCATGGTCATTTCGGTGTTCACAAGCTCTCCCGTGGCTTCGGTAGTCATCTGGGACGTTGTTTACGCTAGCGGAGCTGGCAGGTGTCCGCAAGTTCCAGAGACAGTCGCTTACACGCATGGCGTGTAAGCTGGGTTCATGGCAGAGACGCTGACCTACACGCAGGCGGTTGCCCGGAACATCGTCGCGGCCCGGGCGAAATGCAAGGGCCTGACTCAGGCCGGCCTCGCAGCACGGATGCAGGCACTCGGTTTCGGGTGGCGGCAGCAGATAGCCGCCAGGGTTGAAGTGGCCAAGCGGCCTGTGGCCGCTGATGAGATCCTGGGCCTGGTGCTCGCCCTGGAAACGACGATCCAGGAGCTGCTGAGCCCTTCCGAGAGCGACTGGGAGAGCCCGCTGGCTCTTCCGTCCGGCGAAGTTGTCTCCCCTGATTTCGTGACGAGCCTCGTGTACGGCATGGACCGCAGCTCGGTCACCTGGACGGATAACAAGCCGGAGTTCGGCCCTGACACCAAGCGGGCACCCGACTATTCCCAGCGATTCGTGGAGATCATGCGCAGGGCCAGCGCAAGCCGCCCGGTCGAGGTCAGGCTCACGGACGCCGGCGGCTCGGCCGTCACCTTCACGATGCCGGGACTGACGCCTACTGATGGCTCCTGATCAGCAAGAACGGGAAGGACGCCAGCCCTCCCCCGAGGTCAGCGCAGGTAGCTGATGTCAACCGACGATGACCTGAAGTACGGCTGGCCGGGCTTCCATCCTCGCGGCCTCCCTTTCGGGGATGGCCTGATGGTGATCGTCATCAGCGCCTGGATGACCGCGCGGCGCTGATCCAGGCTTATCTCTTCCCATATCCGGGCCGGGCCGGCCAGCAGCGGGGAGAGGACATCCCGCGTGGCCAGGTCCGCGATGCGCCGCTCAACCCCCGCCAGTTCCTCCGTCAGCTCGGTCATCCCCTCGATGAGCATCTTGTCGGTGATGACCCGCCTGCGGTGCAGCTTGTCGCGCTCCTCCATCAGCGCCTCAATCGCGGCCTTCTCCTGGTACAGGTGCGCGAGCTGCTCTTTCCGGCCATCGTCGGGCCTGACCAGCACGTCCGCCGCGTCCTCACGGGACAGCCGGGCGATCACCCGCGCGGCTGCGAGTTCCTCCAGGTGTTCCGCGTCCCTGCGCAGGTGGCCCGTGACGCCTTCCCTGCACCGGTAGACCAGCCGCCTTTCCCCGCCTTTCCCGGCGGACCGGGTGGTGCTCGTACAGATCATCGGGCCGCCGCACACGCCGCAGCGGGCGATCCACGACAGCAGGTGCCGGGACGCCGGGCCGGGCGTGGTCCGGCGGGACGGATCGGACAGGATGGCGGCAACGCCCCGCCATGTCGTCTCGTCCACGACCGCGGGCCACGTGGCGTTCGGTGTGATCTTGCCGTTGTGCTCCATCAGCCCCGCATTCCGGGGGCGCCGCAGCACCCGGCCGGCGTCGCGGGCGTTCCAGCGCTTCCCTGTGGGGGTGCAGACGCCGCGGGCGTTCCACTCGCGGGCGATGCCATGCAGGCTGCTGCCGCTGAGAACCGCCTGGTGGGCCCAGGCGAGCGCGTCAGCCTCGTCCTGGCGGAGCCGCAGGATTCCTTTCCTGGGCTTGCCGTCGTCGTCAAGCCATGGCCCGCCGTCCCCGTCCACCGGGGCCGGATCCGGTTCCCAGCCGAACGGGCGCTTGCCGCCGAGCCAGCGCCCCTCGGCCGCCACCTCCGCCAGCCCGGCGAGTACGCGTTCCCTGTTGTGGTCCACCTCGTAGATCGCGGCGGAAGCGTCGTCCCGCAGCCTCTTGCGCCCGTTCGCCGTGGACAGGTCGTACGTGCCGCCGCTCGGCGTCACCACCAGATGCCCGCCCGCGGCGCACACCCGGATCAGTGCGGCGGTGTCCTCGTCGTTGCGGGTGAGCCGGTCGGCGTGCCACGCTGCCACCCCGAGGCCTGGGCTGCCGCGGAGCGCCCCGAGCATGGCCGTGAACCCGTCGCGTACGGGCTGGTCTCCGCCGGGCTTGCGGAACGCGGTCCGGTCGGCGTCGGTGAACTCCCCGGTGATCCGGCCGCCCATCTGAGTGATGTGCCCTGTGGTGATGACCCGCTGGCGGGGCACCGCCTTGCGCCCGTTGGATTTCCGCAGGTAGAGCACGTAGCCATGAGGTAGCTCGGTCACTCGCTAAGTATCGCATGAGTCGCTATGGCAAGATCGAATGCCACCCTATGCAGCCCTTAGGGCCTTAACCGCGACGGTTCCCCCGCTAGGCCAGCCACCCGGGTCATCGCAGGCTGCCGAGGGCGTTCTGGATGATGAGGGCCTGCGGCGCCGCCTCCCCCAGCGCGACCTGAAGACCGGCGCACTGACGGCATCTTGGTAGCGTCACCGCATGAGCCCCCGGATCCGCGCGGCATTAGCCGTCATCGCCGCCGCAGGCATCACGAGCGCTACGTACCAGCGGATCGCGGACGCCAGGGATCGCCGTCGCTTTCCGCCTCCCGGCCACCTGGCCGGCATCGGCGGCCGCCGCATCCACCTGCTCGCCGCAGGCCACGGGACGCCGGCGGTCGTGATAATCCCGGCGCTCGGCGACAGCGCCCTGGGGTGGCTGCGCGTCCAGCGGGCACTCGCCGGGATCGCGCGGACCGTCACGTACGAGGCCGCAGGGCGCGGATGGAGCGACCCGCCACGCGGGCGCGTCACGCCGGACGCCATGGCCGGCGACCTGCACGCCGCATTGACCGCAGCCGGCATCCCACCCCCGTACGTCATCGCCGGCCACTCGCTCGGCGGCATCGTCGCGCGCCGCTTCCAGGCCCGCTATCCCGGCGACGTGGCGGGGATTCTGCTGGCCGATTCCAGTCACGAGGGGCAGGCGCGGCGGCTGCCGTGGCGGGCGGGCGCCGGGTCGAACCTGAAGCGCGCGGTCATGCGGCAGGCCCGCGTCCTCGGCGTACGGCGCCTCGCCGCATCCTTCGGCCTGGTCGCCGCTGTCAGCCCGGCCAGCCTCGCCCGCGAGACCGTCCCGGAGTACATGGGCGCGGAACGGGCGATCACCCTGTCCACCCGGCAGCGCCGCACCGCGGTCCGTGAGCTGCTCATGGCCGCCCGGCTGAGAGGATGCCCGCAGGACCTCGGGTCGCTGCTGGTGACCGTGCTAAGCAGCGCTAACCGGCGATGGAGCGGCTGGCCGGCCTGGTCGCAGCTGCAGGACGAGCTTGCCGCGCTGTCCACCGAAACCGTGCAAATGAATGCGGTGAACGCCGGGCACTACGTGCACCTCGACCAACCCGGTCTCGTGGTACAGGAGATCAGCAGTCTCGTCAGCCGCTGCCGGGCGGCCGGTCCGGGCGGCTTACAGTCGCATCACGCGGTGCCGATCTCTACGGTTTTCCAGTCCCGCCGGATGCCGCGGTCAGGGTCGCGCTGAGGATGGCCTCGAAGATGCCGACGTCCGTCCGCTGCTGCCACTCGGGCATGTCGTCCCAGTCCGCGACATAGGCGGGCTTTGGGTCCGGGAGGTGCTTGAAGATCTGCCCTATCCAGCAGAGCGCCACGAATCGGCCCTTTTGCTCGCGGGTCAGCCTGGCCGCTGCCCCATCGGTTAGCTCAACAAACGCCTTCGCCTGAGAGTAGGCCGCTGCCGCCGCCTGCCGTTCCCACTCGGGCATTGCCTCCCATGGGGCGATGTAGCCAGGCTTTGGCTCGCCAGGGTAGTACGCCCTGACACCGTTGATCCACGCCGTGCGGAACGCGCGTCCATCAGCCTCGTTCATCGGTCCTCCTCGATGCATAGTGAGCCGATCCTGTCGCTTATCTGCCGGGCATTACCGCTGCCCACGTGCAAGTCCAACAGGGGCATCAGCGCCTTCAAGCGCCGGGCGACATACCCGGAGCCGGTTTCCCCGGCGAGGTTGAGCGCCGTGTCGGCGTGAGCCGTGAACGCGGCCAGGTCGTGGGACTGGAGTCCGATCCTTGCCAGGTCTGTATGCACGCTCCCCCGCCGCCGGGCCGACAGTGCGCCAGAGAGTGCTTCCTCAAGGCAGTCCGCCGCGAGGTCGTGGCGGCCGAGCTCCGCGTAGCAGGAGCCGCGTTCCTCCGCTAGCCGGGTCCCATCGAATCTGAGCCAGCCGCCGTTGTGGACCGGGGCGGCTTTCGTTCGCACCTCTCCGGCAGCGTCGAGTGCGCGCTGGCAGCCCTTGAAGTCGCGCAGGCCGGCGAGCACCTGTGCGTGGACGGCGCTGACCCATTGCCGCGTGGACAGGTTCTGATCGCCCTTGCGGGCAATTCCCGCGGCCAAGTCCAGCATCGGCTCTGCGTCGGCGAAATCGCGGCTGTAGACGTATACGAACGAGTGCCGGGTCATGGCGCACGTCCACAGGTCGGCCGCGTCGCCTTCCCGGGCTGCGGTCGCCGCCAGGGTGTAGCAATGCGCCGCGTCCGCGTACCGGTTGCCGTCGAACGCGATCTCGCCGGCGAGCTGGAACATGTCCGACGCCAAAGCGCACAATTGCCGGCGCTTCGGGCCGCCGAGCCTGAGCCGGCCGGTGATGATGCTCAGCCGGTCGTTGACGAGAGGCAAGATGGAAGCCTTGGGCGTGGCCTGCGCGTACACGCGCCACATGCTGGCGTTTACCTTGCCGTACTCGGCAATGAGTCCTGCGTCGGCCGGCCCGGTCCGGGAAGCGAGCCGCTCCCGGTCAAGCGGTTCCCCGAGGGCCACGACGGCACCGCCGATACTCAGCAGGCGTAGCAGTTCCCGGCGGTTCACGTCAGTGCCCGATTCATCATCCGTCCCGGAATCATGTTGCCGGTGTGATGCGAGCAGCAGCGCGAAACGGTCCTGTATCGATACAGGCGCCCGGTCTAGAGCCACGTCGAGCACCTGCTGCATGCCGGGCGTCGGAACGACGGCAGCGAGCTTGCGTTCCCACTTCGATACGGTCCTCTCCGCTATCCCGAGGTACGCCGCGAACTCGGTGATGGGCATTCGCATGGCCGAGCGCAAGTCGGCCGCCTGCTGACCTGTCCAGTTCCCGACGACGGTCATGGGGGTGCGGCTCCTCGGGTGTGGAGGCTAGTTGCCGGGGTCGCGACGAGGATCTGGCGGTGCAGTGCGGGTGCAGTGTCATGTGCTGGAGCGGATCCGCTGCTGTGCGTAGCGTTTGCGATGCAAGGGCCACACGAGTCCGGCAGGAGCAACGATGGAACCCATGACCGCCGAACAGCGAGCGCAGGTGAATGCCCGGGTTGATGCGTTGGCGGCCGAGCTCCGCGATCTCGCGCGGGAGATCGCCATGCTCACGCCTCCCTCGCCTGCTTCAGCGTGGCCACTTCCTCGCGTAGCTGCCTGACCCCCTCCGCTACCTCGTCAATCCGTTTCATCACGGCCTCGTACTCCGATGACGGCCGCTCTGCAGCCTCTCTGAGAACAAACGTCCCGCGTGTTGACTGCGTCGCTATCAGTTTTTCGGTCCGCAGCACGTCGAGCGCCTGGCGCAGGGTCACCGCCGCCACTCCGTAGTGCTCCGTCAGGACCCTGTTGGCAGGCAAACGGCTTCCAGTCGCGTACTCGCCAGAACTGATCTTGCTGCGTATGTCGGCGGCGATCTGGACATACGCAGGCCGCTCATCGGCGTAGTCAGGTACGGGCGGCATGGGTCAAGGCTAGTTGAGAGATCTGCACTAGCAAAAGCTTGGGTTGACTGCACTGATTCAGATGCCTAAGCTGATGCAAAACAAGCCTGCTAGCGCGTCGGCAGGCATCGAGAACCAGACAGGAGGTGTCAGGTGAAGGTCCAGCTCGCTACGCGGGTGGATGAGGCGCTGCGGCGCCGGCTGCGGGTCTACGTCGCCCTCACCGGCCGGAAGGTCGAAGACGTGGTCAGCACCGCGCTCGACGGCTACCTGCCACCCGCGCCGGAGATGACCGGGGAAGGCGTCAGGCCCTGCGGCGAACTGCTCGCCGAGCAGCCCGGGGTGGCCTGATGGACCGCGTCCCCATAAACGACAGCAGCGCCGGTGCGGACACACCGGCGCTGCGCAGTAGCCATGCCCTCCCGGAAGAAAGGACGAAGCTTATGCCCAAGGTAACAGACTCACTGTCGCCTGAGACCGTGCCCGAGGCTGCGATCCAGGATCGCGATGCGGTAATCGCCGGGACTACCCGTATCCTCCGCGAGCTGGGCGTCACAGCAGGCGACCTGCGCCACTGGGTTCCCTGGTGCCCGGCGCTCGGGGAGCTGGCCGACGCCATGGACGCGGGCGCAGTCATGGCAGGTGCCCGATGATCGGCACCACGGCCGCCAGCCCGCCGGCGGCCCGCCCGCTGCCCGTGATCTGTGACCGTGCCCGGCAGGTCGCGTGCGGCCAGTGCCCGGCCTGGCCGGGCACCCCGTGCGCGCACGGTCCCCGCACCTCCGCCTACCACGTGTCGAGGTTCGCGCGGGCGCGGGCGCTGCGCCTGATCACCGAAGCCGACATGGGCGCGGTGGTCGAGCGCGCCGAGGTGTTCACCGCCGAGACGCTCGTGTTCGACAGCCCGGACTGCTCGTATCTCCACAGCGTCCAGGGTCCTGGCTGCGGCTGGTGCGCCCCGGCCGCCGCGGACCCGGCACCGGCCCGCGGCATCGGCCCCCGCTGCAACTGCGGCAACCCCGCGTGCGGGCTGTGCGCCCCCGCCCGCGACGGCGACCCGTACCCGGATGCGTTCGGCACGTGCGGCTGCGGCCTGTGCCTGTGCTGGCGGGGCGCGGACGGCCGGGACAACCTGTGCGGCCTGTGCCGCGCCGGCCGCCACGGTGGCGCGCGATGACCGGCCACGGCGACCACAGCGACCTGTGGGACTACTACGAGGGCCTGCGCGAGGACCTCGGCCGCGCGGAGGAGCGGATTCACGCCCTGGAGGACCGGATCCACGCCCTGGAGGACCGGCAGCCGGGCTACGCGGCCGTGCCCGGGACGCCCTATGCCCCTGGCTGCACCGGCGGCGGGACGGGTGCCTCATGAACGCCGTCACGGACCCGGTCGCTGACCTCCGCCGGCAGGTCGCGGACCTGTCGGCGAAGGTCGACGAGCTGCAGCACCGGGAAGATGCCCGCGACCGGGCCTGGGCGCTCGCGCTCGGCGGGAAGCCGGCGGCTCCCCGTCACCTGCACGTGGCCGCCGGGGTGACCCGGTGAATGCCAAGACGCCCGCCGGGCGCTGGGACAAGGCGATGCGGGAGAACGCGGCAGCAGAGGGCTTCCCGGTCGCCGATCGGGATGACGCTCCCTGCCCGGAAACCAGCGACAGCCAGCACTGTGGCCACTGGCACGACGGCGAGAAGTGCTGCGCCTGCGGCCAGGACGGGCCCGAAGAGGACCTGCCCGCGGAGGACTACGGAAGGGGGCAGTCGTGAACGGCCCGTACAACGAGGAGCGGGAAGCCCGCGCGGCCGCTGACCATGCAGGCCTGACCGGACCCCCGACCGTCCGGAACCGGGACATGCTCACTCGCGCCTGCTGGTCGTCTCACGTCGAGCTCGGCGCGTTCGACCGGCGGATCCTCGACTGGCTGGCCGGCTACGAACCGTCCACGGTCGCGGTGATCGCCGGGCTGGTGGAGAGGGCTTACCAAGCCGGTCAGCGAGCGCACCACGGAGGTGACTCATGACCGCCGATCAGCACTACCAGGAGGCTGAGCGGCTGCTGGAGGCGGCGGCCAAGGCTGACATCGGCAGCGACGGCGAGCGGTACAACCTGGCCGCCGCCCAGGTGCACGCCACGCTCGCGCTGGCCGCGGCGACAGCCGGGGAGGCCCTGTGATGCGCCGCGCGGCCGCCGCCGACCCTGCGGCCTTGCAGGTGTGCCTTTCGTACGCGGCGAAGGCGTGCGCGTGTTTCGGTATGGGCCTGGCCCGGCTCGGCGCGGACGCGTTGCTGTCCGCCGGAGAGCTGTCCGCGGTCGCGTTCCCGGCCGGGTCACCCGGCGCCGTCGCCCTAGCCGTCGTGCTGGACGCGGTCGAACGGGCAGGCGACGAGGCGGCCATGACCGCCGAACTGGAGCAGATCCTCACCGGAGGTCCGTCATGATCAACCATCAGATTCTGCGGGGTCCGCGCCGCACCGCACTCATAGCGATCGCTGCGCTCGTGGCAGCCGCGAGCCTCGTGAGCTTCGCCGAGTCCTACCGGGGCCTGTTCGCCTGGGCCCGCGAGCACGGGCTGCGCGGCGCGTGGGCGGTGTTCTGGCCGCTGCAGGTCGACGTGTTCATTGCGGTCGGGGAGCTGGCGCTGTTCGTCGCGCTCGTCGACGCATGGGAACGCCGGTCCCGGATCGGCGCGTGGGCGGTGACCGTGGCCGGGCTGGCTGTCTCAGTGGCGGGCAACATCGGCCACGCCGCCGGTGCCGGGCTAACCACCCGGGTGACCGCCGCTGTGCCGCCGCTGGCCGCCGCGGCAGCGCTCGCGGTAGGGCTCGGCGTGCTCAAGCGGGTGGCGCGCCAGGCCGCCCCCTCAGACGCCGCCGTGGCGGAGCTGGCCCCTCCCGCCGCGGCGGCCCCCGCCGCACTTCTGGCGCCCGTCCCCAGCGACGCCCAAAGCGCGGCGATGATCGCGCTGCGCGCCACCCTGGCCGCCGGCAACCCGCTGTCCGGGCGGCAGCTCGAAACGCGTTTTGGGCTGTCGCGCGCCGAGGTGACCAAGGTGCGGGAGCTGGTGGCCGCTGAGGCGAATGGCCACGCCCCCACGGAAGAAGAACCAGCCAGTTAAACGCCCCCCGGCCCGGTTGCCAACCGCCAAGAAGACCACCGGGCCGGGGCACAGGACTAGCCCCCTGAAGGGAGGGCCGCCGCTTTGTACCGTAACCGTCGGCGCTACCGACGCGTCAACGCACGGTTCGCGGCGTCCGCCGTGGCCGGGGGCCTGCTGCTGGCCGCCTGGTCGCACGCGTCGCCGGGTGCCTCCCGGGCTGCGGTCAGCGCCGCCGCGTTCCCGGCCGCGGCGACGGCGATCGCCTACGCCCGCGCCCAGCTCGGCAAGCCTTACATCTGGGGCGGGCCGACCGCGCCTGGCACCGCTGGCGGGTTCGATTGTTCCGGGCTCACCCAGGCCGCCTACCGGGCCGCGGGCGTGAACATTCCCCGGACCTCGCAAGACCAGTGGGCGACCCTGCCGCACGTGCCCAGCCCGCAGCCCGGGGACCTGGTGTTCTTTCCCGGCGCTGACGGGACGTGGGCGGCGCCTGGTCATGTCGCGCTGGTGATCGGCGGCGGGCAGATGATCCAGGCGTACGCCACCGGCACCCCCATCGAAATCTCTCCGCTTAACGGTGATGGCGCTGGCGGGATCGTCGGCTATGCCCGCCCAGGAATGAGGTAGCTAATGTTCCGCCGCGCGCTGCTGTACCTGTTCGTATTCGCCATGATCGCCGCCGCGGCGGCCTTGGCCGACAGTCTCTACCGTCCGCCGACTGGGCCGCCGCCGTGCCCACCCGGCCAGCATTTCACGCAAGCCCCCGGCCATGAGCCGGGTGTCCAGACCTGTGCGGTGAATCGATGACCCTGCGGCGCGGCCTGGCCGCCGGGACGGTCGTGTCGCTGCTGGTGGTGGGCGCCTGGTCACTGCTGGCCGCGGCGACGACCGGGCCGGTCCCGCGCCTGCACCTGTCCTGGCATCACCCTCTCGCCTCCTATGCGGCCCTGGCGTCCGCGCCGACCGGGATCGGGTGGGAACTGTTCGCGGTCCTGTCAGTGATCTACACGCTGTGCCTGCTGGTGGCCGGGTGGCGGAAGGGACGGCAGCGGTGACCCGGCGGCGCAGGCGGCAGCGGCAGCAGCTCGGCGGCGTGGTGGTCGCGGGCGCCGTGCTGCTGGCCCTCACCCACAGCCACCCCGGCGCGGCGGCATCGCCCGTCGTGACCGACCGCGCCGTCAGCCCGTCCGGGGACGCGTACACGCCGTCATCGTGGGCGGCCGCCCTGCTGGGTGCCGGGGGCTGGCCGCAGACCCGCTGCAACCTGGCCGCGGTCACCGCATGGGAACAGGCCGAGGGCGGCAACTGGGGCAACGCCGCCCGGTTCAACCCCCTGGACACGACGATGCCCGGACCGGGCAGCTCGGCGATGAACAGCGCCGGGGTGCAGGCGTACCCGTCCTGGCAGGCCGGTTTCACCGCCACCCTGGCCACCCTCGGCAACGGGAACTACGGCCCGATCCGGTCCGCCCTGAGTTCCGGCACCAGCGCCCAGGCGGTCGCCGATGCCGTCGCCGCTTCCCCGTGGGGGACTTCCGCGTTCGCGGCGAGCTGCTGATGCCCCGCCCCACGTCCCCCGTCATCCCGGAAAGGACCGCCCGCAATGAACCGCCCGGAGATCATCGCCCTGATCATCATCGGCCTGACGCTGTTTCTGCTGGTCAGGTACACCCCCGTGCGCTGGTGGCATGTGCTGCTCATCCTCGTCGCCGGGTTTTTCCTCGGGGTGTACGTGCCGCAGGTCCCGGCCCTGATTTCCGCTGTCGCCGGCTGGCTGACGTCGCACGCCACCTCGCTGACCAGCCATCACTGACCCCCAGGGCGCCAGCCGCGTCCTGGGTCCAAACCACCGAAGAGGAGAACCACCACCCATGAAGCTCACCGAACTGTTCCGCCGGCGTCCCAGCCGCCGGAAGGCCCGGCGGCAGGCCGCCGCGATCCGGGCCAAGACCGCTGCCGCACGGCAGCAGGTCGCCGACACCGACGCGATGCTCTCGCGCCAGGAAGGAAACACCCAATGAAGGCACGTTTCGTCAGCTCGCTCGTGTTCGGCGTGATCGCCGCCGCCGCCTTGACCGTCTTCGCGGACAAGTTCCGGCATGCGGCCCTGATGGCGTCGGCAGCTAAGTCCGGCGGTCACCAGACGGTCACGTCCATCCTGGCCGACGGGTTTATCGGCACCACCGTGGGCGTGACCGCCCTCGTGTTCGTGCTTGCGACGCTGGGGGCGCGGCGGCAGCGGCGTGCTGCCATCCGGCAGGCCACCCCGTCACCCCGCCGCCGCGTTAGCGCATGGCGGTAACCGGTCATGGCGACCGCTGCACCAGCCGCCCCCCCGGCCGGGGACACGGAGGAGACCCGGGTCAGCAAGGTTCCCGCTGCCCGGCCGTTTCCCCGCGCCGTGATCTGGTTCGGGCTCGCGGCCGGCACAGCGCTGACTGTGCTGGCCGTGATGCACGGCATCCGGGTCCCCGGCCTGGAGGTCGTGCTGTCGGTCCTGGCGACCTGGGCCCTGCTCCTGGTCCTGGCGGTCACGGCGGCCGAGCTGCTCCGCCGTCATCACCGGGCGCTGGCCGCCCACGGCTGGCGGCACAGCAAGCGCGGCCTGTCGTTCGCCAGCCGTCATGGCCGCCGCGGTGGCGGCTACCTGACGCGGAAGGCGGAAGCCCGGTGGCGCGACCGCGGGCAGCAGCCCCTCATGTTCGCCCGCAGCGAGCCCGCGGCGGCCGCCGCGGGCTCGCCGCCCACGCCCGGCACCGGCAGCGGCGCCGGGACTCCTCAACCCGAAAGGAAAACCACCATGGCAGACACCAAGGTCGTTGACGACACCACGCGGCGGAATGGCCGGCGGGCCCAGGTCGCCAGCGTCCCGCGCTCCGCCGGATGGGCGCAGGTCATCGCCGACACGGCCGGCTTTGAGCCGGAAGACGACGGCGCGCTGCTCAACTGGATGGGGGATGAGTGCAACGGGGTGCACGGGTACGCCGAAGCCCTCATCGGCACTTACGAGCACCTCACGAAGGTTGTCGGCCTGGACCCGAAGGCGATGGAAGCACTCCACGACGTCGCCGACGCCGCCGCTGAATGCGCCATCAGCATGGCCCAGGCCCGGAAGCGGTTCGCCGACCACTACGAGCTGCCCCGTGAGTTCGCTGGCAACGGCGGCCTGATGCCGCACGACGGCCGGTGGGTCACAGGCGACGGCGGCGCCTGACCCGCCCCATGCCCCGGAGGCCGGTCTTCCCCCGGCCTCCGGGTCCTGCCCCCGTTCCCCCCCTGCGTGGAGGTGAGAGATGAGCCAGTGGCCGCGGCCGTGCCCGATCCCCGGGCACCCGGGTGACAGCGAACCGGTGACGATCACCGAATCGGCGTGGGCACGGCTGCGGCGCTGGCATCTGTACGCCCCGGCCGAGCGGCTGCCACTGCCTGCCGTGCTGCTCACGTGGCCGGCGGCGTGGGTCATGCACGCGCTTGCCGTGCCGGTCCACGTGGCCGGCTGGGCCACCGGCATCGCGGTCGCCGTCACGTGGCTGACCTGGGCGCGGCACCAGAAGAACTCCCCGCACCCGCGCCTGATCCCCACCGAAGCGGCGCTGGTCGCCGCGGTGTGGGGCGGCTGGGTTACCGTCGCCGTCGCGTTCGGCCCTGCCGCCCGGCCGTACTGGTGGCCGACCGCGGTCTACCTGATCGGCGCGATCGGCATGTACGTGTGGCTGCGCCGGCATGACGCGGTCCAGGCTGCCCGCCAGCGCCGTGACGAGACGGCCGCCGACGTCGCCGATAAGAGGCTGTGGCACCAGATCCTGCCGGACGCCGGCCTGGGCGGCTGGCATCTGCAGCCGAGATGGGACGAGGACAGTCACCGGTACGCCCTCCGCCTGCCCACCAATCTGGGTGAGGAACGGCTGATCACCACCAGCCCGCAGAACACCTCGGCCAGGCGCATCGCGAGTAACAGCAGCGGCGTCGCCGAGAAACTCGAGCACCTCCTCGGCCTGCCGTACGGCCGCGTCGACCTGTCCCCCACCGACCTGCCCGGCCAGCTGCTCATCGGCATCCGCACGGTGGACGTGTCCACCCGGGGTGCCGCCTACCACCCGATGACCACCCCGTGGCCGGACAAGGATCCGTCCCCATTCGCAGATTGGTTTCCCTCCATGACAAGTATCCGTAACCCGGTCACCTGGGGTTTCTGCCCCGAGGACGGGTCGCCGCTGACCATCGAGCTGTTCAGCAAAATCGGCGGCCGGGCCGTCGGCGTGATCGGCATGACCGGGTCCGGGAAATCCAACGTGCTCAACGTCGTCCGTGAGGGCGTCACCCGCTGCCCGGATGCCCGCCTGGTGCAGCTCAACGGCGCGCACATGGGCGACGAGCTGACCTGGGAGCCGCTGTCGGCGCTGACGATCTGCGGCCCGGTCGCCTCCGACGAGGACGTCCGCGCCAGGATCGGCGCGGCGCTGGCCGCGCTGCAGCTGCTGGTCACCAACCGGTCCGCGACCCTCGCCGAGACCGGCCACTCCACCTTCCAGCCCACCGAAGACGACCCGGCGGTCTGCATCATCATCGACGAGGTCGACGAGATCGTCGCGCACGTGCCCGGCGCGGGCAAGGCCCTGGAGTTCATCGCCGGCAAGCAGCGCAAATCCGCCGTCTGCCTGCTGCTGGCCACCCAGCGCGCCGTCATCGCCGCGCTCGGCGGCGGCGGGGTCCGCGCCAACATGAGCGAGACCCTGATCGGCAAGACGGTGCGGGCCTCCGAATCCCGGCACGCCACCGGGGCGGAGAAAGAGATCCCCGACATCCGCGAGTACTCCAAAGGCGCACCCGGCTACTTCCTGGCGTGGGATCAGCATTCCGGTGACGTCACCGGCCGGGGCCGCGCGTTCCTGCTCGGCGTCGAGCCTGACGAGCTGGCCTACATGAAACGGCTGGTCGCGGCCCGCCGGCAGCTGCGGGACTGGAGCATCCCGGACCTGCCGCCGCTGGAGGCAGGCGGCGCCGCGCAGGCCGGCGCACAGGCGGGCAGCGTCACCGATGCCGCCTCCCAGCAGATCACCGGGCTGCGCGCCAGGCTCGCCAGCATCACCGAGGCCGCGTCCCAGAGCGCCACCCAGGCCGCCGCCGCGGCTCCCCTGCCCATCCCGGCGGAGATCCCGCCGGAGGCCGGGCGGGCGCTCCTGGGCCTCCTGGCGGCCCCCGGCGGGACTACGTCGTCCGCGGTGGCCGCCGCGATCGGCACGTCGAAGACGAAGGCCTACGAGCACCTGGCCGCGCTGCGGGAGCAGGGCGTCGCCCGGCTTGACGGCAGCGGCCAGGCAGCGCGCTGGTACCGCACCGCCGCCGCGGCCCCCGCCGATCCGTACACCACGATCGCCGGCCTCGCCGAGGCGGTGCACAACGGCCAGGCCGACGCCGGCGACGACGCCCGCGCGGTGCTGGAGCAGGTCCGCCAGATCGCGGGCCGGCAGCAGGGAGGCCAGCCGCATCTGACCCTCGTGCGGTCCCCCGCCGGCACGGCAGGCGGTGACGGAACGTGACGACTTCATCGTTCGCGGGATCGTTCGCGGGATCGTTCGCGAACGTTCGGATCGCTGCCCAGCAGACCGCGGCGAACGTTCGGCGAACGATCACGCCGCCTCACCCGCCCGTCCCCTCTTTGACCACACTCCGTAACGAAAGGACCTGATCATGAGCGGTTACGAGGAGCAGCTTCACGCGCGCGCGGAGGTGCTGGAAGAGACCGGGGAGCTGGCTGCGGCCGTCACCGCGATCCTGGCCGGCGCATCCGGCGCGGGCCTCGACCCGCGCGCCATCGTCAGCCTGCGAACCGCCATCACCGCGCTCGACCCGGCCGGCGCCCCGCCCGGCTACCAGGCAGGCAGCCGCACCGACCGGCACCCCGGCAGCGGGTACGCCTCCGACGCCGAGTTCCTCGAGGCGGTCAGCGACGCCGAAGACCAGGTCCTCGACTGGCTCCGCGACGTGGAACAGGTTCAGGAACAGGTCATCGCCGCGCTCGATATGGCCCACGACGACAGGGACCGCGCGCAGCGGGATCTGCTGGACGCCCGGCAGGCCCTGGCCGCCGCGTACGCCATGCCCACCCGGGAGGACTGCGACGGCTGCCACAGCCGCAAAGCCGCCGCGATCACCACAGCCGAGACCGCCATCGCCAGCGCGGAGGAACGGGTCAGGGACACCGGACGGCGCATCAGCATCTGCGAAGACACCGCCGAGATCCTCGACCAGGCCGCCCGCCGGCTCCACGCTGCCCTGCAGGCGCTCCGCCAGGTACCGCACGATCTCGGCGAGGTTTACGAGCTCATCTACGCGTTCATCCGCCGCGGCGGGAAGATGCCCCGCCCCGGCCGGTGGATCGAAGGCCAGACCCCCGTCCCCGCCTGACCGCAAAGAAGCGGGGCGCGGACCCTAGCAGGCCGCGCCCCAGGACACTGAGAGGACCAGCCTCGTGTCACTTTCAACAGTAGCCCGCCCCGCCCCGGGGTGCGGCGCGCCCGCCCGCTCCGGCCCCTGCGTGCTGCTCGCCGGGCATCCCGGCCGCTGGCACCGCGGCAAGCCCCTCCACGCGGCGGAGGAGGCACGGGCCCGGCTGGCACCCGCCCAGCGGCCCCCCTCCACAGCGTGGATGGCCAGGGCCGCATGCCACGGGACCGATCCGGAGGTGTTCTTCGCCGAAACCACCGAGGTGGCCCCCGGCCCCGGGGACGATGCCTACGCGGCGGTCAGGGCCTGCCTGGCCTGCCCGGTCCGGCTGCAATGCCTGGACTTCGCGCTGGCCATGGGTGAGACGCACGCCGAGTCCGGTGTCTGGGGCGGGCTGACTCCCCCGGCCCGGCGGTGGCTGGCCAGGCAGCAGCGGCGGGCCGCGTCGTGATCAGCGCCCCCGCCGGTTTCGGCTCCCGGCTCACGATCGCCCGCGCGGTCCGGCCGGGATGCCGGCGGGCCCGGTCCCAGCGGAGCTGGCTGAGAGCCGTCGCCCGGGACGACGTCATCGCCGCGCTCCGCGCTGACAAACGTTCCAGCGTCATGGAGTTTGCGCGGATTCACGCGCGGTGGGCGAATTGGTCGACGCTCACGTCCTGGCGGCCCCGGGCCCGCGTCTGCAAGGAGATCGGCTCACCCCGCGACCGCAGCAAGCCGTTGAGCGTCAGCGCGTACAAGGCCGCCCGCCGCGTCCTCGAGGACCGGGGTTTCCTCGGCCTCGTCCAGGCGGCCTGGACCAGTTCACTGCGGGCCGGGGCCCTCGACGACGGGGGCAACACCAGTGCCGTGTTCGTGCTGACCGTGCCCGGCAGGCGCAGGCGCCGCCGCCGTGACCAGGCATCCGAGCTAAATCGCCCCGTATCCCCCTCGTGTAACGAGGGGGATAAACCCTCGCACGCATGCGCGCGCGAGACCCGGGAGGGGCCTGTGGATAACCCCAGGGAGACTCCCGCGGCGATCCCGCAGCCCACCCTGCCCGCGCCCGGGACCTGGCCGCTCGCCTCGATCCCGCGGACCAGCGCCGAGATGCTGGCCGCCGCGCAGGCCCTCGCCGGGCGCGCCCCGGTCCTGCGGCGCATCAGCCCCGCCTACCTGCGGTATTTGTGCCGCCCGTTCTTCGCTGCCGGGTTCTCGGGCAGGGATGTGATCGAAGCGCTCAACCATGACGTCACAGGCCGGCCGTATCGCTGGACGGGGGATGTCCGCCACGTACCGGGCTGGTTCCGCAGCAGGCTCGCGCCGTGGATGGCCCCAGACGGCTCTGTGCGGCCCTCAGCGAGCCAGCAGCGCGCCGCGGAAGCCGCCCGGGTACGCGCGGAGCAGGCCGCCCGCCGCGCCCAGGACGCCGCTGTGCGCGCCGCAGCCGCGTCACCGGAGCGGGTGGCCGTGCACGCCAGCCGGGTGCGGGAAGCCCTCCTGGCCGCACGCCACGCCCGCCTGCACGCCAGCGGCGCCCCGGCAGTGGCCGCCTGACTACCCCCACCTTGGAGGCATAAGATGCTCGCACGTGATCATGCCCTGAGCGGTGCGCTCGCGTTCACCGCGGCCGCCCCGCTGCTGCACGTCACCGGCGCGGGCCTGCTGGCCGGCGCGGTGTTCACCGCCGGCGCGGCGACCCTGCCCGACATCGACGAGCCCGGCTCGACGATCTCCCGCACCCTCGGGTTCTTCACCATGACCGTGTCCTGGATCGTGCACAAGGTCAGCGGCGGGCACCGCAAAGGCACCCACAGCCTGCCCGGCGCCGCCGTGTTCACGCTCGCCGCCTGGCTGGCCGTCACGCACACCGGCAGCCTCGCCGGGAAGATCATCCTGGGCGTGATCCTGGGCCTGATCCTGGCCGCCGGGGTGCGGGCGCTGCGGATCGGCGGCCACCACGCCGACATCATCGGCCTGGCCGCCGGCGCGGCAGCCGCTTACTGGCGCGCCGGCGTGGCGCTGGTGCCGTTGTGCATCGCGCTCGGCGCCGCGGCGCACATCGCCGGGGATGAGCTCACCCACGGCGGATGCCCGCTCGCCTGGCCGGTCAGCGGGCATGAGTTCCACCTGCTGCCCCGCCGGCTGCAGATCACCACCGGCAAGTTCACCGAGCACTGGATCGTCTCCACGCTGCTGCTCGCCGCGCTCGCCTGCCTGCTGTGGCGGGACACCGGGATGGCCGCGATCGTGCACCACCCGCACGCCACCACGCCGGCCACGCCGTGACTTTGCTGACGGCCGCCCGGGTCCGTACGGAGCAGGCGCTCACACGCTCACCGCGGCGCGGTGGCAGCGTGAGCGCGACGCGGATCGGCGGCGGCGAGACCAGCCAGCCCGAGACGCCTGCCCTCAGCCTCATACCACGACATGCTGGTGTCGCCGCCCGCGGCGTCGAGCAGCTCGGTCACGTACGCCCTGCGCTCTTTGTCCTTCCGCGTCATGTTGGCGGTGTACCGCTCCGACTCGCCGCACGCGGCGATCAGCGCCGACACCGGCGAGCCCGGCCCGTACCGCCCGTGAGAAAAGTGCCCCGGCAGGTCGAAGCTGAGCATCAGCTGCTCCGGGTTCTCCCCCTGGCTGCGCTTCACGTCGCTGCCGAAATCGCGCCACTTCTCATCGGTGTCCCGGGGGTCGCATGGCTCGCCGCCGGCGGGCACCGCGGCGGCCGGAAATCCCGCCCGGGCGAGTTCATCCCAGTTCCCAAATCCGTGAGCTGCCTCACGGATTTGGGCCTCTGTAACGTAGGCCCGGGCGCACTTCAGCCGCCGCTGGATCTCCTGCTCCGTGAGCTTGCAGCCACCGTCCGCAGCCCCGGCGATCAGCCGCGCGAGCACCCCGTGCCGCAGGTTGCCGTTCGGCGTTTCACTGGCCGGTTTTGTCCGCGCCCTGAATGATCTGCTGGACCCGCAGGCGAACCTGTGCTCGTATGGCCGGGACAGGCGGATCAGCCGGCGGCGCGTGCAGCGGCTGATCCGTGACTGGTTGACGTAGCCCGGCTGACGGGGACAGACCGCCGGGCCGCTTGTGCGGCCCAACGACATAAGTGCTGAGGCTCGACGCGGCCGCCGGTAGACTCAGCACTTATGAGCAGGGGTCACGGTGAAACGCAGCGCAAGATACTCGCCAGCCTGGCCAGCCACCCCCGCCAGCACGCCGCAGAGCGCTGGGACCGGAACCGGGACGAGACCCGCTCATGGCCAGGCTGGATTACCGTCCACGAACTCACCTGCGCCGTATACGGCACAGACCAGCCGGCACGGGGGCAGGTCGAGACGGTACGGCGGGCAGCCAGGCGGCTCGCCGCGGAAGGACTCGCCGAGATAGGCGAGACATGGGACGCCATGCCCCGGCGCCAGCTGTGGAACGGCAGGCCCGCCACGGGACGCCAGTTCGGAATCCGTCCTGTGCTCACCCCCGCGGAGAAGGCGGCAAAGGAGGCGTTCTACGCACCCCCGGCCCGCGACGACGCCGGGCTGCAAGCGAATTTTGCCAAGCTGCAAGCGATCCTCGGCAGGGCGGGCATCTGAGGGTTCAAGGCCACCCGCCCTACCCTCACGCCGCGTCACCTGTAAACCCTGAGAATGAGCGTTCTCGCGTATCATGCGGGCATTTCGTGGGATCCTGTAACCATCCGGGCGGCTCGCCCCCCAGGCAGCCTGGACCCCGTGCCCGCGGCGCTGCAGGCCCCGGCGCCGCGGGCACCACCATCCCACGGGGGGAACCGCCCCGGGGGGGCCCGATGTGCAAAAACAGCCCGGCCGCCGGTTTACTCAACGCCCGCCTCAATGCGCTCGAACAGATCGTCCGCAGCGAATGGGGCCGCCGCCGCGGCACCGTCCCCGGCGTCCTCGACCGCCTCACCGGCGCGGAACGGCGCCTCGCCGCCCTCAGCGCCGAAATCGCCACGTTCAAAGCGGTTCTCGTCCGCCAGGACGACCGGCTCCGGGAGACCGAGGCGGAGGTTTCCTGGCTCGCGAACCGGCTCCGTGACGTCGAGACCAGCCAGGACCGGCAGGCACACCGATGCTAGGCCGGGCCGGAACGTTCCCCAACTGGTAAGTGACTGGTAAGCTGCTTACCAGTCACTTACCTTTTTGGAGGCGTCATGGCAGCCCACCGCATCACAGACCTGCTCGACAAAGGCGTCCAGCCGTTCCCTGACCTCCACCCCGACGACTTCGAAGCGCTCCGTAAAACCCTCGGCAAGCACCCCCTCGCCGACCCGGTCAGCGTCACCTCCGACGGGTGGCTCATCGACGGCCACCAGCGCCTCAAAGCCCTCCTCGCCAACGGCCGCCGGACCATAGCCGACGACGAAATCCGGATCGTCGAAGCCGCCAAAGCCGCCAACATGTGGGACTACGCCGTCCAGCTCAACGTCCAGCGCCGGCACCTGACCGTCGAGGAAAAAGCCGACGCCGCCCGCAAACTCCAGCGTGAACGCAAATGGACCCAGGGCCGGATCGCGAAAGCGTTCGGGGTCAGCCGGCCCGCCGTCACCCAATGGCTCGCGAAAGTCCCCGCACAAGACGGCAGCCAGCCAGACCAGGTCACCGGGCTCGACGGCCGCGTCTACGACACCGGCGCCGTGTCGGGCCGGCCCGGCCGGCCCGCATCAGGCAGCCGCCCCCAGCGCCCGCCGTGGCACCCCGACGGATACGCGTTCAAAACCGTCCGCAAGGCCCTCACCCTGCTCCAGAGCGAACCCTACGGCGCTCTGCCGCCACTCCAGGAGGCCAAGTTCGCGCAGCTCCTCGACGACGTCATCGAGGCCGCCGAAGCCCTCCGGAACCAGGTCAGCGAAGACTAACCGGCTCACCGTGATCGCCATAAGCCCGGCGGCGATCCGCCCCGAGCACCGCACGCACGGCCGGCCCGGCGTTCACCGGGGGTGCGCGGCGGCCCGCAGGCGGGCAGTGATTGAAGGAACCGGAGCGTGGACGCCCGGTGCCTGCCTTGGCTCCAGGAAACGGCCATCAGTAAGGGAAACCGCTCCCAGTGACTTTGACGGGTCGCGCCGCGCACAGCCAATTATCGCGCGATATATCAGGCCCGCAGCCCCAACGGTCCTCTTCTGTGTGCGCGGCGGGCCCGCAGGCGGGGAGCTCGAAGGTCCGGCCGCAAACCGGTTGCCCCGCCTTGGTTCCGGGCCGGTCAGCAAGGAGAAAACTCCGGCCCCGGCGACTTTGACGAGCCCGCCGGCACGATCATTACCGGGGCGCGGGCACCCCCGGCGGGACGAACCCGCCCGGAACCTCGACCGTCCCCGGCGGCATCACCGTATCCCCGACGGCAACCGGCCGGCCCGCGTCCTCCTGCCGCTGCTGCGGGACCGGCGGCCCCGGCGCCGCCATCCTGGCCAGGACGTCCGCGAACAGGCTGACCATTGCCTTTTCCTCCCGGGTCAGCTCCCCGCCGGACAGGGTCATTGCGAGCAAGGGATCGAGGACGCAGGTCTCCAATGACAAGGGCGGCCGGCCCGGAGCGTCCAGGTCGGCTTCCCGCGCCACCCGTTCCGTCTCCGCCGCGGCCAGGCTCACCCGCGCCCCGGCGAGGTCCTCCTCAGCCTGGACCCGCCGCGCCCGCGCACCCTCACAAGCGGCCCGCTCACGCTGCAGGACATCAGCAGCGGCCCGCAGATCCGCCAGCGCACGCGTCTGCTCCTCCGGTGTGCCCGTCCCGCTCACGGACCGCTCAGCCTCGGTGAGCTGCCGGTGATACTCGGCTGCGTCCCGGACCCGGTCCTCCGCCGACCGCTCCGCCGCGACCGCCGGGCCCACCGCCGCGGCCAGCTCCCCCACCCGCGCCGACGCCCGCGCCGCCACCCCGCACGCATCGTCATACACGCCGACAAGACGATCCTCATGCTCGGCCCGGTCCGCGTCCCGCAGCAGCGCGAACGCATGATGCCGGGCGATCAGGGCTTCACGCCGCCGCGCCTCCGCGTAGTTCCGCGGCTCCGGCAAAGGCTCGCTCGCGACCGCGGCGATCAGCTGCTGCATCGCGCCCGGATCCAGCATCAGCCCGCCCCCCCGAGCTCGATGACCGCCGGGCCGGCACCCGCACCAGCCTGCGGGACGTTCTCCCGGAACCCGGACCGCGGCCCCAGCCTCGACGCCGCCACATGCGCGGCCGGCCTCGACGGCGCCTCCATCGGCGCCGACCCAACTTCGGACAGGTGCCCCTCATCCACCCCCGTCACCGCCGGCCGCCACCCCGCCGCCAGCACACCCAGATCCTCAGCGCGCGGCACCGCAGCCTTCACCACCGCCGCGGCCTGAGCCCGACGGCCCTCCTCGGTGACACAGATCATGCTGCACGCCCCTTCATCAGGCCGAGCATCTGCCGGATATGCACCTCGCGCACACCCGGATCCGGTTCGGTGATCGCCGCCCGGTGCGCCAGCCCGAACCGCACATCGGCGGCCGACGGCGCCGACTTCACCAGCACCGGCCGGATCGTCTTCACCGCCCGCGCAGGACTGGCGAACAGCGGGTTACGCTTCCCGCACTTCTGGCAGAACCGGCGCTTGGCCTTCAAACCCGCCGAGCACGACGGGCACCTGCCCTTAGCCACTAGTGGCCCCCTTCCGGCGCCGAAGGGGCGCCATGACCGTTGATATGCGGCGGCTCCAGCGGCACGCCCAGAGACGCGCGAAGCTGATGCTCCCGCGCGTCATACCCGGCGAGCGGATGCGGCTGGCCGCCCCGCGCGACCAGCTCCGCCGGCTCCCGCCGCCGCGCCAGATCCTCGTCGTACAGGCGCTGCACCTTCACCAGGTTCTCTTCCATCAGCCGGCCGACCATGACAAACCCCTCAGCCACCGGCAGGAACTGATCCGCCAGCCCCGCCACCAGGCCACCCCCGCCAGCGCCCTTCGTCACACCAGCAGCACCCGCACAGCGCACAGCCATGGTGAGTGCCAGATCAAGCACCTCAGGATCAGCCGCCACGCGCGCATCGCTCATACACCCAGCGTAGCGGTGGCCACAAGAGCCATCCGCAGCATCCGGCAGCACGACAGCACCCCTACGGCAACCGGCAAACACACACCGTAACCGGCCCCTATACGAGCAGAAATTCCCGCCACGAAAAAAATAGCCGGGACAATACGGAAAAGGCGCAAAACAATCACAGGCCGGAATAGCGCACGGGAAAAGGCGCCCCCGGAACGGCTGAAATTTGCTGCGCGAAAATTGACGAAGTGGTCGTTAGTTTTTTCAAGATCTCCCGCGTGCGTGATATAGCTCGAAACGAGCGTCGACCGGCCGTTAGGTCCGTCCGGCACCATGCCTGAGCTGGGCTTACACTCTGGACCTGCCCTGGCCTGGAGACCTTCCGTGTGCCTGTCCCAGCAGAATTGGTCCCCGTTTCTTGTGGCGCGGGCATGGCAATTCCGCTAGGCTGACTCACGTCAATTAAAAAAGCGGTCCCGAACCGCTGGAACGGTCCGGGACCAGGGTCAGGCACCTGTGTAGGAGGTACCGACATGGATAAGGCTACACGCGCACGGCTGAACGCGGCGTTCCCCGCCACCCGGGCACCTAAGCCCAGCGTCAACGTGTTCAAGTACGTGCACTGGCACGAGACCAGGTGCGGCGAGTGGCAGCCCGGCGTCGGCAATCCCGTGATCGGTGAGGCCGATCGGCGCGGCCAGTGGTTCTCCGACGCCGACCAGCCCCATTCGGTATGGGTGATCCCGCTCGAGCGGGCCCCGTGGGAAGGGCCGGGCCGGCCAGCCCCAGTGCAGCTCTACAGCCACGGGGACGGCCGTTTCAGCATGGACTGGAGCGCGGCCAGGTGGGACCGCAGGCGGGCGAACCGGCACGCCAAGGACGTCAAGGCTGCTGCTGGGCGTGCGGCATGAGCGCGGCAACCACGGCCCGGCGTAAGCCGGCAGCGCGGCGGCAAGAGGAAACCGCCGCGCGGAAAGCGGAGATTGAGCTCGCAGCCGAAGCGATCAACGATGACGCCCCGGACTTCGCGGCGTTCCTCGCACGGTGGGGTGACCGCTACAACGACAACAATCTGCGGCGCCTCTGGGTGCAGGCACCGCGTGCTACCTGCCTGCACAAGTACGGCACGTGGCAGGGCATGGGCCGGCAGGTCCGCAAGGGCGAGCGGGCGATCCTGCTCATGCAACCCCGGACCAGCACCGATCCGGACCGGGCAACCCCGGACAACCCTGAGGGCCGCGTGTTCCACGGGGCGTCATGGATGGCGTTGTTCGACTACGCCCAGACCGACCCGATCGGCGACTTCACCGAACCGGCCGGCCCGGACGCTGACCCTGATCTCGCCGCCGAGGTGAAACGCCTCCGGATGGAAGCGGCCAGTATGCACCCGGACCGGGGCGGAGAGCCCGCGGCGTTCATGGCCGCGTGGGCCCGGTACGAGGCGGCCAGGGACCGGCTCAACGGCAAGCGCTGACCGGCTGGCCACGGTGCGCGGCACGGTTCCCGCCCGTGCCGTGGGCCGCGGCCATCCGGCCGGACATTCATCACCGAAGGGAGGGGCCATGGGAGTCCTTGAGGGCGCGCGCGTCGCCGAGCACCTGGCCGTGGGCGCGGCACGGGCAGCGCAGCGGCTCGAGCAGGCCAGGCAGCAGGCCGGGATGGCGCCCGGCGCCATGGCGTGCAGGCCGGCGCAGACGGTCGCGGTCCCGCGTAAGCCAATCGACGGCGACGAGCTGCTGACCGACGTCCGCACGGCGCTGACCCATTTCGCCTGCTGGCCATCGGAAGCCGCGCTTGTCACCGCGACGCTGTGGGCGGCGGCCGCGCACGGCAAGGACGAGAAAACCAAACTGCCGATCTGGCAGTACAGCCCGCGGCTGTTCTTCACCTCGAGCGAGGGCGGCTCCGGCAAGAGCTGGATGGCGCGGCTCGTCGGCAAGCTCTCGCCGGACGGCAAGATGCTGGTCGAGACGACCAAGGCATCCTTGCAGCGGCTCATAGCCAAGCAATGCACGGTGGTAGTAAGCGAGCTGGACGTCCTGGTCGGCAACGGCGGCCGCACCAAGTGGTTCACTGGCCTCGCCAACGCCGGCTATCAGCGGGACGTGTCCACGTACCGCGTCGACCACGGCAAGGAACTTGAGATCCCGCTCATGTGCCCGATGGTCCTCGACGGACTGGAGACGGTCATCACCGCGACGGGCGCGGAACTGAAAACGCTTGTTAGCCGGTGCATCGTCGTCCACGTCAAGCGCGCACCGGCCAGCTACCGGGCGCCACGGTTCGATGACCAGGCCGCCGCAGTGTTCGCCCGCGGCCGCGACAAGCTCGGCGCGTTCATGGCGCAGCAGATCCAGGCCGGTATCGCCCAGCACGTGCCCGACGTCCCCGAAGGCCTCGGCAACCGCCCCGCGGACCTGTGGGAGCCGCTTTTCGCCGTTGCGGACGCGGCCGAGGCTTCCCGCGACACGCGCGCTGGTGATGGCGCCAACTGGCCGGAACTCGCCCGCCAGGCCTGCGTCGACCTGGAATCCCGCGGGCCGGCCGAGGACGAGGACGCGGAAGCCAGCTACCGGGACGCGCTCAGTGCGTGGGCAGGGTCGGCGGCCGCAGATGAGGATGCGTGAACGATGAGGTTCCCGTGGATCTGGGCGCTGTCCCTGGTGCTCGCAGTCCCCGTCGCGGGACTGTGGGCGCTGGGGACCGCGCTCACCCGCCCCCCGGCGCCGGCGGCATCACCAGCCCTGGTGACCTTCCAGGACGGGACGTACAGCTCTTATGACTCGTCGGCCACGGCCGGCGCGGACAACGCGAACGCCTCGGCCGTCACCATCCACCAGGTGACCGTGCGATTCATCGACGAGCGGTCCGCTCAGGTGATCGCGGGCGTGACTGAGCCGGTTAACGCGGCGGTCATCCCGGGCGGGCAGGCGCAGCGGCTCACGTTCGCCGCCCCGCCGGCAGTGACGGACGCCGGCATCGAGGACCGGCAGGTGACCGTGACCGTGACCGGATGGTCATGACCGGTGTCTCACCTGACGGCCGCCGGGCGAGCGGGTGACAGAGCGCCCCGCGTCCTGCCGGTACCCCCGCCGAAACTGTCTCAACACCATGTCTCATCTCACAAACCGCCCAACGGTCCCGCACCTGAGACGCAAGGAAGGAACGCCCCGATGGCACGGATCGGATACGCGAGAGTCAGCACGACCGAGACCACCTCGCGCAAGGCCCAGCACGTGGAGAACCAGGAGAACCGGCTCCGCGGCCACGGCTGCGAGCTCATCTTCGCCGACAAGGCCACCGGCAAGGCCGCCAGCCGGCCGCAGTGGGACCAGTGCCTCGGCCAGCTCCGCAAGGGAGACACCCTGGTCGTGACCAAGCTCGACCGGATCGGCCGCAGCCTCGTCAACCTGGTCGACGTCGTGCGCCTCCTCGGCGACCGCGGCGTGGAGCTTGAAGTGCTCGACCAGGGCATCGACACGAGCACCCCGAACGGCAAGCTGATCTTCCACATCATGGCCGCGCTCGCCGAATGGGAAGCGGCGATGATCCGCGAGCGTACGCTCGAGGGCCTCGAGGCGGCCCGGGAACGCCACGGCGGCAAGCTCCCCGTCCGCGGCCCGAAGATCACCCAGGACCAGATCCGCACCGCGGAGACCCTCGCCTCCACCACTGACATGAGCGCGGTCCGTATCGCTCAGGTGATCGGCGTCAGCCGCGCAGGCCTCTACCGGTACGTAGATGTCTCCGGGCTGCGCGAGAAGAAAGCGGAGGCGGCCGCCACGTCGTCACTGGAGGACTGACGCTGACGCAGCAGGCCCGGCCAGCCCTTGCGGCGGCCGGGCCTTACTGCGCGCCCCGGGCCGCTTCCCGTGCGCGGATCATCTGGCGGATGACGGCCGCGTCGTCGGGGTCGATGTCCGCCAGGTCCTCGTCGCCGAGCTGGCCGGTGCGGAGGCCGTGGTTGATCGCGTGCCCGGCTGCGGCTTCCCAGTGGGGTTCGTACGTGCCGGTCCTGACGTCGAAGTTGTGGCGGAGGCCGAGCGTGGTTGCGATCTGGTGCCAGGTCAGGTGCTGCTGCCGGTGGAGGTCCCACGCCCGTTTGCCGGTGCTGGTGTCTGTCATGGCTGGCCTGCCTGCTGGTTGCCGTGGTGATGCGTTGTGATGATCATGTTTTCATGGCCAGGTGTTTCCGGTGGCCGGCTAGTCGCCGTTGCGCCTATCGGCTGGAGGGTGCGCTGTTGAGCAGGGGTCTTGGCGGGCTGCAACTATTTATCTTGCTACAAGCAAAGCTTGATCGCCGCGGTGGTGAGGTGCTGTTGCGGGATGTGTATACGGGGTGGGCGCATGATCGGGTGACGGGGGGGCGCAGGGATCGGTGTGATTGCCCGGGCCGGTGTTTGCTGCTGCTGCATTCTCATGAGGTGGCGGTGCGGTCGGCGGCGAACTCGCTGGAGGTGAAGGGGCTGATTACGTCGCGTCTGGATTGGTATGGGCGGCGGGTGATCAGGGCTGTGGACGTGCCGGAGTGGCGTCCGGGTCAGCGTGGGCCGGGGCGGGGGAGTGATCCGGGGTTGTGCCCGTCGTGCGGTGCCCCGCTTGATCTGATGGCGGTGTCTTAGCGCGCGGGGTTGGCGCGGTCATGGGTTGGTGCGGTGTCCTGGGGGGCCTCCAGTGGCGGCAGGCGGAACATGGCCCACGTCCGCGCGGCGCGCTCGCGTGCCCACAGCAGGCCGCCGTCGGACGCGTCACGCCACAGAGCCAGATGTGCGGCCATGGCATTGGATACGGTGCCGCTGCGGCGCGCGTCTGCGGCCACGCTGTCTATTTCCCGCACCCAGTAGGACGTGAGGCATTCGGTGATGGCGTCCTCGGTGACGCCGAGATATGCAGGCCAGTTCACGTCATGGCGGCCGAACAGTGCCGGCATCGTGCTGGATACCTTCAGGTCAGCCAGCCGCTCGATGACGTACACCATAGCTTCCTGGTCGGCGGTGCTCATGGGCGTCTCGTTTTTCCTCCGGGGCTGGTGCTGGCTTATGTCTTCCGCGCGTTTGCGAGGGCGCGGGCGAGGGGGCTGTCTTCGGTGGCGGCGGATAGTTCCCAGCCTGTCCGGCGGAGTTCGCGGGCGAGGGCCGGTGCCTGGGCGGGGCTGGGTGCGGTGGTGTGGAGGATTACCTGTATGCCTGGCTGTTCGTCGCGGGTGTTCAGGACCGGGTAGTGCTCGAGGTGGTGTACGCGTTCGTTTGCTTCGCTGCCGGGCCACCAGAGGCCGGCTTGGTCTGCTTTGGTGAGGTAGGCGATGGAGACGCGTTCGCCTTCGCGGGGTACGGCGGTTGCGTTGTGTGAGTTTTCTATCCAGGCGGCGCCGGTGTATTCGTTTGTGGCTGGGTCGTAGAACTCGATCCTGAATCCGATGCTGATGGTCATAGCGGGTTACCGTAACGCACACGATTGGCCGCCGCTGGTTACGCGGCGCCGCGGTTGATGAGGCGTGCGGCGCTGTCCGGGATCGCCCGCTGGTAGACGCGGCCTTGGAGGGCGGCGGCGCAGGCTGGGCAGAGGGGGAGCCGGCGCAGGCCGTAGCGGGACGTGCTCTTTTCCCAGCAGCCGGGGCCCATGCACACGGCGCCGGGGCTCGGCTCACCGGGGCCGATGGCGCCAGGGATGGATGCGGCCGGGCCTGGTGCGGATGGCTGCGGTTCCTCGTCGGTGCTGAGGCCTCGGCGGACGAGCTCGGCGAGGGGGATACCGGATGCCTTGACCGCGGCGGCCAGGTCGTCGGCGAGGTAGAGACTACTTCGCTGACCCATGTACCACACTCCGCGGAAGTACCACACTTACGAGGCCCGGAGGTACCACAACAGGGGTGGGGTACCACACTGCCATCACGTCTCTCAATTCTCCCATATGCGAGGCCCGCCGCCTGCGAATCTGGGGCGGCCGGGCCTCGCGTTTATGGTGGCGGTTTAGTCCTCCTGGCCGTCCCCGTCCTCGGCGATCTGGTCTTCCAGCGCGCTGATGACGAGCAGGCGCTGCGAGCTGGTGAGGCTGTAGGTCAGCTCG
>Ga0335077_10000702_pt1 | contig 38000 bp, 31 predicted proteins | sample Lox_Sample_31_FD_207151 | JGI IMG/M metagenome (GOLD analysis project Ga0335077, IMG submission 207151) | Soil microbial communities from Loxahatchee National Wildlife Refuge, Florida, United States - Lox_Sample_3.1 | ecosystem: Environmental > Terrestrial > Soil > Wetlands | place: USA... | reverse complement strand
ACGAAGCGCCAGAACTCACGGGCGTAGAACTCATTCATATATCCGCCGCCCATGTCGTTCAGGCTTTCGCCGCGGATCGACGGCGTGCGCTCAAACGGATCCTGACGGAGGTTGACAATCATCGGCATATCAGTGGTGACTTTTTCTCCCGGCCACCCCCATGGCTGCTGGATGAACTGGAACTTGAAGTCATCCATGCGAAGTGCGCCGAGTACCGCACCGGCGAAGTAGAAGAGTTCGTGGCGAACGGAAGGTCCTTTACCCTCGATCAGGGCCATCTGGTTGTAGCCGTCGAGGTGGTTCTTGTAGGTCCGGTCGCCGAGCTTCACCCCAGTCAGCAGTTGCTGGGTGATGTTCGGGTTTCCGGCAGCGGCCGCCAGCGTGGGTAGCCAGTCGAGTCCGGAGAAGATGCCGTTCTCAACCCTGCCCGGCTGTACGTGTCCCGGCCAACGGATGATGGCTGGTACGCGGAAGCCGCCTTCCCATGAGGTGCCCTTGGTCGCCCGGAACGGTGTCATGCCGCCGTCCGGCCAGGTGAACACCTCGGCCCCGTTGTCGGTGGTGAAAATGACGATGGTGTTGTCAGCTTCGCCGATGTCCTGCAGGTGCTGCAGAATCTCGCCGATGCATGCGTCCATCTGCGCCATGCCGGCTTCTTCCAGACCGTAGTTGGTGTCGTAATTCATCATCGCCTGGTACTTGGGCGGGATGTAGGTGAAGACGTGCATGCGGGTGGTGTTGTGCCAGATGAAGAACGGCTTGCCATCTTTCTTGGCCTTGTCCATGAAACCGTTAGTGTGCTGCACCAGCACCTCGTCAAAGGTCTCCATGTCGTACTTGGCCGGGCGGCCTTGCTGCCAGTTCTGCATGTCCTTCATGTTGGGAAATGGCGGCAGCGGGCCTTCATCCACGATCTTCTGTTTTCCTATGGGCCCCCACCGCGGCTGCGAGGTTGGGTCATCGGTGTCGGTTGCCCAACAGTGCGTCAGATTGCGTGGCCCCGTCTTGTCGATCCAGTCCTGCGGATAGTCGAACCAGTACGGGTCAGACATGGCATCGAGGTGATAGAGGTAGCCGAAGAACTCATCAAAGCCATGCACGCAGGGCAGGAACTTGTTCAGGTCGCCCAGATGGTTCTTGCCGAACTGCCCGGTTTCATAGCCCAGCGCCTTCAGTACGGTGGCCAAGGTGACGGCCTGCGCTGGTATCCCTACGTCGGCTCCGGCCTGGCCCACCGTCGTCATGCCCGTGCGAAGCGGAATCTCGCCGGTGATGAAGTTGGCGCGGCCCGCCGTGCAACTGGCCTCGGCGTAGTAGTCGGTAAACATCATGCCTGCCGCGGCAAGCTTGTCGAGGTTGGGCGTCTTGCCCGACATCATGCCACGGTGGTAGGCGCCGATGTTGAACCAGCCAACGTCGTCGCCCATGATCACTAAGATGTTAGGTGGTTTGGCGTTGGCGGCTTGCGCGTGCGCGGTCACACTGCCGACTGCCAGTAAGCAGCAGGAAACAGCCAGCACTGCGATGGCTACCCGTCGAAAACTTGCTTCGCGAAACATCGTCGCTCCTCCTTCGTTGAAACGCACCTGTGCGTTATTGCTATGTGGTTCTGGTCGATTCCCATTTTGGGAACGGCCGCGCGTAGTCTCCCGACCGGTTACACACTGCTACAACTTCTGGATATGGTTCTTACGGACCACCCGAGGACGATCCCCATCGCCTCGGGTCAATCGATGGTCAACACAGCGCCAGTAAGCCCCGGCGCAAAGCGTTGAAATCGTACTCCGGCACCTTTCGGTGAAGCAACTAGCAAAAGTACTAGGGAGGGCACGGCACGTTTGCGCACCTGTAGATGGTGGCGGCGCGAGACGACGCTATGTCGCAGAAGCTGAAGGTGCGGGCGTAGCCACGACCTGCAGCACGGCCAGAAGAAAGCGCATGCTGATTTTGTAGGCTGCGGTAATTTCCAGCAGAGGATGGCCCTCATCCACTGCGATGAGCACCGAAGCCAGCGGCACGTCGGTTCCGCGAAGCACCCAGATATCGCCATCTTGTGCGGGCGCAACCTCGACCAGCGGACACTTGGACCAGTCCAGTTGCGCCGCCCGGCCGAGCCAGTGGCGCGGAGGCTCGGGCCGCTGAGGAACCTGATCGCCGCCCGCCGTCGCGGCAGGGACGTTGTCGGCCTGGGCGCGCCGTCCAGAGCGAGCAGGTTGCTGTGGCTTGGATTGGATGGCCCGCACTGCCTTGCCCCCATCGGCGGTCTCCGCGCCCCGCGCCACGGGCTGCCGGCCGGGTGTGCCCGAACGAAGCTGTGCCTCCCAGGCTTGGAATGCCTGTCTTACCGCCGCGCGCAGGGTCAGCCCCTGCCGCGCAGCCAGAATCTTGATGCGCCGTTTCTCGGCCTCAGGCAAGAAAATCTGCAGGGACTTCGGCTTAGTTGTGTTACTTGCTGTCATGTTAGCTTCTGTTAATATTAACAGAATCATATCACAATACTCAACCGCGGATTTCGCGTAACTAATTTATTTTTCTTGCAGTTACCTCTGTGTCCGCGTAAGTCTCGTAGAATCATCAACATGCCGAGATTATTTCTCTAACTTATTGATTCTACGCGAGACCTCGAAGACAGTCTTACAGCGAACGGTTTTCATCGACTTATCCGCCCTCCGCACCAAAATCTCCACAATTTCCATCTTGCTTGCTGATTGCTAGTCGCTAGTTGCTAATTGCTAATTGCTAATTGCTGATTGCTAGTCGCTAATTGCTATCTGCTGACTTCCATCAGTTATGATTCGAATCGCTCCATGAAAAACCTCGGCATCCTTCTTTCCGGACGCGGGTCGAACTTCGAGGCCATCGCCGACAACGTCGCCGCCGGAAAGCTTGACGCGAAGATCGCGGTCGTCATCTCAAACCGGGCTGAAGCGCCGGGAATCGAATCGGCGCGGCGGCGCGGGCTGAAAGCGCTGGTGGTTCCGTCGAAAGGCAAGCCGCGCGAAGCGCACGATCGCGAGGTTGTGGCCGCGCTGCGCGAGCACGCGGTTGACCTCGTCTGCCTCGCCGGTTACATGCGACTGCTGTCGCCGTGGTTTGTCGAGCAGTTTCCCAATCGCATCCTCAACATCCATCCCGCGCTGCTGCCGGCGTTTCCCGGCCTGGAAGCGCAGAAACAGGCCTTCGATTGGGGCGTGAAAGTTTCAGGCTGCACCGTGCACTTTGTCGATGCGGACCTCGATCACGGCGCCATCATCGTGCAGAACGTTGTGCCCGTGCTTGACAGCGACGATGAACACTCGCTGGCCGCACGCATCCTCGAGCAGGAGCACATTGCTTACAGCGAGGCCATCCGGATTGTGCTGGAAGGAAAGTTCAGGATCGAAGGGCGCAGAGTCGTGATCCGGCCCAATCATGAAATGACCATGTTAGAATGACCATGGTCATCTGGAGGTGACTGCGTCGTGGCAAAGGCAGCAACCAAAAAGAAGCAGCCCCAGAACATTGGCGGAATAAACTGCGCAAAGCAGATGGCCGCCGGCGAGTTTAAGGCCAAGTGTTTGGGACTGATCGACGATGTTCATGAAACCGGCCGCGAAGTCATTATTACCAAGCACGGCCAGCCCAAAGCGAAACTTGTACCCTTTGCAGCCCCGGAGAAAAAGCCCTTCCTTGGCAGGCTGGTTGGCTTGGGAGAAATCATCGGCGACCCCGATGACCTCATTAACCCTGTGTTTCCGCCGGAAGATTACGACATGCTCAAATGATTCTGCTCGACACTCACGTGTTGGTGTGGTCGGAACTTCAACCTCGCAAACTCTCGCGTGCGGCCGCGTCCGCCATCAATCGGGCAGAAGCGTCTGATGGGCTGGCGATCTCCGTTATTAGCTTGGTCGAGCTAGCTGGACTGCTCTATCGAGGCAAAGTGAGGTTGCAAGGTAGCTTCGAATCCAGCATGAATGAACTGATTAGCGACCTTACGATCAAACCCATTACTTTCGATATCGCGGTGCTGACGGCGCACTTCCCGCCCGGCTTCCCTACCGATCCGATGGACCGCATTATTGCCGCCACAGCCCGTGCCGAAGGCCTGCCGTTGGTTACGGCCGACGAGCGAATCCTCAGTTGTCCTCTGCTGAAGACGATTTGGTGAGTTGCCGAAAATCGGGTCGGTGATGAATCTGGAGGACTTGAGCTAACCGACCTGTCGCGGGCGAATATCGTATTGCCGGATCTTGTAGAGCAGCGCCTTGTAGCTGATGTTCAATTTGGTGGCCGCACGCTTGCGGTTCCATGCTGTCTCTTCCAGCACTTGAGCAATCGCTTCCATCTCGGCGCCATTCTTCAGGCTGCGGACCATCTCCTTAAGGTCGGGTTGCGGCGGCTGGAGCTTCTCCTCCAGCGGAATCACCACCGCGTTGCTGGCCTCGTGCGCCGGGCCTTTCTGTAGCTCGGCGATGGCCGCCGACTCGTCGCCCAAAACGAGGAAGCGCTTGACGAAGTTCTCCAGCTCTCGGATGTTGCCCGGCCATTCGTAGTTCTCGCAGGCTTCCACCAACCTGGCCGAAACGTTCAGCGGGGCGCACGCGTAGCGGTCGGCGAGGTGAATCATGAAGTGGCGCAACATCATGGGGACTTCCTCGCGCCGCTCCCGCAACGAAGGCATGCGCAACACGAAGCTGTTCAGGCGATAATAAAGGTCCTCGCGGAAGGTCTTCTGGGCGATGGCTTGCGGCATGTTGATGTTGGTGGCCGCGAGCACGCGCACATCTACCTTCACTGTGGTGCGCCCGCCCAGTCGGCTGAACTGGCCATCCTGCAGCACCTGCAGCAGCTTGGCCTGCAACGCAGGCGACATCTCACCGATCTCGTCGAGCAACAGCGTACCCTTGTTGCACAGCTCGAACTTGCCCGGCTTGGACTTGTTGGCCCCGGTAAACGCTCCCGGCTCGTAGCCAAACAGCTCACTCTCCAGCAGTTCGCTGGGCACGGCCGCGCAGTTGACCTTCAGGAATGTCCGGTGCGAGCGGTCCGAATACTTGTGGATCAGATGCGCGAGGACTTCCTTGCCGGTCCCACTCTCGCCCAGCAAAAGGACCGGAAAATCGAAGCGGGCAACCTGCATGGCCTGTGCGCGCAGTTGTCGCATCTGCGGAGTGGCCGAGAAAAAGTACACGCCCTGGCTGACTTCGATGGCCTCGCCCGCGCCCGGACTGCTGGGATCCGTGTTCTCCAGGCAGAAGCGAAGTACCTCTTCCATCTCCTCCTTCTGCACTGGTTTGGAGAGATAGTCCTGAGCGCCCAGTCGCATGGCTTGAGCCACTTTGCGGGTATCGCGCACGCACGACAGCATGACGACCTTGGTTGCGGGACGCGTCTCACGAATGCGCTGCAACGTTTCCAGCCCATCGGCGCCGGGCATCACCATATCGAGCAGAACCAAGTCTGGATTGCTGCGCTGGACCTTCTCAACCGCCTCGGTCCCGTTCGAAGCCGTCGAAACCCGATAGGAATCGAGCTCCAGGACTGTCTGCAGGTACTTCAACATGCTGGGTTCGTCGTCCACCACAAGAATGTGGCCAGCGCTCATTGCGCCTCCGCAACGCGTTGGGGTGTCGGATTCAGTAGAAGCAGGAATGAAAACTTGCTGCCGGCGCCGGGCTCGCTCTCGACCCAGATCTTCCCGCCCGCAGCGTGCACCAACCGGCGGGCAATGGCCAAGCCGAGGCCATAACCTTCGGCCCGCGTACCTTCCGGCGTGAGTCGGAAATACTCGTCAAAGATCTCCTGCTGGAATTCCGGCGCGATGCCGGGTCCATTGTCAGAAACTGAGACGCGGCAGCAATTGGGCAGCGTTAGACGCTGCCGCCGGCGTTCCACCAACGGCGGCCGCTGGATCGTCCGCCGCTCCCAGAAATATGGTTCGATGTGCAGCCAGACCGAGCCTGAAGATGGCGTGTACTTCATGGCGTTGTCCAGCAGATTGGAGACAACGTGCTGGACCTTGTAGTAGTCGAAGGGAAAAGGCTGTAACCTCTCGCCGGGCAAAAAGTAGAAGGCAATGGCCTTGTCCTGAAAACGCTGCGCCCAAACTTCGGCGATCTCGCGTACGCAACTATTGATGTCGCCCACCTCGTACTGCATCTCGAAGCGGTCAACCTTGAGCGTGGCGTAGGTCAGCAGGTTCTGGACGAAGTTGGAAAGCCGCGCTCCGTTGGCCTGCATCTCGGTCAGCACTTCCATCTGGCGGGAGTTCAACGGACCCAGCTTTTGGGCCAGAAGCAGATGCAGGTAGCCGCCCATGATGGCCAGAGGCGTCTTGAGCTCATGGGCCGCTGAGGCCAGTGCGTCCCGGCAACTGCTGCAGTGCTCCTCGCTAAAGACCTCGAACTTCTGCCTCCTTGGAGCTACAGTCGCTGGTTGCATATCAACGGCTCCATTCCTCGCCTTTGATGTTCGCGATGATGGCAACATTCTTACCTTGTCAGGAGAGGTCCCCAAACTTTGTTCCACAGGCATACTCTCGACAAAAGTCAGCCTACGGTTTAGCAATTCCAGCGAGTCCTCGGGAGATAGAGCGGAGCAGGCTCTACAGGGGGAGAATTGATATTAGCGCAATCACTCTGAAAGTCAACCAAAATCTCAGAATTCTTTTGTCGATGTGCAGAATAGTTCCCTTTTTAGGAAAGCACTTGCATTTCTGCGGTATTCCTGTTCTCCTGAAACCGCAAGATGTTGCAATGCAGGTTTGTGCACGAAAAGATAGTACGTTCCTTATGTCTAAGAAAAGCCAAGAGTTGTATTGTACTGCGGAGATGTCAAGTTTGGCTGCTGATGTGCGTGACACAGGGGGACGAATATCAAAACAAGTCGCAGGAGTTTGCAGTGCGTCGAGCCGCTTCCGGAGCTGAGCGCCGCGGCTGGGACCGGTTACCGATCTCTATCCCCTTTTTCGTCCGCGGAACCAAGGCGGGCGGGGAGGAATTCCTGGAGTTCGCCACCGCGCTGAACTTGTCCGCAGGTGGCTTGCTGCTGGCCACACGCCGCTATCTCGACCCAGGCACGCAAATCTCGCTTGAGATCCCGGTGGCTTTGGTTAACAAAGCGCAGCTCCCGCGGTCGGTTTCACTTCTGCACGCGACTGTCCTACGGTGCACTCCGGACCGCCAATACTTCCTTCTCGGGTTGCAATTCCAGGAGCCTTTGCTCAATCAGCAATCCACCGAAAATGAGCGACCTCACGCCGCAGGGAAGGCGGCTTCCTCGAAGTGAAATTGTTTGCACATATCTAAGCGCAAACTGCTTCTCTTTCGTGCCTATTATTAAGTCTTTCCAAACCGAGCACTTTCATTGTAAGCTTAGTGCGTCCATACGCTTAGGATTGAAGTGCACAAGATCTCCTGATGTGCACAAAATTGGCGCACGAAATGCAACTCCTTGCTATGCTGCTATTCGCAGCGGCGCGAGAACCAATACATGCCATTGCTGGCCGGCTCCAATAACGAAAGCACAATTGCGGTCCAACAGCTGCCTCCCGAGTCAGTGGTCTTTGGGCAAACGCCGGCGATGCGGGATGTGCGCCAAAAACTGGAGCGGGTCGCCGGCGCCAATCTCTCGGTCCTGATCTCCGGCGAGAGCGGCACGGGGAAAGATATTATTGCCCGCCTGCTGCACTTGTATTCGCCCTGGTCCAACGGGCCGTTCGTCAAAGTGAACTGTCCGGCCATCCCCGGCACACTGCTGGAAAGCGAATTGTTCGGCTACGAGAGGGGCGCCTTCACGGGCGCCTATATCCCCAAGCCAGGAAGAGTGGAGATGGCGCACCGCGGCACCCTGTTTCTGGATGAGATTGCGGAACTGGATGCCATGCTACAGGCAAAACTGCTGCAGTTGCTGCAGGACGGGCAGTTCAGCCGTATTGGCGCGCAGGAGGACAAGAAGGTCGAAGTGCGGGTTGTGTGCTCGACCAATCGTGAATTGCACGAGGAGATAGAGCGAGGGAACTTTCGCTCCGACCTGTTTTACCGCATTGCGACCATGACGATTCACCTTCCGCCACTGCGCGAGCGAACTGTTGACCTGCCAGTCATCTGCGACTACCTGCTGCAGTATTACAACGAGAAGCTCAATGGTCGGGCATTGATGGTGCGTCCGGCACTGATGGCCAAGATGCAGCGCTATTCCTGGCCCGGCAACGTCCGGCAATTGGAGAACCTGATCAAACGCTATGTTGTTATGGGCACGGAAGATGTTATCTTGAGTGAGTTGCTGCAGCCCAACGAGCGGGACAACGTAAGCAACCTCATGCTCGACGGGCCAGTTTCGCTGAAGAAGCTGACCCGGCAGGCCGTCCGTAAGCTGGAAGCGCGCATTATCCTTAACGCCCTGCACGCCAACAACTGGAACCGGAAGAAGGCGGCCCGTTCGCTCGACATCAGCTATCGCGCATTGCTGTATAAACTCAAGGAAGTTGGAATTCCGCAGAGGCGATCCAGCTCCACGAACAAACACGAAGACGGCGAAGAGGCCGAGTAGTCAGACAAAGGTGGGTAGATGCAATCATACAAATCGAGAATGGGAAATCGAGCGATTCTTGGTCTTACTTTGCTGTTGTTAGGAATCCTCATGGGTGCGGCGTTCGGACAGAGTTCCACGAATTCAGCCAGCGTGGCCAAGCCTGTATTGCCGGACTCGGCTGATCCGGCCAAGGCTGGCCAGCCGGCTGCACCCGACACGGTGCCTCCTCGGGTGGCTGATGTTCAACCGAACAGCTTTGTCATTGGGGTGGAAGACATTCTGAACGTCAATGTGTGGAAAGAACCCGAGATGTCACGCACACTTCCGGTCCGGCCCGATGGCATGATCACCCTGCCCCTGATCGGGGAGATCAAGGCGAAGGGCCTGACGCCGGTACAGTTACAGGACCAGATTACCGCGTCGCTAAAGAAATTCATGTCGGATCCGCAGGTGACGGTAATCGTCGCCGAGGTTCGCAGCCTGACGTTTAACGTGGTGGGACAAGTATTGAAGCCGGGCTATTACCCGCTGACCCGCCGCATGACGGTCCTGGATGCCATCGCGCTTTCCGGTGGTTTCCAGGCGTTCGCCAAGCAGAAGAAAGTGTATGTGCTCCGCACCCAGGCCGATGGCAAACAAGTGAAAATACCGTTCAACTACAAGGACGTGATCAAGGGCAAGCGTCCGGATGAGAACATAGAGTTGCAGCCCCGGGACACGTTGGTCGTTCCTTAGCAGGAGGGGTGTGATGAAACTCCAATTTGGACCATTTCTGGTTATGATGGCGCTTTTGTCAGCCCCGCTGGCGTGGCCGCAGACTGTGACGGGCGATACGCCGCAAAGCAGCCCAACAGACTCTACGTCGCAGCAGACCTCCGAAGGCCCGCAACCTGTTTTCACCCATCCTGAGGGCCGGCCGCCGCTGGCTCTGCTGGATGAAGTTACGCAGCACAACTACATCAATCTTGGTTTGGGGCTGACCACGGCTTATGACAGCAACGCAGCCGCGTTCTCCTATCTGCCGTATTCCCAGACGATGTTCATCGCCAGCCCATCCGTGCAGTTACGGCAAACCCGGCCCACTGTGACGTGGTATTTCGGGGCGTATGGCGGACTCACCACGAGCACAATCCCGGGATACTACAACACGTCTAATCCTTCGGCGAACGCCGGGTTTCTATGGCAGATCGATCATCACTGGCAGCTCAGCGCAAGTGATACCTACATGTACACCTTTGACCCGTTCCGGCAGTACTTTGTTCTGAGCAGCCCCCCGACCTATAACCAGCCAAACCCAACCATCTATGTGCCGCTGACCACCACGGAGGCTAACTACGGAAACGTGGATTTGACCTACCAAATCAACGCCCACGACAGCATCACGTTTACGGGAACAGAGAATTTCCGCCGGTATCTGCACAATACCTACAGCGCCTACAACCTTTACAGCTGGGGTGGCGTGGGAGTTTACCAGCACGTATTCTCACCCCGATTGTCCGCCGGTGGCGCTTACAGTTTCACAGCTCTGGATTTCGGGCATGGCCAATCTCGTTCCGGGATTAATTTCTTTCAACTGTTTGCCAGCTATCAGATTGCACCACATATGAGTGTAAGCGGCTGGGTTGGTCCCGAATACACGTCCACCAAGAACCTGGTCCCTATCCTTTGCACTCCGTATGGATGTTTTATTGAAGTGGCCCACAACAGCTCGTGGGACGAGTCCTTCGGTGGGAATTTCTCCTGGCAGGGAGAGCGCAATGCCGCCACCGTCGGCTTCTACAAGGCGATTTCAGACGGCGGCATTCTCTTGGGGGTAGTGAAGCTGTATCAGTTTGACGGCAACTATGTCCGTCAATTGAACCCACGCTGGAGCTTTAACATCGGTGCACTGTACGGCAACAATACCGGATATTCAACCCAATTCCACTTCCGCCATCTCAACTCATTTACCGGCAACTTGAGTTTGAGCCGGCAAATAACTCCCACTTGGACGGCCATCCTGCAATACCTCCGCTACTGGGAGACCCAGCAAAACATTATCGGTGCGGCAGCGCCTAAGTGGACCGACAATCGTATCCAATTCACGCTCCAGTACTACTGGGGCCATTCCCTGGGACGGTGACCCATGATGGAAGAGCTCGATCAGAAACAGACACGAGGTATCGAAGAGTACGGAGCGATCTTCAACCGCCGCAAGTGGTGGATCCTGGGGCCGTTGTTCTTCGGCTGGCTGCTGGTATTTGTCTCGGCGTGGATTCTGCCGAAGACCTACACATCGGAAAGCGTGATCCTGGTAGAGCAGCCGAAGGTGCCCAAGAGCTACGTTGAGCCCAACGTGGAAGTGGACCTCTCCGAACGAGTTCAGGCCATGACGCAACAGGTCCTCAGCCGCACTCGGTTGATCAACCTCATTGACAGTTTGAAGTTGTACCCCCGGTATGCGAGTTCGCCCGACGACCAGGTGAAGCAGATGCGTGAGGACATCAAGATGGAGCTGGTGCAGGCTCCGTCTGGGGCGGGCAAGAACCAGGGAGAACTGGTCGCCTTCAAGATCGACTATGACGCTCCAAACGCCGTAGCGGCACAACAGGTGAACGCCAAGCTGGCGTCGTTTTTCATTGACGAGAACGTGCGCGCCAGCCAGGAGCAGTCGGAAGCAACAACTCTGTTCCTCGACGCGCAAGCCCGCGCCGCCTCCCAGTCCCTGGCCGATCAGGAGGCCAAGCTGCACGCTTTCGAGGCCCAGCATGAAGGCTCTCTGCCGGCCGAGCTGCAGACCAACATCCAGATCCTGAACGGCATTCAGGCGCAATTGCAGTCGGCACTGGCCGCCCGGGACCGCGCTCTGCAGCAACAGACTTATCTCAACTCGCTGCTGAACCAGTATCAGTCCATGGGATCCGAGGGTCTGGCTGGCGCTCCGCCCAGTATCGACGCTCAGCTTGAGAGCGCTCGGGCAGCGTTGGCGCAGTTGCGGGCCAAGTACACCGATGACCACCCCGACATCAAGACGCTCAAAGACAACATCGCCCGCCTGGAGAAGCTGAAGAAGGACATGGGCGCGGAAGCCAAGGAAAACCTGGAATCGAACTCCGCAACCCCAGCCCAGGTGGCCGCGATGACCCCCCTGATGCAGGTCCAGAGCGAGCTGAAGTCCAACAAGCAGGAGCTGCAGAATATTGAGGCAAAGCTTCAGCAGCTCCAGGCGACAGCACAACAGTATCAGCAGCGGCTGGCTGAGACTCCCGCGGTGGATGCCCAGATGACCGACATCATGCGGGACTTTGATTCCACCAAGAAGGCTTACGACGATCTGATGACGAAACGGGGAGGTTCGCAACTGGCCACCAACCTGGAAAGACAGCAGCAAGGCGCCCAGTTCCGCATCATTGATCCTCCCAGTCTTCCGGACAAACCTTCCTTCCCCGATCGGTTCAAGTTCTCGTTGGCCGGGCTCGCCGTAGGGATTGTTCTCGCAGTCTTCTTTGGGGCCGGGATGGAATTCATCGATGACCGCATCCGGACCGAGCAGGACCTGGTTGAGGCCGTCCCCTTGCCGGTGCTTGTCGAGATTCCGCCGTTGCCGACACAAGAGGAAATTCGCCGGGCGCGCTGGACTCCCTGGATTACCGCCGCCGCCACCCTGTTCGTCGCCGTCGTGATTCCGATGGGCATCGTTTACGCCTGGTATTGGGGATAGTGCATGTATAAGCAATTCTTTGGGTTGGCGCGCAATCCTTTCGAGATCAGCCCCGACCCTTTCTTTTATCATCCAACGCCGCGCCACAATGAAGCACTGGCCAATCTTCACTATGGGGTTGGGCGTAGGAAGGGCTTCATCGTAATCACCGGAGAGGTGGGAACTGGGAAGACCCTGCTGGTTCGCTGTCTGCTCTCAGAACTGCGCAAGAACAACATCACCTTCGCCTATGTCTTCAATCCGCTGCTGCCGGTGGTGGAATTCTTCCAATACATCATGGCGGACCTGGGCCTACCCTATGCCGGGAGGACTAAGGCCGAGATGTTGCTCGACCTGAACCGCTTCCTCATCCAGCGCCATGCCCGTGGACTGATCACCGCCCTGGTGGTGGACGAGGCCCAGGCCTTGCGTCACGAACTGCTGGAGGAAATCCGGCTGCTGACCAATCTGGAGACTTCGCAGCAGAAGCTTCTCCAGATTGTGCTTATGGGCCAGCCCGAGCTGGAGGTCATTCTTGACTCGCAGGAACTGCGGCAGCTAAAGCAGCGCGTTGCCCTCCGCTGCCAATTACAGCCGCTGGACGGGGGGCAGACTCACAGTTACATTTTGTCGCGCCTGGAGCGCGCAGGAGCGGCGCCGGCTTCTCCGATCTTCTCGCCGGAAGCGCTGGACAAGATTTACGAGTATTCGCGCGGGATTCCGCGCGTCATCAACACCCTTTGCGAAAACAGCCTGGTGAACGCGTTCTCCCGGGAACAGCGACCGATAGCCTCCGAGGTTGTCACGGAAGTGGCTGCGGATTTCCGCCTTGCGCCTCCGTCGTTGCCCGAGGAGCCAACGCTACCGGTGACAGCGCGCGGGGACAATGGCGAGGGTCTCATGCGGTCCCTGTTACGCCTGTTGCGCACTGCGGATGAGCAACCAATCGAAGGTGAAAAACCGCTGCATACCGTTGTTGGGAGGAGAGTTTAACGATGAGTCGAGTGTTCGATGCATTGCAGAAGTCGCAAGGTGAAAATCCAGGCGCCTCGCCGTTGGCCCAAGGTCCGCCCGAGGTGGCGCCTGCCAGCGCCGCGGCCGTTATACCGGCGGCCTTTACTGAAGAAGCTCCTTCTGCAATCCCAGATATGCCCGTCATGGGGCCTAGTGTTATGCCCGTTTCCGCCCCGGCGGATGGCAAGTGGTTGAATGTCACGGCCGACCGGATCCTGCATCCCCATCCCGTTCCTGAACAACGGCTGGTTTCTATTGCTGAACCCGACAGCCCGGGTGCAGAGATGTTCCGCGTGCTGAGCACGCGTCTGGCCCATATGCAACGCAAGCGGCGTTTGCAAAAGCTGCTGATTACCAGTTCGGAGGGAGACGAAGGAAAGTCGGTAGTCAGTGCCAACCTGGCGTTTTCCATATCGCGGCGTCCTAACGAGCGCGTTCTGCTGATTGAGGCCGATCTGCGGAAGCCTACCGCCAGCAGCCTCTTCAGCAGCTCCCCGCTTCGCGGCATCGCAGAGTGGAACGAGGGGAAGCTCGCGCTTGAGGACGCACTGTATCGGGTAGGCGACCTGCCCCTGTGGTTTCTTTCTGCCGGCCGGGGCCTCGAGGAACCGACGCCACTGCTGGAGTCACAGAAGTTTGCCAGGATGCTGGAGACGGTCTCAGCCAACTTCAATTGGGTGCTGCTTGACGCCACACCGCTGCTGCCCATGGCCGATTCCACCTCACTTGCCCATCTGTGTGACGGTGTCCTGGTGGTGGTGCGCGAGGGATACACCCGCCGGAAAGTGCTCAACAAGGCGCTTGGATCCGTGGAAAAGAACAAGCTCGTTGGCATGGTTCTCAACCAGGCCTCGATGTTGAAGATCGGTTACGACCGCTACTACGGCAGCAAGAACGGGAAGGCGAAGAAAGAGGCGAAGGCAGAAGGCGATAAGGCAACCTCGATTACGGCATGATTCGTCTGTTCAATGCCTATTTCCCTACCCGCACCATACTGCTGACGGTGAGTGAGGCCCTGCTTGTCACCGCGTCTTTTGTGGTTGCAGTAGTGCTCTGGAAAGGGCCCACAATCGATGCGAATGTTTACCTGACGGACGACAACGGAGTTGGCCGCATCCTCCTGGTGGTAGCGGTGTTTGTCGTTCTGATGTACTACTTCGATCTCTACGACTCCTTTGTACTGTCTAACCGCCGCGAAGTTGTTACGCGGCTGGTGGGCGTGCTCGGTTCGGCTTTCGTAGCGCTGGCGGTGCTCTACTATGCCTTTCCAGAAATCAGCCTGGGCGGAAGCAGCCTGTGGATCGGGGTGGGCATCGTGGTGGTGGCGCTCCCGTTGTGGCGGCGGCTGTTTTTCGCGCTCAACCGCTCCGCTCGATTCTCGGAGCGTGCGATCCTCTATGGCGGGGGGCCTCTGGCCACAGCCCTGATGCATGAAGTGAGCAACCGCTCGGAGCTTGGGGTCAAAATCGTCGGCGTCGTCGGCGAGGATGTACCGACCGTGCCCGGTATTCCGCAGCTGGAGGGCGACATCGACGATCTGGTGGAGCGAAAGGGAGTGCAGCGGGTGGTGGTGACGATGGGTGACCGCCGGGGAAGGCTGCCCGTGGAGCAATTGCTCAAGCTGAAAGCACAGGGAGTCTATATCCAGGATGGTCCTGACTATTACGAGAGCGTCACGGGAAAGATCCCGCTTGAGTCGTTACGCCTGAGCTGGCTGTTGTTTTCGCCCGGCTTTCATGTCCGTACTGCGCTGCAAGTTTACAAGCGGGTCTTTTCTCTGGTGCTGGGTACGTTTTCCATCGTTGTGACTTCGCCGATCATGCTATTGGCAGCGGTGGCCATCCGCCTGGATTCGCGCGGGCCGGCCATCTTTCGCCAAAAACGTGTCGGCGAAAACGGGCGCTTGTTCGATATCTACAAGTTTCGCTCGATGTACGACGGATCGGACAAGAGAGAGCTGACGCCTGCGGAACACGGCGATGCCAGGGTGACCCGCGTCGGGAAGTGGCTGCGCCGGACACGTCTTGATGAGCTGCCACAGTTGTTCAACATCGTAAAAGGCGATATGGCCTTCGTCGGCCCCCGGCCGTTTGTGCCCGAGCAGGAAATGGAGTGCGCCGAGAAGATCCCCTTCTATAAGGAACGCTGGCTGGTCAAGCCCGGCGCAACTGGCTGGGCGCAGATCAATCGCGGCTACAACGTGACCCTGGACGACAATCAGGAAAAGCTGGCCTACGACCTGTTCTACATCAAGAACGTCTCTTTCGGGCTGGACCTTTACATCCTGTTCGCTACGGTCAAGACGCTGGTTCTAGGCCGAGGCGGACGATGATTCCATCTTCGTTGTTTACCGGCCAAGCCGTCCGGTGAAGGGAATTGGAAACGACAATGGCGCTCGGGCAAATCACCGGAGTACCGATTCTGGACTACCACCGGATTGTTCCGGCTGGTGGTTCGGCAATCAGTGGTGATCGCTTCGCGGTGCATGAGTCCGAGTTCCGTAACCATCTGCAGCTTCTCCGCGATCTGAAACTAGCAGCGGTCATGCCGGAAGATGTAACCGCCGGCGGCCTCACGTCCACATCTGCCGCGCTTACCTTCGACGATGGTTACTTGTCGCACTACGAGATTGCGTTTCGCCTGATGCAGGAATTTGGCGTCTCGGGCACATTCTTCCTAGTTACATCCCGCGTTGGCACCGGTGAGTTTCTGGACTGGACGATGGTGGCGGAGATGGCCCGCGCCGGTATGCGTTTCGGCTCACACACCCACAACCACGTCGTGCTCACTACTCTCAGCACAGCACGGGTGAGAGAGGAACTCCGCGTCTCGCGGCAAATCCTGGAACAGCGGCTCTCTTGCGCCGTTGGGGTCCTGGCTGTTCCTTATGGGTTCTGCAATGAGCATCTTCTGAACGCGGCTTGGCATTCAGGGTACAAGGTGGTTTGCACCTCCAAGCCTTGGCCTGCCCAAGCTGGGAATCGGGTTTTGTCGCGAGTGGCGGTCTCGCAGCAAACCTCGCTGGACGAATTCCGCAAACTCGTAGAAAACGATCGGGCGGTTTATTTGCGCCTTTCGGCCCGGGACTCTGCCCTGGCAATTCCCCGCTATGTCTTCGTCCGTCTGAAGCCCGAACTGCTGGGTGTCCGTACCGCGGAGGGTAGCCTATGACCCAACGCCTCCAGGTCATTGCGCTGATCGACGCCCTGGGATGGGAATACATACGCGAGCGCTCGTTCCTGGAAGACGTGTTGCCGTACCGGACTCCTTTGCAGACGGTGTTGGGCTTCAGCTCAGGTGCGATTCCCACCATGCTGACCGGCCTTATGCCGGAGCGGCATGGCCATTGGAACCTGTTCTACTACGACCCCGAGCATGCCCCTTTCTGGTGGCTGAAGGCGTTCAACTGGTTGCCCAAGCCGGTGCTCGACAATCGCTATAGCCGCAAAGCCATCAAGGAACTCGGCCGGCGCGTGCTTCATCTTGGTCCAACTTTCGAGTGTGCTGTGCTGCCGAACCTGCTGCCATATTTCAATTTCTCCGAACGCCACGACATCTATGTACCAAAGGGAATTGAGGGTGTTCCATCTCTGTTTGATGAGCTGGAACGTGAAGGCCGCAACTATCGTGTGTATACCTATCAGCAATATTCAGACGCCGAAATTATTCGACGCGCCAAGCTCGATATAGCCGAAAGCGACGCGACTTTCTTCTTTCTGTACTTGTGCGAGATGGATGGCTTCCTGCACATGCACTGTAACGAGCCGGAGGCAATCGACAAGAAGCTGCAATGGTATGAGGAACAATTGCGTGAGGTTTTTCGCGTTGCACACGAACGGGATCCGGATGTTTCCCTTGTGGTTTGCTCCGACCATGGTATGACCCCCGTACGCCAGCACGCCGACCTGGTTGCACAGGTGGAAAGACTGGGATTGCGAATGCCGCAGGACTACCTCGCCGTGTACGACTCCACCATGGCGCGGTTCTGGTTCTTCAGCGAACAGGCACGCAAGCGTGTCTCAGCAGTACTGGAATCTCTGGATTGCGGCCGCGTCCTGACTAAAGACGAATTGCGGGAATTCGGGTTGAACTTTCCCGACAACCGCTATGGTGAACTGATATTTCTGCTGAACGCCGGCTGGATGGTTGCCGAAAGCGAGTTTAACGGCCGAGGATGGTATCCCGAAGGTATGCACGGCTACCATCCCAGCGATGTTTACTCCGACGCTATTTTCTTAAGCAATGAAAAGCCACAACAGCCCATGCGCACCATTGCGGATGTGTATTACTCAATCCGCGATGCCGGGCGCACGGCCGAGGAAAGGGTTGCACAATGAAGAAAGCTCTAATTACCGGCATTTCCGGACAGGATGGCAGCTATCTTGCCGAGTATCTGCTGGGTCTCGGATACCGCGTGTACGGCCTGGTGCGCCGCGAATCCGGGACCATGCGCTGGCTGACGCACATCCAGGACAAGATCGAATTGCTGTTTGGCGATATGCGCGATACAGCGTCACTGGACGTGGCCTTTACCAAGGCATCCCCCGACGAGGTCTATAACCTCGCGGGACAGGTTTTTGTTCCCACGAGCTGGCAGATTCCGGCGGAGACGTTCGACATCAACGTAGGCGGTCTGGGGCGACTGCTCAACATTATCGAGCGGCAGAAGCCTGACACCCGCCTCTACCAGGCATCCAGTTCGGAGATGTTTGGCAACCTCAACGGACTACGGAATGAAGAAACTGCGCTGACGCCCACGTCGCCGTACGGGGTTTCCAAGACAGCAGCGCACCGCCTGTGCGAGGTTTATCGCGCGCGAGGCATTTTCGCCGTTGGCGGTATTCTCTTCAACCACGAATCGCCGCGCCGCGGACCCGAAATGGTGACCCGCAAGATCACTCTGGCAGCGGCTGATTGGGCCCGGGGCAGGAAGAACAAGCTGAAGCTGGGCAACATGCAGGCTCGCCGCGACTGGGGCTTCGCCGGTGATTACGTTCGCGCCATGCATGCCATGCTGCAACAGGAAAAGCCCAACGACTTCGTTATTGCCACCGGTGAGTCGCATAGCGTCTACGACTTTGTGGTTGAGGTCCTGCACTGCCTCGACCTGGTCGCCGACGGTCACAACCTGGCCGACGTGGTAAACGAGTACGTCGAGGTGGACCCGAAGCTGTTTCGCACGGGAGAAATCCACGACCTGCGTGGCGATGCCAGCCTCGCCCGCCGCACTCTGAACTGGAAGCCTGACGTGGATTTCAAGGGTTTGGTGCGCATGATGGTCGAATCCGACACCGTGGGGCGCGGTGGCACGCGGACTCGTGAGCACGCGAGCGCCGGAGCGATCTAGCCGGTGGCCGTTTAGCGCCGCGTAGACAACGCAGGAAACGTATGGCCGATTTGAAGACATCACGGGAGTTCTGGGAGCAGAAGGCGACGGAGAACGCCGCGTGGTACATCTCTTCCTACGGCAGCTACCACGACCGTGACATGGACGGCTTCTGGCAGTCAGGAAACGCGATCTGGGAGGACCTGAAGCGTGAAACCGGTTACACGCCCAAGCCAGGCGACGTCGTGGTTGATATCGGGTGCGGAATTGGCCGCCTTACACGGGCCATCGCCGGAGACGTCGGCCACGTTCATGGATTCGATATTTCGCGGAACATGTTGGAGGAGGCACGGAAGCTTGGATTGCCGAACGCCACGTTTTACGAGACGGAGGGCAACTCGCTCCGGCCTTTGCCCGACAGCTCTTGCGACCTGGTGCTGGCCTACAACGTCTTGCAGCACATGCCCAGCACAGCAGTCTTAGGCGAGTATCTGCGTGAGATGGCGAGGGTCTCGCGCGGCATGATTGCCTTCACGCTAAGCCCGCGCGACTGGAAGACGCACCTGCTGCCCTTGCTCCGGCTGCGTTCCTGGATACGGGACGGAAACGGCCCGCGCGGCATACACAAAAGAGAGTGGACGGGAATACGGCCCGGAAAGGACGAGGTTCATGCCCTCTCGCCGCTGCCGCTTCACTTCTCTGTATTGCATGGTGACAAGTGGTTGTTTTATGGGCAGGTTCGCTGATTGACGTGATTGCAGGAAGAGGCGGCACGCGCTCTGAACCTATGAATAAGGACCTCATCCCGGTGATGCAGTTCTGCAACACCTCGGTGCGCGCCGGGGCTGAGGAGCACATCCTTACATTGCTGCGAGGATTTGATCGCAATCAGTTTCGATTGCATCTGGTGTGCGGTCCTGAAGTTGCCGATGCGGTGCGCGATGACCTGCCGCCCGATGTGGAATTACTGCCGCTCTACTTTCCCACTCCTTCCCATGTCGCGGGGGCAGCGCGACTGCGCCGCTGGATCAAAGAGCGTCGCATCCAAGTCCTGCATTCTCATCTATTTAGAAGCAGCTTATGTGCCTCCCCCGTGGGCTGGATGTGCCGTGTGCCTTTCCTCGTAGAAACACCCCATGTACGCGAGTCGTGGCGCCGCGGTTGGAAAGCTGACAACTTCACAATAGATCGCGTAGCTGGCCGCTTCGTGGATCGTTACATCGCCGTTTCTTATGCCAACGGGCGCTACCTGGTTGAAGAGAAGGGCCTGCCCGAAAGAAAGGTCCACGTCATCCAAAACGGCACGGACCTCAGCCGCTTCAACCCGGCACACGTCCTTCCTGCCGGCATGCGTGCGGAGTTTGGGATTGGACAGCTTGACCCGGTCATGCTGGTCGCGGCTCGGTTGGAGCCGCAGAAGGGTCACAGCGTTCTTCTCAACGCCATGCCTGAAGTGCTGCATGAGTTTCCCAGTGCCAGGCTGTTTTGCCTTGGCGATGGGGTGCTACGCCAGGAGCTGGAGAGCCAAAGACGACAGCTTGGCTTGCAAGAAAATGTGCACTTCCTGGGATTCCGCAGCGATGTGGCCGACTGGCTGGCGTTGTGCGATTTCACCATACTGCCCTCGTTCTATGAAGGCTTGCCTTTGGTGGCTGTCGAGTCGCTCGCGTCAGGAAGAACCATGGTCGCCACCGCAGTGGACGGCACGCCTGAAGTGATTGTTAACGGGCGCACTGGCATCACCGTTCCCCCAGGAGATCCCGCAGCGTTGGCCGCGGCGATGTGCAGCCTGCTGCGCTCACCGGAACTGCGAAAGCGTCTGGCCGATCAGGGCAGAGCTTATGTGCTGGAGCGCTTTAGCCAGGAACGGCAGGTACGCGAAACCAGCGACTTCTATCTGCAAGCACTGGGTCGAACCACGTCCCAATTGCACAGGACCGAGGTGCCGCAGGTGGTGGCCAGTTGAACGCAGTGGCTAAATCGAACGGCGGGACGCCGGGCTCTGTTAGTGGTGGGGTCGCGCTGCCGTCCAGACCTGAGGATGGGGATGCAAAGGCCCAAATCACCGACACCATGCGGCGATGGTGCCTGCAGACGCTCGGCCCCCAACTCAAGGCCGTAATACTCACCGGCAGCCTGGCCCGCAACGAAGCCACGTGGCAGCAGACAGACCGGGGACTGCAGTTCCTCAGCGACGCGGAATTCATCGTCATCCTGACGGACAATGCTGGAATTCCATCCCGGGAGCTGGTCACGCTGATCCGCAAAGGTGCCGAGGAGGAGCTCCGCAACCAGGGCATAGATTGCAAGCTATCCTTCAGTACGGTCCACGAATGGTTTTTGCGGAATTTGGGTGAAACGATCTTTGGCTATGAGCTGTTGACTTGTGGTGAAGTGGTTTACGGGGACCCCGACATACTCCCCAAGAACGCGCGCGGAGTCGCCGGCGTCAGCCAGGAGGATGCCTGGCGCCTGCTGGCAAACCGCACCGTCGAGCTGCTGGAGATCGTGCCTGAGCTGGTGGATGGTTCGGCGGTGTTGTCTGAAGCGGCGCAATATCGATTGACCAAGCTGTATTGCGATATGGCGACTTCCGTTCTCGTCTTCAAGCAGGCATTCGTCGCGGGCTATCAGGCGCGAGCGACCAAGCTGTGCGAGCTGAGCTCGCGGGGTGTGCTCTCCGATTTGCCATTCGACGGCAGTTGGTTCGCGGAACTAGTCCGCCGCTGTACGGATTACAAGGTTTCCCATTCCTGGGACGGGGCCTCGCCGTTTGCGGCACGAGATTCCGTAGAGCAAGCCATTACCGTCCTGCGCTCATTGTGGGCATGGGAGCTGGCACAAATGCACGGGAGCACGATGCCATCGCCCGATGACATGCTGCGGCTGCACATGCAAAAGCAAGAGCTGAAGGACCGCCTTCGCGGATGGGCCTTCGCGGTGCGTCGTCGCGGATTCGTCGACAGCTTGAGACACGGCTGGCGATGGTTGCGTCTGTCGCGCCTGGCATCGCCGCGCTATTGCGTGTATGCCGCTGGGTTGAATGCAGTTTCCAGTTTCAAGTTTCCAGTTTCGAGCACCCATGCCACCGGCCTTGCGCAACTTGAAACTCGAAACTCGAAACTTGAAACTGTTTTGAATTGGCTGCCGATTGCGAATCTTGCGGTCCGCACCGCGCCGGATGAGAAGGACCTAGCGGAGGCAATCCTCTGGAACTATCGTGAATTCCTGGTGGAAACGCGCGCATGAACACGAGTACAAATTGCGCGAGTTTGGAAGTGAGGGACAGCCGTTCCGTGCGATACGAGTTTCAGCCACTTACCAACAAGGAGCTGGAGACATGGGACGCGCGCATTGCCGGCTACGAAACTGCGCACCTGTTCCATTGCCGGGCGTGGCTCGACTACCTCGCTGAGAGTCAACAGGTTGCAATTCGCCATTGGGCCATTCGCGAAGGCCGCAACACGGCTGGATATTTCTGTGCAGGCATATTCAACAAGGGACCGTTTCGAATTCTGGGCAGCCCGCTGAAGAGCTGGGGAACCAATTTCATGGGGCCGGTGGTGAATGCGGGCTTTGACGCTGAAGCGTTCCTGCTAGCCGTGGATGAGCTTGCCGCAAAGGAAGGCCTGGCAACTCTGGAGATCGAAAACCCGATACTGGACGTGGACGTGATGTCTTCCCGCGGATATGAGGTAAAGACAGACAAGACCTACGTCATCGAGCTCACACCCGGGGATGAGGACAGGGTCTGGCAGCGTATTGACAAGAAGGACCGTTCGACGGTGAGGAAGGCACGCCGGCTGGGGTTATCCGTAGTTGAATGCAGCAATGCCAGCATGACCGATGAATACTACGACCAGTTCATGGAAGTGATGACGCGCAAAGGGCTGTTCCCGCCCTACGATCGCGATCGGCCGCGATTGCTGTTCAACCATCTTTACCCGAAAGACATGTTGCTGGCTCTGCAAATCCTCAGCCCGGAAGGCAAGCCAATCGCTTGCGGCCTGTTCCCGCACGACGACCGGACGATCTATTACTGGGGAGGCGCGAGTCATGTAAGCGGACGGCAGTATTCGCCCAACGATCTTATGCACTGGTCCGTGATGGAGTGGGCCCTCAAGCGCGGGCTCACCGCCTACAACATGTGCGGTCCGGGGAAGTTCAAGCAGAAGTTCGGCGGTGAGCTCATAACTATTCGCCGCTGGCAGAAATACTACTCACCCATGGCACGCCTGGGACGCGCCGCCTATGCTCGCTATCACGGCATGCGGACCAAAGTCATGGGACGCTGGGGACGCCTGACCCACGCCGGTGGAGGAGTCCACTGATGCGGATCCTCTACATCGCCACGCAGTATCCACTGCCGGTGAATAACGGAGTGAAGATGCGGGTGTGGTTTCTTCTGCGCGCCATCGCCAACGCTGGTCATGAGATCACTCTGGCGACGTTTGCCGATCCGGGTGACGCCGATAGCACTGAGAACGAACTCAGAGCGGTCTGCAAGGACTGTGAAATTGTCCGGCGACGCACAGAGAGCATGTCGGGAAGTACAAACTACCTGGCCCGCCTGGCCGGTGTTCTGTCGCCATCGCCGTTCACGATAAATCGCTGTCGCTCGGACGAAATGCGGGCTGTCCTTGAGCGCAGGCTGAAGGGCGGTGGCTTCGATCTGGTCCTCTGCGACAACGTTTTCACGACGGTCAATCTGCCGCCGACATCGCTGCCACTGTTGTTGAATAGCCACAATCTGGAACACCTGGTTCTGCAGCGTTACGCCGAGCAGGAGAGCAATCCGGTGAAAGCGCTCTACGCACGAACGGAAGCTGCGAAATTGCGCCGCTTCGAAATTGCCGCCTGCAAACGTGCCGCCCTGGTGATGGTCTGCTCCAGATTTGACGGCGAGGTCCTTCAGCAGCTTTGCCCAGGACTGAAGACCGCAGTGGTGCCCAATGTGGTGGATGTACGCGATTACGAGATGATCTCCGAGGAGGAGCCGAACACGCTGGTATATCAGGGTGGGATGGATTGGTTTCCCAATCGCGATGCGCTGGAGTACTTCGTGCGTGCGATCTTTCCTCTGGTGCAGCAAGAAATCCCTGGAGTGCGAGTGATAGCAGCGGGCCGTAATCCCACGCCCGAGTTTCGCGCCGGCTTCTCGGATGTCCCCGCACTCGAATTCACCGGCACACTGCCTGACCTTCGACCGATAATCGCCAAGGCAGCAGTTTGCGTCGCCCCTCTGCGAATCGGCAGCGGGACCAGGCTGAAGATCCTCGAAGCCGGAGCGATGAGAAAGGCCATGGTCTCGACGACCATCGGTGTCGAAGGGCTTGATTTTGTTCCCGGTCAGGAAATCCTGATCGCTGACGACCCGGCGGCATTTGCCGGGAATGTGGTTGAATTGTTGCGTAGCCCCGCGCGACGCAAAACCATCGGCGAAGCCGCACATAATCGCGTTGCGCAGGATTACGACGTCAAGGCGCTGGAGCGGTCTATCGCTTCCGCATTTCAAGGCTTGCAGCCATCAATTGCTGCGGAAGCCGGGACAGCGCACCTGGCGCCAGTGGGCTAAGGAGAGTCAGGTTGTTTACTTATTTCTTTGTGATCCTTGGGATGCCGTTCCTGCGGCACGGATTTTGGAACGCGGAATTCGGCCCCGGTCTTACCGTGACCAAGCTGTCGGGAGCGGTCTGCCTGGTTTATGCCCTTATCTACCTGGCGCGCCGCCACGGTATTCCTCGCTATTTCGCCGCACCGCAGGCATGGCTAATGATGGCGTTTTTTGGCATTGCGGTCTTCTCCTGGGTGAGTACAGGTTGGCAGTCTACGACCATAGACATGGTCAACCCGATCTACATGTACTTTTCCACTCTTATCTTCTTCTTCATCACCATGACCGTCCTCGATTCGGTAAAGAGGCTGTACTGGTCGTGCATGATGGCGGTTGGCTCGGTGGCCTTTGCCTCTCTCTACATGTTGCGGGAATGGCAGAAGGGAATGGCGTTCTACGGCGAGGGGTATCGGCCTGGCTGGGTAGTAGGCGACGCTAACTACTTCACGGTTGCCGCCCTGGCGGTGTTGCCCATTGCTTTTGAACTGGCGCTGGTGGCCGAAAGCAAGTTGCAGAAGGCGTACGCGGTGGTGTGTACGATTCTCACTTTCGCGGCAGTGACGCTGGGCGCGTCTCGTGGAGGGTTCCTGGGCATTGCGCTTATGACGACGTACGTGATTATCCGCTCGCGCAAGCCTGTCCGTAACCTGATAGTGGTTTTTCTGGTGGCGTTGCCGGTTCTGATCTTCGCTCCTAACTCGCCCATCAACCGCTTCTTCCATCCCGATGCCGGCGACAAGGCATCGGTCGGCAAGCACCTGGTGGGATGGCAGGCCGGATTGAACATGATCAAGAAGAATCCGATCTCGGGCGTCGGGTTTGGTAACTATAAAGCGGTGGTGACGCATTACGACAAGAGCGGCGAGGTCCGTTTGGATCCTCATGTGGCCCACAATGCCTATCTGGAAATCGCGGCGGAAATGGGTCTCCTCGCAATTCTGGTGTTCTGGATCTTCCTCGGAACTGCCTTCTATTCGGCCGGCAAGACGAGGAACCTTGCGTTGGCCCGGGGGGCGCCGGTTCTGGCGGCGCTGGCCCTCGGATGTCAAGCCTCAATCCTGGGGACCGGCGTGGGAATCTTCTTCGTCAGCGGCCAATATACCCGGCTGTTCTGGTTCGTGTTATGTATGACCATGGTCATGCCGCTGCTGGTCCCGGTCCGGGCCCGGGCGAAGGTGGACCTCCCCGAGATCAAGCAACCGCCTCCGCAGACGGAAGAGACCTTCCGAGTCGGGGAAGCTCTGGTGGAACTCCGCTGAAAGAATACAAATAATCGAATGTTTCGAGGCTTCTTCTCAACCTGGGCCGGACTGATCATCAACGGCCTCGTCACCATCCTGCTCACTCGTGTGCTGGTTCACGGGTTGGGTAATTTTTACTACGGCCTTTGGATCCTCGTCTCTTCTGTTCTTGACTACTATGGTCTCCTCGACATGGGCATGCGCTACAGCCTGCAACGTTTCGTGGCGCGTTATGGCGGCGCCAACGAGCGCCAGGCGCTGAACGAAACCTTCATGACCGGCGTCTCCATGGCCGCCTGCATCGCCGCCGCAGCTTTCATCCTGTGCGGCGTCCTGCTGGTCGTTCTTCCCGGATTCTTCAATCTGGCCGGCGAGTCACGCTCCCTCTTTCGCATTCTGCTGGTGATCCAAACCGTGACTCTCGCGCTGGATTTCCCCGCGCGCATCATGGGCGCCTACCTGTGCGGCCTGCACCGCTTCGATCTGTTCAACGGCGCCGGCATCACCTGGGGAATCTCGCGCGGGCTCGTGTTCTGGGCAGTGATCCGCCTGGGCGGCAAGGTCACTTCGATTGCCATCGCGCAACTGATCATCGTAGCCCTCATGTTTGTTCTGTACTGGTCCTTCGTCAAGCTCGCCGATCCCGGACTGAGCCTCGGCTGGAAGCACACCAGTTGGGCCCGCACTCGCGAGCTGATTCACTTCAGCGTCTTTGTCTTCATCAGCGACCTCGGTGACCGTCTGCGCTTCTACACCGGCGTCATCATCATTTCGCGCATGCTGTCGGTCGCATTGTCCACGCCGTGGAATGTCATCACTAAGCTGATGGAAACCTTCAAGATGGCGTTCTACCCAATTACCGGGCCGCTGAACACCGAAGCCAACCGGCTCGAGGGCGCCAAGAGATTTGACGAATCCAGAAAGCTGTTTCTGCGCTCCACCAAGTTCTGTGTGCTGCTCTCCTTTGCCGGGACCACGGTCCTGCTGACGCATGGCCGCGACATCCTGCACTTCTGGATCGGTGAGGGCTTCGCCGGCAACTACAACGTACTGTTCGTGCTGACCGTTGGCTATTGCGTCATGCTCATGCAGTCGTCGTCCACGGTTTTCCTCTACGTTCGCAGCCGCCACAAGCTGCTCGCCGCCTGGACCCTGGCCGAGGGGATCGCAAACCTGACGTTAAGCATCTACTGGGCGCGACACTACGGCGGGATTATCGGCGTCGCGCTAGGCACCACCGTGCCCCTGCTCATCGTTCGCCTCGGCATCCAGCCCTTCTACACGTTGCACGTCATGGAAGTGACGTGGAGCGAGTACCTGTCCAAATCACTCCTGCGTCCTGCGCTGGTCAGCGCCGGAGTTCTGGCCATCGGCTCGGTGACAGGCCTGCTGCGCCGCGCCCCAAATCTGCCGGTCTTTGCGGCAATGATGATCGCCCTCGGACTGCTGTTTGCCGCCCTTTCCTACTGGATCATTCTGGACGATGATGAGCGCGAAAGCCTGCGCCATCGCGGCCAGCTCATCCTGCAGCGAGTAAGAACGCAGCAGACATAGGGACAATTTACGCTTCATATCAATTTCGGAACGTCGCGCGCGCCATGCAGGACGCGCACGACTTCAATTGGCCTCCGAGCTGGGTTGTAGATGATTAGGTACCGGCCCTCCGGCCAGAACAATACGGGTTTGTCGGTAAGGTCTTGCCGCCGGTGACCAATGTGAGGATTCTGCTCTGGTTGGCGTTCAGAAGCTGTATCCGGAAGCGTTGGGCGGCGTTCAGGTTGTCGCGCGCGATGTATGCCCAGGCTGCGCGAATGTCCCCTGCAGCCTGCGGCGAGAGTTGGAGCGCTTCATGCCCGCCGGCGCTTGCGTTCCTCACGCTCCAGCAGCCCGAGGAACTCTTCTCCGTCCACGCCCTCACCGCGCTCGAGTGACGCCCCAGCCCTCATTGATTCGCTTCCGCAGTTCGCGGAGCTGCAACTCGCGGATTCGCTCCCGCTCCTCGAAGTGAGTCCCACCCTTTTACGCTGAATTAACCGGCTGTTCATTTGTCGTTAATGATTCGGTGGCGTGTCGCGTAGTACCTTTCGCTGACGCGACCCAAGTCTTTGGGGGCGTGCCTGAAAATTCGACCGCAAAGGAATACGCATGGCAACCGCCTCAGCGACAACCTCCTCCGTGCCTGCAACTCCCGCTGCCAGCCACGCAGTTCACGCAAAGCTCAATAAATCGCCGGGGAAGATTGGAACCGCGATTTTTCTGGGCGCGCTGGCTATTGGCTTTGTATATGCCGCCGCGCATCTGATTTCCGACCTTTCCACGGTTCATTCGCCGTCGATCTTCCCTTTCGTACTGTTGGGAGTTGCCTTGCTGGTGGCACTGGGCTTCGAATTCGTCAATGGCTTTCACGACACGGCGAACGCGGTCGCTACAGTTATTTACACCCACTCGCTCGAACCCCACACCGCGGTGGCGCTGTCCGGGGCTCTCAACTTTCTGGGGGTTGTGCTTTCGACCGGTGCAGTGGCGTTCGGCATCATCTCGCTTTTGCCGGTGGAACTGATCCTGCAGGTAGGTAGCGGCGCCGGATTTGCGATGGTCTTCGCTCTGCTGACGGCAGCTATCATCTGGAACCTGGGTACGTGGTATTTCGGACTGCCGTCTTCAAGTTCCCATACACTGATTGGCTCCATCATTGGTGTAGGCATCGCCAACCAGCTGATGGCGGCACGCACGGCAACCAGCGGTGTCGATTGGGCGCAGGCCCTGAATGTAGGCAAGTCGCTTCTGTTTTCGCCCATCATCGGATTTGCGGTTGCAGCCTTGTTACTCAGCGTTTCAAAGGTGCTCATCCCCAACAAAGCCCTTTACAGGGCACCGGAAGGCGATGCGCCGCCGCCGCTCTGGATCCGTGTCCTGCTCTGGTTTACCTGTTGCGGCGTGAGTTTTGCTCACGGTTCCAACGACGGACAAAAGGGTATGGGGCTTATCATGCTCATCCTCATCGGCACCGTGCCCACTGCCTACGCGCTGAACCATGCTGTCACCACGCAGCAGTCGATGGACTTCGTCGCTGTATCACATGATGCGGCCAACGCAATGGATCATTACGTTACACCTAACGCGGTAGTCGGCGACCCGAGGGAGGACGTGGCAACTTACGTGCGCACCAAGGAATTCACCCCCAATACCGTGTTGGCGCTGCGCACCCTCATCAACGACATCGGTAACGAGGTCGTCAACTACAAAGAGCTACGCTATATTCCGCAGGATCAGGTGCGAAATTTCCGCAACGACATGTATCTGGTAAGTGAAGCTATTCGCCTGATGCAGAAGTCCCATGTGCAGTTCTCGGTGACCGACCTCAAGACGCTGGCGAATTACAAGAAGCATGTTGACTACGCCACCAAGTTCATTCCCACTTGGGTAAAGGTGGCGGTTGCGCTGGCGCTGGGACTCGGCACCATGATCGGCTGGAAGCGGATCGTTATTACCGTCGGCGAGAAGATCGGCAAGGATCACCTGACCTACGGACAGGGAGCCGCCGCCGAAATCACGGCGATGGCGACCATTGGCGCAGCTGATTATTTCGGCCTGCCGGTGAGCACGACACACGTTTTGTCATCCGGTGTGGCTGGCACGATGATGGCCAATAAGTCGGGTCTGCAGTGGGCTACGGTACGCAATCTGCTTATGGCCTGGGTGCTGACGCTGCCCGCCTCGATTATCCTGGCAGCGACGCTGTTCTGGGCTTTTCGGCACGTCAGCTAATCGAGGCGGCGTTCAAATTCAAGTTCGTTGTGGGGAGGGATTCGTGGAGACTGTAATCGGAGTATTCTCTTCGCGGGAGCGTGCCGCAGAGGCAGTGCGCGAGCTGGTCGCGGCAAAGGTTCCTCAGGAATCGATTGTCTTTCTGACGCGGTCCGAGTCCGAGGCCAAGCTCGTGGGGAAGGAGCTTGGCGCGACGGTTGGCGGATTTGTAGGTATGGGGACAGGCATGTCTGCCGGGGTAGTTGCCGCTATCACCCTTTTGGCCGTTCCGGGGATCGGTCAGGTATTCTCGCTGGGCTTTGGTGCCGGCGCTCTCCTGGGGTTATTCGGCGCTGGGATAGGTTCTGCCGCCAGCAAATCCGCACCCGAAGATACCGTCGCAACTACGGCCGATGAGCAGTGTTCTGACGATGCAGCCTTTTTCCGCGAAGTACTGAAAGCCGGGCGCACTTTGATAATCGTGCGTACCGAATCCAAGGAAACCGCGAATACTGCCTGCTCAATACTTGATCGCCTCGGCATGGGTCTGCAAGGACAGACACCAGTAAAGATGCAGGCCGCGAGCCGCCAAATCGGCGACGTTGCGATTGTGGACATAAGCGGCCGGATAACCCTGGGTGAAGAAAACCTTATGCTTCGCGAAATCGTCCGCGATCTTGTCGAGAAAGGGAACAGCAAAATCCTCCTCAACCTGCAAGAGGTAGGGTATGTCGACAGCTCCGGCTTGGGAGAACTGGTAAAGGCCTATACGAGTGTGCGTAACCAAGGCGGGCAACTCACGCTGCTCAGCCCGAGCAAACGAGTAAGTGACTTGCTGGAGGCGACCAAATTGGCCAAGGTGTTCGAGGTCGAAGCGGACGGGGCCAGTGCTATCAAGTCCTTTGGGTCGCTGGCGAAGACGCGGGCCACAGCTTGATTGCCGTAGCCCATCTGACCTGTCCTCTTCTTGCGGCATGCGTCGGATGAGTGAAGCCGAATAGTCTTTCGCCCCAACCGATTTCTATTGCACTCTTTTCTGTAGTTCCATGCACTGATCGTGCAGTTTGGCGTCATGCGTCAGGCCGTCGGCCAGCATGCACTCGTCGATCGCCGCCTTGGGGTCGGAGTCCTTCAACAGGTTGGCCAGCATGATGTGCGGTGTGGGCCAATCTGGCGCCAGCCTCGCCGCTTCCTTCAGTTCGGCGATCGCGGTCGGCATGTCTTTCTTCTTCTGGTAGACGATCGACAAGTTGTAGTGAATCTTTGCGTTCCTGGGATCGAGCTTAAGTGCTTCCTTGTATTCGGTGATGGCCTCGTCAGACTTGCCGGCATCGTCGAGGGCGCTGGCCAGGTTCATCCGCGTTTGTGCGCTCTTGGGTTGCAGTTCGATCGCCGCTCGGTAGTGCTGGATAGCGCCGGTAAGATCCTTCCGGGCATAGAGTGCATTCGCCAGATTGTTCTGGGCCGCGGCCATCTTGGGGTTCAGCCGCACCGCTTCCTTGTATTCAGCGATGGCGCCGTAAAGGTCGGCATTGTGCTTCAGCGCCAACCCAAGGTTGTTGTGCGCGTCGGCATCGTTCGGCTTCAGTCGCACGGCTTCCTTGAACTCCTTGATGGCCTCAAGGTACCCGTGCTTGTCGTAATAAATGAGGCCAAGGCTGTAGTGCGGCTCGAAATAATCCGGATATTCCTTGATCGCATCGCGGTATTCCGCGACCGCATCGGTAGTATCGCCCTCGCGTGCGTAGAGAGCTCCCTGGCGATAGTGGCGTTCCGCGGCTGCTGGAATGATTGGTTTCTCCTTGGCAGGGGTGGATTGGCCTGGTGAACCCTGAGGTGCAGCTTGCGGGAGAGCGGTCGGCGGCGAATCAGCGGGGTTTGCGGAAGTCGCCTTCTGCCCTGAACTCTGAGCTGCGGGCGCATCGGGGAGTTGTGCCGTCGCCAAGCCGCAACCGGCCAACAGGACCCATGCTCCGCTCAGTAAGAAGATTGGCCGGGACGATCCCATGGTGAACTCTTGGAAGTATATCGCCGGAGAAAAACAGAGCACTATACTCCCAACGCCGCCTTGACCTCCGTTATTGGCTTGTTCTTCCAGAAGCGGGCATGATTGTCGACCGAGCTGTATGTGGGGCTTAGCATCCGGTCAATAAAGAGAACACCGTGAAGGTGGTCGATCTCATGCTGCAGGATGCGGGCATACCATCCAGTGGCTTTAATGACCTGCGGTGCTCCGGTATGGTCGAGGCACTCGACGCGCACGTCGCGGCCGCGCGGAACGATGGCTGTAAATGCCGGCAGGCTAAGACAGCCTTCGAAGAACTCCACCTGCGGCACCGCCTGCACTTGCAGCACGGGGTTGATGATGACATGGAACGGTACGGGTCGCCGCTCTCGTTCGGCAAGCTGCTCGGAAGTAAATCCGGCGAAATACTCTTCCTTGTCCTCAATCACCGCCAGTTGCAGCGGCATCCCGATTTGTGGCGCTGCCAGTCCGACGCCGGGCGCGTCATTCATGGTCTCGCGCATGTGCTCAATGAGTTGCTTGATCTTGGAGCTGCGAACTTCCACAGATGTCAGCGGTCGCGCCCGCTGCCGCAGAACTGCCTCCCCAACTGTGCTGATCTTCAGGCGCATGGGCCTTTAATTCACCGTCACGCTGATTTGGACGCTGTGATTGAGGCCGCCGCTGGTTCCCTGCACTGTAACGCTGCCGCTTTGTGGCGCAGGAGGGCTGGACTGTGGTGGGTTGCTGGCGCTGCCACCGCCTCCGCAGGAGGCCACGCCCAGCAGCGTGCACATCGCGAAAAGGCCGAGCAGTCGGTTACAGCGACTTAACCTTCTACGTCGTGACTCTCTGCGCGAAATTCGAGTGAACAGAAATCCAACGGCAAAGACCAATCCATTCGCCGCTCCCCAGCCGCGACGCCACGCCGGAGTGGCCCTCAGCGTCGCACTCAACGGATTCGCGGTGACCGTCAATGTCGCCATTCCACCGGGATTCACACTGCTTGGACTTATGGAGCACGTGGTATTGGTCACCGTCGATGACACGCTGCATGTCAGGTTCACACTCGCTGAAAATCCTGCCAGGCCTGTCACCGCAAGCGTGTCCGTCGCCGGAGTGCCACGCGTGATGGTCAGGCTCGTGCTCTGCACGGACAAGCTAAAGTCGGGATTCACTGGCCCGTTCCACGCCGCGGCGAGCGCTCCAACGTCAACCGAGCCCAGTCCGGTCACGAGATCGTATCCCGGTCCTGCGCTGAATCCGATCATGCCGGTGCTTGGACAGTCCTTGGTGCCTTGCGTACACGGAACCATGTTGTCACCCGTGGTGATGTCGTGAAATGCGTTGGGCGCGCTCGCGGCCAGCCCGTACAGAATCGGATTGACGTTGCCTTGGGGCTGGTTCGTCTGCTGAACGAGCAGGGCCACGACCCCAGCAAAGGTTGGCGCCGCCGCCGAGGTTCCTGCGATCACGTTCAGCGTCTGGTCGGACCTGCGATAGCCATTCACGCAACTGCTGCGCGAGCAAATCAGATAACCGTCGTGATCGGCAGAAGAATTCAGCGCAAGATCGGGCACATCACGCTGGCCGTCGGCGGGGACGCCTGTGCCCGTTTGCCACGATGGCTTGGTGAAGAGCGTGCTGACGCCTCCGCCGCTTGCCGCCAATGAGCCGTCAGCAGCCGTGTCGTTCCAGGCCATCTCCGGAATGTAGGACAGCGCGGAACCGTTGTTACCATTATTCGTCCCGCTCCAATATTGCGTTGCTCCGGTGCTGTCCCCTTCGCTGAACTCCGTGCCGCCCATCCCGGTGACATAGGGAAGGCTGGCCGGCACATCCGCGGCATAGCCGTGCGTCGCGCTCTTCACCGGATTGTTCGGATCCGTGCTGAAGTCGCAGTCGGCGGCGCCACTGTCGCCTGAGGAAGCCACGATGGTCTGCCCCTGCGCGTTGGCCTGCTGTCCCGCCGCAGTCAGGGTGGCGATGTCACTACTGCTGAACTGCGCCTCGCACAATCCGTAACTGATGCTGATGACCGGAGCGACGTTCTGATCGACCGCATACTGCAAGGAGGAAAACAGGGCGTTCTTGGAGTTTACGTAGATTAACTTAGCGTTCTGTGCTACCGCGCCCGACCATTCCAGATCGAGGTTGGCTTCGTCCTGGTCGGCATTATCGCTTCCGGGATCGCCTTGGCCGGGAACGAGAACTACCTGCAGATTTGCCGCTTGCAGGTTGGAGACGCTGCGAAACGTCTGCACATCAAACTGGCCGTTGTGGTTGGAGTCGGTGGAGAGGTCGGTTTGGCCCATCACCGCAATAGCGATGCCCGAGCCGTTGCTTCCGCCGTTGAAAAGACCGTGTATGTCGTAGATGGTGGCGAAATCGTCAGGTGCCAGAAAATGCTTACCGCTGATGTCCGACGTGAAGTGCGGCTGCACATTATGAACAATGGAATGCGGCCGCGGGCGGAAGTCGCTCAGCGAGCCAACCGCCATCACTACTCCGCGAAATGCGGTTGGCAGAGCAGGCTCGGCCGCATTTGCGTAGTGCATTTTTCCGTTGACCTGGTATTGATGAATCGGCGTGTGGAAAGCCGCTTCTACCTGTGCGGCTAAGCCATTGAAGCCAATCCAGGTGCGGCTGCGCGCTGGAATTATGCTCGTAAATCCCTGTTGATGCAGCCAGTCAGCCGCGCGGGCCATGTCACCCGGACTGACACCAAATCGGCTGGCATAATCTTCCGGCGTAAGCCACTTGTGATAATTCGGCGACGACGGATCGAGCTGTTCGCTGAGCAGTGTGTCCAGGCTGCTTTGCTGTTCCGGCGTGACTTGGAAGACCAGCTTCATGCCTTCCATCGGCATCGAGCCGTCCACCGCGCCGCGATCAAACTCAGTACGTGCGTGGGGATGTACATTTCCGCTGAGACGCCACACGCTCGTGCTGTCGATTGTGTGCGGAATGCGCTGGGCCTGGACAGCGCCAGGCAAGAAAATGCCAGCAAACGCCAGGGAGACAAGGAAGCGACAGGTCAGCGGAAACTGCACGGTCATGAATACGTGGAGTGGCGCTGCACGAATTATAGCCGTTTGCCGGACCCTCGCTGAATCCGCTTCCGGAGCGGCCAATGCGCCCCAATACCGCCGAGGCGTTTTCCCCCGAGCCTTTCCGCCCACCGGGGGCATCCTTTTGGTAAGCTGACGATGGGCAGCAACTCTGCTACTCTCGGCGCAGCGGGAACCCCCGAGTCCATGCCGTCCTCCAAGAACGCCACCAGACGAACCAGCGCGGCTCCGGTTGATACCAAGTCGCAGCCGGTTGCGTCGCTCCGCGGACGCGATCAGCACGAGCTGGTCATCATCTCCGGAATGAGCGGCGCCGGCAAGGCCTCGGCGCTGAATACCTTCGAGGATCTCGGCTATTACTGCGTGGACAATCTTCCCGTCGGGCTCATTTCCAATTTCGCTGAATTGGTGCTCGACTCGGCGGAGATCCAGCGCGCCGCGCTGGTGGTGGACATCCGCGAAGGCGCGAGGCTGGACAAGCTGCCACAAATCCTGGCGTCGCTCCGCCGCCTGCTGAAGACCACGACGATCTTCCTGGAAGCCGACGAGGACGCGCTGGTTCGCCGCTACAGCGAGACGCGGCGGCCGCATCCGCTGGGACGGCACATCAGCGTCAAGGCGTCGCTCGCCGCGGAGCGTCGCCGACTGCAGCCCGTGCGAGCTTTGGCGGACGTAGTGCTTGACACCACGAAGTTCAACGTCCATGAACTGCGCGCGTCGCTCACCGAGCGCTTTCAGGCAGGCAACAAGGACAAGAACATCCTCATCTCCTGTGTGAGCTTTGGCTACCGCCAGGGCGTACCCGAGGATGCCGACCTCGTCTTCGATGTCCGATTCCTGCCCAATCCCCACTTCATTCCCAAGTTCCGAGAGCACACCGGACAGCATCCTGAGGTGGCGAAATACATTCGCTCCTTCGCGCAGACGCGGGAGTTCATCCGCCGCATTTCTGAGCTGCTGGTCTATCTCATCCCCCATTACATAAGCGAGGGCAAGAGCTACCTGACCATCGCCTTCGGATGCACCGGCGGCAAGCATCGTTCGGTGATGATCGCCGAGGATGTGCAGAAGCGCCTGACGAAGGCTGGCTACAACGTGAAGGTTGTCCACCGCGATTCGCCGGTGGCCAGCTAGTTAGATACCGCCACTTCATGTTGCTGCCTCTTTAGAATCTGTGACTTGCGCAAGAATCAAGCTGCAAGCTCTTGATCTCAAACGGCTTGTGGGTAAACGATTCATACACAATGACTTACTTGAAGCTGACCGCTGTAACGGCACCAACATATTTGGCACACAACATAGGTGGTTTGTGAACAAACTCCCACATCGCATTCTTTCTATTTGCCGGGTCAAATTGTCAAAGATCGTCACCCCGAGCAACCCTAACCTAGGGTCGCAGCGGGTGGAGACACTAAGCCTCTGGTTCGCAGTGTCACGGATACACTCGCCGTTGTCGGTGACAACGCTCACCGCTCAATGTGACAGTTGTTCAGCTGGGTGACTATTTGGAATTGCCGTCCGGCGCCAGGCCACGGTACTTGAGCATTGGCCCGATGCTGGGCTTGGCCCCGCGCCACGCAACGTACAGTTGCTCGAGGTCCTGGGTGTTGCCGCGCGATAGCACCATTTCGCGAAAGCGGTCGCCGTTGGCACGTGTCAGGCCGCCGTGATCTTCGAACCACTGATACGCGTCATCATCCAGCATCTGCGTCCAAAGGTAAGCGTAGTAGCCGGCGGCGTATCCGGCGCTGCTCCAGATATGGCTGAAATAGCTGGAACGGTAACGCGGCGGCACATAACTGATGGCGAGATTGGTCTCCTTCAGGGCTTCGGTTTCGAAGGCGTCGGGCTTTTGGAGCGGTGCAGTTGCCGGAAGCGTATGCCACTTCATGTCAAGCTCAGCGGCGGCCAGTAGTTCGGTAGTGGTGTAGCCCTTGTTGAAGGTGTCTGCCTTCTTGATCTTCGCTACCAAATCCTCAGGCATCGGCGCGCCGGTCTTGTAGTGCTTGGCGTAGTGCTGGAAGACTGTCGGGTAAATTGCCCAATGTTCGTTGAACTGCGAGGGGAACTCCACGAAGTCGCGCGCCGTGGCGGTTCCGGAAAGAGTTGGGTACTGACTGTTGGCGAACATGCCGTGCAGCGCATGACCGAATTCGTGGAACATCGTCCGGACGTCGTCGGAAGTGATTAGGGCAGGCTCGCCCGGAGCCGGCGGGGCAAAATTGGCAACGTTTACCACCACCGGCTTCGTGCCCAACAGCCTGGACTGGTCAACATAGGCGTTCATCCACGCGCCACCCTGCTTGTTGTCGCGCTTGAAGTAGTCGCAATAGAACAGCGCCAGGGAACTGCCGTCGGCATTGAATACCTCGAACACGCGCATGTGCGGGTCGTAAAAGGGAAGATCCTTGCGTTCTTTGAAGGAGATTCCGTAGAGCTGGTTTGCGGCGTAAAAGACACCGTTTTGCAGCACATTGTTCAGCTCAAAGTACGGTTTGACCTTTTCCTCGTCGAGATCGTACTTGGCTTTGCGCACCTGCTCAGCGTAGAACTCCCAGTCCCATGGCTGAAGCTTGAACCCGGCCTTCTGCTGGTCAATCACCGCCTGGATGTCCTGGGCTTCGCTGGCGGCGCGTCCCGTCGCCGGCGGCACCAGCGCATCCATGAACTTCAGCGCAGCCTCCGGCGTCTTGGCCATCTGGTCCTCGATCTTCCAGGCCGCAAAGTTGGGATAGCCCAGCAGCCTGGCCTTTTGGGCGCGAAGCTGCGCAATCTTTGCAATGGTGTCGCGCGTGTCGTTGGCATCGTCCCGTTCAGCGCGATCCCAGGAATTTCCAAACAGCGACTGGCGAGTTGTGCGATTGCTTAGACTGACCAGGTCGGGCTGCTGGGTGGTGTTCTGCAAGGGCAGGACGAACCCTTCCACCTTGCGGCCTTTCGCGGCCTCCGCAGCGGCGCTGATTTGTGCGTCGCTCAGGCCTGCCAAGGCGGCTTTGTCTGGCGTTACGTAGGCGCCATCCTTGGTAGCGGCCAGCAGTTTGGTGCTGAATGTATTCGACAGACTGGCCATCTCTTCGTTGAGCTTCTTCAGTTCGGTTTTGTCGGCCTCGCTGAGTTTGGCGCCCGCGTGAACGAACTGGTCATAGGTGTATTCCACCAGCCGCAGCGATTCCGGATCAAGCTTGAGCGAGTTGCGCTGGTTGTAGATGGCCTGGATGCGCTGGAAGAGCTTGGCGTCAAGGTAGATCGCGTCGCGGTGGGCGGCGAGTTTCGGCGCCTCAATCGCCCTGACTTTCAGCAGCGTCGGATTCGAATTCGCGCCGACGACGCTGGAAAAAGTTCCGTACGCGCGCCGCAACAACTGGCCGCTCTTTTCCATGGGGACAAACGTATTCTCAAACGTCGGCGGCGCAGGATTGTTGGCGATCGCCTGGATCTCTTTCAGTTGCTCGGCCATGCCCGCTTCTATTGCCGGCTGGTAATCCTCATCGCTGATCTTGTCGAACGGAGGAGCGTGATAGGGCAATGTGCTGGGGGCGTAGAAAGGATTGCTGGGGCCAAACTCGGTAGCGGCCCATGCCGGAAGGGTAGTTAAGACAATGACGACGGAAGCAACAAGAATCAGCGTATGCATGGTTCCAGTGTAAACGGTTGAGGGCCATAACGGGTTCAAGGCACCAGCCGCGTCGTCAATTCGGACAGGTCATGGTCAGCGGGCGCTTGGGCTTTGTTTGCAGGTCCCTTGCCAGACTTGAAGTGGGAGATAATAGCCGTCGCTGGTTGCAGGGA
>Ga0335077_10000701_pt1 | contig 38026 bp, 39 predicted proteins | sample Lox_Sample_31_FD_207151 | JGI IMG/M metagenome (GOLD analysis project Ga0335077, IMG submission 207151) | Soil microbial communities from Loxahatchee National Wildlife Refuge, Florida, United States - Lox_Sample_3.1 | ecosystem: Environmental > Terrestrial > Soil > Wetlands | place: USA... | reverse complement strand
AGCTCCGGATGGACGCCGTAGTAGTCGGAGACGTCGTAGCCCCAGTCGGCGTTCGGCGACGGGAAGCTGGAGCCGAGCCAGATCGCGTCGACGCCGAGCCACTCCAGGTGGTCGAGGCGCGCGACGATCCCCGGCAGGTCGCCGACGCCGTCGCCGTCGCTGTCGGCGTAGGAGCGTGGATAGATCTGGTACAGGACTGCGTGCTCCCACCAGCGACCGGGCATCGGGCGGGAGCTCGGGGGCCGCGCGGTCAGACGCCCTTCGGAGCCTCGGCGGCGACCGAGGCGGACGGGGCCTCCGGCCCGAGATGCTCCGCGAACGCGTACTTCAGCACCTGCTGCTTCGCCGCCCGCACCTCGTCGAGCCGCCGCACCGGCCGGGCGTGCGGCGCCTCGTGGAGAAGCTCCGGCTCCTCCGCCGCCTCCCGCGCGATCGCGAGCATCGCCTCGCAGAAGGCGTCGAGCGTCTCCTTCGTCTCGGTCTCCGTCGGCTCGATCATGAGCGCCTCCGGGACGATCAGCGGGAAGTAGATCGTCGGCGGGTGGAAGCCGTAGTCCATCAGTCGCTTGGCGACGTCGAGCGCGGTGACGCCGTGCTCGCGCTTCAGTGCCCGTGCGGAGAGGACGAACTCGTGCATGCAGAGCCGGTCGAAGGGCAGCTCGTACGCGTCCTTCAGGCGGGCGAGGACGTAGTTCGCGTTGAGCACGGCCACCTCGGACATCTCACGCAGGCGCGGCCCGTACATGCGCATGAACGCGTACGAGCGCACGAACACGCCGAACGGGCCGGTGAAGCCGCGCACCTTGCCGATCGTCTGCGGACGGTCGTAGTCGAGCCCGAAGCCGCCGTCCTCGCGCCGCACGACCGCCGGCACGGGCAGGTACGGCTCGAGGAGCTTCCGCACCGCGATCGGTCCGCCGCCGGGGCCGCCGCCGCCGTGCGGCTGCGAGAACGTCTTGTGCAGGTTGATGTGGACGATGTCGAAGCCCATGTCGCCGGGACGCGAGATCCCGCAGACGGCGTTGAGATTCGCTCCGTCGTAGTACATGAGCGCCCCGGCGCCGTGGAAGATCCGCTCGATCTCCTCGATGTTCTCGTCGAACAGTCCGAGCGTCGACGGGTTCGTGAGCATGAGGGCCGCCGTGTGCTCGTCGACGTTGGCGCGCAGGTCGTCGACGTCGATGTTGCCGCGCGCGTCCGTCTTGACGTGCGTCAACTCGAAGCCCGCCATCGTCACGGACGCCGGATTCGTCCCGTGCGCCGTGTCGGGGATGACGACCTTGCGCCTCTGCTCCGTCTCGCCGCGCGCGGCGAAGTGGGCGCGGACGAGCATCAGACCCGTCAGCTCGCCCTGCGAGCCGGCAGCCGGCTGGAGCGAGACCGCATCGAGCCCCGTCACCTCCGCGAGGATCTCCTGCAGCCGCCACATCAGCTCGAGCGCGCCCTGGGCGGCGTCCTCCTCCTGCAGCGGATGGAGGAGCGCGAACCCGGGCAGCGCGGCGAGGCGCTCGTTGATCCGCGGGTTGTACTTCATCGTGCAGGAGCCGAGCGGGTAGAAGCCCGTGTCGACGCCGAAGTTCCGCGTCGAGAGCTCGGTGAAGTGGCGGAGAAGCTCGAACTCCGACACTTCCGGCAGCCGCGGCGGCTCGCTGCGGCGCAGCGACTCCGGAAGCTCCGGCGCCGGGAGACCTTCGTGGCGCGGAATCGCCGACGCGCGGCGGCCTGGCTGCGAGCGCTCGAAGAGGAGCTTCACGACGCCACCTCCGCGAGAACCTCTGCCAGGCGGTCGATCTCGTCCGGCGTGCGCCGCTCGGTGACCGCGACCAGAAGAACGTCGTCCATGCCCTGGTAGTCGCGCCCGAGGGCGTAGCCCGGATGGACGCCCCGCTCGCGGGCGGCCGCGACGACCTCGCGCGCGTTCCGTCCGACGCGGACGGCAAACTCCTTGAACGTTGTCTCCTCGGCAAACAGCGGCTCCAGTCCGGCCCGCTCCGCGAGGCGCTGCTTCGCGTACGCGGCCAGCGACAGGCAGGTCTCCCCCAGCTCGCGCAGCCCCTGCGGCCCCAGCCAGGTGAGGTAGACGAGGCCGCCGAGCGCGAGCAGCGTCTGGTTCGTCGTGATGTTGGAGGTGGCCTTCTCGCGACGGATGTGCTGCTCGCGGGTCTGCAGGGTGAGGACATAGCCGCGCTGACCCGCGGCGTCGAGCGTCTCGCCGACGATCCGGCCGGGCATCCGGCGGACGAACGCCTCTCGGGCGGCGAGGAAGCCGTAGTGCGGCCCGCCGTACGAGGGGAAGTTCCCGGCGGCCTGTCCCTCGCCGAGGACGATCGCCGCGCCGTAGCGTCCCGGCGCCTCGAGCACGCCCAGCGAGAGCGGATCCGCGTGAACGACCGCCAGGGCGCCGGCCTCGGCGGCGGCGGTTGCGAGCTCCGGCGCCGGCTCGAGGCAGCCGAAGAAGTTCGGCTGCTGGAAGATGACCGCCGCTGCGTCCTCCGCCGCCTGCGAGAGGTCGTCCGGATCCGTCGTGCCGCCGCGGTGCGGCACCTCGACGATCTCGAGGCCGAACCCCGGTGCGTACGTCTTCACGACCTGGCGCACCTGCGGGCTCGTCGCCTCGGTGACGACGATCTTCGTCCGCCCCGTCGCGTGCTTCGCGATGAAGCAGGCATCGGCGGTCACGGTCGTCCCGTCGTAGCCGGAGGCGTTCGAGACGTCCATGCCGGTCAGCTCGCAGATCGCGGTCTGGTACTCGAAGATCGCCTGGAGGACGCCCTGGCTCATCTCGGGCTGGTAGGGCGTGTACGCCGTCAGGAGCTCGCCGCGCTGGAGAACGGCGTCGACGACGGCCGGGACGTAGTGGTCGTAGATGCCGGCGCCGAGAAACGAGAGCTCGCTGCCCATGTCGGCGTTCCGCGAGGCGAGCTCTGCCACGTGGTCGAAGAGCTCCTGCTCGGAGAGCGCCGGCTCGAGGCCGAGCTCGCGACCGAGGCGGACTCCGGCGGGGACGTCGCAGAAGAGGGCGTCGATCGACCCGACGCCGACCGTCCGGAGCATCTCGTCCCGGTCGGCGTCGGTGAGAGCGAGGTACGGATGCGTCATTGCTCGGCCAGGATCTGGCGGTAGGCGTCGACGTCGAGGAGCCCGTCGGCCTCGCCCGGATCGGCGAGGCGGATGCGAACGAGCCATCCTGCGCCGTAGGGGTCGTCGTTGACCGTCTCCGGCGCGTCGACGACGGCGGAGTTCACCTCGAGCACCTCGCCCGAGAGCGGCGCGACCAGATCGGAGACCGCCTTGACCGATTCGACCTCGCCGTATGACTCGCCCTTCGCGAGGCTCGCCCCCACCTCGGGCGGCTCGAAGTGGACGAGCTCGCCGAGCGAGTCGGCTGCGAACCACGTGATCCCGAGCACCGCCTCGTCGCCATCGATCCGCGCCCAGTCGTGCTCGGGGTGATACCTCAGATCGTCGGGATAGCTCTCCCTCGCGGCCACTCAGCCCTCCTTCCGGTAGATCGGCTTCTTCACGACCAGTCCGCGGCGTTGCCTGCCGCGCACGTCGACGCTCAACTCCGTCCCCGGCTTCGACATCGGGGACGGCACGTACCCCATCCCGATCCCGGCGTCGAGCATCGGCGAGTGCGAGCCGGACGTGACGTCGCCGCCGCCCGCGATCGCCATCCCGTGCCGCGGGATCGCCTTCTCCTCCATCACGAACGCCGCGAGCCGCCGCTCGGGCCCGTCGGCCTTGACGCGTCGGAGCTCGGCGACCCCCTCGAACTCCTTCTCGAGCGCGCAGGCCCAGCCGAGGCCGGCGGAGATCGCATCCGTGTCGGGGCCGATGTCGTTTCCGTGCAGCGGATAACAGACCTCGAGCCGGAGCGTGTCCCGCGCGCCCAGCCCGCACGGGACGGCGCCGCGAGCGAGGACGGAGTCCCAGATCTGCACCGCGTCCTCAGCCATGCAGAGCAGCTCGCAGCCGTCCTCTCCCGTGTACCCGGTGCGGTTCACCATCACCTCGACGCCGTCGAGCGTCGTCTCGGCGAACGTGAACGGCCGCGCCGGAGGCAGTCCGAGCCGTTCGATCGCGCGCGGCCCCTGCACCGCGACGAGGGCGTACTCGTCGGACACGTCGCGAACGTCCGAGCCCGTGATCTCGCGCTCCTTCAGCCACGCGTAATCCGCGGCGCGGTTCGCGGCGTTGACGACGAGGAGGAACAGGCACTCCTCGAGCCGGTACGCGATCAGGTCGTCGACGATCCCGCCGCGCTCGTTCGTGAGCAGCGTGTACTGCGCCTCGCCCGGCCCAATCCGGTCGAGGTCGTTCGAGAGCGACGCCTGGAGCAGCTCGAGCGCGCGCGGCCCCTCGATCTCGAGCTCGCCCATGTGCGAGACGTCGAAGGCGCCCGCGTCGGCGCGTACGGCGCGGTGCTCGGCGATGACGCCCTCGTACTGGACGGGCATCTCCCAGCCGGCGAACGGGACCATCCGCGCCCCGAGCTCGACGTGCCGGTCGTGCAGCGGCGTGTACTGGAGCGTCTCTGGCATCGCCAGTGCCGAATCCTAGTGCGTCGCCGAACCCTGCCGACCCGTGGAAAGTCCCGAAAAACGGAGCCGCTCCGGTCGTCGAAGGGCGGCCGGGGTGGCGGACCGGGTCGTGGGGCTGACTCGTAACGGTCAACCCTGTTGACGGCACCGAACGTGTGCCCCGTTCGGGCCGGCCCAAACCCCTGGGCCGACATCCGTCTGCGGCAGCTATTCGCCGCGCAGGAAGGAAGGCACGTCGAGCGTCTCGTCGCCGCGGCTCTCGGCGGACGCGGGTGCGGCCGCGGCTGCGCCGAGCGGGGCCTCCGCGCCGGTCGAGCGCCTGCGCCTGCGCTGGCCGCCGAAGCCGGTCGCGATGACGGTGACGCGGACGTCGTCGCCGAGCGCGTCGTCGATCACCGCGCCGAAGATGATGTTGGCGTTCAGGTCGGCCGCGCCCGTGACGACCTCGGCCGCCTCGTTCACCTCGAAGAGGCCGATCTCGGGCCCGCCGCTGATGTTGAGGAGGATGCCGGTCGCGCCCTCGATCGACGACTCGAGCAGCGGCGAGGACACTGCGGCGCGCGCCGCCTCGGCGGCCCGGTTCTCGCCGCCGGCGGTGCCGATGCCCATCAGGGCCGAGCCCGCGTCGCGCATGATCGTCCGCACGTCGGCGAAGTCGAGGTTCACGAGGCCCGGCACGGTGACCAGGTCGGTGATGCCCTGCACGCCCTGGCGCAGGACGTCGTCGGCCATCCGAAACGCCTCGACGACCGACGTCTGCTTCTCCACCACCTGCAGCAGCCGGTCGTTCTCGATCACGATCAGCGTGTCGACCCGGTCGCGCAGGTTCTCGATTCCCTGCTCCGCCTGCTGCGCTCGGCGCCGGCCCTCGAAGGCGAAGGGCTTCGTGACGACGCCGACGGTGAGCGCATCGAGCTCGCGGCCGAGGTCGGCGAGGATCGGCGCCGCCCCGGTGCCCGTGCCGCCACCCTCCCCCGCGGTGACGAAGATCATGTCAGCGCCCTTCAGCGCCTCCTTCAGCTCGTCGCGGCTCTCCTGCGCGGCAGCGTGGCCGACGACGGGGTCGGCCCCGGCCCCGAGGCCGCGGGTCGCCGCCGAGCCGATGTGGATCTTCACGTCGGCGTCGCACATCATCAACGCCTGCGCGTCGGTGTTGACCGCGACGAACTCGACGCCGGAGAGGCCGGCGTCGACCATCCTGTTCACCGCGTTCGTGCCGCCGCCGCCGACACCGACCACCTTGATCACGGCGAGGTAGTTACCGGACGCGTCGCGGGCGCTCATGGGAGCTGAACCTGAACCTCCACTCGAGGATTGGGGCGGAAAACGGGCCGTTCGCGCCGCAGCGTACGCGCGCAGAACCTCGCTGTCAACGCAAGCTTCACAGCGTTAGCCTCTACCTCTACTAGAGACTTTAGTGTTGCGAGACCCGGTTGCGGGCGGCGGCTGGGCGGCGCCGACCGGACGCCCCGGGACGCTGACGTCGAGGTACGTCGTCCCCGGCGGCAAGGCGCGGAGCGCCCGCCGCGCGACCGCGAGCTTGAGGTGGATCCCCGACGCCGCCCCGAGCTCGAGCTCGAGCCCGGACCTGAGGTGGTAGACGAGCGCCCCGCCGCCGTCCGACACCGATGCGACGCGACTGGCGAACGCGCCCGAGAGGCCGAGCGCGCGCGCGTCGCCCCCTCCACCGCCCGCAGGCAGCTCGGCACCGAGGCCGACGGCCGTACGAGCCGGGAGCCAGATGCGGGGCAGGCCGCGCTTCGCGTCGGGCTGCAGCCGCGCCATCACCCGCCCGCGCGCCGAGACGAGCCAGGCGCCTGTGCCGGCCCGGAGCACGGCGACCGGACGCTCGGCGACAACCGTCACGCGGAGCGTATGCGGGAAGGCGCGGTCGTACGTGGCGGAGACGACCGTCGGCAGCGCCTCGACGCGGCGAACAAGCGAGCCGCCGTCGAGGCCGACGAGGCTCCTGCCGAGCATGGGCTGGAGCGCGTGCCTCACCTGCGCGTCGACCACAAGGGAGCCACCGCTGACCGCGACCTTGCGGACGCCGAAGAGCGAGGTCTCGCGGGCGAGCACGTATCCGCCGCCTGCGAGCGCGACGATCGCGATGCCTGTGGCCAGCGCGCGGCGCGACACCGAGAGCCGCGCAGGCGGCCGTGCGACGCGCCGCTGCCGGTGCTGCGGGCGCGGCACGGCGACGGCCCGCGCCAGGGCCGGCGGGCGCTGCGTCCGTGCCTTCGCCGCCACGGCGAACCCTTCGCCGCCGCCGCGCAGCCTCCTACTCCCCGAGCTCGGGCAGCTCGAGCGGGCCGAGGAACTCGACCTCGTGGACGAGCCGCACGCCGAACTCGGCGAACGCCCGCCGCCGGGCCTCCGCCATCAATGCGAGCGCATCCGCCGTCGTCGCTCCTCCCGCGTTCTCGATGAAGTTCGCATGCTTCGGCGAGATCTGGGCGCCGCCGATCCGGCGCCCCCTGAGCCCGCACGCCTCGAGCATCCGTCCCGCGCTCAGCTCGTGCTCCGGGTTCTTGAAGACGCTGCCGAAGGTGCGGCGGTTCGTTGGCTGAGCCGCCTTGCGGCGCGCATTCAGCTCGCGAACGCCGGCCCTGATCTCGTCCGGCGGCCGCGGACGGAGCCGCAGCTCGGCCCTCAGGACGACCTGGCCGTGGCGTAGATCGGAGTGCCGGTACGAGAGGCCGAGCTCGGCCGGCGTCAGCCAGCCGGCTCCCTCCGCCGAGGCGACGAGCGCCCGCTCGAGGACGGCCGAGAAGTCGGCGCCGTAGGCCCCTGCGTTCATCCAGACGCCGCCGCCGATCGTGCCCGGGATCGCGCATGCGAACTCGAACCCGCCCAGTCCGGCAGTGCGGACGCGATGGAGCACGACCGCATTCGCCGCGCCGCCGCCCGCGTGAACGACGTCGCCGTCGATCTCGACCGCTGTGAGCCCGCCGCCGAGCTTGAGCACGAGCGCGTCGACGCCCGCGTCGGCGGCGAGCAAGTTCGAGCCGAGACCGACGACCGCCACCGCGCTCTCCCGCTCGGCCGCCCGGCGCAACAGCTCGACCACCTCCTCCTCCGAATCCGGTCGCGCAAACTCGCGAGCCGGGCCGCCCGTGCCGATCGTCGTGTAGCGGGCGAGCTCGACGCCCTCCTCGACGTTCACGCGAGCGCCTCGAGGACGAGCGGCGCCGCACGGTCGACGTCGCCGGCGCCGAGGGTGAGCACCGTGTCGCCGGGTCTCGCCCAGCCCGAGACGATGCGCGCGGCGTCGCCGAGCGCCGGCGCCCAGCCGATGCGCATCCCCGGCCGCACGCGTGCCAGCTCGTCCACGATCAGGCGTCCGCTCACACCCTGCAGCGGCTCCTCGCGGGCGGGGTAGATCTCCGTTACGCAGACGCCGTCGGCCGCGGCGAGCGCGCGGGCGAAGTCGTGCGCGAGGTGGAGCGTCCGGGAGTAGAGATGAGGCTGGAAGAGGGCGAGGACGCGCCCCCCGTCGCGCACCGCTGCGAGGTCGGCGGCGAGCTCGGCGGGATGGTGCGCATAGCTGTCGAGGACGGCGACGCCGTTGCGCTCGCCCCTCGGCTCGAGCCGGCGGCCGGCGCCGCGGAACTCGACGATCGCCGCCTCCGCGTCGGCGCGCGGAACGCCCGCGAGCTCGAGCGCCGCCAGCGCCGCCGCGGCGTTCGCCCGGTTGTGCTCCCCGAGCACGGCGAGCTCGAGCGAGGCCGGCTCGAGCTCGTCTCCGTGCACGACGTGCGGCACGTGGGAGAGCCAGTCGTCGAAGAGCCGCTCGACCTCCGCCCGGGAGCCGAACGTCGTGTGGTGGTCGAGATCGACGTTGAGGAGGACGGCGATCTCCGGCCGGAGCGAGGCGACGGAGCGGTCGGACTCGTCGCCCTCGACGACGAGCCAGCCTCCGCCCGCGCGAGCGTTGCCGCCGAGCTGCGGAACCTCGCCGCCGATCAGGAAGGCCGGGTCGAGGCCGAGCCGTTCGAGGCAGAACGCGATCATGCCGCTCGTCGTCGTCTTGCCGTGCGCGCCGGCGATGACGATCGAGCGGCGGAGGGAGACGAGCTCGGCGAGCAGCTCCGCGCGCGGCCGCCCCGCCACGCGCCCGGCGAATGCGGTCGAGACGTACACCTCCCAGCCGGCCGGCGGCGCCGGCGGCTCCGGCGAGAGGGTCACGGCAACCCCGTCGAGGTGCCGGAGATACGGCGTCTCGACCCGGTCCCAGCCGGCGACCTCGGCTCCCCAGGCGCGGGCGAGCAGTGCGTAGCCGCTCATCCCGGCGCCGCCGATGCCGGCGAGCCAGAGCCGCCTACCGGCGAGCGGCGAGCTCGACGAGCTCATCCGCGATCACCTCCGCCGCGTCGGGCTTCGCCGCCGCGAGCATCGCCTGCCGCATCCGCGCGAGACGGTCCGGCTCGGCGAGCAGCTCGTCGACGAGCCGAGGCGCCCGCGCCGCCTCCCTCTCGGACACGACGAGCGCGCCCCCCGCCTCCTCGAACCAGCGCCCGTTCTTCTCCTGGTGAGAGCCCGTCGCAAAGGAACCCGGGACGAGGACGGCGGGCAGCCCCGCGGCAGCGAGCTCCCAGACCGAGCCGCCCGCCCGCGCGAGTGCGATGTCGGCGGCCCCGTAGGCGGCGCCGATCTCGTCGAGGAACGGGATCAGGAGGTAGCCGTCGCGCGATACGCGGTCGCGCAGCTCGGGGTAGTCGCGCTCGCCGCAGAGGTGGATGACGGCCGGCCCGGCCTCCGCCCACGCGTCGAGGGCGAGGTCGTTCAGGAGCCGCGCGCCGAGCGAGCCTCCGAAGACGAGCACGGTGCGCGCATCCGCCGGAATGCCGAGGCGCTTCCTCGACTCCCCCCGGCCGAGCGCCCGCGAGGCAGGCGGAATCGGACGGCCGACGGTGCGGTACCGCGCGCCTTCGCGGCCGACGGGGAGGGCGAGGAACACGCGCGCGGCGAACGGAGCCGCGAGGCGGTTGGCGAGCCCCAGGTGCGCATCCGCCTCGGTCAGCGCGGTCGGGATCCCGCGCAGCCTCGCGGCGAGCACCATCGGCCCCCCGACGTAGCCGCCGGCGCCGAGGACGGCGTCGGGCTGCCGCCGGTCGAGGATGCGGAGGCACGCGGCCGGCGCCGCGAGCGCGCGGGCGGCGGCCCGGACGAGCTCGACCCCGGGCCGGCGCGGCAGGCCCGAGACGGAGAAGGCGTCGAACTCGTAGCCGTGCTCAGGAACGAGCCGAGCCTCGACCCGCCCCGGCGACCCGGCGAACGTCACGGCCGCTCCGCGCCGCCCCAGCGCGTCCGCCACCGCCAACGCCGGCGCGACGTGTCCGACCGTCCCGCCGGCCGCGATCAGGAACCGAAGCTGCCGTTCGTGCGCCATCGCCACGGGCGATGTTAAGGAGGATGCCGACCCCGGCGAGCATCACGATGAGGCTCGAGCCGCCGTAGGAGACGAAGGGGAGCGGGATGCCCGTGAGCGGCGCGAGCCCGACGACCGCGGCGATGTTGATCGCCGCCTGGCCGCAGACGAGCGCCGTGATGCCCGCGGCGAGCCGCTTCCCGAACGGGTCGCGGCACCCGAGCGCGAGTCGCAGGCCTGCGTACCCGAACGCGCAGTAGGCCGCGATGAGGAGGCTGACGCCCACGAGCCCCAGCTCCTCGCCGACGACGGCGAAGATCATGTCCGTATGCGCCTCGGGCAGGTAGTGGAGCTTCTCGATCCCCTGGCCGAGGCCGCGGCCGAAGATCCCGCCCGAGCCGAGGCTGATCAGCGCCTGGACGTTCTGCAGGCCGGCGCCCAGCGGATCCTTCCACGGGTCGAGGAAGACGAGCAGGCGGTCGCGCCGATACGGCGACGCCCACGCCGCGAGCGCCGCCAGGCCGAACACGATCCCGTACGCGGAGGCGAGGAGCGACAGGCGCGTCCCGGAGACGAGCAGGATCGCGCCGACCATGAGCAGGATCGTGAGCGCCGTGCCGAGGTCGGGCTCGAGCAGGACGAGCCCCGCGAACAGACCGACGAGCGCGCCGATGGGCCGCGCGAGCTCCTTCAGCGTCTCGGGCGGCCGGCGGCCCGAAAGGTAGGCCGCCGTCCAGACGACGAGCGCGAGCTTGGCGAGCTCCGACGGCTGGAACGCGAGCGACCCGACGGCGATCCAGCGGCGCGCGCCGTTGATCCGCGCGCCGACCGCGAGCACGCCGAGGCAGAGCACGAGCGCGGTGACGACGAGGGCCGGAGCGAGGGCGCGCAGGCGGTGGAGCGGCATCCGCGACACGACGAGCAGGAAGACGAGCCCGGCGGCTGCGTACACGAGCTGCCGCTCGAGATAGCCCATCGGGTTCGCGTGGCCGAGCGCGGCCGAGCCGGACGTGGCGCTGTAGACCATGACGAGCCCGAACAGGACGAGCGCCGTCGTCACGAGCACGAGCAGGTTCCACTCGAACTGGAGCCGCTTCGGCCGGCTCATGCGAGCTCCTCGACGAGCCGCCGGAACGTGTCGCCCCGCTCCTCGAAGTTCGCGAACTGGTCGAAGCTCGCCGTCGCGGGCGAGAGGAGGACGATGTCGCCCGACCGGGCGTCGACCGCGGCCCGTGCGACCGCGGCCGCCAGGTCGCCCGCGGGGACGTACTCGCGCCCGGCCGCGTCGAGCGCGGCGGCGAGCTCGTCGGCCGCGGCGCCGATCAGGTAGATCGCGCGGACGTTCGCGGGCAGCTCGGCCGCGAACGGGCCGAAGTTCTCGCCCTTCAGCGAGCCGCCGAGGATGAGCAGGAGCGGCGCGTCGTAGGCGGTCACTGCACGGCGGACCGCGGCCGTGTTCGTCGCCTTCGAGTCGTTGACCCAGCGCACGCCGCGTAGCTCGCGGACGAGCTCGAGCCGGTGCGGGACGCCGGGAAAGGTTCGGAGGGCCTCGGCGATCGCGGCGTCGGCGACGCCGGCCGCACGCGCGGCGGCGGTTGCGGCCGCGGCGTTCTCGCGGTTGTGAGCGCCGGGGATCAGCGGCTCGGCCGGCAGCGGGTCGTGCGCGCCGAACTCGATCCCGTCGAGGCCGAGTCCACGCGGGACGACTCGCGCCCGGGCGCGCTCGAAGATGCGGAGCTTCGCTGCCCGGTAGTCCTCGAACGACGCGTAGCGGTCGAGATGGTCGGGCTCGAGGTTGAGCAGGACGGCCACGTCGCATGCGAGCGCCTCGACGTCCTCGAGCGCGAAGCTCGAGAGCTCGCACACGACCCATGTCCCCGGCCCGATCGTCTCCGCCACCTCGCTCAGGGGCGTGTGCTCGTTGCCGGCGAGCGCCGTCTCGCGGCCGTCGGCTTCGAGCATCGCCCCGAGCAGGCGCGTCGTCGTCGTCTTCCCCTTCGTGCCGGTGACGCCGATCAGCGGATTGCCCGGGAGCAGCCGGTAGCCGAGCTCCGCCTCGCTCCAGATCGGGATGCCGCGGGCACGCGCAGCCGCCGGGAGCGGTGACTCTCCCGGGACGGCCGGCCCCTTGACGAGCAGCTCCACGCCGCCGAGCAACGCCTCCTCCTCGCTTCCGAGGTGGAGTTCGACACCGGCGGCGGCGAGCCTGCCCGGATCGGCGTCGGCGGAGCGGTCGGCCGCGACGACCGCGACGCCGCGATCGGCGAGGGCGAGCGCCGCCGCCCGGCCCGTCCAGCCGAGACCGACGACGAGCGCCCGGCGCGGCAGCCATGCCTGCGCGAGCGGTGTCTCCCGGGGACGCGTCCCGCTCACGGCAAACGTACCCCCCCACGGGGGGCGCTTGGGCCCCTGCGATCAGCGTACGCGTCGGGGCGTGTCGGGAGTGTCGAGGCTTCGGAGAGGATGCGATACGAGTTCGTCGCAGCGGCCCCGCATCCTCATCCGAGGCGGGCGGCGACGACACGCTCCTCGGCCACCGCCTGCGAGACGACGCCGGTGAACCCAGCCGCCGCGAGCGCGTCGCCGAGCACCTCGCCGCCTCTCGCATCCGCCTCGGCGAGCGCGACTCGGCCTCCGGCCTGCACGACGCGCGCGAGCTCGCGCGCCGCAGCCTCGAGTGCACCCTCGTCCGCCGCGAGCCGCCCGACCGCCGCCGCCACGGCGTTGTCCGGCAGCGGCAGGACCGGCGCCTCGCCCATCAGGTACGCGACGCCCGCCCTGCCTCCGGCGTGCGCCTCGGCGAGCAGCTCCTCGAGCTCGTCGACCTGCGCCCGGACGACGTAGACCCAGCCGTCGCCGACCAGCTCGTGGACGTCGAATGCGAGGTCCCCTGCCCCGAGGACGAGCACGTCGTCATCGGGTTCGAGACCCGCGGAATGCAGGAGCGCGCGGTCGACTTCGCGCGGCCCGCTCACAGCTGTGCGAAGTAGTAGCGGTAGTAGAGGGCGAACCCCGCCGCGCAGAGGAGCCCGGCGACGATCCAGAAGCGCACGGTGATCTTCGTCTCGGACCACGCCTTCATCTCGAAGTGGTGGTGGATCGGCGCCATGAGGAAGACGCGTCTGCCGAGGTACTTGAAGGTGAAAACCTGGATCATCACGGAGAGCGCCTCGATCACGAAGATGCCGCCGATCAGGAGCAGCAGCACCTCGACCTTCATCATGATCGCGAACGCCGCGAGCGCGCCGCCGAACGCCATCGAGCCGGTGTCGCCCATGATCACCTCGGCCGGGAACGCGTTGAACCAGAGGAAACCGACCGCGGCGCCGATCAGCGCGGCGCCGACGATCGCCAGGTCGAGCTTCGTCAGGTTGCGGTGGCCGACGTGGCCGGAGCGGACGTACGAGACGATGTTCATCGCCGTGAACGTGAACAGGGCGATGATCGCGGTACCGCCGAGCAGGCCGTCGACGCCGTCGGCGAGGTTCGTCCCGTTCGAGGCGCCGCCGATGACGAGGAAGAGGAACACGTACCAGCCCCAGGAGAGCGGCACCGACACGTCGGCGACCGGGATGTAGACGTTCGTGCTCAGCCGCAGGTGGTGCGAGACGACGCCGACGACCACCGTCACACCGGCGAGCAGGAGCAGCTTCCACCGGCCCGAGAGGCCGAGCGAGCGCTTGTGCGTCAGCTTCACGAAGTCGTCGAGAAAGCCGATCGCACCGCACGCGAGCGCCGTGAACAGCACCGTCAGCGACTGCAGGCGGAAATGGCTCACCGGCAGGAAGCCGATCGTGGCCGCGAACAGGATCAGCAGCCCGCCCATCGTCGGAGTGCCCTGCTTGGCGAAGTGGTGCCGCGGGCCTTCCTCGCGAATCTGCTGACCGAACTCGTTGCGACGCAGGAAGTCGATGAACTTCGGTCCGATCGCGAGGGAGAGGAAGAAGGCCACGCCTGCGGCGATGAGCACGCGAATCACGAGCCCGCCCCGAGGAGCGCGTCCGCCACGATCTCGAGACCGACCGAGCGCGACCCCTTCACGAGCACGGCGTCGCCCGGCCGCACGACGGCTCGCACGAGCTCGACCGCCTCCGCCGCCGTCCCGACCCACTCGTCGGGCGCGTAGTGGCGGGCCAGCTCCCCGACGCCGACGACGACGTCGACGTCCGCCGCGACCCGACCGATCTCCTCGTGGTAGCGAACGCCGTCGGCGCCGAGCTCGGCCATGTCGCCCAGCACGGCGACCGTGCGGCGGCCGTCGGCCCGCGCGAGCAGATGCGCGAGCGCGGCGCGCGTCGCCACCGGGTTGGCGTTCCACGCGTCGTTGAGCAGGAGGCCGCCACCCGGCAGGGCGACCTCCTGCGAGCGCCAGCGCGAGAAGACGACGTCGACGGGCTCGCGCGGCGCCTCGAATCCCAGCGCCTCGAGCGCCGTGAGCGCGGCCCCGGCGTTCCACGCCTGGTGGAGGCCGCTGAAGCCGAACACGACGTCGCGTCCGCGCCAACGGACGTGCGTGCGCCCGCCGCGCACCTCCGCCTCGGGCGGCGCGAAGCGGCGGACGTCGAGGCCCGCCGGGACGAACGGCTCGAGCTCGGGAGCCTCCTCCGGCAGGACGGCGACGGCCCCGGCCGGCAGCTCCTCGAGCAGCTCCGCCTTCGCGCGGGCGATGTTCTCGAGGCTGCCGAGCTGCTCGAGATGGACGGGCGCGATGGCCGTGATCACACCGAGCTGCGGCTGCGCGATCCGGGCGAGGTCGCGAATCTGGCCGAGACCGCGCATCGCCATCTCCGTCACGACGACCTCGGTGTCGTCCTCGATGCGGCAGAGCGTCAGCGGCAGGCCGATCTCGTTGTTGAAGCCCGCCTCCGCCGCGACCGTGCGGCGGAGCGGACGCAGGAGCGCGGCGAGGATGTCCTTCGTCGACGTCTTGCCGACCGAGCCGGTGATCGCCACGACACGAGCATCGCTGCGGGCGCGGACGGCGTGGCCCAGCGCCGCGAGCGCCGCATGACCGTCGTCGGGCACGAGCGTCGCGGCGGCCCCCTGCGCCCGAGCCGATTCGAGGTACGGCTCGCCGCCGGGCAGCGCGACGAACAGGTCGCCCGGCTGCACGCGACGTGAGTCGACGTGGACGCCCTTGATCGCGTCGGCCCGACTCTCGAGCAGTCCCAGCTCGAGCGCCCGCACCTCCTCGATCGGCAGCGCGATCAGAACCCCGCCTTCCGTAGCGCGTCCTTCGCCGCCTCGCGGTCGTCGAACGGGATCGTCCGGTCGGCGAGCTCCTGTCCCTGCTCGGCGCCCCTGCCGGCGATCAGGACGACGTCTCCCGCCTCCGCGAGCTCGACCGCGCGTGCGATCGCGGCGCCTCGGTCGAGCTCGAGCTCGACCTCGCGCTCCGCGCCCGCGGCCACCTCGACCGCGATCTGCTCGGGATCCTCGCTGCGCGGATTGTCGGAGGTGACGATGACGACGTCCGCGAGCTCGGCGGCGAGCCTCCCCATCAGCGGCCGCTTGCCGCGGTCGCGGTCGCCACCGGCCCCGACGACGCAGATCACGCGGGCGCCGTCCGCGATCTCACGCGCGGCGCGCAGAACGTTCTCGAGCGCGGCGGGCTTGTGCGAGTAGTCGACGATCACGTGGAAGGGCTGGCCCACGTCGACCGCCTCGAAGCGTCCGGGGACGCCGTGAACCGACTCGAGCCCGCGCCGGATCGCGTCGTCGTCGATCCCGAGCAGACGCGCCGCCGCGACCGCCGCGAGCGCGTTCTCGACGTTGAAGCGGCCGCGCAGCCGGAGCCCGACTCCCTCGAGCGGGCTCGGGTCGTTAATCGAGAAGGTCACCGCCTCCGGCAGCTCCTCCGCGAGCCGGCGCCCGTAGGCGTCGCCGGCGTTGACCACCGCGGGCGGCCGCGGCTCGGCCAGGAACAGCCGCCGCTTCGCCTCGAAGTACGACTCCATGTCGCCGTGGAAGTCGAGGTGGTCCTGGCTGAGGTTCGTGAAGACGAGCGCGGCGAAGCGGACGCGATCGAGCCGGTGCAGGACCGAGGCGTGCGAGGAGGCCTCCATGGCGCACGACCGGTCGCCCGCGTCGAGCATCTCGCGGAACAGCCGCTGCAGGTCGATCGCCTCCGGCGTCGTCCGCACGACGCCCCTGCGCTCGCCGCCCACGCGCGCCTCCACCGTGCCGAGCAACCCGGGCCGCCGGCCCGCGGCCGCGAGGATCGCGAAGACGAGGAACGTCGTCGTCGTCTTCCCGCTCGTCCCCGTGACGCCGACCACCTCGAGCTCCTCCGTCGGCCGGCCGAAGAACTCGTCGGCCGCCGGCGCCATCGCCGCCCGCGCGTCCGCGACGACGAGCTGCGGCACCTGCAGCTCGAGCGGCCGCTCGACGACGAGGGCTACAGCGCCGCGCTCAACCGCCACCGGCGCGAAGTCGTGGCCGTCGGCGCGCGCACCCGGGACGCAGAAGAAGACGGCGCCGGGGACGACGGCGCGGGCGTCGTAGGCGAGGTCTCGCACCTCGACGGAGTCGCGCCGCTCGAGCACCCGCACCGGCTCGAGCGCTGCGACGAGGCGCTCCAGATCCATCGCGGCGCGTACTCTACCGGCCTACTTCAGCCGCAGATCCGGCGGAACCTCGAGGTACTGGAGGTCGAACGAGGCGATCTGCTCGAACGCCGGAGCGGCGACGAGGCCGCCGTAGATCTCTCCGTGGGGCTGGTCGACGGTGACGAGCACGACGAGGCGTGGGTTCGACGCCGGCACCATGCCGACGAAGGTGGCGACGTACTCGCCCGGGATGTACCCGTGCGGGCCGGGCTTCTGCGCCGTCCCCGTCTTGCCGGCGACGCTGTAGCCGGGTATCGACGCGAGCTCCGCGGTGCCCTGGTCGGAGACGACGCCGCGCAGCATCGAGCGCAGCGTCCGGTCGACGCCCGGCGCGAGGATCCGCCGTCGCGTCAGCTGCGGAGCGGGCTCGCCGAGGACGTGCTCGACGAGGTGCGGTTGGATCCACTCCCCGTTGTTCGCGATCGCGGCGTAGACCGAGGCGAGCTGGATCGCCGTCACCGAGACGCCCTGTCCGATCGGGACGTTGCCGATCGTCGGTCCCGACCAGTAGGACGGCAGGAGACCGGAGCTCTCGCCCGGGAGGTCGATCCCCGTCGGCTCGCCGAAGCCGAAGCGCGCCATCCACTTCTTCAGGCCGCTCTCGCCGAGGTAGCGCTTGGCGATCTCGACCGTGCCGATGTTCGACGAGCGCTGCAGGATCTGCGAGACCTTGAGCCTCTCCGTCCCGTGCGGCTCCGCGTCGTGGAGGTCGAGGGTGGAGACCTGGAGCGAGCCCGGGACCGTGAACACCGTGTTCGGCGTGACGTCGTGCTGCGAGAGGGCGCCGCCGATCGTCACGACCTTGAACACCGAACCGGGCTCGTAGACGTCGCTGACCGCGTGCTCGGTGGCCAGTCCGCGGGCGTATGCCTGCGGGAAGTCGTTCGCGTCGTAGCCGGGCTCCTGCGCCATCGCGAGCACGGCGCCCGTCTTCGGGTTGAGGACGATCGCCGTCGCGTCCTTCGCGTGCCACTCGCGGACGGCCTGCGTCAGAACCTGCTCTGCGTCGGCCTGGATGTGGCTGTCGATCGTGAGGAAGACGTCCTGCCCGTTGCGCGCCGGCCGATCCTTCGTCGTGTCGACGACCTGGCCGAGCGCGTCGCGCACGACGGTCTCCTGGCCCGGCCTGCCCGCGAGCTCCTTGTTCAGCTCGACCTCGAGCCCGGAGAGCCCTTTGCCGTCGACGCCGACGTAGCCGAGCAGCGGCGCCGCGACCGTCCCCTGCGGGTAGACGCGGCGCTGGCTCGGCTCGAACGCGAAACCGACGAGACGCCGCTTCTCGAGCTCCGCCGCCTCCGCCGGCGGCGCCTGCCGCTCAACCTCGACGAACTGGCTCCTGCGGTTCGAGAGGGCGGCGACGAGCGGCCTCGTCTTCAGCCCGAGCACCTTCGCGGCGATCCGCGCCTCGCGGCGCGGCCGGCTGATCTGCAGCGGGTCGGCGACGACGTCGGTTGCCGGCTCGTCGATCGCGAGCGGCTTCCCGAGCCGGTCGAAGATCGTTCCGCGCTCCGCCTGCAGCGTCAGCGGCGACTTCGTCTGCGACTGCGCGCGCGCCGAGAGCGACGCCGCGCGCACCGTCTGGAGCCATGCCGCGCGGACGGCGAGCACGCCGAACGTGAGGAGGACGACGAGCAGCAGGAGGCGGAGACGCGAGTTGACGACCCGCGTAGGCACTAGGGGCGACCGAGATCCAGGTAGGTCGTGTCGGACTGCGGCGCCTCCACGAGCCCGAGCTTGTGCGCGGCCAGCTCGACCTGTGGCGCCGAGTTCGCAGCCGAGAGCTCCGAGGCGAGGGTCTCGTTCCGCGCCTGGAGCTGCGCCTGCTCGTTCTCGAGGTGCGTGACCGCCATGTGGGCGCGGAGGACGGCGACGTTGACGGCCACGACACCGGTGAGGAGGAGCGCGAACGCGATCATCCAGACGACGTGACCGCGGACGCGGCGCTGCGCGCGCCTCCGCGGCGCGCGGGCCTGCCGCGCGGCGGGCCGCTCGCGCGCCCGCTGCCGGCGCGGCGCGGGGATCGGCTCGGCGACCGCCGGCGCGAACCAGTCGGCGGCGGCGCTCACTCCGCCGGCTCCGCCTTCACAGCCGCCCGCAGCCGCGCCGACGAGGCCCGCGGGTTCGCCGCAACCTCCGCCTGACCCGGCCGAACAGGGCGCCGCTGCAGGGCGCGCAGCTCCGGCTCGTGACCGCAGACGCAGACGGGGAAGTCGGGCGGGCACGTACATCCGCGCTCGCGCTCGCGGAGGAACTGCTTGACGATCCTGTCCTCGAGCGAGTGAAAGGAGATGACCGCGAGGCGGCCGCCGGGCCGCAGCATCGAGAGCGCCGCCGGCAGCGCCGCCTCGAGCGAGCCGAGCTCGTCGTTGACGGCGATCCGCAGCGCCTGGAAGACGCGCTTCGCCGGGTGACCGTCGCCGAAGCGCGCGGGCGCGGGGATCGCCGCGCGGATCGTGTCGACGAGGTCACCGGTCCGCTCGAACGGCTGCTCGCGCCGGCGGCGGGCGATCGCACGGGCGATCTGCCGGGCGTAGCGCTCCTCGCCGTAGCGGCGGAAGATCGTCGCGAGATCTCGCTCGCTCCACTCGTTGACGAGCTCGCGGGCGTCCACGTCCTGCGTCGGGTCCATCCGCATGTCGAGCGGCGCGTCGGCCGCGTACGAGAAGCCGCGCTCCGGCCGGTCGAGCTGCATCGACGAGACGCCGAGATCGAGCAGGATCGCGTCTGCCCGGACGCCGTTCCCGGCCAGCTGCGCGAGGACGACGCCGAAGTCGCCTCGCAGGAGGCGTGCGTTCACGCGCGCGCCCTTCGCGAAGCGCTCGAAATACGAGCGCGCCGTCGGATCGCGGTCGATCGCGATCAGCTTGCCCTTGCCGTGGAGGTCGGCCGCGAGCAGCGAGGCATGGCCGCCGGCGCCGAAGGTCGCGTCGACGACCGTCTCGCCCGGCCGCACGGCGAGCGCCGCGCGCACCTCCTCGGCGAGCACGGGGACGTGATCAGCTGCCCTGGGCTGCAAGACGTTCGGCAACATCCTCAGCACTCCCTTCGACCTCGGCGAGCTCGCGCTGCCAGGCGACGCGATCCCAGATCTCGAGGTGGTCGTTGACGCCCGCGACGACGACGTCGCGGCCGAGCTTCGCGTGCTCGAGCAGCGCAGCCGGGATGCCGACGCGCCCCTGCTTGTCGGGCACCGCCTCGGCGGCGCCGGAGAAGAAGAACCGCTGCATCCGCCGGCCCTGCTTGCTGAGCGGGCTCAGGGTCGAGAGGCTCGCGTCGACGAGCCGGCTCCACTCCGTCGGTGCGTACGCGTAGAGACAGCCGTCCATGCCGCGGGTGACGACGATCCCGTCCGCGAACGCGCGCCGGAACCGTGCCGGAAGCGTCAGGCGGTTCTTGTCGTCGATCGTGTGCTCGTACTCGCCGAGAAGCATGGGGCCGGATCTCCCTCTCTCGCCACAGCGCCCCACTTTACCCCACCACAAACCACTTTGTCCACCCCCGCAGCCGCGTTCGTCCCACGAGCTGCACGATCGAGGGCGAGCTCTAGGCCGAGCTGACGCAACGCTCGGACGCCTCGGTCAGCCGGGATCGGCGAGCTGAGCGGCGTAGGCGCCGCGTCCGGTGAGCACGGCGGCGCCGCAGCGGGCGCCGAGCGCGACCGCCTCGTCGACCGGGCGCCGCTCGGCGAGCCCGTACGTGAGGCCGGCGGCGAAGCAGTCGCCGCAGCCGTAGGCGTCGCCGACCGGCCCCGGCAGCGGCGAGGAGCGGAAGGGGCCGCCGGGGCGGATCCAGCCCCCCAGCGCGCCTGCGGTCGTGACGACGATGTGCGGCGGGGGATCGAGCGCACCGGGCTCGAAGCTCTCGCCGACGTCCTCGGCGCTGCCGACGAGAACGTCGAGCTCCACCCCTCCCCGCTGCAGCGTCGCGAGCTCGCGCGAGGTGGCGACGAGCACCGGAGCCCGTCGTGCCGCGCGTAGCGCTGCGACGTCCCCGCTCACGAAGTAGACGGCGTCGCACCGCGCGAGCTCCTCCCAGGGAAGCGAGCCGTCCTCGCCGGAAGGGCGCAGCTTGTCGCCGAGCACCGAGATCGTGCGCTCGCCCTCGTCGTCGACGAACGTGAACGCGCGGCGCTGCGACCCCGGCGCGCGCGCGGCACGCACGGCCACGCCACGCGCCTCGAGCTCGGCTCGCGCCCGGCGGCCGAGGTCGTCGTCGGCGAGCGCGGTGAACAGCGTCGACGACCCGGCGAGGTTCGCGAGCTGCACGGCTGCGACGGCGCCGCCGCCGGCCGGCTCCTCCCACGTCTCCGTGGCGTGGACGATCTCACCCGGCGCCGGCACGTGGTCGACGCGTGCGAACTCGACCCACTCGACGTGTCCGACGACTGCGACGTTCACGGCAAAGCTCGAAGGAGGGGGATCGTGGGGGAACCATGGGTTCCCCCACGATGGTCGACCCACTCGACGTGTCCGACGACCGCGACGTTCACCACCTCACATCTTGATACGGGAGTACGTTTCAGTGCTCGATGGCGGTCACGACGATTCCCCCCTTCGAACGCTTCTACGAGGCGCACAAGGGCGAGGTGCTCGCGTTGCTCCGGCGGCGCGCGGGACGGGAGCGGGCAGACGACCTGTTCCAGGAGACCTTCCTCCGCGCGCTCCGCGCGTACGGGCGGCTGGAGCACGGCGAGCACCTCCGCGCCTGGGTGCTGACGATCGCCGCCAACGTCGCGATCGACGGAGCACGGCGGGAGCGGCCGACGGCGGAGCTGGCGTCCGAGCCCGCGACCGAGGACGGCCGTCCGGCGTTCGAGGAGCTTGCGCCGCTCACCGACGGCCTTCCGGAGAAGGAGCGCGCGGCGGTCGTGCTCCGCTACGGCTACGACCTCGGCTACGAGCAGATCGGCGCCGCGCTCGGCTCGAACGAGCAGGCGGCGCGGCAGGCGGCCTCCGCCGGCGTGCGGCGGCTGCGGAAGGAGAAGGAGTCGCGATGACCAGAGTTCCCGCCATCCTCGACGAGCGCTTCCGCGCGGCCGCAGGCGCCAGCGCCGAGCTCGACGTGGCCTTCGACGTGCTCGAGGAGACGCCGGTCGGGCCGCTCCTGGTGGGCGTGAGCGAGCACGGCCTCTGCCGCGTCACGTTCGATCCCGAGCCGGAGCAGGAGCTCGAGCGGCTCGCCCGCGCCTTCGGCCCCCGCGTGCTGCGGAGCAGCAGGCCGGTCGACCGTGCGCGCCGCGAGCTCGACGAGTACCTCGCCGGACGGCGGAAGACGTTCGACCTCGAGCTCGACCTGCGCGCGACGCCGGAGTTCCATCGCCGCGTCCTCGCCGAGCTCGCCCGGGTCGGGTACGGCCGGACGACGACCTACGGCGCGCTCGCGGCGCAGGCCGGCTCGCCGCGCGCGGCCCGGGCGGTGGGCACGGCGATGAACCGGAATCCGGTTCCGATCGTCCTCCCGTGCCATCGCGTCGTCGGCGCGAGCGGCAGCCTCGTCGGCTACGGCGGCGGGCTCGAGCGGAAGGAGTGGCTCCTCCGCCTCGAGGGCGCGATCCTCTAGCCGGCCAGCGCGGACTCGTAGTGCACGACGAGCTCGCGTGCGAGCTTCGGCCACGCGTAGCGCCCGGCGAGCTCGCGGGCAGCCGCGCCCCTATCCTCGCGCGCCGCTTCGTCCTCGAGCGCCGAGACGACCCCGGCGGCGAGCGCTTCGGCATCGGCCACCGGAACGAGGAGTCCCGCCTCGGGCGCGACGACGGCCCGGTAGGCGTCGATGTCCGAAGCCACGACGGGAGTGGCCGAGGCGAACGCGCGCAGGACGACCATGCCGAAGCTCTCGTTGCCGAGCGACGGAGCGACGAGGAGCTTCGCGGTCGCGAGCTCGGCGGCCAGCGTGTCCTCGTCGACGATGCCGAGCAGGTCCATGCCGTCCTCGGAGACGCGCAGCCGCCGCAGCAGCAGCCGGACGGCGAGCGGGTCGGCGCCGACGACGCGGAGACGGGCGCCGGTTCGGCGCCGGATCTCGGGCCAGGCGCGCAGGAGCACCGGAAGCCCCTTGCGCCGCTCGTGGCGCCCGACGAAGAGCACCTGGTCGAGGCGCCCGGCCGGGTCGGCCGCGTCCGGGAGCTCGATTCCGTTCGGCAGCAGCTCGTAGCTGCCCGGCGCGTAGCCGGCCGCCGTCTGCCGCGCCTGGTCGGAGACGGCGATTCGCACGTCGATCCGGTCGAGCAGGAAGCCCCAGCAGCGGAGGGCGATCGGCCGCCATGCCGAGGCGCCCGCCGCGTGGAAGGTCGCCACGGTGGGGCCCTCCCACAGGGCGAGCGCGGCAGGCCCGATCATCGGCGCGAGCGGCTCGTGCACGTGCAGGAGGTCGAAGTGCTCGCGCGCGAGAGTCCGCCGGAGGCGCGGCAGCGTCGACGGGCTGAGGACGAGATTCGAGAGGGCGGCGTTGCCCGGCACGATCACCGAGCGTCCGAGCGCGACGACGCCGGGCGGCGCCGGCCCGGCGCGGCCCTGCCGTGGATGGAGGGCCCGGCTGAACGAGCCGGGCGGATCCATCCCGACGAGCGTGCGCGTCTCGACTCCCAGCTGCTCGAGCGCGCGCGCCTGCGCCTCGGCGTGCTCGACGACACCGCCCCAGAACGACCACGAGTACGGGACGACGATGCCGACCTTCACGGTTCCAGGGGAGAGGGCTCAGTCGAGGAAGCCGATCGAGCGGAGCCGGAGCTCCGTCAACCGCATCGCCTCGGCATAGAACCCCTCGGGCGGCACTCCGTAGCCGGCGGCGACGATCTCCCCCATGCCTTCGTTGGCCGTCGCGAGCATCTCGTCCGCGACCTGGGTCAGATCGCCGATGACGGCGCCGACGACTTCGTGTGCACGCTCGGGGTCGCGCTCGAAGCGGGAGCGGGCGTAGGTGACGCCGATGCCGATGTGCCGCGCTTCGTCGCGCGCGACGAGGCGCTGTCCGCGAGCGAGGCCGGGAAAGGCGAGACGCTCGTAGCGGTCGGCCGCGAGATGCTGGGCAGTGCGCGCGATCACGCCCTCGCCGAGCAGGTGGTACACGACGACCGCCGCCAGGAAGTCGTCCTCGTCGGAGTCGGCGTCGAGACGCGACACGTAGTGCTCGAGCCGGCTGTAGAGCGTCTCGGCCACCGGGTCGAGGTTCTGGTCGGCCACCTCGCGAACTGCGTCGATCCCACCGGCGATCCCGAAGACCTCGCGATAGATCCGCAGCACGGCCTGGAGGTGCTTGTGCTCGTCCGACACCTGAGTCGCGAGCAGGAGCTGGACGTCCCAGCTCGGCGCGGCGAGCAGGAACGGGGCCAGCAGTCGCGCGACGTGGAACTCGGCGTGGAAGCGGTGGGCGAAGATCCAGATCATCCCGCGCTGCTCCTCGTCGCCCAGCGCGAGGAAGCTCGCGCGGTCTCCGGCGAGGTCGAGCGCGAGCGCCGACCACTGGGTTCGCTCCCAGTGTGCGTAGAGCGCCTCGTACGGCGTCGCCTTCTCCTCCAGCGCCCTCTCCTCGACGGCGGTCGCAGCCTCGAGCTCGTCAAGGGTCTCGCCCGTCATCCCTCTCCTTCCACGAAACGCGGTCCGGGGGATCGTACTGCCAGCGAATCGGGACGAGAGGCCGAAGCGCTAGTGGAAGTGACCCCAGCGCGTGGCGAGCACGAGGAGGACGCCGCCGATCGCGATGCCGAGGCCGCCGAGGGTCTGGCCGGCGCGTTTGCCGAACGGGGTCATGCCCCCGAGCAGGAGCGCGATTCCGCCGAGCGCGAGCAGTGCCTCGCCGACTTCCGCGAGCCGGATTCCGCTGTGTGCCTTGAAGACGAGCGCGAGCAATGTCATAGCGCCGATGATTCCCGTCGCGCCGGACGGCACAGGTGTCAGGCCAGCACGGTCACGTGTCTCAGCTTGTAGCCGACGCCCCAGATGTTCACGACCCAGCCGGACAAGCCGGCCTCCGTGAGCTTGCGACGGACGCGAGACGCGTGCGACTCGAGCGTCCGCGTCGGGACGTAGGTGCGGAAGCCCCAGACGTCCCGGAGCAGCTGCTCGCGCGTGAAGACCCGGTCGGGATCCGACGCGAGCTTGACGAGGAGCGCGAACTCCTTCGCCGCGAGCTCCACCTGCCGCCCGCGCACGAGGACGCGCCGCGCCGCCCGGTCGACGACGAGGTCGCCCAGGTCGATCACCTCGGCGCGCGGCGGGCAGCGCCGCAGCAGCGCGTGGATCCGCGCGAGGAGCTCCTCGTACACGAACGGCCGGGCGAGGCAGTCGTCGGCTCGCTCGAGCGCGCGCACCCGTGCCGCGGGATCGGCGAGCCCGAGCACGATCACCGGACAGTCGGGCACCATGCCGCGGTCGAGCGCGTCGGCGTCGCCGAGGAGGAGCACGTCGGGATCCGCCGAGCGCGGCAGCTGCTCGGCCCGCGCGCAGGAGACGACGTCGAAGCCGTCGCTCCGCAGCTGCCGCTCGAGGAAGCCGCGGACGGTGGGCTCGGGCTCCGCGAGGAGGAGCGCGGTCATGCCGCCGAGGGTAGGACGCGCGGCGGGCCGCCGCCAGGTGTCCTTTCGCGCGAGACCGTGACGTTTTCTCTACAGGCGACCGGAGCGGACCACGCCCCACAAGAGCCAGACGCCCAGCACGCTCGAGAGCGCGAAGCCGGCGATCGAGATCACGTTGACGCCCAGGACGTGGGGGCCGCCCTTGGCGAAGATCCCGATCAGGCTCGAGCCGATCAGCCCGCCGACGACGACGAGCGCGATCACGATGCGATTGAAGAGCGTGTCGAGCTTCGCGAGCAGGTCGTCGAGGCCCTTGTGGACGAAGCCGACCTCGATCTGGCCGTCGCGGATCTCCTCCATGAAGTCGTGGAACTGGTGCGGCGCCTCGGCGATCACCTGCGCGTAGCGAAGCGCCTCTCGTCTGGCTCGCCGCGCCACGCGCTCGGGCGTGAAGCGCTCGAGCATCAGGTCCCGCGCGTACGGCCGCGCCACCTCGAAGACGTTGAAGTCGGGATAGAGCTCGACGCCGACGGAGCCGAGCGTCGCGATCGTCCTGTCGAGCAGGAGAAAGCGCGTCGGCAGGCGCAGGTTCATGGAGTAGATGAGCTGGAACCCCTCGCGGATGATCTGAACCGGGTCGATCTCGCTGAGGCTCGCCCCGTAGTAGCGGTAGTAGACCTCCCGCAGCTCGGCGAGGAACTCCTGCTCCCGCTCCTTCGGGTAGCGGACGCCGAGGTCGGCGAGCCGCCGCGGCAGCTGCTCGACGTTCTCGCTCGCGGCGTCGATGAAGAGGCCGGTCAGCTTCGACAGGTCGTCGTCGCTGAGCTTCCCGACCGAGCCGAAGTCGACGAGCCCGATCGTCCCCGCCTCGGGCGGCAGGAGGATGTTCGCCGGGTGCGGGTCGCCGTGGAAGAAGCCGTGGCGGAAGATCATCGTCATCCACGTCTCGGTGATCCGGTACGCGAGGTCGCGGCGCTCCTCGAGGGTGAGGCCGGCCGTGTCGAGGTCGGCGAGCTGAATGCCGTCGAGCCATTCCAGCGTGAGGACGCGCGAGCGCGTGTACTGCCAATAGACCTTCGGGACGCGGACGTGCGGGTCGCCGGCGAAGTCCCGGTGGAAGGCCTGTGCGTTGCGGCCCTCGAGGCGATAATCGAGCTCTTTCCGCATCGAGCGGGCGAACTCGTCGACGAGCTGGCGCGTGTCGACGAAGTCGAGCATGCGAATCCGCTCCTTCGCGAGCCGCGCCGCCTGGTAGAGAAGCGTGAGGTCGGCCTCGATCTGCCGGGGCGCGCCCGGCCGCTGCACCTTGACGGCGACCCGCCGGCCGTTCGGGAGCGTCGCACGATGCACCTGGCCGATCGACGCGGCGGCGACAGGGGCCGGGTCGAAGTCGAGAAACAGTCGCTCGAGCGTGTTGCCCAGGTCCTCCTCGATCACCCGTTCGGCCTGCTCGAAGGGGAACGGCCGCACGTCGTCCTGCAGGGCCCGCAGCTCGACGACGATGTCGGGCGGCACGACGTCGGGGCGCGTCGAGAGAAGCTGCCCGAACTTGACGAACGTCGGGCCGAGCTCATCGAGCATCTCGCGGAGGTGCTGCCCGCGCGCCGAGCCGGCCGAGCCGTTCTGCGCGGTGGCCGCCGCGAGCCGCCCCTCGGCCGAGCGCCCCGGAAGCAGGTCGGTGAGCTTGTGCGCCTCGAGGAAGTAGCCGAAGCCGTGACGGACCATCACCTGCGCGATCTCCGACAGGCGGCCGATGCTCCGGGTCGTGCTCATGCCGAAAGGCTACGTCCGCGTCACGCTTACGTCACGGTGGCTGCCACCGTGACGTAAGCGTCAGGCGGCCGCGCTGTGGCGATGCTTCCTCGTCCACGGGCCCGGCGGCACGAGGAGCGACTCGGCGTGGAGGTAGGCGAGGCCGACGGCCGGCAGGTCGGTGAAGCGCTCGACGCAGATGTAGCGGCGGCGCCATTCGGGGAAGAACTTCCGGTTGAACGCGTACAGCCGCTCGAGCTGGAAGGCGCTGTCGGCGAGGAGGAGGCCGCGGCGGACGAGGCGCTTGAGCGGCGTCGTCGCGCGCTCGGGTGCGAGGAAGTCGGTGAGGGCGCAGAAGTTGAGCGAGACCTCGCTGGCGCCCTCCTTCTTCGCCCACGCGATCGTCTCGACGATCAGGAACTCCGTCAGGCCGTTCGGCGCGCCGGGGCTGCGCCGCATCGTGCTCAGCGACCAGCCGCCGCCGAGGCGTCCAGCACGCGGCGAGGGCGCGAGATGGAGGAAGCCTCCGACCCGGCCGTCCTCTCCCTCCGTCACGGCGAGCAGCGTCCCGGGAACGTAGAGGTCGTCGATCGTCATCGAGAAGCCGCGCTCGGGCTGGCTGCCGCGCCACGCCGCCGAGGCGTCCAGCACGGGGCGAAGGCGCGAGGTGGAGGAAGCCTCCGACCCGGCCGTCCTCTCCCTCCGTCACGGCGAGCAGCGTCCCGGGAACGTAGAGGTCGTCGATCGTCATCGAGAAGCCGCGCTCGGGCTGGCTGCCGCGCCACGCCGCCGAGACGGCGTCGAGCTCGGCGCGCAGGCGGGCGTCGACGGCGTCGGCGGCGACGACCCGGAACCCGTAGCCGGCCTTTCGCAGCCGGGCCACCGATTGCCGCACCTTGCGGATCGCACGTCCTTCGAGCGAGAACTCGTCCGGGCGCAGCACGGCCTCCTCGCCCATCGGGATCGGCTTCAGGCCGAGCGCGCGGTAGCGGCGGAGATGCTCGTCCGACGCGCCGACGACGGCGAGCCGCCAGCCGTTCGCGTGGGCGAGCCGCCGCAGCTCGCGCAGGAGCTCGGCGAACTCGCGCTCGTCCCCCACCGGGTCGCCGCTGACGAGCGCCGTGCCCGCGACGACGCGGTACGCGAGGAAGGCGCTCCGGGACGGGGAGAAGAGATAGCTCTTGTCCCGCCGCAGGGCGAAGAACGCGAGGCTGTCGCTGCCGTAGGCGTCGACGAGCGCGCGCGCCGCGCGCCGCTCGCCCACCGTCTGCGCCACCGCCTGGCTGAAGGGACGGAGCCAGTACCAGAGGGCGAGACAGCCGAGCGCGATGCCGAGTCCGGTCAGGCCGTCCGCCAGCCGGTGGGTCAGCTCCGCGCCGCGCAACTCCACGGAGAGCCAGACGGCCGCGATCGCCGCGAACCCCGCGAGCGCCGCGAGCACCGGCCGGACGGCCGCCGGGTCGCCCGGAACCTCGAAGCGGCCGCGGTAGCGGAGCAGGGAGACGAGGAGCGCGAGCGATACGGTCGCCTCCTCGAAGTCCAGCCCTTTCGCGAGGTGCGCCACGGCCGAGGCGACGACGACCGCGATCGCGAGCTGCCAGGCGCGCCGGCGCCGCTTCGCGAGCGAGCGCGCGAGCCAGATCAGCCCGAGCCCGCACGTGACGGTGAGGACGCGTGCAGCCTCCGGCCAGCCCGGCGGAAGGACGCCGCGGACGATCTCGACGCGATTCGCCATCTCCGGTGTAAGGGCCGAAACGATCCCGATCACGCCGACTGCCGCAGCAGCCCAGGCGAGCGCGATCTCGGCACTAGGCATACGAAACCGCACGCCGCCAGGGTACAACGTGGACATGAGAGAGCCCCGCGAACCGACCCTCGTTCGGGCGCCCCACTGGGTGAGCTGGCTCTTCGGGCTCGTGGTGGTCTTCCTCATCCCGTGGACCGTGTACCTCACTCTGACCCTTCCGGCTCGGCACGTCACCTACCGATACGACCTGGCTTGGGTGGGATTCGACGTCGGGCTGATCGCGGCCTTCCTCGTCACGACATGGGCGGCCTTCCGCGGCTCGAAGTGGCTCGTCCCCCTCGCGGCGGTCGCCGGGACGATGCTCCTCTGCGACGCCTGGTTCGACATCGTCACCTCGCAGGGCGGCGGCGAGCTGTGGGAGGCGGTCGGCGAAGCGGCGGCGGGCGAGATCCCGCTCGCCGCGATCTGCGGCTTCATCGTCTACGACGCCGAGACGTTCCTCGCGGCGACGGTGACGCGCTTCAGGCGCTCGACATAGCGCGCGGCGCCCGGTCTCGGGGCGAGTCGGCGATGACTTTCGAGGCGTGCTGCAGTCTTTTCGGATGCCTCTACGGAAAGGAGTCCCATGAGTACCGACCCGGCTCGGCGAGCAAACCTGGCTGCGATCGCGTGCGAGCCGCGCCCTCAGCTGCCCGAGGGCTTCCGACGGAAGAGCACCCGAGTGGGAGCGGTGCTCGGCGCGTCCCGCACCGGGCTGAGCGTCTACGAGCTCCCTCCCGGACAGGCGATCGGCCCCTACCACTACGAAGAGCCCGAGGAGGAATGGCTCCTGGTCGTCTCAGGCACGCCAACCCTGCGACATCCGGGTGGCGAGGAGCAGCTCCGGCCATGGGACGCCGTCTTCTTTCCTTCCGCCCCCTCGGGAGCACATCATGTGCGGAACAACAGTCAGTCAGTCGCGCGAGTCGCGATGTTCTCGTCCGCGTCAGCAGCAGTCGGAGCCGTCGTTTACCCGGACACCGACATGGTCTGGATCTGGACGGCCGACGACGCAGTCGACATCGTCGTCGAACAGGGCAGCGCGCTGGACGACGCAGCCCCGTGGACTACCGAAAGCAGCGAAGTCGAGCCGTAGACGCTGGGCTGGAAAGCGTTCCACGCACGGAACCGATCGGGGTTGTCGAGCATGTGTCGTGCTCGACATCTTCCCAGAACCGGTCCTCCCCTTCGTGCGGGACGGCAAAGAGACAGTCGAGCGAGTTCTCCTCGTCAGCGATGAACCCATCGAGCGTGCAGGCAGTGAAGTTCTGAACCTTGCTCACGCAGGCTCAGCCTGAGCCACCCCCCTCCGAGAGCCACGACCATCGCCTGCGTCAGCGCTCGGGGAACGACCTCTGCGGCCTAGAGCGAGTTGCTGCTAGTGGATGACCTTGAAGTGCGTCCGGAACGAGCCCGCACTGCCACAGTCCACCGTGATTGGCCACTTACCGAGCGTCGTGTTGCCCCCGACCATCCAAGTCCATGACACGCGCCCGTGGAAGGGGCGCTTCGGGTTGAGGCCCTGGGCCTGTGAAGGGCCGCTCTTGTAGTGGACCGTGATGCTGCAGCGCCGCGCGGGGGCAACGTGTGCGACAAGAGTTGCGTGCGCGTTTCGTGCGACGGGTGAGGTGACGCTGACCAGCCTGGCCATCGTCGCGGTGGTGGGCGCCGCGAAGGCGGCTGCCGCGGCCACGAGTGCGGCAATCCCAAGGACTGAGAGCATCAATCGCTTCATGTCGTGTCTGTATCGCGACGACGTACGCCAGGTGCAACCCCCATGAGAGGGAGGGCTCGCCTAGGGGGACTGACGTGGGTGGTTGGCGGCGCATCCTGACCTCCGACCAGTTCGTGATGGCTCCGCTCGAACTAGGCACCGCCCCAGGCATGGATCTCCTCGTTGGGCGTATCACACGACCTGGCGGGGACGGTCGGCCAAAGGCCGGAGGCTAAGACCGGCGCAGCGGGCTTAGCCGGAGGCCGGACTGCGCGAGCGTCTCCGCCGCAGGCGAGCACGCGAGCGCACGGGGCAGCCACTTCATCGAGAGCATCGAAAGCCGGAGACAGCACGAGCGCGCAGGAAGACCGCGCTCTTCCGCGCGCGAGTTCCGTTACTCAGCGAGCGGACGCGGAGCGTCCGGGAGCTCTCGTTCCAGCAGCCGCAGCCGGTGCTCGAGCTGGGCGACGCGGAGCTCGAGCTCCTCGAGCTCGTCGCGCGTCACGAGGTCGAGCTCGTCGGCGATCGAGCGCAGCGCCGAGAGCGCCTGCCCGGAGAGCCGCTCGCGGCCGCCGCGCATGCGCGCCGGCAGCTCGGCGAGCAGCTCCTCGAGCGCGTCGAGGAGGATCCGGCCGGAGTTGTTACCGCGCCCGGCCATGCGGCCTCGAGCGGCGCCTCTGGCGGCGCTTCTCGCGCCGCGCCTGCGCGGACGGCTCAGACGGGGTCGAGGTGACGACGTCGACGAGCTGCGGCGTCGGCTCGTCGGCGAGCGCCCCCTCCGACGCCGCGAGCGCGATCGTCCCGCCGTCGGCGCCCGCGAGCGCCGGCACCGGCTCTGCAACCGCGGCCTGCGCCTTCTTCTTGGCGTACTCGGGCTCGCGCTCCTTCCAGATCGTGAGCAGCGGCGCGGCGATGAAGATCGAGGAGTACGCACCCGAGGTGACGCCGACGATGAGCGCGAAGGCGAAGTCCTTGAGCTCCGCGCCGCCGAGGATCTCGAGGCAGATGATCGGCAGCAGCGTGATGAACGTCGTCGCCAGAGAGCGCCTGATCGTCTCCCACAACGAGACATTGGCGATCGTCGCGAACGGCGAGCGCCGCATGAGCGGGACGTTCTCCCGGATACGGTCGAAGATGATGATCGTGTCGTAGATCGAGTAGCCGAGCACGGTCAGCACGGCTGCGACCGTTGCGATCGACACCTCCTTCCCGACGAGCGAGTAGAAGCCGACGGTCACGGCGATGTCGTGGAGCATCGCGAGGATCACCGGGATCGCGAACTTGAGGTCGAAGCGAAGCGTGATGTAGCCGACGATCAGGAGCAGCGACACGACGATCCCGTAGATCGCGTCGATGGCGATCTGGTGCCCGAACGTCGCCGAGACGTTCTTGACGCCCGTCTGATAGGCGCCGAGGCCGGAGACGAGGCTCTGCGTGAGGCGCGACTGCTCGGCGCCCTTGAGCGACTTCGTCCGGATCTGCCAGCCCGTGAAGTCCCCGTGCACGGCCGAGCCGACACCCTGAACGACAGCGTCGCGCTGCCCCAGCCCGGCGACGAACGAGTGAACCTTGTCGTACGAGTACGCCTTGTGCGTGTTGAACGTGATCTGCGTCCCGCCCTTGAAGTCGATCCCGAGATTGAGTCCGCGGATCCCGAGCGAGACCATCCCCGCGAGGATCACGAGGCCCGACATCGCGAACCAGACGTAGCGCCGGCGCATGAAGTCGATCTGCAGCCATTTCGCCGTCTGCTGGCCGTGAGCGCCCATGAAGTGCGGGTTGTCGAACCAGCGGAAGCCGCTGAGCAAGCCGAGCAGGGCGCGCGTCGCCGCAACCGCCGTGAGCAGCGAGATCACGGTGCCGATCAGGAGCATCAGGGCGAAGCCCTTGACGTCCGCCACGGCGATCAGGAACAGGACCATCGCCGTGATCGCGGTCACGACGTTCGCATCGAGGATCGTGTGGAAGCCCTTTCCGTACCCGGCGGAGATCGCCGCGCGCACGGACTTCCCGGACCGCACCTCTTCCTTGATCCGCTCGAACACGACGACGTTCGCGTCGGCCGCGACGCCGATCGTGAGGATCAGGCCGGCGAAGCCCGGCAGCGTGAGCGTCACGTTGAAGAGGAGGATCGCCGCGTAGTAGAGCGCGCCGTAGATCGCGAGCCCGAGGACCGCGACGAGCCCGAGGAAGCGGTAGAGCACGAGCAGGAAGATCGCGACGATCGCGAGACCCGCGATCGCGGCCAGGAGCGCCTGGTGGAGCGAGGTCTTGCCGAGCGTCGCCGAGACGTCGGTGCGCTCGATCTGGTGGAAGGTGTACGGCAGCGAACCGCTCTGGAGCACGAGCGCGAGGCTCTTCGCCGCCGAGAACCCGCCGGAGCCCATCGTGATCTCGGCCTGGCCGCCGGCGATCCCGTCCTGGAGCGTCGTGTCGGTGTAGTCGATGTACGGCGTCGACTCGAGGACGCCGTCGAGAACGATCGCGTTGTGCTGCGCGTACTGCTGGATGACGCTCGCGTTGTGGTTCCCGCTCTGCCCGGCGAAGCCCGCTGCCCTGTACCCGCGGCTGTACTCCGCTTTCGTGATCCGCTGGAACTCCTTCGCTCCGTGGCCCGTGAACTGGAGGAGCACGACCGGCTGACCGGTGTTCGGGTCGGTGTCCGCGGAGATGCCCGACTCGACGAGGTCGGTGCCTTTCAGCTCGGGCGGCCCGTTGGGCGCCTTCGGCCGGTACTTGAAGAGATACCAGTACGTGTTGTCCTTCGAGACGCCGTTCGTCCCCTCGCCGATGCAGCCGTTCGCCTGCGGGCAGGAGACGACCGTCTTCCCGTTCGGCACGCCGAGGATCCGGCTTCCGGGCGGACGCTTTCCGTCGTACGGGGCGAGGAGCTCCTTGATCGTCCCATCCGGCCCCTGCAGGAGTGCGTGCGTCGTCTTCTTCTTCGTCTTCGTGACCTTCTTGCCCTTGACCTTCGTCGTGACCTTCGTCGTCTTGGTCTGGACGCGGAAGAGGTAGTAGCCCGTGGGCGTGCCGTTCTTCAGCTGGCTCTGCAGCGGCTTGAGCAAGCCGTAGAGCGTCGGTAGCGGTGACGGCTGCCCGTTGGCGATCGTGGGCGGCAGGAGGTCGCGCTCGAAGTCGTAGAACTGGAGCTGTCCCGTCTTCCCGACGAGCGCGGCGGCCTTCGCCAGGTCGTGGATGCCGGCGAGCTGGATCACGATCTCGTTTCCGCCCTGGACGGCGACGTTCGGCGAGGTGACGCCGAGCTTGTCGACGCGGTTGGTCATGATCTGCTGCGCCGTCTGCATCTGGGCCGCCGTGACCTGCTGGCCCTCCGCCGGGACGGCACGGAGGATGACCTCGGTGCCGCCCTGAAGGTCGAGGCCGAGCGTCGGCTTGCGGTGGATCGGCGATCCGGGCACTGCGAGCAGCACGACGCCCACGAGCGCGGCCACGATCGCGCCGATCAGGAGCAGGTAGTTCCGACGTTCGTTCAAGGAAGAGCCCTCAACGCTCCGGAAAGGTTAGCCGGGGTTTTCGTCGCCGGAGCCGTCGCCGCCTACCGCGCTCGGCTCCTCGGCGGCCGGCTCCTCCGGCTCGGGCTCCGGCTCGGGCTCGGGCTCGGTCGTGACCCCCGCGATCGCGCGCCTCGCGACGCGCACCTCGACCTGCGGCGCGATCTCGACCGTCACCTCGTCCTCCTCGAGACGGGTGATCTTGCCGTAGACGCCGCCGACGGTGAGGACCTCGTCGCCGACGCGCAGGTCGCCGAGCATCCGTTGCTGTTGCGTCTGTCGCCGCTTCTGCGGCCGCATGAAGACGAGCCACATGAAGACCAGCGCGAAGATGATGATCAGAACGAAGCCCGTTCCACTGCTCGACGCACCGACGATCATTCAGCTGGTCCCTTCAGTCGAGAGAGCGCCTCGTGCTTCCAGGCGAGGAGCTCGCCTCGCTCGATCGCCTGCCTCGCCTCCGCGGCGAGGTCGCACGTGAAGCGGAGATTATGCAGGCTGAGCAGCCGCAGGCCGAGGATCTCCTGCTGGTTGACGAGATGCCGGATGTAGGCCCGCGTGAAGCGGGTGCAGGCCGGGCAGCCGCACCGCTCGTCGAGCGGGCGCGGATCGCGCGTGAAGCGCGCGTTGCGGAGGTTGAGCCGGCCCTCGCGGGTGAGCGCGCTCCCGGTGCGCGCCGTCCGCGTCGGCAGGACGCAGTCGAACATGTCGACCCCGCGCTCGATCACCCCGAGCATCCCCTCGGCGTCGCCGATCCCCATGAAGTAGCGGGGCTTCTCCTCGGGCAGGAAGGCCGCCGCGCCGCTCGTCGCGGCGAACATCGGCTCGCGGTGCTCCCCCACGCTGAGCCCGCCGATCGCGTAGCCGTCGAAGTCGAGCTCGACGAGCCGCTCCGAGCAGCTGCGCCGCAGCTCCTCGTCGAGGCCGCCCTGCGTGATCGCGAAGCGGAGCTGGTCCGGCGCTCGCGGCAGGTCGCGCTGGCGCTCGGCCCAGAGGACGGTGCGGCGCACGGCGTCCTCGAGCTCGGCGCGGGCCACGCCCGCGGGCGGGCAGATGTCGAGGCACATCGCGACGTCCGAGCCGAGGCGCTCCTGGATCCGCGCCGCGAGCTCGGGCGTCAGCCGCTCCGGCCGGCCGTCGTAGACCGAGCGGAAGGTGGCGCCGTCGTCGTCGACCTCGAGCAGCGTGTCGCGCAGCGAGAAGATCTGGAAGCCGCCCGAGTCCGTGAGGATCGGGCCGTCCCAGCCCATGAACGCGTGCAGCCCGCCGAGCTCCGCGATCGTGTCCTCGCCGGGCCGGAAGTGGAGGTGGTACGTGTTGCCGAGGACGATCTGGGCGCCGAGCGCGCGCAGCTCGCCGGGATCGACGGCCTTGACGGTCGCCTTCGTCCCGACCGGCATGAAGGCGGGCGTCCGCACCTCTCCGTGCGCCGTGCGCAGGACGCCGGCGCGCGCCGCGCCGTCGCGTGCGGTAACGACGAAGTTCCCGGTCACCCGGCGAGCGTAGTTTTTCCGGCCGGATGCAGCTGCTCGAGCAGGATGTCCGCGAGGCGTTCGAGCAGGCGGCTCACGCGCTCCGGAACCAGGAGTAGATCCGGGCCGCGACCTCCCCGTCGCGGTCGGGATCCGCCGGGCCTGCGAGCTCGTGCTCGCGGATGCGGCCGAGCTCGCCGACGAGGGCGCGCAGCGGCGCGTTCGAGCCGAGCAGCGTCGCGATCCGCACCGAGTACGGCGCGAACTCGTCGAGCTGCGCATGGAGGGCTCGCTCGCCGCCGTCGCGCCAGAAGTCGCGCCACTCGTTCGCGCTCCTGGGCCTCATGGCTCCCGGCGGTTGTGGTTGACGGCCTCCACGTTGTTGCCGCCGGGGTCGAGGACGAAGGCGCCGACATAGCCGGGGTGGTACTGCGGCCGCTCGCCCGGGGCGCCGTTGTCGCGGTACCCGGCCGCGACCGCGACGCCGTGGAACTCGGCGACCGTCGCGTCGTCCGGGACGGGGAAGGCGAGATGGAGATTCTCGGTCGGCGGCCGCCCGTCGGCGACGAGGATGGCGTGCCGCTCGCCGTTCGTCACCGAGACGAGCCCCGGCCGCGACGCGTCGACGACGCGGACGCCGACCACGGGGGCGATCGTCTCGTAGAAGCGCCGGCTCGCCTCGAGGTCGGCGACGCCGAGCCAGAGGTGGTCGATCAGGTTCCCGCCGCCGGCCGGATGGACGCCGTGCACGACCTCGGCGCTGTTGCCGTCCGGATCGCGCAGGAAGCCGCCGTAGTAGTCGGGGCCGTACCGCGGCCGCGGCCCGGGCTCGCCGTCGCTCTCGAAGCCCGCCTCGATCGCCCCGCGCCAGCGGGCGTCGACCTCGTCCCGCGAGAAGGCTCCGAACGCGACGTGGAGACGACGGGTGGCCGGGTGCTCGGAATCCTCCTCGGCGAGCGAGAAGTCCTGCCACTGGTCGAAGTGCTCGCCGGCATGGGTCGGCGCGCCGAGCAGCGTGTCGTAGAAGCGGCGGCTCGCCGCGCGGTCGGCGACGCGGATCGTGACGTGGTCGAGCATCAGAGGATCAGCATTGCATCGCCGAAGGAGTAGAAACGGTACCGCTCCTCGACGGCGAGTCGGTACAGCCGACGCGTCTCCTCCACGCCGGCGAACGCCATCACGAGCGCGAGGAGCGTCGAGCGCGGCAAGTGGAAGTTCGTCAGCAGCGCGTCGACGCGCCGGAACTCGAACCCCGGCGTGACGTAGAGCTCCGTGCGTCCGGCCAGGGGCGCCCCGCGCGCGAGCGTCTCGAGCACGCGGACGGTGGTCGTTCCGACGGCGAGCACGCGCTCCGCCGAGCGGATCCGGTCCCACGCGGCAGGCTCGACCTCGTAGCGCTCGCCGTGGATCCGGTGCTCCTCGAGCCGTTCTTCCGTCACGGGGCGGAACGTGTCGAGGCCGACGTGGAGCGTGACGTGCGCCGGGTCGAGCCGCTCGAGCAGCTCGGGAGTGAAGTGGAGGCCGGCGGTCGGCGCGGCGGCCGAGCCGGCCTCGCGCGCGTAGACGGTCTGGTAGCGGGAGGGATCGGCGAGCGGCTCCGTGATGTACGGCGGCAGCGGCGTCTCTCCCGCCGGCTCGCCCTCGAGCCGCAGCCGCCACCGACCCTCGCCGAGGTGCTCGAGCAGCTCGACGGGCCCGTAGCGGCGGCCCGCCCTCAACCGCCGCGTCGGCCGCGCGAGACCCTCCCAGACGTCGCCCTCGAGCCGCTCGAGGAGCAGCACCTCCCCCTTCGGCGAGTCGATCGGGATCCGCGCCGGCACCACCCGCGTGTCGTTCACGACGACCAGCTCGCCGGCCAGCTCCTCCGGCAGCTCCGCGAACCTCCGGCGGCGCACGGCGCCGCTCGCGCGGTCGTACACGAGCAGCCGCGACGCGTCGCGCCGCTCGGCCGGGTGCTGCGCGATCAGCTCCGGCGGCAGCTCGTAGTCCAGCTCGGCGAGATCCATCCGGCGGGAGTTGTATCGTCGCCGCCGTGAACGGAGAGGCAATCGCCCGCGCCCAGGAGCGGCTCGACGCCGCCGCCGCGGGACGCGCGGAGCCGGCCGCGACAGAGGCCGCGCTCGAGCGCGCGCGCGAGGCGGTCGAGGCGCTCGCCGCGACCGCAGCCGAGCTCGAGGTCGGCCTTCCCATAGCCGTCCAGGACGGGCTGCGCGAGCACTTCCGGCCGAGCGCGCGCCACCTTGCCGAGGTGCGCGGGCTCATGAACCAGGTGATCCGGCGCCTCGAGCGGCTCGAGGGCGACCTGCTGGCCGAGCGTCACGCGCGCGTCGACGACCTCGGCCTGCTCGTCGACCTGATCAGCTCCGGCTGGCGCAATGTCGAGCAGCGGCTCGCACGACTCGAGGAGGGACTGCAGCGCGAGGCCGGCGCGGTGGTCTACCGCTTCGAGGAGCGCCAGGAACGTCAGGCCGGCTGATCCACCGGTAAGACGAGCGTGAAGCGGCTGCCGCGGCCCGGCTCGCTCTCGAGCTCGAGCCGCCCGCCGAGCGCCGCTGCGAGCTCCCGCGCGATCGTCAGTCCGAGACCCGTGCCGCCGCCGTCGCCCGACCAGAACGGGCGGAAGACGTGCTCCCGCTCCCCGGGCGCGATCCCGGGGCCGGTATCCGAGATGCCGACCCGCACCTCGCCGTCGTCGCGCTGGAGCGCGAGCTCGACCGTGCCGCCGGCGGGCGTGTGCTGGACCGCGTTCGCGAGC
>Ga0335077_10000700_pt1 | contig 38092 bp, 32 predicted proteins | sample Lox_Sample_31_FD_207151 | JGI IMG/M metagenome (GOLD analysis project Ga0335077, IMG submission 207151) | Soil microbial communities from Loxahatchee National Wildlife Refuge, Florida, United States - Lox_Sample_3.1 | ecosystem: Environmental > Terrestrial > Soil > Wetlands | place: USA... | reverse complement strand
ATGCCGTCTGACCGCCATCTTCCAGCGTGACCACTCCTTCATATTGATAGAGGACGTCATGCACCCAGCCGCCGAGTTCTATGCGGGGGTCGTCGCTGGCCATGAAGATCGACCATGCAAACTGGGGGATCGACGCGAGATCCGAGACATATCCCTGTGGCACCGTGATGATACCGCCCGCGATGTCACTGCGGAATCGCAGCGGCACCTGGAGGACGAACAGCGCCACGCCGAGCGGCTTGCCTTCAGCCTGCAATTTCCACGGCGCCAGTTGCAATGATACATCGCCATCAATATCGAAGAAGCGGTTGGGCATTACTGCCTCCGGCCGGGCGTGGCCTCGCTGTTCACTTCTTCCGCCCGGCGCGGGCGATGGCTTTGGGATCGGCGCGCTTGAGCCTTTTCGCGGCGCGCTGTTCGCTGCGGTGGCCGCGTCGATCTTCGCGCTTGAATGCCTTCTTCTTGGCCTTGGAACCGTAGATCTGCTTCCACTTGCCGTTTTTGAAGATGATCTGGTAGCCGCCGGACAGGATCTGGAACGGCTCCCTGATCTTTTTCATCTGATCGAACTGCACTGAGCCCGGTTTGTGGAAGGCCTCGAAGTACGCCGGGAACACGAAGTCCGTCATCGGGACGCCCTTGACCGGGAAGCTCAGCGCCTCGACCGGATCGGCGCTTTCGTAGGCGTACATCAGATCCGGATCGGGGCCGGTGGTCATCATGTTGATGGCCGGGTCGACCAGCATCTCCACCAGTTCATGTGAGGCCGACACGCTCACCAGATCCTTGTTCTCCAGTGTCGTTTTCACAAAGACTTTGGCCTCGGGCAGGCCGTCCGGCGTGAGATCGTGGTAGGCGAGCGCGCCGGGTTGGTCGGCATCGTCGAGGAACACCATCGCCCAGGCGCCCTTGATGAAGCCTTCAGACTTGATGAGCTTCGCGGGCGTGCCCCAGACGGGCGCGACGTACTCGTCGATGAACACCTGCATGGCGGTAATGAGTTTGTCGAAGTTGACGCCCAGTTTTGTCTTCGCCTTGTTGAAGCAGGCAATGGTGGGCACGCCGCCCTGATTGAACGCACCGCGTAGTGGTTGTTTGCCTGCGGCGCGGGGCGGTCTGCCGGCGGCGCGGCGCGGTTTGATCGCGCGGCGGGCCGTTTTTTCCGCCACCGGCGGACGCGTTGTCTGCGCCGGCCTGGCGACAGGCAGCGGTTCCACCGCGATTTCAAGGATGATGAGTTCGGTCGCGGGCAGGTCTTGCAGCTTGGCGAACAGCGCTTCGAAGGCCTGTTTGCTGCCGCTGATGGAATCCTGGCCCATGGTCTGACCGAGTAGAATGCAGCCCCCGGCGTCCTTGTCGGCATCGCCGGGGTGGATGTAGACGCCCTCGAAATTCGGCACGTTCACCAGATGCGGCAACAGCCGCTGGAACCGTGAGGAGAAATCGACCACCACGTCATAGGCCCCCGCGGGAATGACCCCGGCGCCGCCGATCTTTTCAGATGTCAGGCATTCATATTCACCATTGACGTACAGTTCACCGATCGCGCCCTTGTCAGTGAATTCCTTGCGTATGAGTTTTAATTCCATATTTTTATTTTCCTCGAGTCAGAAATTCAGGTTTGCATCATGAAATGGCATGGCAGTCATCGGCGCGCATAAATCCCGCCGCTCGGATGCAGTGGATGATTTCCTCCATGGAGATGAAAGCCATCGGGCGGCACTTTGCCCCTTTCATCAGAAGCTTTTATTCTAAATTTTGCGATCAGCCTACTCCTGTCATTATTAAAAATCACCGGCTTTTCAGGTTCAAGGGCGTTTCACCTGCAAACGATGCGGTGCCGCGTGAATTCAGCTCTGACATATTTTTTATGGGGTTATCGTGAACCCCTGCAAAAACATGTGAAGTTGCCACCTTATTCACTGACTCACGATTGCCCCATGACCGTGCGCTTGGTTCATTGACAGGCTGGAAAACACCTTGTTGCGCCGCACAAATTAAACGCTACAATGACATTGCATCACACTGCCCAATCACAACAGCGCGAAGGGGGACGTATGGAGATCAAAGACAAAGTGGCTGTGATTACAGGCGCCGGCAGCGGCATCGGCTGCGCCCTGGCGACGGAACTGGCCGGGCGCGGAATGAAGGCGATCGGCCTGATCGACCTCAGCGACGGCCTTGCCGAGGTGTGTGCAAAGATCAACAAGGAAACCGGCAGGGCCGTGGCGCATCCCTTCAAGGGCAACACCACGGACGTGGAGTTTCGCAAGCAGGTCTTCGACGCGATGGAGTCGCAGCACGGCACGGTGACGATTTGCGTGCCGGCCGCGGGCATCACCCGCGATGATCTGGCGGTCAGGGTCGACAAGGCCACCGGCAAGGCGCGCGTCTATCCCGTCGAAAACTTCCGTCTCGTGCTCGAAGTGAATCTGGTGGCGCCCGTGTACTGGGCGATGGAGATGGTGGCCCGCATCGCCGAGGATCGGCTGCGCAAGGGCCTCAAGCGCTGGACGCCGTCGGAGCGGATCCAGGGTACGGTGGTGTTCATCGGCTCCATATCGTCACAGGGCAACAAGGGTCAGATTTCCTACGCCAGCACCAAGGCCGGCCTGGAGGGCGCCGCCGCGACGCTGACGAAGGAGGCGATTTTCCACGGCGTGCGCTGCGGCGTGATCCATCCCGGCTTCACCGACACGCCCATGGTCCGCGCGCTGGGCGCCGAATACATCGAACGCAACATCCTGCCGTTCACTCAACTCGGCCGGCTGATCCGCACGGAGGAAATCGCCGATGCGATCTGCTTCATGATCTCGAACTCGGCGGTGAGCGGCGAGTTGTGGGCGGACGCGGGCTGGCACCCCTCGCCGGCTTAAGTCCGGCAGCACTCCAGTACCAGCCGTTTCCGGTGGCCTCACCGTGGAATCCGCTCACCGCGAGCGGGGCCGGGAGATATCTGAACGGTTTTATCGTGCTGCTTTGGTTCGCCAGCCTGTTTTTAAATGCGCATCTGAGCGAATAGCCGCGCTGCTCAATTCGTATTGCTGGTCGTCAGCGGCTTTGAGCTTCTCTCGCTCAACCGGGTGATGAAGCCATCCATGCCGTATTGCTGTATTTCCGTATCCACCCCCGTGCGGAACGTCACCACGATGCTGACACCGTCCGCCAGGACGTCGTAGACCTTCCAACCCCCATCCGTCTTGATCATCCGGTAATCGATGTTGAGCTGTTGTTTACCGGGCACCGATATGCGGGTGCGCACGACCGCCAATGCCGGGTCGTCGCCGTGCGTCGTCTGCAGGTATGCGATGCTCACGTCGGTATAGTCGGAAACATTGATGGCGTAGGTCCGCAACAGCAGCCGCTTGAAATTGTCGATGAATTGCTGCTGCTGCTCGGGGGTCGCCTCGCGCCAGTGTTTGCCCAGGATCAAGCGCCCGGAACGCACGGTATCCACGTGCGGCGATACGATCTGATCGACGAGTTCAACGGCGTGATTGGGGTCGCTGTCGATGATCGCCTTGTCGCGCAGCACCGCCGTTCGCAGGTCTTCCACCGTGCCGCGGATAACGGCCTGCGGATCGCCGGAACCATCCGCCGCCGCGTTTGCGGCGACGGCAAACACAGTTGCGGCAAACAGCATCAATAGTCGCGAAAAAACAAGCTTGGCCATGAGTTTTATTCCTTGGGAAAATCTGAATGAACCTGCGGGTCTTTCTTGCACGGATACATTTCTAATAGACAACAAATACGGCGGGGAGTTTAACCGTTCATATTCGCGGGATACCAGCCGATTACTGCGAAGCGTATCACAATTACGGAAGTGAATTGCACCCGCCAAGGCTCAAATATCAATGGCCGATAACTGAATTTTTGGTTATTTTCTCCACCGATTCATGCTGTATATTACTAAAAAACGGAGGATTAAGTATGCGCAAAACGATACGAAGGCGCACGCGGCGTTCTTCATCGTTACGACCCGGGCGCAAAGCCGGTGCCCGTTCTGCGACCGTCGCAATGGCCCTGCTTATCGGCTCGCGCAAGGGCGCATTCATACTGCATGCCGGCCCCGGACGCCGTGACTGGCGGACCGTCGGCCCGCACTTCCTCGGCCACGCCGTGCACCACATCGTGCTGGACCCGCGCGATGGCCGCACCCTGCTCTGCACGGCGCACGCGGGACATCTCGGACCGACCCTGTTTCGTTCCACCGATCGCGGCAAGTCCTGGCAGGAGTCGAAGAAACCGCCCGCCTTCGCCAAGGCCCCGGAAGGTGAAACCGGCCGTTCCGTCGATCATGTCTTCTGGCTGGCGCCCGGCCATGCCAGCGAACCCGGGGCATGGTATGCCGGCACATCGCCGCAAGGTTTGTTCCGTTCCGAGGACGGCGGCGTCACCTGGGAGGGGGTCGCGGGGTTCAACGCGCATCCCAAGCGACCGGCCTGGTGCGGCGACGGGCAGCAGGCGGCGCCGGACGGCGCCACCCTGCATTCGATCATCGTCGATCCACGCGATCCAAAACATCTCTACATCGGCCTGTCCTCCGGCGGCGTCTTCGAAAGCACCGACGGCGGCCGCGACTGGGCGCCGATCAACCGAGGCTGCCGCGCCGATTTCATACCGGTGCCGGATCCGGAATACGGCCATGACGTGCACTGCATGCGACTGCACCCGCTCGCCCCGGATCGCCTGTACCAACAAAATCACTGCGGTATCTATCGCATGGACCGCGCCGAAAGCCGCTGGGTGCGCATCGGCGAGCGCATGCCGAAAAAGATCGGCGACATCGGCTTTCCGCTGGCGCTGCATCCGCGCGACCCGGACACGATGTGGGTGTTCCCCATGGATGGCTCGACGGTCTGGCCGCGCGTCAGTCCCGGCGGCAAGCCGGCGGTTTATGTCTCGCACAACGGCGGCGGCAGCTGGCGGCGCCAGGATCGCGGCCTGCCGGTCAATCAGGGCTGGTTCACTGTCAAGCGCCAGGCGATGTGCGCGGATCGGCACGATCCGGCCGGTGTGTACTTCGGCACGACGGGGGGCGAGTTGTGGGCCAGCACGAATGAAGGCGAAAAATGGAACTGCCTCGTCCGTCACCTGCCGGAGATCTATTCGGTCGAAACAGCGGTATTCGCGTGATGCGGGTGCTCATTCCTTCGCAACTTCAGGATTACACGCGCAACGAGAGCCAGGTCGAGGCCAGGGGCGGTACCGTTGGCGAGATTCTGGATGATCTTGACCGGCGGTTCCCCGGGATCCGGTTCCGGATCATCGATGAGCAGGATCGCATCCGCAGACATCTGCGCGTTTTTATCAATGAAGAACAGACCCATGCCCTGGAAACACCGCTGAAGCCAGATGATCGCCTGATTATCCTGGGCGCCCTGAGCGGCGGCTGACCTCCAGCACGCGAAACAATTTCGACAGTTCGAAAAAAATGAATGTCGCAAGGCCGGCAATGAGGCATAAGGCCAGATCGGACGGACGCAGCTCGCCGAACAGGAATAAATTGCTGAGCGCCGGCAGATAGAGAATCAGTCCCAGCAAGGCCGCGGCCCCGATCGTGATCCACCAGAGCGCGGCATTTGGCACGCCCAGCGTGGCCAGCGCCGGGCGCGACCACGAGCGGTTGGCGAAGATCAGGCCGATGCTCGCCAGCACCATGGTCGTGAAAGTCAGCGCCCGGGCCTCATTCGCCCCCCGCCCCGTCATCAGCGCCACCGAGAATATCGACAGGACGACGGCAAGCAATACGAATCCCTGCGTAAAACTGCGCTTCAGGATCCCGCGGTCGAACAGCCGCGCGGATGCGGATCGCGGCGGCCGCCGCATGACATCGGCCTCTTCCGGTTCGGCCTCGAACACTATGGAACATGCGGGATCGATGATGAGCTGCAGGAAGAGGATATGCACGGGCATCAGCACAATCGGCCAGCCCATCATCACCGGGATGAGGGACATGCCGACAATCGGAACGTGCACGGCGATGACGAAAGCGAACGCCTTTCTCAGATTGTCGAAAATGCGGCGTCCGAGTTTCACTGCGCTGACGATCGAGGAGAAATCATCGTCCAGCAGCACCAACGACGCGGATTCGCGCGCCACATCCGTTCCACGTCCGCCCATGGCAATCCCGATGTGTGCCGCCTTGAGCGCCGGCGCATCGTTTACGCCGTCGCCGGTCATGGCAACGATTTCACCATCGGCCTTGAATGCATCCACCAGACGCAGCTTCTGCTCGGGAACCACGCGGCAGAATATGTGAGCAGTTTTGATGCGTTGCTGCAGCTCGGAATCACCCAGCATGCCGAGTTCCGGCCCGGTAATGACGCCATCCCGGCCATCAAGGCCGATCTGCCGGGCAACGCTGAGCGCCGTTGCGGGATAATCGCCGGTGATCATCACCACCCGCAGCCCCGCCCTCAGGCTTTCCGCAATGGCGGCGGCGGCCGTGGGCCGCAAAGGATCGTCGAGTGCGATGAGACCGAGCAGGCGAAACTCAAAATCATGCTGGATTTCAGGCAGGGTCTGGTGAACGAACACCGCCTTGGCGACGCCCAGCACCCGCAGACCCTGTCCGGCCAGGATGTTGACGCGCCGGGTCAACACAGCCGTGTCGGCGGCGTTCAGATGGCAGAGATCGGCGATGGCCTCAGGAGAACCTTTGGCCGCAATGACATAGTGCCTCCCGCCGGGCGATCGCCAGACCCGCGACATCGCCAGCAAATCCCCGGAGAGTGGATAGTCCTCAACCAGCTGCCAGTCGGCGTGCAGGTGCTCCGTCTGCGCGAGCAGTTTGAGCCCGGATTCGCGGATCGCCTTCTCCGTGGGGTCGAAGGGATCCCGGTGGCTCGCCAGCACTGCGAATTCCAATGTTTCGTGAAACTCCTCGGGGAACAGCTGCCCGGAGGATTGCGCGACATCAAACAGCCGGTCGCCGACGGCGAGCTGTGCGAGCGTCATGCGATTCTGTGTCAGCGTGCCGGTCTTGTCCACGCATAAGACCGTGGCGGCGCCGAGCATTTCCACGGCGGGAACGCGCCGGGTCAGCACCTGCTCTTTTGCAATACGCCAGGCACCGAGGCCCAGAAAGATGGTCAACACAACCGGCAACTCTTCGGGCAGAATTGCCATGGCAAACGTGAGACCGGCCAGAAAACCGTTCAGCGGATCCGCGCGCGCCACGCCGTACCATAGCGCGATGCCAGCCGCCAGAGCGGAGCCGAACCATGCCACGCGTTTGACCACCTGCGTGATCTCGCGTTGAATACGGGTTGCCTCCGGCGCAATGGACGCCAGCGACTTGCCGATGTGGCCCATGGCCGTGCCGTCGCCCGTCGCCAACACGCGTGCGAGGCCCTTGCCCTGTGTCACCAGTGTCCCCGAAAACACGAAGGATGAATCGTCGCCGCCGGGCCGCCCCATGGTCATCTGCGTCTCATCACCGGCCAGTTTGCGGACCGGCACCGACTCACCGGTCAACAGCGATTCGTCGACGGTGAGGCTCTTGCTCTCCAGCAACATGCCATCCGCCGGAACGCGATCTCCCTCGGAGAGGACGACAATGTCGCCGCGCACCACCTCACGGCCGGCGATGCGGATCTGCACGCCGTCGCGGATCACCAGCGCGCGCGGGCTGGAAAGATCGCGCAAGGCCTCGAGAGTGCGCTCAGCCTTGCGTTCCTGGATGAAGGTAATTCCCATCACCACAAAGACGAAGGCCAGGAGCATCAGGGCTTCCTGTCTGTTGCCGAGCAGCAGGTAAATGGCACCGCAGGCCACCAGCAGCAGGAACATCGGTTCCCTCGCAACATTGATCGCAATCGCGAAAACGCTGCGCGGTCTGGCCGAGGGAAGTTCGTTGTAACCCTCGAGTGTCAGCAGCTCGGCCGCCCGGGAGGCGGTCAGGCCGCGTGGAGATGAGATGGGAGAGCCCGGGTTCATCCTTTTGTCCTGGCTGTTCAACTGTGGGATGACTCTGCGCTAAACTGAAATGCGCCGGCTATTCTGCACTCCGGCCCCGTCAATGCGCCAGCGATCGGGATCAAACGCCCGGATCATAATGACATGCCGCAAACAACCAAACACACCGCCGCCTTTTTGCGCATATTGCTGCTGGGCGCGCTGACGTCCGCGGTGGTCCTGCTGCTTCGTTATCAACTCGTCGAACCGGATGACATCGCCCAACTATGTCTCCGCACCAACGCGCCGGCATGGTGTGGCGCCAGGCAGTGGGTCGTGCTGGGATTTGCCTGGAACGCCTATGGCTGGGCAAGTCTTGTATTTGCAATCACGGCCATTTTGACCCGTTCGGCCGCGGCCGCCACCGTCGGATTGATCCTGGGCCTGACGGGCGCTTTACTTTACCGCTACTTCCCGGCCGGGCTGGGATTGTTGTTGAGCGCGCTGCTGCTCTCCCGCCTCTGGGCGCCGCCAGTCACAGGTGCCGCCCGCGAGCAGGAGGCACAACGCCGCCCATGACCAGGCGGCGCAGTTGAGACCTCGTTCAACCGCGATGAGGAGCAGCCCGGCCAGCGGCAGCCACCACACCATCAACAGTTCCTCCGGCGCCAGTCGCGCGCGTGAAACCGTATCGCGCGCCCTTATCGCCTCCACGAGCGCGATGCTCGTCACCGGCAGGACCAGCAGCGTTATGGGAAAATTCCGGTAACGTCCATCCAGCACCAATCCCAGATTCAGATACGACATTCCGGCCAGCAATCCGAAGCGGAGCAATCCCAGCATCCGCGACATGGACCATTGACCACCATGGCGGAAGACTGCGATCGTTTCCCCGATGCTTGCGATGCGCGGCAATGCTGCACGTCCATCCAGCCATGACTTGAACGCCGAAAGTATCAATAGGAATGCCAGCCACCCCCATGCGGTGCCTGCGCCCGACAGTAGCCACTCGATGGCATCGCGGCTGTCATTGGCAAGATAATCATACTGCGCCGTCAGCGTGGCGCCGGTGATCACACCGGCGGTTGCCAGGAGGATCATCGCCGGCCGGCCGGCGCGCGGAGGAATGCCGGCGCCGGCGATCATGAAGAGCAGCGCCGCCGCCAGCGCAGCTTGAAGGCCGCGTTGCCAGTCTTCCACTTCGCGCACCGGACCCTGCAAACCGTACTTGGCTTCGCGCCGGGCGTCATACAAGCCCCAGAAGCCGCCGACCGTTCCCTCGGCGAGACGTTTCCAGGGCTGGTCGTAGGCCTCGATCAGGTTGTAGTCGAGCTGATGATCCGCGGCGTAGCGTGTGAATTCGCGTATATAACGTGCGGCATTGATCCGCGAAGGCACGGCGCCCGCGCGGGGCCGCCCGGCGGTGGGCCAGCCGGTCTCACCGATGAGCACGTGCTTGCCCGGGAATTGCCGCGAAGTCTTCGCATACACCTCGCGCGTGTGATCGAGAGCCGCGTCCACGGAAACGGGATTATTCTCCCAGTAGGGCAGTATGTGTATGGTAATGAAAGACACCGCACCGGCGAGGCCGGGGTGCCGCAGCCAGAATTCCCAGACATCGGCATAGCTCACCGGTAGATGCGTGGCGGCATGAACGCGCTCGAGATAGCCGCGCAATGCCGCTTCCGATTGCTCATGCCGCAGCAACACCTCGTTGCCGACGATGATGGCCTTGATGACATCCGCATTGTCCCCCGCCAATCGTGTCGCGATGCGGATTTGCATCTCGTTGTCCGCCGCATCCGGGCCAATCCATACGCCGAGCAACACTTTCATTCCGTATTTACGGGCGACGGCGGGCACGGCGTCCATGCCGCGGGTCACGGCGTAGGTGCGCACGCATCGGAAACGATTCGCCAGGCGCCGCAGATCGACATCGATTTGCGCCGGCGTGATTTCGGCGCCCGGTGCCTCCGGCTGCCAGGCTGGCGTGTAGGATACGCAGGCCAGCCTGCCCTCCGGCGCATTAGGCAGCTCGACGGGCCGTCCCAACTGCCACCAGCGCAGCACGCAAAGCAGCGCCGCCGCGCCAAAGACGACGAGCACGACGATCTTGCGGCTCGAATACTCCACCGGAGGTAACGGTTATTTTTTCTTCAGCAACGAAGCGAGGCCGGCGAAGGGCTGAAAGGTCGCAGCCTTCGGCTCGCGCACGCCGGCTGTCGAATCACCACCGCCGTAACGCACCTGATCGACGTGGCGCATATGCTCCTGGTCGTGACAATAGAGACAGAGCAGTTCCCAGTTGCTGCCGTCGGGCGGATTGTTGCCGTGGTTGTGATCGCGATGATGCACCGTGAGTTCATGCAGGTTCTCGCGCGTGAATTCGCGCCCACAGCGGCCGCAGATCCACGGATAAAGCTTCAACGCCTGTTCGCGATACTCCTGTTCGCGCCGTTCGCCGTAACGGCGCGCCTCGTGGACCAGTTGGTCCAGTTTGCTCCGACCCTGTTCCTTCTTCTCGCCTTTCATCATCGCAACAACGCTGTAAAAAAGTGGATTCTCAGCGAAACGCCTTTTTCATGCATTGATCGCGGGCGTCAGCGGCGGCGGCGGCCAGCTGCTGCTTTTCCGGCGGCATCGATCGATAGGCGGGATCGTTTCCGTCCCGGGTCACCAACACGATATAGTCGTCGAACGTCAGGTCCAGGCTCAGCCTGCCATTCAGGCAATTGCAGAACCGCTGGTGGCCAAAGGAGCTGAGGCACGCGGCGTGACGTTCGTCTGAAATCTTTTTCAATTCCGCCAGGGTATCGAGCGCCTTGAAGCCGGGGTCGGTTGCAGGAGTGCCGCCCCTGGCCACGGGCCGGTTTTCAGCTCCGGGCTCCTCCGCCGCGACGGCGGCAAATACCAGGACGAACATGGATACGGCGACGGCGTCGGCGAGATGCGGCATCACCAATACAACCACCAGGTACCCTCGGAACGGATGGCGTGCCCTTGCAGTGTGATGCGGGCATCGAGCGGATTGCCCGGTTCGATATCGGGCATCGGCGCGATTTGATGCACGGTGTGTCCGGAATGAACAACCATTCCACCTGGAACATAGCGATGCACTGCCGGCGCGGTGGAATGCACCCTTTTCGCGATTTCGTCTATCGGCAGGCCGCGCACCTTTTCATAGCGGATATCCCAGGTATGCAGGCCGCCGCCGCCACGCGGCAGCACGATGCTGGCGGTGAACGAAATGGGCTTCTCAAAATCCGGGTGCGGGTGGTCGCGCCAGTCGATAAGCTGGTATTGCAAATCCACGTGAATGGAGGCGATGGACTGCCGGAACAGCGGTGTCGGCATGAATATGTGGAATCCCGGCCGGCCCGCGCGCCGCTCGAAGGCGCAGGCCCCGCCCAGATGCTCCGCCAGTGATTTCGATAATTTGGCGTATAGCCACTCGAAGTCCTTCTCCAACAGCGGGTTCAACCGCGCGGCCTTGTCGTAATAGCACTTTTTCCTTGCGGCTGGATCGGTGGCGTCGAGGTAGCTTGCCGCACCGAGGGTGTAAAAGGGCGCTTCCGCGTGGCGCTGTTCCCAGTGCGTGCGCAGGGCATGGACGGCGTCCGCTGTACGGCGGCACTCCTCGCTGTTCAGGAATTGATATCGCTCAAACATGGCGGCATTTGCCGTTGATTTTAAATGTAGTGTAGCCCAATTGACGCAGAATTCATCTGAGCGAGTTACGCTAACCTACTGTTGCACAAATAAAACGGATATGTTTCAATGAGCGAAGTTGTACAGTGTTGCAGACATGCGTCTTTCGTCAAGGATATGCAGACTGCGTAATGAAAGCCGTCCTGTCTTATCCGATCTCCCGCTTTGGGCGGTCTTCGACCGCCGCTATCGCACGTTCGTCTCTTCATTTTCGATTCTCGCACGAAAGGGATATGCCCATGAATATTTACGTCGGTAATCTTGCATACAGCATCACGGATGCTGAATTGAAATCCGCTTTTGAACCATATGGTCAGGTCATTTCCGCTGAAGTTATCGTCGACAAACGCACACGCCGCTCGCGCGGTTACGGTTTTGTACGCATGGCCAATGAAGCGCAGGGCCGCGCCGCCATACAGGCGCTGGATGGCAGGGAATTCCAGGGCCGACCGCTGCGCGTCGATGAGTCCAAACCCGGCAGTCAGGAAAAACGATCGCCGGCCAGCCGCGGCGGCCGTTCTTCGCGCGGCCACGGCCGCCATCAGCGCCCCGCCACCAGTGCCTCGGCGGCGCCCGCCGCCCCGGCGCGCGGCGTATTGTCGTTCTTCAAAAAGATATTCTCCAGAGGTTGATCGTGGCACCGATCACGCGGCGCAAAGCCGCGTGATCGGTTTGCTCGTTCACCGGTGCAACCCGTTCCACAGCACCCCGAAGATCACGCTCGTTTGGATTGACAGGTCCCATCATCCTCTCCGGTGATATTCGGCTGACGACCGGTCCGGCGTTCCGACGCTGGCGCGTCAGCCTTGCTCCAGCAATTTGCGCAAATCGCCCAGCGCCGCGTTGGCGCGCGAGAGATAGCTTGCCATGACGAGCGAATGGTTGGCGACGAAACCGAATCCGGTGCCATTCAGGATCATCGGACTCCAGACCGTCGCCTGCGTTCCCTCCAGCTCGCGGATGATCTGCTGCAGGCTGACCAGCGCATTCTTTTTCTCCAGTACACCGTGAAAATCGATTTCGGCCGCCTTCAGAAACACAATCAACGCCCAGGCTGATCCGCGCGCCTCGTAAAATACGTTGTCGATCTCCAGCCACGGCGTCTTGACGCTGATCTGCGCCCGCTCGTCCGTGGAGCCGGCAACGGCGGTGGGACTGTTGAGATCGATGTTGACCCGCTCCTGGCCCACGCTGGCCGACAGCCTCTGCGACAGGCTGCCGAGGCGCTTTTCAACCAGCGCCAGCCAGTCCTTCAGGTTGTCGGCACGGGCGTAGAATTGGGCGTTCTGATCCTTTTCATTCAACAGCCGCGACAGATAGCGCTCCAGCGCCTCGTTGCCGGCGCGATACTCGCTCTCGCTCGACGGCAGTATCCAGGCGTCGTTCTGGTAGTTGAAGTGCGGCTCGGCGGTCTGCAAATCGGGATCCTCGGTGGATTGCGTCTGCGAGCGGCTCATGTCGTTGCGCAGCGCCTTGGCCAGATCGCGCACCTGCGTCAACACGCCGAATTCCCAGCTGGGGATGTTATCCATGAACACGCTCGGCGGCATGACGTCATTGCTGAGATAGCCGCCGCGTTTGTCGAGCAGCGTGTTCACGGTCTCGATCAACGTCGAGGTGATGACCACGCCCGGCCACAGCTTTTTCTCATCGCCACCCACGCGTTTGAGCGCGACCGCCTTTACATCGAACAACTCCGGCTCGCTGTCCCAATACTCCATCAACACCAGATTGATCAGCACTATCACAGTGACGATGCCGCCGATGGCGGTCATTTGCAGGGAATTCTTCAGTCGCTGCAGCATTATTTTCTTGCCTCCCCACGATGATTCCGCATTTGAATTTTTTGATCCATGGTCGTGTCCGGGACTCCGGCACGGTCCGCGTTTGTTTTCACCCGCGCATAGGCCCATGCGATCCATGGCAACAACGTCCCGACATCGACGGTATCCACCGTGGCGCCGCACCAGAGACGCAGACCAGGCGGCGCGTCGCGATGCGCGGCGATGTCATAGGCCACCCGCTCGGCTTCGAGCAGCCCGCACATGTCTCTCACGATGCGCCGGCGTTCTTCCATGCCCTTCCGTATGAACCACGGATCGGTGAACTTGAGACACACGGAGGTGCATGAGCGCGTCTCCAGGCGTTCGGCAAGAAAATCGATCCACGGCGTGCGCTCGACCCACCCGGCCACGACGGCCAGGTTGCGTTCACTGCGAGCGGCCACCTCCGGTACGCCGCCAATCGATGCCGCCCATTTCAGCGTGTCGATTTGATCCTCCACACAGAGCATCGACGGCGTATTGATGGTACTGCCGGTGAAGATTTCCTCATCCAATTTCCCCTTCTTTAGCAGCCGGAACAACTTGGGTAGCGGCCACGGTGGCGTGTAATTCTCCAGTCGCGCCACGGCGCGGGGACTCAGGATCAGCATGCCATGCGCCGCCTCACCGCCCAGCACCTTCTGCCAGGAATAAGTGACGATATCGAGCTTGGACCACGGCAGCGCCATCGCGAACACCGCCGACGTGGCGTCGCAGAGGGTCAGACCCTGACGGTCATCGGCGATCCAGTTGCCGTCAGGTACGCGCACGCCCGAGGTGGTGCCGTTCCAGGTAAAAACCACGTCGCGATTGCAGTCGACACGGTTCAAGTCGGGCAGCCGGCCGTAGTCGGCTTGAAACACGCGCACATCGCGAAGTTTCAACTCGTTTTTCACATCATGCGCCCAGCCGAGACCAAAACTCTCCCATGCCAGGAGATCAACACCGCGCGCGCCCAGCAGAGACCAGATCGCCAGTTCCATCGCGCCGGTGTCAGAGGCCGGCACAATTGCAATCCGGTAATCCCGCGGCAATCCCAGCAGTGCGCGGCTGCGATCCAGAACTTCGCGCAGGCGCCCGAGCCCATCCGACGAGCGGTGCGACCGGCCAAGCAAGGCGCCGCGCAATACCTCGGGCGACCAGCCGGGGCGCTTGGCGCAGGGGCCAGAGGAAAAAAACGGGCGTTCAGGCCGGAGAGTGGGTCGGTTCAACTTATTGATTCCCGAGTTGAGAATTCTGAATGGGTTATTCTACTCGTTATTTTTATGCACCACATTGAAACATATGGCCATGGAAATGGGATCGCTATATCTCAAAAGCGGGCTTTGCGTGAGCCTCATTTCAACGCCCGCGCAATTTTGCGTCATGCCCCACGTTCGGGCTTACACGTCTGCCACCAGGGGTTTATCGCCGCTTTGTTAACGAACTGTGTCAATTTTTCCGCTCGCGCATGATATTAAGAAAGTTCAATAAACAAAGGAGTTATGTGACACAGTTCCATCCGCTACTGATGCGGGTCTCGACTTCCGTCACAAGGACTGCCACACTTAGATTAATGGGAAGCCCGTGTCCCAAGCCTCTACAGAAACTGCGGGATGATCAATTTCAACAAGAAAGGGTAATGCTTATGAAGACGATGAGTAAATTGCTGTCCGCCACCGCGATCGCGCTCGCTGTTGCCACTCCTGCCAGCCCTGCGGCGGAGGGTTCTGCGGGCATTCAGGTCGGCATACTGACCTGCAATGTCGTGCCGGGCAGCCGGGTAAACCTCCTGATCCGCTCAACTGCCGACGTCTCATGCACCTATGAAAACCAGGGACAGACCGAAAAATACAAGGGCGAGACCGGGATCGCGCTGGGTCTGGACCTGAGTTTCAAGGATGATGAAAAATTCGCCTTTACCGTGATCGCCGCTTCATCGGACGTGAAGCCGGGCGCATATGCGCTGGCGGGCAAGTATGTCGGTGGCACGGCGAGCGCCAATGCGGGCGTCGGCATCAGCGCCTCTGCACTGGTCGGCGGCGGCAACAAGAACATCAGCCTGCAACCGCTCGCGCTCGGCACCAGCACCGGTCTCGGCGCTTCGGGCGGCATCGGTTTCCTCTACATCGAAGCTGCGAAGTAAGTCAGGCCTTCATCCCAGCGCCGGCCGGATGGCCGGCGCTGGCGCGGTTTGTATCGTTAATCTTTGTTTCAAACAATCGTTTTCATTACCCGGCCCCGCATGCGCAGGATTCAGGCAATCTGCCGGTCCGGACGGTAGAGCTCGTAGGCCTTGGCGTATTCCATGATGCGGGCCACATCCCGTATAAACGCCTCGTCGTAGCCCGCACGCTCCAAAAGATAAAATCCCATCTCCATGCCGCTGGTGATGCCGCCGCCCGTGATGATGCGCCCGGCGTCCACGACGCGCGCCCGTGAAATTTTCGCCCTGGGGGCGATTTCCGCGAGCCGATCGATGGGCACCTTTCCCATGTTCGAGGCCTCGATCCGATCGGGCTCCTTGCGATTGGTCGCCGGCAAGCCGTCGAGCAGCCCCATTTGTCCGTAGATCCAACTGCCGGTACACACGCTGGTCAGGAGGGTCTCCTCCGGCAGTTCCGATATGAAACGATGCAGATTGGCGTTATAAGTCTCCTGCCGGGTTCCGAATCCGCCGGGAATCAGGAAGGCGTCCATGGCGGGATTATCAGCGAAGCCATAATTGGGCAGCACGGTGAAACCGGCCTGTGCCTGCACCGGCCTCAGGCTTTCTGCGATCAGGAAGGCATCGAGCGATGGATCGAGGCGCCGCGCCACGGAAAAGACGCCGTAGGGGGCGGCGAAATCGACGATTTCCGCGTCCTTGTATATATACACCCCGAGCCGGAATCCAAGTTTATGCGGCATGCTGTTCTCCTTTCACTGCTTCAATTGTTGAATCACCACGGCGCTGGGAATAATCTTCTGGTTTGGTGGGTGCGATCCCCGGGTCGGAAAGATAAACCATGGCCAATGTAAAAACCATTACCAAGACTCTGTGGAGCGAAACCATCATCGAGATGCTGATCGATGGCCTGAAACGCAATGCCGGCGACAAGGAAATTCGCGAATTGATACGTGAGATCCGCAACAAGGGATTCAAACGCCGGTACGTGCTTGCCAAGGTCGAAAAATCCGTCGGCACCCCGGCGATGGAACGTGTCAGGCAGCTGAGCAGTGGTTCAAAATCACCGGAACAGCCGAAGCAATGAGGCCGGAGAGGGAACCCTCTCCGGCGTCGTTATTTCAATGTGAGTGCGGGGCGATGCAGGTGAGGGTTTCCAGTCGGGGGACGACCACCCGTTCCCGCCGTTCCAGCTCCGCCGCCCGCGGCGCAATCAAACCATCGATGAGCCGCTGGACGCTCGGAGGATATTGCCGCTCCACGGAGAAATACAGCAGACCGTGCAGCGCCATGAGTTCGCGGCGCAACAGGTCGGTGGGGTCATTGCCGGCGTTGTTCATAACGGCCACCTCCTCGTTAGGGGACCGGTGGCGATCTTGCGCGCTCAATTTTACAGCTTCGTGAAATCCGCAGGACTCCGTTGCCGCGCGCGGAACAGGATTGAATTCCGCGTCAGGAAACCCTGGGACTCTCCGGCACCGGCGTTGTATCGCGAACCCGACGGGTGGCTTCACGGCTTTCCACGAACCAGCGGATGACGGAGTAAAACACCGGTGTCAGCATCAAACCGAAGAACGTCACGCCCAGCATGCCGAAGAACACCGGCGTGCCCAGTGCCTCACGCATCTCCGCGCCGGCGCCGGTGGACAGCATGAGCGGCACCACGCCCATGACGAAGGCAAACGACGTCATGAGGATGGGCCGCAGCCGCAACCGGCAGGCCTGCAGGGCGGCCTCGATGCGTGACAAACCCTGATCCTGGCGCGACTTGGCGAACTCGACCAGCAGAATGGCGTTCTTGCTGGCCAGTCCCACCAGCACCAGCAACGCCACCTGCGTGAAAATATTGTTGTCGCCGTGGCGCAGGTCCACGCCGCTGAGCGCACACATGATCGTCATTGGCAGGATGAGGATTACCGACAACGGCAGCGACCAGCTTTCATAAAACGCCGCCAGCACCAGAAACACCAGCAGCGTGGACAGCGCGAACACATACAGCGCGATGTTGCCGGCGAGGATTTGCAGATAGCTCAACTCCGTCCATTCGAAACTCATCGACGTCGGCAATTCGCGCTTCGCGAGATCTTCCATGATCGCCACTGCCTGGCCGGAGCTGTAGCCTGGCGCAGGCGCGCCGTTGATTTCGATGGCCGGGTAGGTATTGTAGCGCACGACGCGATCCGGCCCGCTGATCTCCTTCAGGTGCAGCAACCCGCCCAGCGGCACCATCTCGCCACGGCTGTTACGGACCTTAAGCCGGCGGATGTCATCCTCGCGCATTCGGAAGGGCGCGTCGGCCTGGGCCGTCACCTGATAGGTGCGGCCAAACAGATTGAGATCGTTGACGTACAGCGAACCCAGATAGATCTGCAGGGTGTCGAAAATATCCGACAATGGAACGCCCTGCGACTTGGCCTGCACGCGATCGATGTCGGCGTAAATCTGCGGTTCGTTGTTCTGCACACTGGTAAAGAGGCCCACGACGCCGCGCTCTCGATTACCGGCCTCGATGAGCTTGCTGACCGCGGCGTAAAGATTGTCCTGGCCCACCGCCGCACGATCCTGGATCTGCAGCTTGAAACCACCGAGACTGCCCAGACCCAGGATGGGCGGCGGCGGAAACACGCCGACGAAGGCGTCCTGAATGACGCTCATCTTCTGAGTCAGCGAGCCGAGGATGCGCCCGAGCGTTTCGCCGCGTTCGACCCGCTCATGGAAATCCTTGAGCGGCACGAAGACGGTACCGGCATTGGGCGTATTGGCAAAACTGACCACGGAAAATCCCGGGAAGGCCACGGCGCCGGCCGCACCGGGTTCCGAAAGTATGATATCGGACACGCGGCGGATGACCGCCTCGGTGCGGTCGAGCGACGACGCCGGCGGCAACTGCGCATATACCACGAGATAGCCCTTGTCCTGCGAAGGGATGAAGCCCGCCGGCACGCGTTGCAATTCGTGGCCGGTGAACACCAGCAGTCCGGCGTATACCAGCAACACCACCACGGCCAGCCGCAACAGGCGGCCCACGACGGCGGCGTAGAGACTTGAACCGGCCCGGAAGGCCACGTTGAAGATTTTGAAGAACCAGCCCAGCAACAGATTCATGACGCGGGTGGGCAGATCAGGCTTGTCGGCATGTGACTTGAGCAGCAACGCCGCCAGCGCCGGACTCAAGGACAGCGAGTTGAAGGTCGAAATCACCGTCGATGCGGCGATGGTCAGCGCAAACTGCTTGTAGAACTGACCGTTGATGCCGGTGATGAACGCGGCTGGCACGAACACGGCGATCAACACCAGCGCTATGGCAATGATGGGCCCGCTGACCTCGTTCATCGCCTGCCGGGTGGCGTCACGGGGGGACTGGCCCAAAGCGATGTGGCGCTCGACATTCTCCACCACCACGATGGCATCGTCGACGACGATGCCGATGGCGAGGATGAGCCCGAACAGCGACAGCGTGTTGATCGAGAATCCCATGGCCGCCATGACGCCGAAAGTGCCGACGATCGACACCGGCACCGCCAGCAACGGAATAATGGCGGCACGCCAGGTTTGCAGGAACACCAGCACGACGATGACGACCAGCGTCAACGCCTCAAAAAAGGTATGGACCACGGCATCAATGGATTGCTGCACGAACACGGTCGTGTCGTATACGATGCGGTAGTCTATGCCTTCGGGGAATCGATCCTTGAGCTTCATCATCAATTGCTTGATGTCGCTGGCGGTGGACAGAGCATTGGCGCCTGAACGCAACGAGATTGGGATGGCCGCCGCCGGTTCGTTGTTCAGCAGGCTGCGCAAAGAATAGCGATTGGCGCCCAATTCGATGCGCGCCACGTCGCGCAGCCGCGTCACCTGGCCCGCCTGTCCGTATTTGACGATGATGTTGCCGAAATCCTCCGCAGTGGTCAGACGTCCCTGGGTGGTGACCGTAAACTGAAAGGAAACCGAGTTGTCGGCCGGCGACTGGCCGACGGTGCCTGCGGCCACCTGAACATTTTGTTCGCGCACCGCATTGACGATGTCCGTGGCGGTCAGGTTCAGTGCCGCGATCTTCTCCGGATCCAGCCACAGGCGCATGCCGTAATCACCGGCGCCGAAGATGCGCGCATCGCCAACACCCGGCAGCCGCAGCAGTTCGTTGCGGATGTTGAGCAGGGCGTAATTTGACAGGTACAACTGATCATAGCGTTTCGACGGCGATATCAAATGGATCACCAGCAGGATGTCCGGCGAGCGCTTGGCGGTTGTGACGCCGAGACGACGCACGTCCTCCGGCAGTTTGGGCAGTGCATTGGAGACGCGGTTCTGCACCTGCATCTGGGCGATGTCGAGGTTGGTGCCGATCTCGAAGGTCAGCGTGAGTTGCATCTGGCCGTCGGAGGTCGACTGCGAGGACATGTACAGCAGCCCCTCCACGCCGTTGATCTCCTGCTCGATCGGCGTGGCCACGGTGTCGGCGATGACTTTGGGATTGGCGCCGGGGTAGGACGCCGTGACCACGATGGTCGGCGGAACCACCTCCGGATATTGGGCGATGGGCAGCAGGATCATCGACAGGCCGCCGAGGAGCGTGATCACCGCCGACAGCACCAAGGCGAAAATGGGCCGGTCGATGAAAAAATGCGCCAGTCTCATGGGGTGCGATGCTTAATTTTTTGCGCCGGGCGACGCGTCGGCGGCGGGAGACGCCGCCTGGGCGACAAATTCCGTCATGGTGGTTTGCTGCGGAGTGACGGGCGCGCCGGGGCGGGCGCGCTGCAGGCCGTTGACGATGATCCAGTCACCGGCCTCGATGCCGGACTTGATCACGCGCAGACCATCGATGTCCGCCCCCAGTTTGACGGGACGGTATTCAACGATGTGTTTCGCGTTCACCACCATCAGGTACTGCTGGCCCTGATCGATGCCGACGGCGCGATCCGTGACCAGCAGCGCGGGATATTTACCGCTGCCCGGGATTCGCACGCGGGCAAAAAACCCCGCGCTCAATTGATCGTCGGCATTGGAGAAAACGGCGCGGGCGCGCACCGTGCTGGTATTCGGGTCCAAACGCGGTTCGACGTAATCGATGTAGCCCTGATGCGGAAAGCCGTGTTCATCGGCCAGCGCCATTTCAACGGGGATGTGCGCATCGCGGGCGCTTTCCCGCTTGCCTTCGCGCGCCAGCCGGCGGTATTTCAGGACTGAACGTTCATCGGCATCGAGATAGGCGTAGATGGGATCGATGGACACCAGCACGGCCAGCAGCGTGGCTTCGTTGCCGCCGCCGACGATGAGGTTGCCGGGCGTGACCAGCTCGCGCGAGATACGGCCGCTGATGGGGGCGCGGATCTCGGTGAACTCCAGATTGAGCTTGGCCAGTTCCAGCGCGGCGTTGTCCGCGCGCACCGTGGCCTCGGCCTCCTCCAATTCCCGGCTGCGGATGTCGAGCTGCTCCTCGGCCAGCACATGCGTGCTGAACAACCGCTTGGCGCGCTCCAACTCGCTCTTTGCCAGCGCCGACTGCGCGTTGGCCTGCTGCAACGTGGCCTCGGCCCGTTCCACTTCGGCGCGGTACTGGCGCTGGTCGATGACGAACAGCAGATCGCCCTTCTGCACCTTCTTGCCGGCCTCGAAAAGCACCTTGTCCAGATAACCGCTGACGCGGGCGCGAATCTCCACCGTTTCCGCCGCGTCCAGACGGCCGGTGTATTCATCCCACTCCATGACATCCTTTTGCACGGGTTGGGCGACGGTCACGGCCGGCGGGGGCGGTGCGGCGGCGGCGGCGGCCGAATTGTCCGCCGAGCGGCTGCAACCCGCCAGCCAGGCACCAGCCAAGAGACACAGGAAACCATGCGGCGAAAGAATAAAACGCCAGACATTCATTGAGATACGACTCCCATTGAGACCGCGAAGACGCGTATTGTACCCGTTCTTCTGTAAAGCCTTTTGAACGGCTGCCGTGAAAATGTTCGACACGGCATTTCCCCTCGTTTAGAACTTCATGTCTTCAAAAAAATTCCTGACCCCGTCCAGCCATGAGCTGGTCTTTGGGCTGTGTTTGCCATCCGTCCCTTCCAGCGAACGGCCGAATTGCTGCAACAGCTCCTTTTGCTGGCGGTTGAGATTGACAGGCGTTTCCACCATCACCCGGCAAAGCAAATCGCCCACGCCGGCGCCGCGCACGGACTTCACGCCCTTGCCCCGCAGCCTGAACACGCGGCCGGTCTGCGTCTCCGGCGGTACCTTGAGCGCCACGCGCCCATCCAGCGTTGGCACGTCCAGTTCGCCGCCCAGCGCCGCCGTCACGAAACTGATCGGCACCTCGCAGTGCAGATCGTTCTGCTCGCGATGAAAGATCGGGTGCTCCTTGACGTGCACGCTGACGTACAGGTCCCCCGGCGGGCCGCCATGCTGTCCGGCCTCGCCCTCGCCCGTCAGTCGGATGCGATCGCCGCTGTCCACGCCGGCTGGCACCTTGACCGAATGCGTCTTGTGATCGCGCACGCGCCCGTGGCCGTTGCAGGTGGGACAGGGGTCGCGGATGACCTGCCCCGTGCCGCGGCATCGGGGGCAGGTCTGTTGTATGGAGAAAAATCCCTGGCTCATGCGCACCTGGCCGTGGCCCTGGCAGGTGTCGCAAGTCATGGGCTGGGTGCCCGCGCGCGCGCCCGTGCCATGACAAGACGCGCATTCCTTGGCGGTGGGCGTGCGGATCTTGACGGTGGTTCCGAACACCGCCTCCTCAAGCGTCAATTCCAGATCGTATTGGAGATCGGCGCCGCGATGAACGCGCGGACCGCCGCGGCGCGCGCCGCCGCCGCCGAAGATGTCGCCGAAGACCGAATCAAAGATATCGCCGAAACCGCCCACGCCGGCGCCGCCGAAGCCCGCGGCGGCGGAGGGATCGACCCCGGCGTGGCCGAATTGATCGTAGGCGCCGCGCTTGCGCGCGTCGCTCAAGACCTCGAAGGCCTCCTTGATCTCCTTGAAACTCTCCTCGGCCTGCTTGTTTCCCGGATTGCGATCCGGATGGTGTTTCATCGCCAGCCGGCGATAGGCCTTCTTGATGTCGGCCTCGGAGGCGTTGCGCGCCACCCCCAGCAGTTCGTAGTAGTCCTTTTTCGCCATAACCCAGTCAGTGTGAGCCGTGACAATAAACGGCGAAGGGGCGAGAAGTTTCCGCTTCTCACCCCTCGCACTCCCAATAGCTGTTCTTCTCTTTTACTGCTTCTTGTCGTCCTTGACCTCTTCGAAGTCGGCATCGACCACATTGCCCTCCTTCGGCTGTGCATCGCCAGCCCCGGCACCCGGTGCGGATCCGGCGGCGGCGCCCGCTTCCGCCGCCTGCTTGTAGGCCCGCTCGGCGATCTTGCCGGACAGTTCCATCAAGCGCTGCGACTTGGCTTCTATCACCGCCTTGTCGTCACCGTCCATGACCTTCTTCAATTCCTCGATGGCCGCCTCGATGTCCTTCTTCTCGCCCTCCGCGACCTTGTCTCCCAGTTCCTTCAGCGACTTCTGCGCGGCGTGGATCAGACTGTCGGCATGGTTGCGGGCGTCGACCACCTCATGGAACTTCTTGTCCTCGGCCGCGTGCGCCTCGGCGTCCTTGACCATGCGCTTGATCTCGTCCTCCGACAGGCCGCTGGAGGCCTTGATGACGATGGACTGCTGCTTGCCGGTGGCCTTGTCCTTCGCCGATACGTTGAGAATGCCGTTGGCGTCGATGTCGAAGGTGACCTCGATCTGCGGCATGCCGCGCGGCGCCGGCGGGATGTCCGCCAGGTCGAAGCGGCCCAGCGACTTGTTGGCCGCCGCGCGCTCGCGTTCGCCCTGCAGCACGTGCACCGTCACCGCCGTCTGGCCGTCCTCGGCGGTGGAGAATATCTGCTGCGCCTTGGTCGGGATGGTGGTGTTCTTCTCGATGAGCTTGGTCATCACGCCGCCCAGCGTCTCGATGCCGAGCGACAGCGGCGTGACGTCGAGCAGCAGCACGTCCTTGACGTCGCCGCCCAGCACGCCGCCCTGAATGGCGGCGCCGACCGCCACCGCCTCGTCGGGGTTCACATCCTTGCGCGGCTCCTTGCCGAACAGGTTCTTGACGACCTCCTGCACCTTGGGCATGCGCGTCTGGCCGCCGACGAGGATCACCTCGCCGATGTCGGAGGGCGCGACACCCGCGTCTTTCATCGCGGTTTTGCAGGGTTCGATGGTCTTGTCGATCAGATCCTCGACCAGCGACTCGAGCTTCGCCCGCGTCATCTTGACGTTGAGATGCTTCGGACCGCTGGCGTCGGCCGTGATGTACGGCAGGTTGACGTCGGTCTGCTGACTCGAGGACAGCTCGATCTTGGCCTTCTCCGCCGCCTCCTTCAGGCGCTGGAGGGCCAGTGGGTCGTTGTGCAGATCGAAGCCGTATTCCTTCTTGAATTCATCGCACAGGTAGTCGATGACGCGCAGGTCGAAGTCCTCGCCGCCGAGGAAGGTATCGCCGTTGGTGGACAGCACCTCGAACTGCTTCTCGCCGTCCACATCGGCGATTTCAATGATCGAGATGTCGAACGTGCCGCCGCCCAGGTCATAGACCGCGATCTTGCGTTCGCCCTTGCCGGCCTTGTCCAGGCCGAAGGCGAGCGCGGCCGCCGTGGGCTCGTTGATGATGCGCTTGACCTCGAGTCCGGCGATGCGGCCGGCGTCCTTGGTCGCCTGCCGCTGGGAATCGTTGAAATAGGCCGGCACCGTGATGACGGCGTCGGTCACGGGGTGGCCAAGATAGTCCTCGGCGGTCTTCTTCATCTTCATGAGCACGCGCGCGGAGACCTCCGGCGGCGCCATCTTCTTGCCGTTGACGTCCACCCAGGCGTCGCCGTTGTCCGCGGGGACGATCTTGTAGGGCACCATCTTGATGTCCTTCTGCACCATGTCCTCCGCGTACTTGCGGCCGATCAACCGCTTGACCGCGTACAGGGTGTTCTTGGGATTGGTGACCGCCTGACGCTTGGCGGACTGCCCCACCAGCACTTCATCGTCATTGGTGTAGGCGACGATGCTCGGCGTGGTGCGCGTACCTTCGCTGTTCTCGATGACCTTGGGCTTGCCACCCTCCAGGATGGCCACGCAGGAGTTGGTGGTGCCTAAATCGATGCCGATAATCTTGGACATGCTGCATTCTCCATCATCAAACCGGGGTTGTCAGTAAATGTGGGGGCGACTGGCCGTTTTTCAAGCCTTAAGGCGTGTTATTCCTGAACCTTGCCGCGGGCCACTATGACCAGCGCCGGGCGCAACAAACGGCCGTTCAACGTGTAACCCTTCTGTACCACGGTCAGCACCGTGCTGGACTCTGCGTCGGATTCCTGGGTGCTGATGGCCTGATGCAGATCGGGATTGAATTTTTCACCCAAGGGGTAAATTTCAGCGACGTTGAGCTTCTCCAGCGCGGTATTGAAGAGTTTCAGCGTCAATTCCATCCCCGCGCGCAGGCCGGCGGCCTCGGTGGCGGCCTGCGCCGCCGTCAGGCCCAGTTCCATGCTGTCCTTTACCGGCAGCATTTCCAGGATCAGGCGTTCCTGCCCGTATTTGTGGGCGTTCTCAATATCCCGCTGCGTGCGTTTGCGCAGGTTGTCCAGTTCGGCCGCAAGACGCAGCAGGTCGTTCTGGTAGCCCGCCGCCCTGGACCGCCATTCCTCCAATTCACGGGCCAGGGTCTCGATGTCCCGGCCTTCTTCGGCGGCCGGCGTATCTTCCACCATGTCTGATGGCTTCTCGGCCATCGGCGCCGCGGCGGCAATGTCTGTCACATGCTTCTTTTCCTTAGCCACGATGACTCCATGATTAAAAGCAGGGTTGTCAATGAGTTAAACAAGGCCGTCCGTTTATGAGGCGGATTCTTAAATTAATATATAGACCAAGGAAATGGGGCCGAAACTGCCAAATTCAAGCCTGAAAGTCTGGCGGAACCGGAAAATATCAGGTCAGCGTCTTCAACGCCGCGCCCAGAACCTTGGCGGTCAAATCCACCAATGGCACCACCCGCTCGTAAGGCATGCGGGTCGGCCCAATCACGCCCAGAACACCGATGACCCTGTCCTCGCTGCCGTAAGGCGCGGTCACCACGCTGTAATCGCTCAATACGTCGTAACCGGATTCCTCGCCGATAAAAATCTGCACCCCGTGGGCGTTCACGGCCTGATCGAGCAGGTGCAGGATGTCGCGCTTCTGGTTGAAGGCCTCGAAGATCTGCCGCAGCTTGTCGATATTGGACAGGTCATTGATGGCCATCAGGTTGGTCTGGCCGCTGACGACGTATTCATCGCCGGATTTTTCGGCCACCAGCGCCTTTTCCGCCATTTCGATGGCGGCCTGCATGTGCCGGTCCAGTTCGGCGCGATTGCGCGCCATCTCCCGCAGCAAATCCTCGCGCACCTGCAATAGATCCCGTCCGGCGAAGGCCTGGTTGAGATAATTCGCCGCCTGTTCCAGTTCGGAGGCGCTGTAGGCGCGAGCGGTCTGGATGATGCGATTCTGCACTTCCCGCTCGTTGAAAATCAGGATGGCGAGCACGCGATTATCCGATAGCGGCAGAAATTCAACCTGCCGCAACGCCCGCTGCTCCACCCGGGGGATCATCACCACGCTCGCCAGCCGGGTGATCTCAGACAGCATGTCGGAGGTCTTGAGCAGCAGCCTCTGCACGTCCGCCTCGCGTTCCAGGTCTCCGTGGATGCGCTCCACTTCGCCCGCGGACGGCGCGCGCATGGTCATGATGCTGTCCACGAACAAGCGATAACCCAGCACCGTTGGCACACGGCCGGCCGAGGTGTGAGGCGCGTGAATGAGGCCCAGGTCCTCCAGATCCGCCATGACGTTGCGTATGGTCGCCGGGCTCAGGGTCAGATTCGCCTCCCGCGCGAGCGTGCGTGAACCCACCGGCTGGCCCTCGGCGATATAGCGCTCGACGAGCAGCCTGAACAGGTGTAAGGCCCGCTCCGAGAGTACGCCGGGCGCGGGGGGGCGATGAATGGAACTTCCGGACATAATGTTTTGGAATTTAGCACTCTGCCCCCACGAGTGCAAAAGGACGGATGAGTACGCGCGGCGCTTTGAGATGAATATCAGGAAATGCTAAGGTGAAATCAGCGCCTACCGCGTTCCCCCGTCATGTTCAAACGCATCGGACTTTATGCCAAGCCGGATGACCCCCTCATCCTGCCCGCACTCCAGGCCGTGATGGCCTGCCTCAAACGGCGGCGGCTGGAAACCGTGCTGGATGAGACCAGCGCCGGTCTCATGGGCGGCAGCGCCGGCCGGCTTGCAGGCGGCGGTTGCGATCTCGTGATTGTCGTCGGCGGCGACGGCACGCTGCTCGGCGCCGCCCGCGCCCTGTATCAGGACGATGCCCGTCTGCTCGGCGTCAATCTGGGGCGCCTGGGATTTCTGGCCGATCTCACCCCCGGCGGCCTGCCGCAACAGCTGGACGCGATTCTTGACGGTTCCTACGCGGAGGAGCAGCGCCATTTGCTCCGCTGCGAACTGGAGCGCGGCGGCCGGGTGGTGACCGAAAGTCACGCCTTGAATGACGTGGTGATCCAGAAGTGGAGCACCGCCCGGTTGATTACACTGGGCACGACCATCGACGGCCAGCTGCTGCACAACCAGCGCTCGGACGGGATGATCATCGCCACCCCCACCGGCTCCACGGCCTACGCCGTGTCCGGCGGCGGGCCGATCCTGCACCCCCGCCTGCCCGCCTGGGTCATCGTGCCCATCTGCCCACACACCCTGACCCAGCGCCCCATCGTGGTGGCCGACAGCAGCCGCATTGAAGTCACGATCCATACCCGCAACCTGGACGATGCGCACCTCAACTGCGACGGCGAGGACTTGTGCGCCCTTGAGCCCGGCGACCGGGTGGCCATCACCAAACACAACCGCAGCATCCGCCTCATCCATCCGGCGGGCCACGACCACTACGCCACGTTAAGGGCCAAGCTGCACTGGGGCACCGATCCGTGCTGAGATACCTGGCGATCAAGAATTTCGCGCTGATCGCGGAAGTGGAGATGGAATTCGGCCCCGGCATGACCGTGTTCACGGGAGAGACCGGCGCCGGCAAGTCCATCCTCGTCGAGGCCCTGGGACTGGCGCTGGGCGACCGGGCGGATAGTTCGCTCGTGCGCACCGGCTCGGAACAGGCCAGCATCAACGCCGTGTTCGCACAGCCGTCCAACAAGGAGTTCCAGGCGTGGCTCATGGAACAAGGGGTGGACGCGAATGGCGATGAGATCATCATCAAACGTCAGTTCAGCGCCGACGGCCGTTCACGCGCGTTCATCAACGGCGGACCCGTGCCCCTGCAAACGCTGCGCTCGGTGGGCGAGCAGCTGGCCGACATCCACGGCCAGAACGAGCATCACGCCCTGCTGCGCCGCGAGGTTCAGCGCGATCTGCTCGACGGATATGCCAGCCATCCCGAACTCATGGAACGCGTCGTGGCGGCCTGCCGCCGGGTCCGCGAGACGGAGCGGGCGCTGGCGGAGATCGATGCGCTCGCCGCCAGCGAGCGCGAGGTGGAACTGCTGCGCTACCAGCTCGATGAACTGCGCGCACTCGATCTTACCCCTGAGGAAATCCTGCGCGTGGAGAGTGAGCACAAGCGCCTGGCGCATGCCGGGCGTTTGATGGATGCCGTCAGGCAGGCGCTGGCGGCGCTGAACGATGAGGACAGCTGCGCCGAAGTGGTACTGGAGCGGACACACATCGAATTGCAGGCGCTGGCCAGGCTCGACCCCGCCATCGACGAAGTCACCGCCCTGCTGGATCAGGCGTTGATCCCGCTGCGCGAGGCCGGTCATTGGCTGCGCCGTTATCTGGAGCGCCTCGACGCCGACCCCGACACCGTGCGCCAGTTGGACGACACCCTGGGCCGGCTGCACGATCTGGCGCGCAAACACCGCGTGCGCATGGAGGATCTGCCGCAGCAATTGGCGCAGATCGAGCAACGCCTGCAATTGCTGGAGCATCACACCGAACATCGCGCGAAGTTGAACGCCGATCTCGACGCGGCCCGGCAGGACTATAAGAACGCCGCCCACACGCTGCATGACAGCCGGCTCAAGGCCGCCAAGCGGCTGGGCAAGGCCGTCGCCGACAGTTTGCAGGACCTGGGCATGCCCGGCGGACGGTTCACCATCGACGTCGCGCTGGACGCAGACACCCTCGGCCCACAGGGTAGCGATCGCGTGGAATTCATGGTCAGCGCCAATCCCGGACAGCCTTTGAAACCCCTGACCAAGGTCGCTTCCGGCGGTGAATTGTCGCGCATCAGCCTGGGGATACAGGTCATCAGCGCCCGCCATCAGACTGCGCCCACCCTCGTGTTCGACGAAGTGGACGTGGGTATCGGCGGCGGCGTGGCGGAGATTGTCGGCCGCCTCCTGCGCCGCCTGGCCGCGCGCGGTCAGGTGCTCTGCGTCACGCACCTGCCACAGGTGGCGGCGCAGGCGCAGGCGCACCTGCAAATCCAGAAACGCATAGCCAGGAACGATACCTTTGTTGCAATCAAGCCGCTCGGCAAGAACGAACGCGTGCAGGAAATCGCGCGCATGCTGGGCGGTGTGACCATCACGCCGCAGACCGTCGAACACGCGAAAGCCATGCTCGAACTGGCCGCTGCCTGACCCACGTATCTCCAATGGGACGCTGGCGGCCGCCCACTTCACAATCCTCCCCCTACATCACCGCAGAGGGTTATCAAGCCTTGCAGGCGGAGCTCAGGGGTTTGTGGGAACGCCGCGCCGAGGTCACCCGGCATCTGGCGGCGGCGGCGGTCGAGGGCGATCGCTCCGAAAACGCCGAGTACATCTACCGCAAAAAGGAGTTGCGCGAGATCGATCGGCGCATCCGCTATCTGCAAAAGCGCCTGCCGCTGCTGAAGGTCATTGCCCGGACGCCGGCGGACATGGAACGCGTATATTTCGGCGCCTGGGTCACGCTCGAAGCGGAGGACGGCTCCACGACGGTCTATCGGATCGTCGGGGCGGATGAGACCCGCGACGGCGAGAATTATCTCAGCGTGGATTCCCCACTGGCCCGGCAACTATTGAAAAAAAGCCCGGGGGAGGCGTTGATGGTTAAAACCGCCCGCATGACCCGGCGCTATCTGCTCATGGACATTGGTTATCAGCCGCCCCCGGCCAAAGCGGGGTAGGCCCTCCCGCCGCGTGGTTGTGCGGTGCGGATCATCCATATCCGGAAACAATGGGTTAGGGCAATATTCATATATCGTTTATACTGATTATTCCAGAATCGTGCCCAGCTTAGCGATCCATAAACGATAAAAAAATATTTCACATTTTGCCTCCCAATGAACGGCATCAGAAACCTCGAAAACAGCACCCTGGCCAAGTACCAGGTCATCAAGGAGATTGGCAAGGGCAACATGGGCAAGGTCTATCTCGGCCACGATCCCTTCGTTGATCGACCGGTCGCCATCAAGGTGGCGGATCAGGAACGGCTGTCCTCCATGGAAGACGGCGACCTCTACAAAAAGCTTTTTTTCAACGAGGCCCAGGCGGCTGGGATGCTGAAACACCCCAACATCACCGGCATCTACGACGCCGGCGCCAACGACGGCGTCTATTACATCGTCATGGAGTACGTGCACGGCGGCCAGACGCTGGAGAATTTTTGCGATCCCCAGAACCTGCTGCCGCTCAACGAGGTGATCACCATCACTTACAAATGCGCCGCGGCGCTGGACTACGCCCACAAGAAAGGGGTCATCCATCGCGACATCAAGCCGCGCAACATCCTCATCACCGAGGAGCATGACGTCAAGATCACCGACTTCGGCATCGCCGTGCTGCCGGAGGATCTGGGCAGCACCATGGTCAACCACGCCGGTTCGCCCCTGTACATGTCACCGGAGCAGATACAGGATCAGGACGTCACGCCGCAGACCGATATTTTCGCGCTGGGACTGGTGGTCTATGAGCTGCTGACAGGCCATCATCCATTTCAATCCAACAACATCGAGGCCATCCAGCACCTCATCCTCAACGGCGCCATTCCCCCCATCAAGAATTATCGCAATGACGTGCCCGACGTGCTGGAACGCATCGTCCATCGCGCACTGGCCCGCGATTCGCGCCAGCGCTACAAGAGCGCCATGGACATGGCCGGGGATTTGAGCCTGGTGTTCGATTTCATCCAGCCGGCCCGGGAATCGATCTCGCGCCAGGAAAAATTCAACGCCGTGCGGGCGCAGGATTTCTTCCGCGATTTCACCGACAACGAGATCTGGGAATTGATCAATGCCAGCCAGTGGCTGGACCTGCCGCCCAAGAGCAGCGTCATCATCGAAGGTGACGTGGACAAATCCTTTTACGTCATCCTCTCCGGCGCGGTGGAGGTCATGAAGTCCGGTATATTCGTGGACACGTTGGTGAGCGGCGATTGTTTCGGCGAGATGGGCTTTGTTTCCGGGCGCGAGCGCACCGCCAGCATCAGCACGCGCGAGGCCAGCACGTTGATCAAGGTTCATTCGGCGCAGATCGAGCGCACTTCGCTCAACTGCCAGTTGCGTTTCCACAAGCTGTTCCTGCACACCCTGATTGCGCGCCTGTCGCGGGCGACTGATCGCATCGTCCGCACGGGCCAGCCGGCGGCCCATGAACCGTCAACCCACGCCGCCTCCTAAGCGCCCGGCCGCCGTCGCGGCGCCGGCCGCGCAATCCGCCAAACCGGAGGGCCGGCTGGGCCTCGAGCAACTGCTGAACTGGCTGCTGGCGGACAAGCTCATCCTCAAACAACACATTGAACAATTGCGCAACGCGGCGCCGGGTCGTGTCGAGGATACGCGCCACCCGCTCATACGCATCAGCGAACAGGGTTGGGTCAGCGCGACACAGCCCCCCTACCCGTTGAGCCTCGAACGGCTGACGCGCTGGCTCGCGGAGAGAGTGGGACTCCCCTATCTGCGCATCGACCCGCTCAAGATCGACGTCGAGGCCGTCACCAAGCTGGTGTCACAGGCCTATGCCACCCGCTTCAGCTTCCTGCCCATCGCGGTGGACGCGGAGGCCATCACGGTCGCAACCGCCGAGCCGTACCTGCGCGAGTGGGAGACGGAGCTCGCGCGCATCCTGCAGCACAAGATCAAGCGCGTCATCGTCAATCCCAAGGACGTCGAACGCTATCTGAAGGAGTTTTACGGTGTCAGCCGTTCCATTTTCGGCGCCACCCGGACCTCCAGCGAGGCATCGCTGGCCGGCAACTTCGAGTCGCTGACCGAACTGGGCAAGATCGGCGAGCCGGACGCCAACGATCAGCACATCGTGCATCTGGTCGACTGGTTGCTGCAATTCGCCTTCGAGCAGCGCGCCAGCGACATCCACGTCGAGCCGCGCCGCGAACTGTCCCGCATCCGCTTCCGCATCGACGGCATGCTGCATCAGGTGCACGAGTTGCCGACGCCCATTGTGACCGCCATCACCAGCCGCCTGAAATCGCTGGGCCGAATGGACGTCGCCGACAAGCGCCGTCCGCAGGACGGGCGCGTCAAGACCAAGACGCCGGCGGGCAAGGAGGTGGAGATGCGCCTGTCCACCATGCCGACCACCTTCGGCGAAAAACTGGTGTTGCGCATCTTCGATCCACAGGTCCTAAGCCGCAGCTTCACCGAGCTCGGATTCGGCGAGCATGAATTCGCCTCCTGGCAGCGCATGGTGGAAAACCCCCATGGTTTCATCCTGGTCACCGGCCCCACCGGTTCCGGCAAGACCACCTCGCTTTACTGCGCGCTCAAACAACTGGCGCGGCCGGAATACAACGTATGCAGCATCGAAGACCCCATCGAAATGGTGGAGCCGCAGTTCAATCAGATGCAGGTGCAGCCCGCCATCGACGTGGACTTCGCCACCGGCGTGCGCACGCTGCTGCGCCAGGACCCGGACATCATCATGATCGGCGAAATCCGTGATCGCGAGACCGCCGACGTCGCCATCCAGGCGGCGCTCACCGGCCACCTCGTGCTCTCCACGCTGCACACCAACGACGCCCCCTCCGCCATCACGCGGCTCATCGACATCGGCGTGCAACCGTTCTTGATCGGCGCCTCGCTGCTCGGCGTCGTGGCCCAGCGTCTGGTACGTACGCTTTGCAGCCACTGCAAGAAGCCCGGCAAACTGGAATGGAGCGGCTGGCAGGCGCTGACCGCCAACATCCACGTCGCCGCCCCCAAGGAGGTGTTCCTTCCGGTCGGCTGCGATGAATGCCGGCACACCGGCTACCTGGGCCGCACCGGACTTTATGAAATCCTCACCATGAACCGCGAGATGCGCGACATGATCAGGCCGCACGTGGACTCGGGGACGCTGCGCGACGCCGCGATCCGAAGCGGCATGCGCGACCTGCGCCAGAGCGGCGCTGAAAAGATCGTCGCCGGCATCACCACGCTGGAGGAAGTCCTTTCCGTCATCCCCCCGCAGGAATCCTGACAGGTCGCTGCAAAACTACTGCACTCGGCGTTACTTTGTTGCCCGGCCCCCGGAAACCTTCATCTACTGACGTGTAAATTGCGGACTATTGGTTCCAACAAATTCCCCGAAGTATATGATGACGCGTATCGACACTTTTTTCATGAAACAATCCCCCGCGGTCATAACAATAACAGGGCTTGTCTTCGTTGTTATCCTCGGCGCCATTGATTTTTCATCGGGATATGAGATTGGTTTTTCCATCTTTTACTTGGCTCCCATTGTCTTTGTGACATGGTACGCGGGGAGGCAACGGGGACTTCTTGCAGCCATCATTTCTGCGCTCGTGTGGTTTGGAGCCGACCATTTCAGCGGACATGTGTTCTCGCGTTCTTTTATTCCCTTCTGGAATATGTTGGTGCGTTTGGGCTTCTTCCTCATAGTGGTTACCCTCTTATCTCAGTTGAAACTGGCCTATGAGAAACAAAAAAGGATGACCTGTGAGCTGCGGGATTCCATAGACAAAACCAGAATCCTCAGCGGCCTGATTCCCATCTGTGCGTGGTGTAAAAAAATACGGACTGACAGCGGATATTGGCAACAAGTTGAGACGTACATTACCGAGAATTCAGAGGCCTCATTCACTCATGGGATGTGTCCAGAATGCAAAAGGAAAGAACTCCAATCTTTACATCAACAAAAATGATAGGGGTGGGCTCGATTTATTCATATTCAATATTCGAACATGATCACTTTGTTCGACCTAGAAGTCCTCCAACTTCATATCAAAAGCGCGTTGGTTCCCGAATATAAACTTCAACCAGCTCGGGAGTAGTCTTCGACAGGCGGGCAGGTGCAGACGAGGTGGCGGTCGCCTTCGACGTTGTCGATGCGCGACACCGGCGGCCAGTACTTGGTGTCGTTGAGGTAAGGCAGCGGGAAGAATGCCTGTTGCTTCGAATACGGCCGCGACCATTGGTCATCCAATAGCAGGTCATGGGTGTGCGGAGCATGTTTCAGTGGATTGTCATTTTTATCCAGCTTGCCTGATTCAACGGCGGCGATTTCGCCGTGAATGCTGATCATCGCGTCGCAGAATTTATCCAATTCCCGCTTGTCCTCGCTTTCCGTCGGCTCGATCATCAGCGTGCCGGGCACCGGGAAGGACACCGTCGGGGCGTGAAAACCGTAGTCGATGAGCCGCTTGGCGACGTCCTCGACGGTGATGCCGCAGCGATCCTTGATCGGCCGAAGATCTATGATGCATTCGTGCGCCACCAAACCGTTCCTGCCCGTATATAAGATCGGATAGTGGTCCTTCAGTCGCCGGGCGATATAGTTGGCGTTGAGAATGGCGACTTGCGTCGCGCGCTTCAAGCCCGCCTCGCCCATGAGCGCGATGTAGGTCCATGGGATGGTGAGGATGCTGGCCGAGCCCCACGGCGCCGCTGCGATGGTGCCGATGGTCTCCACGCCTGCCGCAGCGGCTGCGGGATTGATGCCGTTAAGCACCGGATGATCGGGCAGGAACGGCGCCAGATGCGCGGCGACGCCGATCGGCCCCATGCCGGGGCCACCACCGCCATGCGGGATGCAGAAGGTCTTGTGCAGGTTGAGGTGGCAGACGTCGAATCCGATCTCCGCCGGCCGCGACAGACCCACCATCGCATTCATATTGGCGCCGTCGAGATACACCTGCCCGCCCGCATCGTGCACGACAGCACAAAGCTCACAAACGGATTCCTCGAATACGCCGTGGGTCGAGGGATAGGTGATCATCAGCGCCGCGAGCCTGGCGGCATGCTTTTTGACCTTGGCCTTCAAATCCGTCACGTCGACGTTGCCATGCGCATCGCAGGCGACGACGATGACTTTCAATCCGGCCATGACCGCGCTGGCCGGATTGGTGCCGTGCGCCGAGGCCGGGATCAGGCACACGTCGCGTTGCATCTCGCCGCGCGTCTCGTGATATTTGCGGATCACCAAGAGGCCCGAGTACTCGCCCTGCGAGCCGGCGTTGGGCTGGAACGAGAAGGCGGCAAAGCCGGTGATTTCGCACAGCCGCTCCTCCAGTTCCTCGAACAACTGTTGATAGCCCTGCACCTGGTCGAGCGGCGCAAACGGATGAATGGCACTGAAGAGCTGGTAGCTCACCGGCAGCATCTCGATGGCAGCGTTGAGCTTCATGGTGCATGAGCCAAGCGGGATCATGGATCGATCCAGCGCGACGTCGCGGTTCACCAGCTTGCGCAGGTAGCGCAGCATCTCGGTCTCGGTGTGATAGCGGTTAAAGACCGGATGTTGGAGCATGGTGTTCTGCCGGCGCAGCGACGGCGGGATGCATTCCTCCACCTGTCCGTCCAATGCGGCCACGTCCAGCAACTGTTCCGCGTGCGTGGCGAATGCCTGCCAGAGCTGCTTCAGTTCGCTGCGACGTGAAGTTTCATCGAAACTCAGGCCCAGGTGATCCGCGTCGATCACGCGCAGATTGAAGCGCGCCTCGCGGGCCCGCGCCGCGATGCGCTTGGCGACGCCAGGCACGCGCACCACGAGGGTGTCGAAGAATTGAGCATGCGCGACTTGCAGATTCAGCCGCCGCAGGCCCGCGGCGAAAATCTGCGCCATGCGGTGCACCCGCTCGGCGATGACGCGCAGACCTTGGGGGCCGTGATAGACCGCGTAGAAACCGGCGATCACGGCCAGAAGCACCTGCGCGGTGCAGATGTTGCTGGTCGCCTTCTCGCGGCGGATATGCTGTTCGCGGGTCTGCAACGCCATGCGCAGCGCCGGCCGGCCGCGCGTATCCACGGACACGCCGATAATGCGGCCCGGCATCTGTCGCTTGAATTCGTCGCGGGTGGCGAAGAAGGCCGCATGTGGCCCGCCGTAGCCCATCGGCACGCCGAAGCGCTGTGCGGAACCGATAACGATGTCGGCGCCCAATTCACCGGGGGGCGTCAGCAACACCAGGGCCAATGGATCGGCGGCTACGGTAACCAGAGCGCCGCGCTTATGGGCCCAATCGACGACCGTCTTGGGGTCGCGTACCAGACCGCTTGAGCCGGGATACTGAACAAGCACTCCGAATACTTCCCGCTCCGGCGGCCCCGCCCACGGATCGGCAATGATCACTTCGATGCCCAGCGGCCGTGCGCGCGTCTTCACTACAGCAATGGTCTGTGGATGGCAGTCACTATCAACGAGGAAGGCATCGGCCGGCAGCGATACCAGCCGTCGCGTCATGGTCATGGCCTCGGCCGCGGCGGTGGCCTCATCCAGCAACGAGGCATTGGCGACGGCCATGCCGGTCAGATCGCTCACCACCTGCTGGAAGTTCAACAGCGCCTCCAGCCTCCCTTGGCTGATCTCCGCCTGATACGGCGTGTAGGCCGTGTACCAGCCGGGGTTTTCCAGCACGTTGCGCTTGATGACGTTGGGCATGATGGTGTCGTAATAGCCCATGCCGATCATGCTCGTGAATACCTGATTGCGCGACCGCATGCGCCGCAGATAACTTTCCACCACGCGCTCGCTGCGTGGCGGTGGCAGTTGAAAGGCTTTCTTGGAGCGGATGTCGGCAGGGAAGGTGCGATCCGCCAGTTCATCCAGCGTGCGCAGGCCGAGCGACTCCAGCATCGCGCCGATCTCACGCTCGTCCGGCCCGATGTGACGGCGAATGAAATCGCCGCGATCCTCCAGTTCCTCCAGCGTACGGCGTGTTTCGGACGGATTCATCGGAATTGTCGGGCTGTTTATTTCAGACCGGCGATGTAGGCTTGATAATCCTGCTCATTCATCAAGGCGTCGAACTGTTTTTTGTCCGAGGGCTTGAGCTTGAGAAACCAGCCACCGCCCGTCGGTTCGTTGTTGACCCGTTCGGGATGATCCGCCAGTTCCGTGTTGATGGCAGTCACAGTGCCGGTAATTGGCATCTTGACGTCGCTCGCCGCCTTTACCGATTCGACCACGGCGGCATCCTCGTCCTGTTTCACCTGCCGGCCCACCACCGGCAATTCGACGTAAACCACGTCGCCGAGTTGTTGCTGCGCGTAATCTGTGATGCCGACCGTGACCGTACCATCGGCCTCCTGTCGCAACCATTCGTGATCTTTGCTGTATTTAAGCTCCGGCATGAATGCGTTCTCCTTTTAATTTCTATAGTATCGGTGTGGAACGAATGGCAGCGAAGTTTGTACAATCGGCACCCGCTGGCCGCGCAGCATGGCGTACGCGGATGCACGCTTGCGCACATCATCCGTGCGGAGATAACCCATGGCAATGGGACGTTGCAGGCTGGGACTGAAACCGCCGCTCGTGATTCTGCCCGCAGTCGTGCCCGTGGCGTCTGCAAGCGCGACATCGGCGCGCAATGGCGCCCTGCCCTCCGGCAATAAACCCACGCGCAGTTCCACCGGGCCTACGGCCCTCTCGTGCTCCAGCGCTGCGGCGCCGGGGAATCCGCCGGTGCGCGCCCCGCCGTGACGGCGCGTCTTCGCGATGGTCCAGCCCAGACCGGCGGCGAGCACGGTGGTTCGCTCATCGATGTCGTGGCCATATAGACACAATCCCGCCTCCAATCGCAGCGAATCGCGCGCGCCCAGACCGATGAGTCCGACTTCCGGCTCTTTCAGAAGGCGACGCGCCAGTTGTTCCGCCTGATCAGCAGGCAGTGCGATCTCGTAACCATCCTCGCCGGTGTAGCCGGAGCGGCTGACACGGCACTGGATGCCGCCGATATTTACATGGATCACGGAGAGGAACGGCAATGTAGCAAGTGCCGGCGCCAGCCGCGCCATCACCGCGGCTGCTTCCGGGCCCTGTAATGCCAGTAGTGCGAGATGGGACAACGCCAAAATCGTGCAGCGTCCTGCGAGCGCAGTTGAAAGATGTTCGAACACCACCGTCTTGCGTGCGGCGTTGACCACCATGATCAATTCATCGCCCATGTTTGCGATCATGATGTCGTCGATGACGCCGCCGCGATCATTGGTCAGCAGCGCGTAGCATTGCCGCCCCTCCGGCAATTCGACAATGTCGGCGGGGGTCAG
>Ga0335077_10000699_pt1 | contig 38095 bp, 32 predicted proteins | sample Lox_Sample_31_FD_207151 | JGI IMG/M metagenome (GOLD analysis project Ga0335077, IMG submission 207151) | Soil microbial communities from Loxahatchee National Wildlife Refuge, Florida, United States - Lox_Sample_3.1 | ecosystem: Environmental > Terrestrial > Soil > Wetlands | place: USA... | reverse complement strand
GCCAAGCTCGTCGTCGCCTATGCCTGCGGCGTCGGCGAGCTCACTGCGGCTGAGCAGCGAAGAGCCCGATAGTGCTGACCCGGGGGGGCGACCCCCCTGCAGCCCTCCGGCCAGCGGTGTTTGCGGCCCGTACGGCGGCACGGCACCGACGAGGCCGAGCGCCGCTCGCGGGCTAGGATCTTCGCCGCGATCAATTGCACCGAGCTTCTCCTTGATCACCCGCAGCGGCAGATACTGGTCCCGCTGCGCGGACAGTATGTACCGCAGCCGCTCGATGTCCCCGGGGCCGAACCGACGGTAGCCGGACGGCGACCGGGCAGGCTCGATCAGCCCCTCCGATTCTAGGAAGCGGATCTTGGAGACGCTGACGTCGGGGTAATCTCCGCGCAGCTGGGCCAGCACTTCGCTGATGCTGAAGTAAGCCCGTGCCGACTGAGCGCTCATGGTCCGCCGGCCGGCCAGCTCTCACTGTGCTGACGGCTCGCGAGGAACACGAGCCTGAACTTACCCACCTGAACCTCATCTCCCCCGTTAAGCGTGGCTTCCTCGATCCGCTCGCGGTTTACGTATGTGCCATTCAAGCTGCCGACATCGCGCACAGTAAAGGAACTTCCGTGCCGGTAGAACTCGGCGTGCCTGCGGGACACGGTCACGTCATCGAGGAAGATGTCGCTGTCCGGGTGGCGGCCCGCCGTAGTGAGATCATTATCGAGAAGGAATCTGCTTCCCGCGTTCGGGCCCCGTCTGACCACAAGCAACGCCGTGCCGACAGGGAGGCTATCGGCCGCCGCAAGCTCAGCAGCAAGCTCTTCGCCTGGCTCGGCCTCTGCGGCCTCGGGGCCCGCCAGGGAGATCATGGACGTGGTCTCCCCCGCCTGCTCACCCGGCGATCCCCACGTCAGCGGGGTGCCGCAATGCGAACAAAAGCGCGCACCCTCAGGGTTCGCGCTCCCGCACTGCGTGCAGTAGACGCTCGGCATCGGTCGGCTCGGCCTCCATCCATCTGCCTTGCGCATCGGCGCGGGCTGATGCCCGCGCCGTGGGGGTCCGCCGCGTCCAGACCACGGTCTTACCCGCAGTTTCACCGGCGGTTCCACCTCCCCTGCGGCCCAAGCTACTCGCGGTGCGAGGAGCCAGTCCATGCACCACGCATGTCCCTGCTCCTGCCCGCTCCACCTCGCCCCGTGGATGCGCAGAGTACGCAGCCTACGCTGATCGAGATTTTCTCACACCTGGCCGCCCTGATTTCCCTCATGCGTGAGTAACTTCGCCCGGCGCGAACACTTGGTGCCAACAATTATGAGTGCGAACAACCATGTCGCGCCGCGATCACTGGCCCGCGCGCTGCACCACGGCCGCCCACTCGTCGAGTAGGGCATGCGCGGTGTCTGGCCCGGCTCCCTCGGCCCACATGTGCGTGACCGCCTCCGCGGGGTCAGGCAGCACGAGTACCCAGCCCCCGTCCGGCTCGACGACCCGCACCCCGTCGGTGGTATCGATCGCACGGTCGCCCGCGGCCTCGACGACCGTGCGCATCACGGAGCCCTTCGCCGCCCACGGGGTCGGCATCGACCGCTTGAGCATGTGCGCGATAGGGATGCGCCGGTCGATCTGGCTGAGCGTGAGCCGGGTACGCGCGACGAGTCCGAGCAATCGCGTGAACGCGGCGATCCCGTCGACGGTCCTGCAGAACTCGGGCACGATGAATCCGCCACGGCCGTCGCCGGCCAGGATCATGTCCTTTTTGCCTGCTGCCTGAGTGAGCGCGTCCATTGGTGTCGGCGTCCAATAGGCTTCGACACCGTGGAAGCGGCACACTTGCTCTGCCACCCGCGTCGTGGTCACGGGAAGCGCGACCCGGCCGGAGTGCCGTTCGGCCGCGATCAGGTCAAGCACCACAAGCAGCGCGCGGTCGTCATCGACGAGCGCGCCGTTCTCATCGACGATGAAGATCCTTTCACCAACTGGATCGAATCGCACGCCGAAGGCCGCGCGTGACGAGGACACCAGCTCGGATAGGCGCTGCATGTCGGCCCGCCGCTGGGCGAGTGTCTCGGTCGGGGAGGACTCGTCCAGCCGGTTGTTGACGGTCAGCACGTCGACGCCGACCCGGCCGAGCAGGCCGGGCAGTACCACCGACGCGGTGCCCCCCGCGCAATCCACGACGATCTTGAGGCCCGCTTCCCGCACTCCCGTCATGTCAACGCAGTGCACGAGTTCGTGCGTGTAAGTCTCCATCACTCTGGGCGGGAAGGTCAGCCCGGCGATCTCGCCGGGGAATGCGCGGCGGAATTCCTGCCGCGAGAACACCCGCTCCAGCTTCCGCTGCGCCGCCGGGGACAGGTCAGCGCCGTGCTGGTCGAGGAATATCAGGTCGATCGCCTGCGGATCGCCTGGCGTGGTCCGCAATGCGATCCCACCCGAGCACTCGCTCGTCCACGTTTCGAACCGTGCCACGGGCAGTGGCTGCGCCTCCAGGTCCCGCACGTTGATCGCGCTCGCAGTGAGCGCGCCGTGCACGGCACGCTTGAGCGCGCGGGCCGCGCGGGATACGTCCCTTGAGGTGGTAACGCTGGCGCCCTTCTTCAGGGTGGTGGCGTAGGCACTGGCGAGCCGCACGCACAGTTCCGGTGTTATCTCCACGTTGACGAGCCCGGATACGCCGCGCGGCCCGAAAATTGTCCGCTGACCCCGCGACTCCCAGATCACGCTGGTATTGACGACCGCGCCCGCTTCGATCGTCTTGAACGGGTAGACCTTCACCCCGGAGGACAGATAAGCCTCGGCCTCGATGACGCACTCGTCGCCAATGACCGCGGCCTCCTCGATCCGGACCGAGCCCATGACGTCGGTGTTCTTCCCGATGACGCAGCCACGCAGGTTCGCGCCAGGCCCGATGTACACGTTGTTGTGCACCACGGCGCGGTGCAGGAAGGCGCCCTCCTTCACCACCACGTTGCTTCCGATCACGGTGAATTCACGCAGTTCCGCGCCAGCCTCGATCTTGGCGTAGTCGCCCACGCACAGCGGGCCCTTCAGCACCGCATCGGGATCGACCTCGGCGCCATCCGCGACCCAGACGCCAGGCGACACCTCAAAGCCCTCGATTTCGGCGTCCACCCGGCCCGCGAGCACGTCCGCCTGGGCCTTCAGGTAACTTTCGTGGGTGCCAACATCCTCCCAGTAGCCGCTGGCGATGAAACCGTGCAGCGGGGCGCCGCGCTCGAGCAGCCGGGGGAACACGTCAGACGACCAGTCGACTGACTCACCGGCCGCCACCTCGGCGAGCACCTCGGGCTCCATCACGTAGATACCGGTATTGACGGTGTCGGAGAACACCTGGCCCCAGGTGGGTTTCTCAAGGAAGCGCTGTATGCGGCCGTCATCGTCGACGATGATGATGCCGAATTCGAGCGGGTTAGGCACGCGGCTAAGGCCGATCGTGACGAGCGCGCCGTTCTTCTTGTGCGACTTGACCATCGCGGACAGGTCGATGTCGGTGAGCGCGTCACCGGAGATGACCACGAACGGGCCGCCGCGCAGCTCGTCCTCGGCGTTCTTCACGCTGCCAGCGGTGCCGAGCGGTACCTCCTCCGTCGCGTACTGCAGGCTCATGCCGAAATCCTCGCCGTCACCGAAATAATTGCGGACGAGCGAGGCCAGGAATGCGGTGGTCACGACGGTGTCACGGAAGCCGTGCCGCTTGAGCAGCCGCAGCACGTGTTCCATGATCGGCTTATTGACGACAGGCAGCAGTGGCTTGGGCTGATTGGCGGTCATTGGCCGCAGGCGCGTACCCTCGCCTCCTGCCATTACGACAGCCTTCACCGCGGACAGCTCTCCTCTCCACTCTTCGGTCCGGTCTGCGGTCCGGTCCGGTCTGCGGTCCGGTCCTCGGTCCGGTCCTCGGTCCGGTCCTCGGTCCGGTCTGCGGTCCGGTCTGCGGTCCGGTCTGCGGTCCGGTCTGCGGTCCGGTCTGCGGTCCGGTCCTCGGTCCGGTCTGCGGTCCCGGGCACCAGTCCGCCGGTGCGCCCGACTAGCCGGCGCGTCTGCTCCAGATACAGTCCGGCTGCCCACCAGTACAGAGCAGTTCCCCAGATTGCAAAGGCCCAACCGGCGACCCTCGCAATTGTTGCAAATCCGCCGGCATGTGAACCAAGGAACAGTAGCGGGAACGCATACAGCAGGCAGAGCGTCGCCGCCTTGCCCACCAGGTTCACCTGCGGCGGACCGTACCCGCGGTGCCGTAGCAGCAAAAGAGCCACGCCGAGCACCAGCTCACGGCAGGCAAGCAGGCCGAGCAGCCACCACGGGATGATGGCGCGGATCGCGAGCGCGATGAGCGTGGCCGCGATGTACAACCGGTCAGCCGCGGGGTCCAGCATCTCGCCGAAGCGGCTCTGCTGATTCCATGCCCGGGCGATCTTGCCGTCGAGCCAGTCGGAAAGACCTGCGAACACGAGCACGCCGACCGCCAAGCCGTCGGCCTTGGGCACGAGCACAAGCCACAGAAACAGCGGCACGCCGGCGAGCCGGGCCATGCTGAGCGCGTTAGGCACAGTCATCAGCCGGTCGCCATCCACTGACCGGTCGCCATCCACTGACCGGTCACCATCAGCTGGGCGGCCGCTTTTTTCTGGGCGGCCGCTTTCCGCTAGGCGGCCGCTTTCCGCTGGACGGCCGCTTTCCGGTGATTCCGCGCGGCCCCGCTCGCTCGCCACGGCCGCTCCCCTCCGTACGTCGTCGGTATACGGCATGCTCCTGCGCGTACGTACCTGGTGCCGCCGACCTTACGTGACGGCAGTCCGGCGGCTGTTGACAGGAACACACCTGTTGACAGGAACACACCTGTTGACAGGAACACACCTGTTGACAGGAACACACCTGGCAGGAACACGCCTGTAGCAAAGAACAGGCCTGTTGACAGGAACACGTCCTACTTGTAAGCCCGGAGTGCAGCATTTCTCCGCGAAGGAGCTGTACGGACCGATCCCACGGAAGCAGGCGACTGTGGCGACAATGATCCCCCAGATCAATCTCGTCGACCCGGGCACGTACGAGCGGGACGGTATCCCGCATGACCAGCTCGGCTGGCTCCGCGCACACGCGCCGGTGTTCTGGCACCCGGACGGGGGTGATCCAGCCTGGCCGGGCTTCTGGGCGATCACCAGGCACCAGGACGTCGAATACATCTCCAGGCACCCTGCCACGTTCTCCTCTTACCGCCGGCTCGCCCTTTTCAACGAGGTCCCGGCAGACCAGATCGAGCTGCAGCGCCTGATGATGCTGAACATGGACCCGCCGCAGCACACGCGCCAGCGCGGCTTCGTCAAACGCGGTTTCACGCCACGGATGATCGGCCAGCTCGAGAAGCACATTCAGGAGATCTGCAACAAGCTGATCGACGAGGTCGCGGGCCGGGGCGAGGCCGATTTCGTCCGGGACATCGCGGCGCCCCTTCCGCTGTACGTGATCTGCGAACTGATCGGTGCTCCATCGCAGGACCGCGACCGGCTGTTCGACCTCTCGAACCGGCTGATCGGCTACGACGACCCCGAGTTCCAGGCCGCAGGCGACGACGACGCTGCGCTCGCGGCCGCCGAGGTCTACGCCTATGCGAACGAACTTGCCGACAGGCGCCGCGCGGAGCCGCGCGACGACATCGTTAGTCAGCTGCTACGGCCGGACAATCGCGGCGACGTCCTCACCACCGAAGAATTCGACCTGTTCGTGCTCCTGCTGACCGTCGCGGGCAACGAGACGACCCGCAATGCGGCATCCGGCGGCATGCTCGCGCTCTTCCGCAACCCTGGCCAGTGGGAGCGGCTGCGGGCCGATCCTGGCATGACACGCACCGCCGCCGACGAGATCGTTCGCTGGGTGAGCCCGGTGAACTTGTTCCGCCGCACGGCCACCCGTGATACTCACATCCGCGGGCAGCGGATCGCGGAGGGCGACAAGGTCGTCGTCTTCTACAGCTCGGCTAACAGAGACGAGGATGTCTTCAGCGACCCGTTCAGCTTCGACATCGGGCGGTCACCCAACCCGCATGCCGGCTTCGGCGGCGGCGGACCGCATTTCTGCCTCGGGCGCCACCTTGCCGGCCTCGAACTGCGGGTACTTTTTCGCACCCTGGCCGACCTGATACCCGACATCGAGCTCGCGGGCGAACCCCGTCGCCTGCGCTCGAACTTCATCAACGGGATCAAGGAGATGCCGGTACGGTTCACGCCGCCGCAGGCCCGCTGACCACAGCACGGCGTGGCCGCGGCGATCCCCTAGGTGAACGCGACCGCCACGCCGAGGAACCTGCCCTGTCCGAGCAGCTAGTGGCCGGTAGCGGTGAGAAGCTCACCCGCCGTCTTCCGCACGGCGAAACGCTGCACCTTGCCGGTGGCAGTCGTGGGCAGCGACTCGACGAAAATGACCGTGCGGGGCCGCTTGAAGGCAGCGAGGCCGTCCCGGCAGAATGCCACGAGTTCGGCGGGGTCAGGTGTCTGGTCCGGCGCGGGGACCACACACGCCACCGGCGTCTCGAGGCCGTCAGCGTTCGCAAGCCCGACGACCGCGGCCTGGGCGACGCCAGGATGCTCGAGAAGTCGCTCTTCTACTTCGCCAGGTGACACCCAGATGCCGCCGGCCTTGATCATATCGCCGGATCTGCCGAGACACGTGTAGGTGCCGTCCGCGGAGCGCACGTACACGTCACCGGTTTGCAGCCACTCCCCCTGGAAAACCTCGCGGGTCGTGTCGGTCCTGCACCAGTAGCCGAGCGCGGCAGACGGCGCCTTCAGGTAGAGGTGGCCTGGCACACCGTCGGCAACGGGCTCGCCCTGCTCATCGCGGATATCCACGGCGTATCCGGTCACTGGCGTGCCCGAGGTGCCTGGCTGGACCGATCCCTTCCGGTTCGACACGAAGATGTGCAGCGCCTCGGTGGAGCCGATGCCGTCAAGGATCGTGACGCCGAACCGGTCGAGGAAGCGCTGGTAAATACCCGCCGGCAAGGTCTCGCCCGCGGACGCGGCCAGCCGCGCGGATGCGAGCGTGTCCGCGGGCAGGCCGGCCGCGACCATGGCCGCGTAGAACGAGGGCACGGCAAAGAACAACGTGGGCTTGTAGGCGGTGAGCCGCTCCGCGACAAGCTCGGGCACCGGGCGGGCCGGGTCCAGGATCGTGGTCGCGCCCGCGGCCAGCGGGAAGAACGCGGAGTTGCCCAGGCCGTAGGCGAAGAAGAGCTTCGCCACCGAGTAGCAGCGGTCATCGGCGGTAATGCGAAGTACTTCGCGCGGGTAGCTCTCGGCGACGCAGCGGATGTTGGCGTGCCGGTGCACCGCGCCCTTCGCGCTGCCGGTCGTACCAGACGTATAGAGCCAGAGCGCGGCCGAATCAGCCCAGGTCGGGTAGGCCGAACGATCTCCATAACGGCTGCCGCGCGCGGTTACCTCATCCAATGAGGTGACAGTGATCCCGGGCCTGAACGCCGCGGCGCCCGGCGTCGCGCCACCCGTCGCCGAGTCGGCGTCGGGGACGCCGTCGGGGACGCGCGCGAGCACCACGTCACGCAGTTCGGGAGCGTCAGCGGCTGCCTGCGCCGCCGTGGCGGCGAACTCGGCGGAGACGAAAGCGATCCTCGCTCTGGTATCCCTGACCAGCTCCGCAAGCTCTCGCCCGGTCAGCATGGTGTTGACGGGAACAGCGACCGCACCGATGCGCATGGCCGCGAGGATCATCGCCAGCAGGTGCGGGCTGTCGGAAGCCACCATGACGACACGTTCCTCGGGCCGGACACCAAGCTCCCGCAGCCCAGCAGCCAGGTCCTCCACGACAGCCAGCAGCCCCGCATAGCTAAGCGTGCCCGCTGGGCCGGTAACGGCGACCCGCTCCCCGCCGCCCGCCGCGACGTGCCGATCGACCAGGTAGGTGCAGGCGTTGAACGGCTCGGGCATGGCCACCTCCCAGGCGAATGGGGTGCTCATGACACCGTGAGCTGCGTGCAGGTGTTGCGCAAGCCGACCCTACCGCGTGCTACGTAGCAGCAGCCGCACCTCGCAGCACGCTGCGTCGCGTCGCAGCTTCCAGTGTCCTTCGCAGCAAGCTACTGCCACGTCAGCGTAGCCGTACTGTATTACCCCAGGGGGACGACCCCCTCGGGTAATACAGCACAGATCCCCCCGGAGCCAGCCTTCCTTCTTCGCGGGGACGATGGTGACCGGGGCAAAGACGGGTGGTGGACGGCCTGGGCTCCCCTTGTGACCGGGCCGTCTGTCCTGCACAGTAAGGCCGAAGGTCCTTAACCGCGCCACCGTGGGTGGCTAGGCTGTTGTGGTGCCCACAGCAGCGGAACAGTCAAGAAGCATACGTGTGTTCCTGCTTGACGATCACGAGATCGTCCGGCGGGGTGTGCGCGATCTACTCGAGGCCGAGCCGGATCTGTCTGTCGTGGGGGAGGCGGGAACCGCCACCTCCGCGCTCGCACGCATCCCGGCTCTGCGGCCCGACGTCGCGGTTCTCGATGTTCGGCTGCCGGATGGCGACGGCGTCACAGTCTGCAGGGAAATCCGTTCCCGCATGCCCGACGTGGCCTGCCTGATGCTCACCTCCTTCACCGACGACGACGCGCTCTTTGACGCGATCATGGCGGGGGCCGCCGGATACGTGCTCAAGCAGATCCGCGGCACCGACCTGGTCGGCGCGGTGCGCACGGTCGCCTCCGGGCAGTCCATGCTCGATCCACGTGCCGCCAGCCAGGTCATGGAGCGGCTGCGCAGCAACGCACGTCAGCCCGACCCGCTTGCCGGGCTCTCCGGGCAGGAGCGCCGGATCCTTGAGCTGATCGGCGAGGGCCTGACGAACCGCCAGATCGGCGAGCGGATGTTCCTCGCCGAGAAGACGGTGAAGAACTACGTCTCCTCGCTGTTCGCCAAGCTGGGCATGCAGCGTCGTACGCAGGCCGCCGCCTACGCGGCCCGCCTGCACGAACAAGACGACCCGGGCGAAGCCGAATGACCACGGTCCGTACTGAACCAGGGACTTTCGGCCCTGGGCGACAAGGGGCGCTGGTCTAGACCCTGTGAACATGCACGAACCCAGCACGCCCACCCTCAGCGTGCTCACCCGCGGCGAGTGCCTGACGTTACTCGCCACCGTGCCGATCGGCCGCGTCGTCTTTACCGAGAACGCGCTGCCTGCGGTCCGGCCAGTTAACTTCATCCTCAACGGTGACGAAATCGTCATCCGTACCGGTGAAGGTGGCAAGCTGCTCGCCGCTTTGCACCATTCGGTGGTCGCTTTCGAGGTCGACGAGGTGGACCAGTTCGCGCGCACTGGCTGGAGCGTTACGGCCATCGGCCACGCACGCGAGGTCGTCGATCCCGCCGAGCTCGCGCTGCTGCGGAAACTGCCGCTCGCGACCTGGGCGCCACTGCAGTACGACCATCTCGTCTGCATTACTGCCGAGCTTGTCTCAGGCCGCCGCCTCGAGCACATGCTGCCGGCGCAGAAGCTCGCCTGATCACGCGGTGATCCCCACCCGTGTCAGCTGGCCTGAACCATGAGCCGGAAAGGCCACCCGCCAACGGGTCATCGCCCGGCGATCGGCTGGCCCCGACTCACGCGGTGGTATTCAGCGGGTCCTTCGAGCAGCCGGCGCCGCCGAGCGCGCGCCTAGCAGCGGGACCTTCCACTCGAGCAGGGTGCCCCCGTCCGGGTGCGGCCCCACCTGCATGGTGCCGCCGAGGTGGGCGGCGCGGGCAGCGAGGTTGCGCAGGCCGCTGCGCTTGACCACGTCGTTGATACCGATCCCGTTGTCACGCACCCGGAGGATGGCGATGTTCCCCGCCATGGTCCCGGCGCCCGATTCCGTGCTGGTGATCTCGATCGTGACATCGACGCGGCTGGCGTCCGCGTGCCGCGCGACATTGGACAGCGCCTCCCGCAGTGCCGTGAGCACATGCTCAGCGAGTTCGCCCGCGATCTGATCGTCGAGCGGGCCACTCAGGCGCAGGGACGGGGCGAAGCCGAGCGGGCCGCCCATCTCGTCCGCCACCGCTAGGATACGCGCGCGCGTGCCCGGCGGCTTTTCCGTGCTGCGCGCCTGCAGCGCGAAGATGGTCGCCCTGATGTCCTTTATCGTCTCGTCCATCGCGTCCACGGCCGTGCGCACGCGGTTCGCCACCTCGGGCCTGGTGATCAGGGGCGTGGCGCCCTCAAGCGACATGCCGGTCGCGTAGAGCCGCTGGATCACCAGATCGTGCAAGTCACGGGCGATGCGGTCCCTGTCCTCGAAGACGGACAGCCGTTCCGTCTCGCGGCGGTGTTCCGCAAGCTCGACCGCGACCGCCGCCTGCGCGGCGAACGTCGCGATCATCTCGGCCGCGGCGGGCGCGAATGGCTGGCGGCCAGGTGTGCGGCCGGCGGTGAGCACGCCACGCACATTGCCCGGCGTGCCCAGGGGCACCACCACCGCGGGTCCAATTCCCAGCGCGTCACGTGCCGCCTCGGCGGCACGCTCGTCGTGGCTGAAGTCGGCCACGGTCACAGGCTCACCGGTCGCGAGTACCTTTCCCGACAGTGATTCTTCCGTCGGAAACACGAGGCCACGGCCGTCGTCGGCGCGCTCCCCCGTCGCGTACTCGATGACAAGGCGCTTCTTGTCCTCGTCAGGGAGGGCAAGCACGACAAGATCCGCGCCCGCGAGGTCGCCGGCCAGCCGGGTGATCAAGCTCAGCACCTCTTCAGGCTCGGTGCCGGAAAGCAGCCGGGAGGTGACTTCGCCTGACGCGCGCAGCCAGCGCTGCTGACGCTGCGCCTCGTCGTAGAGGCGTGCGTTCTCCACGGCCACGCCGGCCGCCGCCGCGAGCGCGCTGAGGACTGCCTCGTCGTCCTCGTCGAAACTGCCTCCGCCGGCCTTCTCGGTGAGGTAGATGTTGCCAAACACCTCGTCGCGGACCCGGATGGGCGCGCCGAGGAAGCTATGCATGGGCGGGTGCCCTGCCGGGAACCCGAACGAATCCGGGTGCTCCGATATCTCGGCGATCCGCAGCGTCTGCGGATCATGGATGAGCAGGCCGAGCAGCCCGCGCCCTTCCGGCCAGTGATCGATCGCAACGATCTCACTGTCGTCGAGGCCGACTGGAACGAACTCGGCGAGCTGCTTGTCCTCGCCGATCACGCCGAGCGCGCCGTACCTCGCGTCGACCAACGCGACCGCTGCCTCGACGATCCTCTTCAGCACCGTCTCCAGGTCGAGATGGCCGCCCACCATAACGACCGCCTCGAGCAGGCCGTGCATGCGGTCGCGGGCCGCGAGCACAGCTTGCAGCCTGCTCTGCACCTCAGCGAGAAGCTCGTCGAGGCGCAGATGAGGCAGCACGGGATGGGCTTGCGCAGAGTCCAAATTCAGTTCTCCTGAATGCGCGACAGGCAGCGCGGAACCCGCTGCGACGCCGTGACCCTCACGTTAGCCCGTAACGATTGGTAGCGCATCAAGGCGCCACCACATTCCGACTGGGTGGCTTCGTAACAGTTCAGCACCGCAAAGGGCGGTCACCGGGGGCATGCAGCCGGCGTGTCCTCGCGGGCACCACGCCCACTGCACGGGCGGCAGAGGCTGCGCACGCGCGCCCCAACACTGGTCCCAGGTGCAGGACCAACGCCCCTACCAGTGCCCGTCGGGTGCGTAAATCCTGCGGACATGATGGGTCAGACGGTGCGCGACAAGGGGCGGGCCGCCAGGCCGTCGGTACCGACCCGGCAGGCCATCGTGCGGTTGCTCCAGGCAGCGGTGACGGCACCGTCGATGCACAATACCCAGCCGTGGCGGTTCCACTATCGCGAGGCCGACCAAACGATCGAGCTTTACGCTGATCCGGCGCGCACGCTGCCGCACGCCGACCCGCAGGGCCGCGCCGTCCACATCGCGTGCGGTGCCGCCCTCTTCAATTTGCGCCTCGCCATCGCCGTGTCGGAGCGCGAGCCGGTCGTACGCCTGCTGCCGCGCGGCCATGAGCCCCTGCTGCTCGCCACCGTGCGGCTAGCGGGCCGGTACCGTCCCGGGGAAACCGAACGGGAGCTTTTCGCCGTCATCGGCGAGCGGCACACCAACAGGAACCCGTTCAGTGACCGGCCGGTCCCGACCGGCGTGCTCGCCGAACTGGTGGAGGCGGCGCGGCTCGAAGGTGCCGCACTGCACATTCTCGGCCAGGCCGCGGCCGAGCGGGTGCTTAGCCTGACCGCCGCGGCAGACCGCCTGCAGCGTGATCAACCCGGCTATCGGTCTGAACTCGCCAAGTGGACGGGCGGCCAGCGAGATCGGGACGGGATACCCGCCAGCGCGTTCGGCCCGCGGGTTGCGGATGGCTCACTACCGCTACGCGACTTCACCCTTGGGCTGCCGCCCGGCGACGCGAGCTACGCGCGGTTCGAGGCGTCCCCACAGCTCGCTGTGCTCTCTACGCGCTTCGGCAGCCGGGCCGACTGGCTGCGGGCCGGTCAGGCGCTGCAACGGCTACTGCTGCTCGCTACCGCGCGCGGCGTGGCGGTGGGGCACCTCACCCAGGGACTCGAGACCGCCGACGCTTGGCTCATTCGCGACCCAGGTTCCGGCATCGAACACCCCCAGATGGTGTTGCGGCTCGGTTACGGCACCGCGGCGCACCCGTCGCCGCGCCGGCCGGTCTCCGAGGTGCTTGATGGACCGTAGTCTGCCGGGCTGCCCAGGCGCGCGTGACCAACCGGACGAGAGGGAACGCGCGAGACGCTCGGCTGACAATTGACGGAGGTCGGGATGCAGAGCCCGCTGAAGGATGAAATGGGGCTCAGGCGCCTTATTAGCGCTGCTGAGGCCGCGCCGTCGATCCACAACACCCAGCCGTGGCGGTTCCGCGTCACTGGCGACGATCTCATCGAGCTACGCGGCGATCCGGACCGGATGCTCTGGGTCGCCGATCCGCGCGGCCACGCGCTGCACCTGAGCTGCGGCGCTGCCCTGTACAACCTGCGGCTCGCGATCCGCATGGCGGGCCTCAAGCCGCTGGTCTGGGCGCTGCCCGATCCTGCTCACGAGCCAACCTTGCTCGCCGTCGTGCAGCTTGCGGAAGGGCGCTCAGCCACGGTGGCCGAGCAAGAACTCTTCGAGGCGATCCCTGCGCGGCACACTAACCGCGCCCCGTTCGCGGACCGCCCTGTCCCCGATCCCGTACGCGCCGAACTCGAGCGGGCGGCCAGCCTCGAGTACGCCGCCTTCCGGACGCTGAACCGGGCGCAGACCATGCAGGTGCTTGATCTCGTCGCTGAGGTCGAGCGGGTACTGGCCTGCGATCCCGTGCATCTCAGCGAGATGCGGCAGTGGATCTCAGCAAACGCTGCGGGCGATGGCGTGCCGCCGCACGTACTCGGTCCGCGCCCGGACACCGAGCCCGCCCCCGTCCGCGATCTCGGCAGCGGCCGGCCCGAGCCTGGGCGGCCGGTGGACCACTTCGAGGGCAGGCCACAGCTCGCGATCCTCTCTACCGCACAGGATCAGCCCGCCGACTGGCTGCGGGCCGGCCAGGCGCTGCAGCGCGTACTGCTGACCGCTACCTGGCACGGAGTCGCGGCCTCGTTCCTGTATCAGCCGATCGAACTGCACGAGATGCGCATGACGGGCGGCTGGTGGCCCTGGCAGGAGCATCCGCAAATGATCATCCGGCTCGGCTACGGGCCGCCTGCCGCAGGGACAGCGCGCCGGCCGTTCACCGACATCCTGGAGACTCCGTGAACTGACCCGCCGGGCTGACCCGCCGGGCTGACAAGGCTGGCGGCCCGCGCGCCGCTCACGTTGACGTCCGGGTCACCTCCGACGCGTCGGTCGCGACGCCCGCTATGTCGGCTATGTCGCCGTCGCGACCGGTCACGGCGTTCGGGCTCGGCGCCGGCGCAGTCACGATCACCAGCGGGCACGTCGTACGGGTGACGCAGGCCCGCGCGACCGGTCCGGCGGTGGCCGCTGCCGACGGGGCCGCGTCGAGGGAGCGCACGGTGACCGTCGAACCGAGCACGAGCAGCTCGGCGTCTGCGGCCCGGTCGATCAGCACACGTGCGACCAGGCCCTCGGCCAGCTCGGTGGTGACATCCGCCGGAGTGGCGGACCCGAACGCCGCGCGGACCGCGCGCGTCAGCCGGATACGGGCCGCCGACCGGTCCTGTGCCGCAGTTGGCCGGCCGCCCAGCGCCGCATAAGGCGCGATTTGTCGGCGGGTACGGTCCCACACGTGCACGACAAGCAGTCGCGCACGTCGCAATCTGGCTTCGCCGGCGGCCCACCGCAGTGCGGCTTGTGACGAATCGGAACCATTCACGCCGACGACGATCCGCCGTAGCGGCACTGCGTTCATCACGTGTTGCCTCCCAGCTCGTCGCAATGTCGTATGCAGCGCCGCCAGATCCGCGTGAGCTGCCGACGCCGCTACTTTGACCCGCCCGCGTCTGCCGAAGGAAGGGCAGAAGGTCCCCACCGCGGCGTGACACCCGGCGCTCCCACCCGGTGAGCGACCGCGACGGCTCGGCCGCGAGCGCGCGGGCGCTCGTGCTGGCCAGGGCTTGGTCCGGTTAGCGCACAGCTGACCGCGTATGCCGCCTGTCTTGTCGAGGTTGTCACGGGCGCCGGATGCTGGCGCGGCGGCCCCGTCGTGGTCGGCGTGGACGGCTCGCCGTGGTTCGTGCCCGACGCGCCGCGCGTCGCGCTTTGCGGAACCTGCGCGGACCGCGGGCCTGCTCGTCGTCGGCGCGCGGGGGCTCGGCGGGTCCCGGGTTTGCTGCTCGGCTCGGTCAGCGAGGCCGTGCTCGAGCAGGCAACGTGCCCTGTCGCGATGATCGGCCCCGGTTAGCGCCGCAGCGCACTGCGCCGCTGATTCATTACTGTTGCATCAGTGTGCTTGCATCAGTGTGCTTGCATCAGTGTGCTTGCATCAGTGTGCTTGCATCAGTGTGCTGCAGCGCTGCCGCATCGCTGTTGCGTCGGTGCCGCACCCGCTGCAGCACCACTCGTCATAACGCCGCGCGCAGCAAGGAGGACGCCGATGACGCACCGAGAACAGCGCACGCTGTCGGTTGGCGCGCTCTCGCGGGTGGAGGGCGAGGGCGCAATGTACGTGCGCTCTCGCGGCGGCACCGTCGAGCAGGTGCGGCTGGAGATCTACGAACCGCCGCGGTTCTTCGAAGCCTTCCTGCGCGGCCGCGCGTACACAGAACCGCCCGACATAACGGCGCGCGTGTGCGGGATCTGCCCGGTCGCGTACCAGATGAGTGCCTGCAGGGCGGTCGAGGACGCCTGCGGGGTGATCGTCGATGGCCAACTCGCCGAGCTCCGGCGGCTGCTCTACTGCGGCGAGTGGATCGAAAGCCACGCACTGCACATCTATCTGCTGCACGCGCCCGACTTCCTCGGCTACCCGAGCGGGATAGAACTCGCCGGCGCCAACCGCCCGTTGGTCGAGCGCGGGTTCGCGCTCAGGCGGGCCGGAAATTCGATCATGGAGACGGTCGGCGGCAGGTCCATCCATCCGGTGAACGTTCGGGTGGGCGGCTTCCACCGGGCGCCCTCCAGTGACGAACTCACCGCGCTGCGCGAGCCGCTGCGCCAGGCGCTCGATCTGGCCGTGGAAACCGCGCAGTGGGTGGCGGGTTTCGAGTTCCCTGACTTCCGCTGCGGGCACGAGCAGATGGCGATGTCACACCCGCGCAGGTACCCCATCGAGGATGGGACGATCGCGACCGACCGCGGGTTGCGGTTCACCGCCGCCGACTTCGAGAACCACGTGCTCGAGGAGCAGGTGCCGTACTCGACCGCATTGCACGCACACCTCGCCGGGCGGGGTGCTTACCTCACCGGGCCGCAGCCGCGCTACTCCCTCAACTCCAGCCTATTGTCACCACTCGCGCAGAAGGTGGCGGCGGCGGCGGGACTCGGGCCCACCTCCGACAACCCGTTCCGCAGCGTAATCGTGCGCGCGGTCGAGACCGTCTACGCGATCGAGGAAGCGCTGCGCATCATCGACGCGTACGAACCGCCCGACCGCCCAGCGGTCGCGGTTGGCGCGCGCGCAGGTACCGGACACGGCGTGACCGAGGCGCCACGTGGGATCCTTTACCACCGCTACGAGCTTGCCGCGGACGGGACCGTGCTGTCCGCCCGGATCGTGCCCCCCACCTCGCAGAACCAGGCCGCGATCGAGGATGACCTGCGTGGCTTTGTGCAAGACAGGCTCCGGCTCACCGACGATCAGCTGACGCAGGCATGTGAGCGGCTCATCAGAAGCTACGACCCGTGTATCTCCTGCGCCGCTCACTTCCTCGACCTCCGCATGGACCGCGGGTGACATCGCGGCCGGGGCGGATCGTCGTTATCGGGGTCGGCAATGAATTCCGGCACGACGATGGCGTCGGGCCGCGCGTTATCGAGCGACTGCGCGGACGGCTTCCTGGCGAGGTCGAACTGGTCGTCACCGACGGTGATGCGGTTCGCCTGATCGAAGCATGGTCGGGCGCGTCGCTCGCGGTCGTGGTGGACGCGGTCCGTGCTGAGCCGCCGTCGCCCGGCCGGCTGCACAGTTTCATCGTCAGCCGTTCCATCGTCAGCCGTTCCATCGTCAGCTCTGGTTCCCGTGTCGCCGGCGGGACAGGTCCGGGCGCGGGCCAGGCCCGACCCGGCGCTCGCCAAGCCCGACCGGACGCAGGCGCAGCCGGATCAGGCGGCGGCGAAGCCCGGCCGCGCATTGGCTGGCCGGGTAGCACCCACGCTTTCGGGCTTGACGAGGCAGTCGGCCTGGCGAGCGCCCTGGACCGGATGCCGCAACGGCTGGTCGTGCACGCGATCGAGGCCGCCGACCTGACGCTTGGCATCGGCATGACTCCCGCGGTCGCCGCCGCCATCGGCGCGGCTGCCGCCGCGGTCCGCCACGACATCCTCGGACCGCACGCAGTCCTCAGCAAACGCGAGCGCATCGCGAGCAGCACGATTTCATGATCTCGGTAGCTTCTTGGCAGCCTTTCGCGGTCGCTCAGACCGGCCACTCAGTGCCATGCGGACTGCCTTCGGTGCAGTTGGCTGTCGTGCAGAGGTGGTGGTGACCGTGCTGGAGAACCCGGCGCGGGCGGGGCAGGCACAGGCCCCCTACGCCGGCGTCGCCGAGACGCATTCCGCCGCTGTGTTCTTCGTCGGCGATCGCGCCTACAAGCTGAAGAAGCCGGTGAACCTCGGATTTCTCGACTTCACCACGCTGGCCGCGCGTACGGCCGCTTGCCAGCGGGAACTGGAGCTGAACCGGCGGTTCGCGCCTGACGTCTATCTTGGCATCGCGGCGGTCAACGACCCCGCGGGCCAGCTATGCGATCACCTTCTCGTGATGCGCAGGATGCCCGCCGCCCGGCGCCTTTCCACGTTGGTGGCAAGGCACGCCCCGGTGACCGATCAGCTACGGCAGGTGGCGCGGACGCTCGCGGCCCAGCACGCGGCGGCGTCTCGCGGCATCCAGATCGCACGGCAGGGGGGCAGGGACGCACTCAGCAGGCGGTGGCGGGACAACGTCGACCAGACCCGGCCGTTCGGATCCCGGCTTGTGATGACGGCGGCCATCGAGCAGACGTGGCGCCTGGCCGAGCGTTTCCTCCGCGGACGTGAGCCGCTGTTCGACGCGCGCATCCGCGCCGGGCGTGTCGTGGACGGACACGGCGACCTGCTCGCCGACGACATCTTCTGCCTCGATGACGGGCCCCGGATACTTGACTGCCTCGACTTCGATGACACGCTGCGCTGGCTCGACGGGCTCGACGACGCCTCCTTCCTCACCATGGATCTGGAACGGCTCGGCGCCGCAGACCTGGCCGACCGGTTCACCGGCTGGTACATGGAGTATTCGGCCGACCCGGCACCGCAGGCGCTGCGGCACCATTACGTCGCATATCGGGCATTTGTCCGGGCGAAGGTCTCCTGCCTGGCCTGGGATCAAGGCCAGCACACCGCGGGAAACGACGCGAGAATGCTGACGGAACTCGCGCTGGACCATCTGCGGGCCGGCGCCGTCACTCTGGTCATCATCGGGGGGGCGCCTGGCACCGGGAAGTCCACGCTCGCGGGCAAGCTCGCCGACCGGCTCGGGTTCACCATGCTGAGCAGCGACAGGATCAGAAAGGAACTGGCAGGGATTCCGCCAGAGCGTCCCGCCGCCGCTGCTTTCCGCGCCGGCATCTACACCACCTCTTGGACCGAACGCACCTACGCCGAACTGCTCCGCCGCTCGGCCAGGCTGCTTTCGCTCGGCGAGTCGGTCATCGCGGACGCATCATGGACGTCGTCGCGGCACCGAGCGGCTGCCGTGGCCACGGCGAGCGCCGCGGCGGCTGACCTGGTCCCGCTATCGTGCAGCGCGCCTGCCGACCTCACGCTCAACCGGCTCAGTCAACGTCGCGGCGGCGTGTCCGACGCAGGCGTGGCGGTGGCACGCGAACTTGCCGCGGCGTGGGAACCCTGGCCCGACGCGATCACCATCGACACCAGCGACCGAGTGCCTGGCCGGCCGGACAGCCCAGCCGCCGGATCCGATCATCCGGTGGCCCAGGCGCTGGCTGCCATCAGGCCGCATGGCGCGCGGTATCACGCGTGGCGGGGCGGGTCGGACGGGGCGCGGCCGCGACGACCGCTCATACCACCAGACTGATCGGCAAACCAACCGTTCCGCCCAAGTTAGGTCTTTCGCCCCTGTGCGGCGCGGCGATGGGACTACACGGTGAGACCAACGGGACACGCAGGAAGGAGGTCACGCGATGCACAGAACCCTGGTGCGGGACGTGATGAGCACCGAAGTCACTGCCGTAGGAGCTGCGACCCCGTTCAAGCACCTCGTGACCGTACTGCGGAGCAAGCACGCGGATGCCGTGCTCGTCGTCGATCCAGCGGGCCGTCCCGAGGGCATCATCACCCCCGCAGATTTGATCATCAGGGAAACGGATCCGCAGGGCGCTGGCCCACGGGGCGCTGGCCCGCGGGGCTGCCCGGACGAGAGTGGGGACCGCAGGAAGGCGACAGGCGCGATCGCCGCCGAGCTCATGTCGGCGCCGCCGGTCACGGTGTTCCCGCATACCACGGTCACAGAGGCGGCGCAGGTGATGCGGCGGCACGCGATAGCGCAACTACCGGTCATCGAACCAGCGACCGGCCGGATGGTTGGCCTCATGACCAGGTCCGATGCGCTGAATGCTTACTTGCGCCGTGACGACGACATCCAGGAGGAGATCAGGAGAGAGATCCTCGGCGGCGAGTTCGCCACGGACACCGCCGACGTGACGGTCACCACGATCTGCGGCGTGGTCAGGCTGAACGGACATGTCCGCCGCCACGACGTGGTCTCCCGCCTGGTCTGCGCCGTACGAGAGGTCGAGGGCGTGGTACGGGTTGAGGAGCATCTGCGCTGCCGCGGCGACGACCGGTTCCCCGTACCGCCGCTGGCCTGGTAGCCGCTCATGACGTGATCGACGTTGATATCCGGTTCTGCGTACGGCGATTACACCGCGAAGGGTGGACCAGTCCGCGCAGCCGTTATGCATAGTTTCCTGCGTCTGCGTCTGCGTCTGCGTCTGCGTATGGGGCGGCCGGCGTGCGCGCCGGGTGCTCCGGCGGCTGGTCTGCCGATGGCGATGGCGCCCGCAAACCCGGTTGCACCGATGTAGGCAAGCGGGCGCTGCCCCATACCCGCCCGGTGGTCCCGCCCGCTTGGGCTTTAAGTCCCTCCCCGATCGGGTTGAACGCCCCTAACCGGCCTGCCCTGCCACGACGAAAGTGACAGTGAGGCTAGCGGCGAGGTGAACGCCTCAGCTAGGCGACCGGATGGAGAGACGTCACATGAAGCAGAGCGTGCGGCTCGGCCGGGTGGCTGGCATCCCGGTCGGTATGCACTGGTCTGGCATCGTGATCCTCGCATTGATCGCGGAGATCCTCGGCGCGAGCGCTCTTCCTGGCATCATCCCCCATCGGTCAGCCAGTACCTACTGGATCATGGCGATCGCCGGCGCGTTGCTTTTCCTCGGCTCGCTGCTTGCCCACGAGCTTGCGCACGCGCTTGTCGCCCGCCACAAGGGCGTCCAGGTGCGCTCGATCACCCTGTGGGTGCTCGGTGGCGTCACCGAGCTCGACAGCCAGGCCACGACCCCGGCCGCCGAGCTCCAGATAGCCCTCGCCGGACCCGCCACCAGCGTTGCCGCCGCAGCTGTCTTCTGCGCAGCGGCGCTTGGGACCGCGAAAGTCCACGGTTTGGCTGTCGTCACCGCCGCCCTGCTCTGGCTGGCGGCGATGAACGTTCTGCTCGCGGTGTTCAACATGCTTCCTGGCGCCCCACTGGACGGTGGCAGAGTGCTGAAGGCGCTCGCGTGGCACCGCCACGGCGACCAGGCGCGTGCGGAAAGCCTGGCCGCGCAGGCTGGCCGGTACGTCGGTATCGCCATTGCGGCGGCCGGCGTGGCCGAGTTCGTCGGGTGGCGGAACCTTGCCGGTCTCTGGCTGCTGCTCATCGGCTGGTTCCTGGCTACCGCTGCGGGCGCGGAAGCGCACGCCGTACGCGCCAAGGACGCCATGGCGGGCGTGCGAGTCAGCGACATCATGACACCTGATCCCGACATCGCCCCCGGCTGGAGCACACCAGCGAGTTTCGTCGAGCGGGTGGCACCATATTCACGCCAGAGCGTGTTCCCCGTGGTCGGGTTCGACGGCGATCTCGTCGGTGTCGTCTCACTTGATCAGATGGCTCGGCTCCATCCAGCTCAGCGCTCCGAGCTGCGGCTGGACAGCGTCGCGATGGCACTGCCACCGCGATATCGGGTGGCGCCCGACGACTTGGCGGCATCGCTGTTCACCCGGCCGCCGATAGCGGGCGAGCTCGCCGCTGTCGTGCTGGCCGATAACCGGATCGTTGGCACGGTAACGACGGCGGATCTACGCCGTGCGCTGCAGCTGGCGCCGCTGCACAGCGCCACAAGCAACGGCGCCACAAGTAACGGCGCCGCAAATGACGGCCCCACAAGCAACGGCACCGTCGGTGACGGCGCCGGACCGAGTGAATGGCCGACGCAGCAGCGTCCGGTCAACCGCTAGCGACCCGTCGGGACGGAGGTGACAGCGATGATCAAGACGGCACCGAAAATGACCAGGCTGGCCAGGCTAGCCAGGTGGCTCGGGCTGGATCGCAACCCGCTCCGGCGGCGTTCTGACCGGGCCGAGGCCTCCATCATCGCCGCGTTGCTTGGCGCGTTCCTGGTAGGCGCGCCGCTGGCGGCCGTTAGCGCCGGCCACCTCGCGCAGGCGGCGAGCATGCGTGTCCGGCACACGCAACAGGCATGGCACCGCGTGCCGGCAACTTTGATCGACAACGCGCCCAAGGATTCGAGCTTCATGTATGAGTCGACAACATTCGCCTGGGTGCGCGCACGTTGGACTGCGCCAGACGGATCGGTTCGAGTGGGCGAGGTTCCTACGCCTGGCGGTACCACCGCGGGCCACACAGTGCGCATCTGGATCGACGGAGCCGGCCGGGAAACGAGCCCGCCACTGACATCTGCCCAGCTTGTCGACCGGGTGGTGGCGGGAGTCATCTTCGCGCCAATCGCGCTCGCCGTCCTGCTGCTCAGCGTGGGCGCCGTGGCATGCCGGCTGCTCGAGCGGCACAGGCTGAGTGGCTGGGAGGCCGCGTGGGAGGCGATCGAACCGCAGTGGAGTCATCGCAGCTAAGCGCGCGACCTTCGCCCCTAGCGGGGCGGACCGGCAGGCGATGGGATCGAGTCAGAGACCGAGGGAAGGTGGGATCTATGAGCGCACTGACGCGCACCCAGGTCAGGGGCCTGGTCCCTGACCTTTTCGACTGGATCGAATCGCCCTTCTCCGCGCTGCGTCCCTTCATGGCCCACCCCATGCGATTGGAGGACTACGTCGAAGACGGCCATTACGTCGTGCGTGCCGAACTTCCGGGCATCGACCCGGATAAGCAGGTCGAGGTCACTGTCTCGAAGGGCATTCTCACCATTCACGCGGAGCGGCACGAGGAGACGGAGACGAAGCACCGCTCGGAGTTCTACTACGGCGTGTCCTCGCGGCATATCCAGCTGCCCGTCGGCGCGGACGAGGATGATGTGAAGGCCACCTATGACAAGGGGATCCTCGAGATCACCGTTGGGCTTAAGCAGAAGGAGCAGGTCGCCGGCCGGCAGATCCCGGTCAAGTCCGCGAAGCAAGTGAAGCAGGAAAGCTGATCCGCCGGAGCGGGACGAGCGGCCAGGCGCCCCTGTTCCCTCCGCATGAGCGGCCGTGCCTGCCAGGTGTCAGGCCTGGGGGTACGGTCGCGTCCAGTTGGCGGCTGGCTGCGACGAGGCGGCGGCGGGGTTGCCGCCAGCTAGCGTCGGCCCGGGGTCTGCCCCCGGTGCCAGCCGGGTACACCTGCAGTGGCCCGCAGTTCGGGGTCACGGACCGGTCGGTGCCGGTCTTGGTTGGCGTTGGCTGGTGCCAATATGTAACCAGCTGACTCGACAGCTGACTCGACAGCTGACTCGACATTAGGAGGCGGAAGAAATGAACCGCCGCGACGCCCTTTTCGATGCGATGCTGCGTCACCTCGGTGCCGCATACTATGAATCCCTGCACGGCCGTGCCAGCGCGTCTGATGTCGCACGGGCGGTCGGTACGGTCGAGGAACACGTGGGTGAGTCGCCCTCGAAGCCCCCAGCCACCCACCGGTCGCCGACCGCGCACGCGGGCAACGGTGACGGGCACGAGCGCCGCGGCCGCTGGCACCGCAGAGTCCGTGATGTCATGACGACATCAGTGGTGACTGTTGACCGGATCACCACGTCCAAGGAGGTCGCCACCCTGCTGGCCGAGCACAAGATCAGTGCCATGCCAGTGCTGATCATGGGCCGCCACGTGGCCGGGGTCGTGTCAGAAGCCGACCTCCTCGTCCTGGAGGAGGAGCGCGGCGCCAGAACGCGGCTTCGCCGGCCTGGCGTGCTGCACCGGCCCGCGGGCGGTAAGCACCCGGCCCGCACCGCCGGCGAACTGATGACCTCGCCTGCCATCACCATCCACCCGGACGCAACGATTCCGGCCGCGGCAAGGCTGATGAACCAGCATCACATCAAGCGCCTGCCGGTGGTTGACCCAGCGGGAATACTGATCGGCATCGTCAGCCGCCGCGACCTGCTCAGCGTCTTCCTCCGTCCTGACGAGGATCTCGCCGACGACGTCCGTGCCATCTTGGCCGAGATGCTGTTCGCTGATCCGGACAGCGTGACAGTCGACGTGCGGGAGGGCGTCGTCACGCTTAGCGGCCAGCCTGCACCACAGGACCAGCAAGACATGATCGCCGTTGCCATCAAGCTGATCTGGGACATCGACGGCGTCGTGGATGTGGTCAACAAGCTCACTGTCGCGGCGGGCGGTTGAGTCCGGCCGGAGGCCCGCCCGAGCCGCGTCGACCGCCCGGATCCCTGCGTACATGCCGTCATGGCGGCATAACGACGGTCAGCACCTCCGGCCGCTGCTGCAGCTGGCCGGCCAGGCGGTCAGCAGCCAGGGGGGTCAGGATGACGACACTCACGTCAGCACTGAGTGAACGCCAGGCCAAACGGGTCTCCTCGTCGGTCTCCGCAGGGTGGGTGGCCACGCCGGCCAGCGCAAAGCTCTGGATCCGCGTTTCCTCCCCGATGACAGCAACCTGCGACATCTGTTGTCACGCCCTTCCGATCAGAATGACCCCGACGATCAGGCTGTAGATCGCGATTGCGTTGGCGGCCCTCATGGTCGCCTCCGCACCGTTCGCGCGGACATCAGCGCTAGGGTGACTAAGCAGACGAGCCGCGCGACACCAGTCAGGGCGGCGTACGCGTCCGTAGGGCACAACGATGTGGCCTCATATAATCCCTGCGATCTTCGGCACACCTTCCGGCGGGTAACTGAGCCGGTCGCGCACGTCGACGACGCCATCCACATATCTGACCGCGCAGAGCAACTGCAGCGCGACAGCGTGGCGTTCCACTGGCCCGGTAATGGTTACGATGCCAGACTTGACTGTTATATCGAAAGTGTCCGTATCGAGTGCGAAGTCCACGCCGACAACCTGCTTGATCACCTCGTCCCGAATCTGCTCGTCGGGCCTGTCAAACACGCTCAATAGGTCCACCCGGCTGACTATGCCGACCAGCCGGCCGGTCTCGTCCACGACCGGCAGCCTCTTAACCCGGCGGTCGTACATCACTCTGGCGGCTTCTGCGACGCTCGTATCAGGGCCGACCGTAACAGCCGGCTTGGTCATGAGCTCGGCCGCGTTCACCCCAGCCGCCTTGGCGCGCTCCCTACGGCGCGCCGCCTCCCTGGGCGGAAAGGCCCCGGTGGTAGACCCCGACGACGGGACAGCCTCTTTGATCAGAAGATCTGCCTCCGACACCACGCCTACCACGTGATCCGCCGAATCCAGCACAGGAAAGGCGCTGACACGACGGCGCCTCATGACAGTGACGATGTCCTTATACCCCGCGGTCTGCCTGACCGCCACCACACTTCTGGTCATCACATCTTTGACATTGCTATTCATGGCGATCGCTCCTTCATCTCGCCATTCCAAGCACAGCAAGGCGGCTGGCCGCGTGCACCCCGGCAAACGGCTCCAGCGCCGCCGACCTCCGGCCCGGTGGATAGGGACCAACTACCTGGGACCAACGCCCCGGGTGATCTTCGGGTGATCTGGCGGTCCGCGGAAATGCTCACGCGCGATCGCGGCCCCACGATGGCGCCGGACGGTTCCGGGCAGGATCCGGGCAGGATCCGGGGCCCCGGAGGATCATCCGGCGCCTGCAGGATCAAAGACCCGGGGAGGCGAGGCAGGCGAGATGACCGCTAGTGGCTGGATTTCCCCGGCGCTGGCGGTGGCTCCCGATCCGCCGCCGCCGCGGCGTCCGGCGGCACTGCGGCGTCCGGCGGCACTGCGGCCTCCCGCGCGGCCGCGGCGAACGCCGGGGAGGCCGCGTTGAAGGTCGCGAAGACGCGCTCCAGTTCGATGCTCGTCATGCCCAGGTGGCGTAGCTGCGCGGTGAGCGACCGAGTGTGCGTCGCAGCAGCGCTGCTGGCATCGGCAGTACTCGCATCGCGGTGCGTGCTCCCAGCACCTGCCGCGCTGACGATGTCGGCTGCGCGGGCGGTACCGGCCTCGCCGGCCGCGCCGGCCGGGGCGGTCGTGCCCGCGGCGCTGTTCAGCGGGCCGAAGCAGCCGTAGCAACCGCGGTTGAACGCGGGGCAGATCGCGCCGCACCCTGCCTGGGTCACCGGTCCGAGGCAGGGGGTGCCGTGGGCAACCATCACGCACACGTTGCCGCGTTCCTTGCACTCGTAGCAGACACTGTGCGCGGGAATCGCGGGCCTGCGGCCGGCCAGCAGCGCGGAAAGCAGCTCGAGCAGCTGACGGCGGTCGATGGGGCAGCCACGAAGCTCGAAGTCCACCGAGACATGGTCGGCGATCGCGGTGGACGTCGCGAGCGTCGACACGTATTCCGGCCGTGCGTAGACGACTGAGGTGAACTCAGCCACGTCAGCGAAGTTCCGCAGCGCCTGGATGCCGCCTGAGGTGGCGCATGCCCCGATCGTCACGAGCGTCCCCGATGCGGCACGGATCTCAGCGATCCGCTGCTCGTCCTGTGCTGTGGTTATCGATCCCTCCACGAGTGAGACGTCGTAGGGACCCGCCACCTCTGCGCTCGACGCCTCGGTGAAGTGCGCGATCTGCACCTTTTCCGACAGCGTGAGCAGCTCCTCCGCACAATCGAGCACGGTGAGCTGGCAGCCGTCGCACGATGCGAATTTCCATACGGCGAGTTTGGGCCTGGACGCTACGCCCGCGGTTGGGCCAGACATCAAAGCTCCTTAACAGCGAGCAGTGGAGCGGCCAGCTCGTAGGTCACGATCGGGCCATCTCTGCAGACCAGCAGGGGCCCAAGCTGGCAGTGACCACACGTGGCGACGCCGCATCGCATGTCGCGCTCGAGCGAGAGCCGGATATCGCGTGCCGCGATGCCCCGCTCGATCAATGCCTTCGCGGACACCCGCATCATGATCTCGGGACCGCAGACGAACGCCGTGGCATTTGCCGGATCAAACACGGCGCGGTCGATGAGCTGGCTGACAAAGCCGACATGGCCATGCCAGCCTCTAGCCGGCGGATCTATGGCGATGTCGACATCAGCGCCGCGCCGCCGCCAGACGTCGAACTCGCGCACGAAGATCAGATCGGCCGCTGAACGGGCTCCGGCCAGCAACACGATCCGGCCGTAGCTTTCCTGCGCCGCGAGCGCCGCGTGCAGCACAGGGCGCAGCGGCGCAAGGCCTATCCCGCCCGCCACCACCACGACGTCCCTGCCGGTGGCGCTCTGGACTCCCCAGTCCGTGCCGTATGGGCCGCGCACGCCGATCACCTGCCCCGGTCCCGCTGCGTGGAGCGCGCGGGTGACCGCGCCCACCACCCGGACGGTCTGGGCCAGCGTGCCGGTGCCGATACCGCTGACCGAGATAGGAACCTCCCCGACGCCGAATACGTACAGCATGGTGAACTGGCCGGGCTGGCACGTGCCGATCGGTTCGTCCATCGGTTCCATGGCCAGCGTCACCGTGTCGCGGGTCTCCGGATGGCGCGCCGTGACCCGGTAGCGAGATGGCACCATCGATTTCGTCATCCAGGCGCCCCGGGCCGGCCGTATACGTCGAGCAGCCTGATCCTGGTGGCTTGCAGCCTGCGGACGACGACCGTGACCATGCGGCGGGTGAGTTCGTGCCCGAGCACGGAATCGGCCTCGCACATAGCGCGCACCGCACGCCCGTCAAGCTCAAATGCCTGCGTGGGCTGCATGGTCACCCCGCCGAGCAGCCATTCGAACGGCGGGAACAGCCACGACCAGCCGACCACGTCGCCGCGGCCGAGCGTCTCAATGATCACCGGGCCATCCCCTGGCACATGCAGGTCGAGCGCGACCTGACCAGCCTCGATGAGCCAGCACCGGTCGGCTGTTCCGCCCTCGTCGAAGAGCCGGTACTTGGCCGGCACCGCGATGTAGCGGGTGACCTGATTGAGTCGCGCGATGTGCTCCTCCGCCATCCCGCGAAGGAATGGATGTTGCGTCAGCGGTGGTGAGTTCGCGGTACTCATGTTCCCTCCGGCCCGGTGTGCTCCGCCCCGTCTTCCTGCGCATCGCGTACGTCCGTTCCGCCACCGCCTCCGCTGCCAGGCTGCGTGCCCGTCGCCTCGTCGCGCAGGGCAGCCACCTCTGCTGTGATGTCGATGCCGACCGGGCACCACACGATGCACCTGCCACAGCCGACACAGCCAGACGAGCCAAACTGGTCGTGCCAGGTGCCAAGCTTGTGGGTGAGCCATTGCCGGTACCTGCTCTTGCCCGACACCCGGACGCTGCCGCCGTGCAGATAGGAGAAGTCGAGATCAAAGCAGGAGTCCCAGCGCTGCCAGCGCTCGGCGTGCTCGCCCGTCAGATCGCTGGAGTCCTCGACGGTGGTGCAAAAGCATGTGGGGCACACCATCGTGCAGTTGCCGCAGGTCAGGCAGCGCGACGCGACGTCGTCCCAGCGCGCCGCGCCCTGGCTCGCAGCCATCAGCTCGTGCAGTCCCTCGGCGGGCATGGTCCTGCCCATCCGGTCGGCCGCCGCTGTGACCGCCGTCCGGGCGTCCGCCACGGTCGCGTCGGCGGCTGGCCGGTGCGGAACTTCCGCCATGATTGCCGCGCCCGCTGCCGATCCGACATCGACAAGGAACCGGTGACCGCCTGAGCCTGCCGGCCCGGTCAGTTCAGTCAGCGCCAGATCGTAGCCGGGCCCGGCCTGCGGGCCGGTGCCCATGGACGAGCAGAAGCACGTCTCGCCGGGCTCGGTGCAGCTCACCGCGATGATGAAGGCCGCGGACCTGCGGGTGGCGTAGGGGCTGCCCGTGTGGCTGCCGGTGCCGAGCACCCGATCCTGAATGAAGATCGCGCGAAGGTCACACGGCCGGACCCCGAGGAACGCGTACCTTGGCACGTCCTCGTCCGCGGGCTCTACCTCGAAGCCGCCTCCGCCGCGCCGCGCGGACCAAAGGCGTGACCGCGGCGGATGCAGGAACGGCTTCCACGACTGCGGTCCTGCGGCGTGCCCGAAAGCCGCCGAGTCGCTGCGCTGCCGCAGCCGATAGCCACCCGGCTCGAGAGTCACCCCCCAGCCATAGGGCAGGTCGGCGGCGGATTCCAGCTCTGCGAGCACGATCGCGCCATCGCGAACCGTCGGCCCGACGACCAGGTAACCGGCTCGCCGCAACGCCGCATGCAAGTCCGCAAGGGCGGCGGATTCCATCAGCTGCGCGCCCTGGCCGTCGCCATGGTGCGTGCCCGCGCCGTCTGGTCCGCCCGCTGTGGCGCCCATGTCTGCCCTCTTTCTCCACCGAGCCTGCTCCACCGAGCCTGCTCCGGGCCGCCCTCGTCCAAACACGTGCCAAGCGCCAGTCCCCGGACTTGCCACGCAGCCGCCACGGACCACCCCACGACCCTCTGGTGGACCGCTACAGCATTGTTGGACCGCTACAGCATTGTCACAGCACCGCCGTTGCTCTGGCCATCATCTGACGGCAGCTATCCGGCAGCGGCGTTGGGTCCTGCGCCGCGGATAATGCAGGCCGCAGCCTTCCGTGGCGGCCATAGGGCCGGGCAGGGAAGGCGGGCTCGGTGAGGCTCATCAGGGGACGAAGGTCCCGCGGGAGAATGACACAGGACCCCTGCAAGCGCCAAGCCAACAGGTGAATCGTTTTAGGAATGCGAATCGCCGCCGTGGATTCGTCCTTTCTCGAAGTAGAGGTCTGAAATGGACCGACTTGGCGCACTGGGCCAGGCAATATCGTCGCCGCCGATTAATCTGAATCATCCAGGGCACTACCTGCACTGGGGGGTGATCCAGGTTTCGGTCGCCAACTTCGTCGTCGTGATCGCCATGATCGTGGTTTTCGTGGCCGCCGTGCTGCTCCCGTTCCCGAAGGGGAGGCGGTCGCGGTGAGCAGCCACTCCGCCGAGCCTGCCGTGACCACGGGCTGGACCGGGCGGCTGCGCGAACTTTGGCTCAGGAAGCTTCCCCCAGAAAAGATGCTCCCCGACACGCAGCCTGCCTACGTCGCATCCTGGATCTATGTGTTCGGCGTGCTGACGTTGTCTGCCCTGCTCATCGTGTTGATCTCAGGCGGGATGCTCGCCCTCAAGGGCCCGTCCTGGTGGCATTTCTCCGCGACCGGGCACTTCGTGAACAGCCTCCACCTGTGGAGCGTTGAACTGTTCATGTTCTTCATGGTCATCCACCTCTGGGGCAAGTTCTTCATGGCCGCTTGGCGCGGCCGGCGCGCGATGACCTGGATCACAGGTGCCGTCGCCTTCCTCGGCTCGGTCGGCACTGCGTTCACTGGCTACTTGGTGCAACAGAACTTCGACTCGCAGTGGATCTCCACGCAGGCGAAGGACGGGCTCAACGCATCCGGCATCGGAGCGTTCTTCAACGTGCTCGACTTCGGGCAGATGCTGATGTGGCACATCGTGCTGCTACCGCTCATTGTCGGGGTGCTGACGATCTGGCACATCCTTCTTGTCCGCAGCCGCGGCGTGACACCGCCGATTCCGCTTCGCGAGAGGCGCCCAGAGCCCGTTCACGCCGGCGCAGCGAAGGCAACGGATGCCCGCAATGACCCGAACGGCTCCGCGGAGGCGTTGTCATGACCAGCATCAGCCAGGCCGAGCAACGTTCCGCGCCCCCGCAGCCAACCCGCCATTACGACATCGTCAGGGAGTTCGTGATCGCGTTCCTCGCGGTTGCCGTCCTCACCGTCGGCCTCTCCGTGCTGTTCTCCTCCCCCGACGAGAAGCCAGTGACGGTGGCGTCCTGGGCAAAGGCCGATCCGAACGACTTCGTGGCAACGGCGGCAAGCGAACTGGCGGGCGCGAGCGATAGCGCGGGCTACGGGCCTCCGTACAACAGCACCACCGGGGCCAGCCAGCAACTCGGGCCGCTCAAGCTGGAGCAATGGATGGGGGTGACCCATCCCGTCAACTCTGCGCAGGACTTCGTCCTCACACCGCTCGGATCGATCCCGAACGACGCGGCGCTCACCACGGCGCTCGCGGCGTACCACGGTGCGTCGGCCACCCAGCAGCAGACCTGGGCGACCAACTATTCCAACGCCCTGGCCAAAGCGCCGAACGGCGACCCGGCGGCGGTCAAGGCGGGCGACTACGGTCCGGTACCCGTCCTGACGGGTCGGTTGCTCAACCTGGCCAAATCGGGTGGTCTTGACGGCGCACTGCAGGCACAGAACGGCTTCTATAGCACCGACTACACCAAGTCCCTGCTCTTCCTCTCCGACGGGAGCTATCTCGGCAATCTGGCGGACGCACAGCATCTGTCGGGCGACCAGTGGGGGATGATGAACGAGACGGGTAACTTCCCCGGTCAGGCCTGGCTGTGGCTGTACACGTTTTGGTACCAGATCAAGCCATTCAGCACGTCAAGCAACGGTGACGCGCTTGTCTGGGGCGTGATGGCGCTCCTCAGCCTGTTGTTTATCCTGGTCCCGTTCCTACCTGGGATCCGCTCGATCCCGCGTTTGGTTCCCGTCTACCGGCTGATCTGGCGGCAGTATTACCGTGCCGAACGGGTCGCCGCGCGACGGGAGTGAAACCGTCCCGGTGGCCGCGCTCGGTAGGCGATGGCCCAGCGGACATCAACCCGATGCCCGCTGGGCTATGACTCGTGCGGCGGGGGCAACTGGCCGGGCGACCGCCTAGGACGTTCGGCCCTAACACCTGCGGCAATGGGGGCGATTGTGTTACATATGGCCCCATTGAGGGCCCTAGCCCCCATTGAGGGCCCGCGGATTGGGAGGCGCGAAGTGCCGTTCATCAACCGCGCGGATGCGGGGCGCAGGCTCGCGAGGCAGCTACGCCCGCTACGCGAGCAGAATCCGGTCGTGCTTGGGCTGCCGCGTGGCGGCGTGCCAGTCGCATTCGAGGTGGCGAAGGCCCTGCGCCTGCCGCTCGATGTCCTCGTCGTCCGCAAGCTCGGCGTGCCGTTCCAGCCCGAGCTCGGGATGGGTGCCCTCGGCGAGGGCGGCATCCGGGTGATCAACAACGAGGTCGTGCGCGCGGCTCAGCTAAGCGAGGCGGAGATCGCCGCGGTCGAGGAGCGGGAACGCGCCGAACTTGAGGCGCGGGCGCGGCGGCTGCGCGCCGGGACCCCGCGCGTTCCGCTAGCGGACCGGACCGTGATTATCGTCGACGACGGCATCGCCACCGGCTCGACGGTCCGCGCCGCGTGCCGCGTCGCGCGTGCCCACCACGCACGCAGGGTAGTGGTCGCGGCGCCGGTCGGCGCCGCGCAAGCCGTCAAGAGCTTGCGCCGTGAAGCCGACGAAGTGATCTGCTTGGAGACTCCTTCGGTGTTCTTCGCGATCGGCCAGTGGTACGAAGACTTCACCCAGACGTCCGACGAGCAGGTGGTCGACCTGCTAAGACGCGCGGCCGCCTGGCCGATCACGGTTTCCGCACCGCAGCAGGGCGCCGCGGCGGTAGGACCGACTGACCGAGACGAGGACGTCAGGCTGGCGGCTGGATCCATCGACCTGGCCGGTCGGCTGACCATCCCGTCAAATCCGGCCGGCCTCATCGTCTTCGTGCATGGCAGTGGCAGCAGCCGGTTCAGCCCTCGTAACCATGCCGTTGCCTCGGCGCTCGGCGCCGCAGGGTTTGGCACCCTGCTGTTCGATCTGCTCACCCCGGCCGAGGAACTCGACAGGGCGCACGTATTCGACATCCCGCTACTCGCCACCAGGCTCACAGCCGTCACCGGATGGCTACGCGGGCAGCCCGAGGCCCTGGGCGTCCGGATCGGTTACTTCGGCGCCAGCACCGGGGCAGCCGCAGCCCTATGGGCTGCTGCCGAGCCTGGCGCGGATGTGGCGGCCATCGTCTCCCGTGGCGGACGGCCCGACCTGGCCGGTGGGCGGCTTGCCGCCGTGCGCGCGCCCACGCTGCTGATCGTGGGCGGCAAGGACGAGCTTGTGCTTGACCTCAACCGCAAGGCACAACAGCAACTCACATCCGACAGCAGGATCGACGTCGTCCCAGGCGCTACCCATCTGTTCGAGGAGCGCGGCGCCCTGGCGACGGTGGCGGACCTGGCCACCGACTGGTTCACCGAATACCTCGCGAAACCGGGGTCGTCCGGCTCGGCATGAAAGCCGCGCCCATCGCGACGCTCGCCGGGCCCCGGCTCGCCCCGGCCGTGCTCCCGGCCAGGCGCCGTCCGGGGCAGGCGCCACCAGGCAGGCGCGCCCCCTCGCCCGGGCTAAACCGGCGCCTGGCCGGGGGCGCCGTCCTTGGCGCTGAAACTTGAGGTGCGGAGGCTGGAGGTGCGGAGGCTGGAGGTGCGGAGGCTGGAGGTGCGGAGGCTGGAGGTGCGGAGGCTGGAGGTGCGGAGGCCCGAGGTGCTGAGGCCCGAGGTGCTGAGGCCCGAGGTGCTGAGGCCCGAGGTGCGGAGGCCCGAGGTGCTGCCGTGCACGGGTTGACGTGAGGGTCGGCAGCGACGTTAGCTGATATTTCGGCTAATCCGGTCTGAAAGGAATGAATATGTCCGCAACTGACGACCTGCTCGCTAACAATGAGCGCTACGCCGCCGGGTTCCACGGCCCGTTGCCCATGCCGCCAGCCAAGTATGTCGCCGTCGTGGCGTGCATGGACGCCCGCCTGAACGTCTACCCGGCGCTCGGCCTCGCCGAGGGCGACGCACACGTCATCCGCAACGCGGGCGGGGCCGTCACGGCAGACGTGATCCGCTCGCTGGCGATCAGCCAGCGCCTGCTCGGGACCCAGGAGATCATTCTCATCCACCACACCGACTGCGGCATGCTCACCTTCACCGACGACGCCTTCAAGGCGTCAGTCCTTGCCGAGACCGGTATCAAGCCCGAATGGGCCGTTGAGGCATTCGACGATCTTGAGACCGACATCCGGCAATCGATCGCACGGATCAAGGCGAGCCCGTTCGTACCGCATACCGATGCGGTGCGCGGGTTCATCTTGGACGTGGCAACCGGCAGGCTGCGCGAGGTGACCTGAGCCGACCAGAGCCGGCGCCTTCACCGCCTGCGGCCGGGGCTGAGCCGCACCAGCCGCCACCAGGTGAGCAGGATGAACACGATACCGAGCGCGACAAGAGCCGCCATGTCCTTCAGCCAGGTGTGCGCGCTGTGCAGCCACAGCGGATCCGGCTTTGTCCCCGGGACGGGCGGCATGATCCGCGTGAGGTCGGCCGTGGACGCGGGGGCGGCGAAGCCCCAGCGGGAGGGCGAAAGCCACGCGACCTGCTCGAGCCCTGCCTTCCCGTTGAGCGCGAAAACGGTTCCGGTGAAGATGATCTCCACCACCACAGCCACAAGTAGCAGCGGCATTGCCTTCTCCGACGTGTTGACCGATGCGGAGATCAGCAACCCAAGTGCCATCGAGACGACAGCCAGCACGCATATTGCCAGGATCAGTTCTGCCAGTGGCAGGGCCTTAAGAACAACACCGTGGGTCGGGAGCGGGCGGCCGTAAAGCCCGATGAGCAGGAGCAGCGCAGCCTGGATCGCGCTGATGACCCCCAGTACCACGACCTTGGAGGACAGGTAGGCGCCGGCGGACAACCCGGCGGCGCGCTCCCTGGTGTAGATGGCGCGTTCCTTGACCAGTTCCCTGACGGCGTTAAACGCTCCGGCGAAGCAGGCACACAGGACGAGGACCTGTAGTAGTTGCTCGGCGGCATCATTCGTGCCAGGGCGCCCGCCCAGGCCTTGCTTGGCCGGGATCACCCGGATCACCCCGCCGAGGACGATCGGGACCCCAGCAAGGAAGGCCAGGTAGACAGGGTCGGAGGCGATGACAGCCACGTATCGCCTGACGAGGGTGCTCAACTGCGCGAGACGATTGCGCGACTTGGGCGGGGGTGGAGTCTGCCTGTGGCTTGCCGCAGGCGCGCGCGGGGCCAGGCCCGACGTGACGTACTGGGCGTACAGCGGCGACTGCTTGAACTCCGCGGCCCAGTCCCTGTCGGGTTCCTGATCGAATGCCTGGAATACGTCGGCCCAGCCTGGTTTGCAGAAGTGCCTGAGCCCGTCCGCGGGTGGCCCGAAGAAGGCGACACGGCCGCCCGGCACCATGACAAGCAGACGGTCGCACACGTCCAGGTTGGCGACACTGTGTGTCACAACGACGACCGTGCGGCCGTCCTTGGCCAGCCCGCTCATCATTTCCATTACGGACTTGTCCAGGCCAGGGTCCAAGCCGGAGGTGGGTTCGTCAAGGAAGAGCAGCGAGGGCTTGGTCAGCAGCTCAAGGGCGACGTTGACGCGCTTCTGCTGGCCACCGGACAAAGAGGCGGCGCGGGTCTGCGCATGGGCCTTGAGGCCGAGTTCACCGATGACTTCATCCACCCGGTCATTCCGCTCCCTTTTCGACGTGTCAGCAGGGAAGCGGAGCTCAGCCGCATAACGAAGAGCGCGGCGCGCGGACAGTTGAGTGTGCAGGATGTTCTCCTGCGGCACCAGGCCAATCCTGTGACGCAGTTCCGCATAGTTCTTGTAGAGATCGCGATTGTCGTAGAGGACCGTGCCCTCGTCTGCGGGTCGCATTCCGGTCAGCGCGCCCAGCAGGGTCGTCTTGCCCGCGCCGCTCGGGCCGATGATCGCGACCAGGCTGCGCTCCCCGATCGGGAAGCTGACGTGATCGAGCAGCACCTTGCCACCCCCGACGCGCACCGTCAGGTCGTTCGCGACCAGCGAGACGTCGCCCTCATCGGTGAATTGGCGTAGTTCGTCACCTACCAGACGGAACGTCGCACGCCCGATGCCAATAATGTCGTGCTCGGTTACCGTCGCGCTCGAAATTCGCTCGCCATTGACGAAGGTGCCATTGTGGCTAACCAGGTCCCGGATCTCGTATCGGCCGCCGCCTGAATTCCGCAGCTCAGCGTGGTGGCGCGAGACACCGAGGTCGGAGAGCACTATGTCGTTGTCGGGCGAACGCCCGATACGCAGCACCCGGACCGGGGCCCGATGCACCGTCGTCGGCCGGCGGTCCACACTCAGTCCAACGGGCTGGGCCATGGCGCCGCCGACCAGGTCCGGGCGGCTGACCGAGCAAAGCACAACAGGCCCGTCGTCTGGGTGACCAAGCCTGAGCACGCAATCTGAGTTGATCTCGCAACGATTCACGCGCTGGTTGCCGAGGAACGTCCCGTTGGTGCTGCCGGTGTCCTCGAGGATCCAGGCGCCGTTGTCCAGGCGCACGAGCGCGTGCCGCCACGAGACACGTGAGTCGGCGACCACAATGTCGCATTCCGGGTCGCGGCCGACGGTATACGACCGCCCCGCATGCAACGTTTGTTCCGACCCGTGCGTCCTTATGACGAGTACCGGAGTTGCCTGCGACGACATGGAGCGCTCGGTCATCATCCGCCAAGTGTAGAGCGATACGGTGTAAACTAGAATATCTTGGGCCTTGCAGTCTATGGCGGTGCTGAGAGCCATAGCCCGCATTGGGATACTTGGACCGATCCGGCTGCTCTGCGAGTATGTGTCGCGAGATTCCGGTGCTGGTCGGCGCTGCGGCGGGGAGCCAGCGTGCACATGAGCGGGCCGGGCGAGCGCTGGAGGCAGGGTGAGTGACCAGATCCCTCGCGATGCTGGCGACTTTGCACCCGGTGCGCTGGTTGCGGGCTACCGGCTCGAGGAGGAGATCGGCCGCGGCGGAATGGCCGTTGTCTACCGCGCCCATGACACCCGCCTCGACCGGCCGGTAGCACTGAAAATCCTGGCGCCCGAACTCTCCAGGGACCGGGCATTCCGCCAGCGCTTCATGCGGGAATCGCGGGCGGCGGCGGCCGTCGACCACCCCAACATCATCCCGATCTTCGAGGCCGGTGAGGCCAGGGGTGTTCTGTTCATCGCGATGCGTTACGTCAAGGGGCGGGACCTGCGGACACTGCTCGACCGGGAGAGCCAGTTGCCCGCGGCGTACGTCGCGAATGTCATCACGCAGATGGCCTCTGCGCTTGACGCGGCGCACGCGCGCGGCCTGGTGCACAGAGACGTGAAGCCCGCCAACATGCTGCTTGACGCCACGGGAGGCGGCCGGCGGGCCCACGTTTACCTTTCCGACTTCGGGCTCAGCAAGCAGGCCCTCGCGGCGGCGGACCTTACATCGGCGGGCCAGTTCCTCGGGACGCTCGATTATGTGGCGCCCGAGCAGATCGAGGGCAGGCCGGTCGACGGACGCGCGGACCTCTACGCGCTCGCCTGCGCCGCGTTCGAGATGCTGTGCGGCACTCCGCCGTTCGAGCGTGACCAGCGGATGGCAGTGCTGTGGGCGCAATTGTCCGAGCCGCCGCCAGCGCTCACCGGCCGTCGTCCCGACCTGCCAGCGGCGGTCGACCAGGTCATGGCCAAGGCGCTGGCCAAGGCGCCAGCCGACAGGTACGCCCTGTGCATGGATTTCGCAATCGCCCTAAGCGAAGCCTGCGGCGTCGGCACGGGGGATGCCGCGGTCCCGAACGTGCGGCCCTCGCCTGCGGCGCCGCGTACCACGGGAGGCGCCACGCCGCGTGCGGGCGCGGGAAGATCGGGGCGGGATCCGGCCGCGCACCCGGGCACGGAGGTCGCCGCGAGCACCGGGGCCGCTGGCCCCGCCGGTGACGAGTCCCGCGCGCAGCCTGCACAGCAGCCGGCACCGCCTGCGGGCTCAGGCGTGCACGTGCCTAACACCCCGGGCAAGGCCAGCGCTCCCGCCGCCCACGCAGGCACCGAGGCCGCTACTGGCCAGGGAGCCAGCGCTGCTGGCTCCGGTGCCACAGGTGACATGGGCGCCGGAGCTGACACCGCTCGCGGAGCTGGCGCGGGCACCGCAAGTGACATGAGCGCCGCAGCTGGCACGTGGGCTGCAAGTGGCATGGGTGGCGCAGCTGGCACGGGTGCCGCAGAAGGACATAGCGGGTTCGCCGCGGCCGAGCCGAGCCAAGCCGACGCCGGACCCTACGGGAAGCCGAGCCGAGCCGACGCCGGACCCTACGGGAAGCCGAACCGAGCCGACGCCGGACCCTACGGGAAGCCGAACCGAGCCGACGCCGGACCCTACGGGAAGCCGAACCGAGCCGACGCCGGACCCTACGGGAAGCCGAACCGAGCCGACGCCGGACCCTACGGGAAGCCGAGCCCGGCCGACGCCGGACCCGACAGTGGCCACGCGACCGAGCCGGGGAGCCGGCGGGATCGGCCGCTGATCGGGGCGGGACCTCCGTTCGACAGAATGCCTCCGGGTCCGCCGCAGACGCTGTTTCCGGCAAGCCACGGCGAACCACCGAGTCGGCGCAGGCCATGGACGCGGTCGCGCGCCGTGCTGGTTGTCGCCTGCGCCGCCGTCGTTGGCCTCGCGGGAGCGGCACTCGCGATCCACGCCGCTAGCAACGGCACTCAGCAAGCGGCACTCACGGCGCCCGGCTGCAGCACGGCGACGGCCGGGGCTCAGCCGCTTGCCAAGGTTCACCGCGCCAACGTCGCGCTGCCTGGCGAACCTTACGCTGTCGCCGTCACGCCGAACGGTCAATGGACATTCGTCACACTCGGCCAGTCGGTCGCCGTGCTCAGGAACGGCGGCTCTTTTGCGCCCTCACTAGTGCGGACCTTTTCTGTGCCGAACGCTAACGGCGAGTCGCTCACCCACGACGCACGTTACCTGGTCGTCGCGTCAGGCAGTGGAGCGTTCGTCGTCAACGTGGCCGGGGCGGAACAGGGGAACCCAAATGCCGTAGTCGGGAAACTGTTTAGCCCCGGTGGCCGAGGAGCCGTCCAGGTCGCGGTCTCACCCGATGACCGGTTTGCGTTCGTGACTCTCATGAACAGCAATCACCTTGCCGTATTCGACCTGCACAGAGCCCTTACCCGCGGTTTTGGGGCAGCCAATTTTGTCGGGAACGTCCGCCTCGGCGTCAAACCTG
>Ga0335077_10000698_pt1 | contig 38099 bp, 40 predicted proteins | sample Lox_Sample_31_FD_207151 | JGI IMG/M metagenome (GOLD analysis project Ga0335077, IMG submission 207151) | Soil microbial communities from Loxahatchee National Wildlife Refuge, Florida, United States - Lox_Sample_3.1 | ecosystem: Environmental > Terrestrial > Soil > Wetlands | place: USA... | reverse complement strand
CTTTGCCGTTCGGTCCCACTCGCCTGGCGGATAGCAATACGTCGATTCCCCCGCCGGAACCCAGATCGAGCACCGTCTCGCCCGGTTGCAGTTCCGCCAGCGCCGTCGGATTGCCGCAGCCCAGCGAAGCCGCCACCGCATCCCCGGGCAACGTAGACTTCTCGGCTTCGTTGTACAGATTGCGCGTGATGGGATCGCATCCGCTCAATTCCGCTCCGCCACCGCAACACGCCGTCTTTCCTGTGCTTACCTGTTTCGCCGCCGCTCCGTACTTTTCCTTCACCGCTTCTTGAATCGTCTTCTCGCTCATGGCCGCTCCATTCACTTCGAAATTTGCACCACCGCTTCGGCCGGCACCACCCGGTTCCGCGTGCAGCATTCTTCATACAAAAACCCCAGTACTTCCTGCAGCGCCGCCGTGTTTGCCTTGTACCAGAGAAACGTCCCCGCTCTTCGCACGTCCACCAATCCCACTTGCCGCAGCTTGTCCAGATGGTGCGATAGCGTCGAATTCGGAATCTCCAGCTCTTCCTGGATCTCGCCCGCCACCATCCCCGTCGGATGAGCGGACAGCAGTATTCGTACAATTTGCAGCCGCGGTTCCGCTCCCAGCGCCGCAAAGCGATCGGCGGTGCGCGAAACCAAGAGAGGATCGGGTTTGTGCATATTTCGATAATTGCAGAAATACGGAAGCATATCAACCACCTTTTTTCGAAACCTCCCCTCCCTCTCCTCGCATCCCACTTCTTGAGGGCTCTGCCTCTGCGAAATTCCTCCTTTTTCGCTTTTGACCGCCCTTTCCGTGCATGGGATACTTGCGGTTCGTGGCTCTTTTATGACCTTAAAACGCTCGTTTTTTGCTCTTCTGCTCGCCGCTTTGGCAACCTCCCCCTCGTTTGGCCAGCTCTCCTCAGCGTCGGCCCCTCCGGGGAAAGACAATTCCCCCCGCGCCGAGGCTTACTACAACTTCACCATTGGCCATTTCTACGAGTTGCAATACGAGCAGACCAGCCAGCCCGAATACGCATCCCGAGCCATCGAGGCTTACAAACGCGCGTATGCCATTGATCCGCAATCTCCCACCATCGGCGAACGCCTTGCCGAGATGTACTGGAAGGCCCAGCGTGTCCGCGAGGCTGTCTCCGAGGCCAATGAAGTCCTGAAGCGCGACCCCAACGATCTCCCGACGCACCGGCTCCTCGGCCGCATCTATCTCCGCAGCCTCGGTGACATCAATGGCGCTGCCGTGCAGCAGGACACCGTCGCCAAGGCCATTGCCGAGTACTCCGAGGTCCATCGCCTCGACCCCACCGATCAGGAAGCTTCTCTCTGGTTGGCGCGCCTCTACCGCCTCCACAACGAGCCAGACAAGGCCGAACAGGTTCTCAACTCCATCCTCAAGGAAGATCCGGGCAACGAGGCCGCTGTCGAACAGCTCACCCAACTGCTCCTGGACGGAAATAAAGCCGATGAAGCCGTCAAGCTCTTGGAAGGCATGAACGAACATTCTTCCTCGCCGACGCTCCTTGATCTTCTCGGCGATGCCTACACCCAGATGCACGATTATGCGAAAGCGGAGACCGCTTACCGCCAGGCCGTCGAACTCGATCCCTCCGAACTCAGCCACTTGCGCGGACTCGGCCAGACTCTTCTTTCCGAAGAGAAATATCAGGAGGCTCTTGGCGTTTATCAGAAGCTCGTCGACCTGATGCCCGACGACTCCGACAATTACCTTCGCCTCGCTCAGATCTACCGCGAACTGCACCAGCTCGATAAGGCGGAAGAAAGCCTTGCCAAAGCGCGCCAGTACAATCCAGGCAGTCTCGAGATTCTTTACAACGAGGCGATGATTTACGAATCACAGGGTCGCTACGATGAAGCAATCCGCGTGCTCTCCGATGCCGTCACTGGCGTTAAGTCCCAATCCAATGTCATCCCCTCGCGCCGCCGTTCCCTCGCCATTCTTTATCAGCAGCTCGGCATGCTCTACCGCGAGATTCAAAATTATCAGGCCGCGATCTACACGTTCCAGGAGTTGGCTCATCTTGGCGAAGAAGAAGATCGGCGCGCCCGCCCCCTGATCATGGACACCTATCGCCTCGCTAAGGACCTTCCGAAGGGCCTGGCCGCGGGGCGCGAAGCCATGGCCAAATATCCCAATGACCCGTCCATCCGCTCTACCTATGCCTTGCTGCTCGGCGAGAACCAGCAGACCGACGAAGCGGTCAAAATCCTCGACGCCGATTTAAAAGGCAATGCCGGTGACCGCGAAACCTATCTGAATCTCGCTCAAGTTTACGAGCGCGGGCGTCGCTTTTCGGACGCCGAACAGGCTTCCCGCAAGGCCGAATCCTACTCTGCCGATCCGCACGACAACGAAATCGCCTGGCTCCTCCTCGGCGCTATTTACGAACGCCAGAAGGAGTTCGACAAAGCCGAAGAAGAATTCAAGAAGGCGCTCGACGTCAATCCGCGCAACGCTCAGGTTCTCAACTACTACGGCTACATGCTCGCCGATCGCGGCGTCCGCCTCGAAGAAGCTCTTGGCTTGATTCAGCGCGCTGTCTTACTCGAGCCCTATAACGGTGCCTATCTCGATAGCCTCGGTTGGGTCTATTTCAAGCTGAACAAACTCGACGAAGCCGAAGCCACGCTCCGCAAGGCCGTTGAGCGCGAGCCTCACGACCCCACCATCCGCTCTCACTTGGGCGATGTCTACGCCAAACAGGGCCATGCCGACCTCGCTGTCGCTGAGTGGGAAAAGTCGCTCGCCGAATGGCGCCACTCCTTGCCCGCCGACCTCGAAAGCGATAAAGTCGCCGAAGTTGAGAAGAAGCTCAACCAGGTGAAACATCGCGTGGCCCAGAAAGCTCCGGCCACGGACGACAAGCCTTAACCCATTTCATGCGCGAAATCCGGATCCCAGCGTTTGCGAAAGTCAATCTGCGTCTCGACGTCCTTGGGAAACGTCCTGACGGCTACCACGAACTCCGCACCATCTTCCAAACCGTTTCCCTTCACGATACGTTGCAGTTCCGCCCGAGCCCTAAACCAGGGATTCAACTTCAAATTGTCGGCAACGACCTGCTCTCGCGCGAAGCGGTCGAAAGAAACCTCGTCTATCGCGCCGTCGACGCGTTGCGCAGCGAGTTCAAGATCAAACGCGGCGTCGATATTCTACTCACCAAGCGCATTCCCGCAGGCCGCGGTATGGGTGGTGGTTCCAGCGATGCCGCCGCCGCGCTCCTTGGCTATCTCCAGTTCTTCCGCAAGAGACTGGACTCCAACCGCCTCTTGGCCATCGCCGCCAGCCTCGGCGCCGACGTCCCCTTCTTCCTTCTCGGTGGCCGTGCCCTGGGCATCGGCAAGGGCGACGAAATCTACCCTCTTCCCGACGTTCCGAAACTCTCCTTAGCCATCGTTTCGCCCCGGAACATCCATGTTCCCACGCCGGACGCCTATCGTTGGCTTCACGCGCCCGAACTCGCTTCGTTGACAAAAGCTCAGGCTGCCCGTAAACTATTTGAGTTCTGTGCTCTGTGCTGGAGTGCGCAGGGAGCGGCCCTTTCGAACGATTTCGAACCGGCTGTTTTCCGCCATCATCCCCGACTCGCTCGTATTCGTCGGGCATTACTCCAGGGAGGGGCGTCAGAAGCCTTGCTGGCTGGTAGCGGTTCGGCGGTGTTTGGAGTTTTCCCGAGCCCAGCAAAGGCGCGCCGAGCCGTTGTCGGGTTTCCGCACGATCAGACCCTTGTCTGCGAATCCGTTTCGCGGGCCAGGTATGCGCGAATCATGAAAATCGCGTCTGCCGTCCTCTGACCCTCAACGTCTCTTCGTCTCTGACCCTCCATTCAGCTCGGTTCAGACTCTGGTCCCCAAGGTTTTTGCTTTTGGCGTCACTGCTGAGTGGTGACCCTGCGAGTACTTCGGTGAACGACGAGCGATTCAAAATTTTTAGCGGCACCGCCAATCCGGCGCTGGCTCAAGCCATTTGCCAGAACCTGAATGTCCCGTTGGGCCAGGCGCTTCTCGGCCGCTTCAGCGACGGCGAAATCTATTTCCAGATTCTCGAAAACGTCCGCGGCGCCGACGTATTTGTTGTTCAGCCTTGTTCCTATCCGGTTGACAATCACCTCCTCGAATTGCTTCTGATGATCGATGCGTTCAAGCGCGCTTCCGCGTGGCGCATCACTGCCGTTCTCCCGTACTACTGCTACGCGCGGCAGGATCGCAAAGATAAACCCCGCGTCCCGATATCCGCGAAGCTCGTTGCCGACCTGCTGGAAACTGCCGGCGCCAGCCGGGCGCTCACGCTCGACCTTCACGCGCCGCAGATTCAGGGCTATTTCGATGTGCCCGTCGATCACCTTTACGGCTCACCGGTGCTGGTGGATTATTTCCGCCACAAGAAATTGCCGAACCTCACCGTGGTTTCGCCCGATGCCGGTGGCGTGGAACGCGCCCGCGCTTTCGCCAAGAAGCTCGATGCGCCGCTCGCCATCGTCGACAAGCGTCGCGTCGACATGGATGTCACCGAAGTCATGAACCTCATCGGCGACGTCAGGGGCCGCAGTACTCTCATCGTCGACGACATCATCGACACGGCCGGCACGCTCGTCAAAACCGCCGACGCCTTGATTCGCGAAGGCGCCACCGCCGTTTATGCCGCTTGTACCCACGCCGTGTTCTCCGGACCGGCTGTCGAGCGCATTGAAAATTCGAAGATCACCGAAGTGGTTGCCACGGACTCCGTTCCGGTTTCCGAAGCCGCCAGGAAATTGAAGAAGGTCACCATCTTGAGTGTGGCGAGCCTGCTGGCACGCGGTATCCGCTCCATTCACGAAGAGACTTCGATCAGCGAACTGTTTATTTGAATTTGTCCGGCGGTTGTGAACGCCGCGGGAATTTTCAGGAAGGGAAAGAAGCTATGGCTCAGATCGTGGTTCAAGGGGCGCCTCGCTCCCAACGAGGCAAAAACGAAGCGCGCCGTTTGCGCGTGACCGGCAACGTTCCGGCCGTTCTTTATGGCGGCAAGGGTGAAGCCCTCGCGCTCTCCGTGAACGCCAAGCAGGTCACTGCGATTTTGCGGTCCGAAACCGGGCACAACACCCTGTTTCAGGTTGATCTTGGCGGCAAACAGGAACCGGCCATCGTCAAGGATTGGCAGGTCGATCCCGTCAGCGGCCGTCTGCTGCACGTCGACCTCATCCGTGTCGCCATGGACGTCCGCATGAAGGTCAAGGTTCCCGTGCACACCTTCGGCGATCCCGCTGGCGTCAAGGTTCAGGGCGGTGTCTATGAAGTGGTTGCCCGCGAAGTCGAAGTCGAATGCTTGCCTGCGGACATCCCGACTGAATTCAAGGTCGATGTCAGCGGCTTGATGCTCAACCAGAGCCTGCGCGCCGGTGAATTGCCGATCGATAAGTCCAAGCTCAAGCTCCTCACCGATGCACAGACCGTGCTCGCGCACGTCGTTGCTCTGCGCGTCGAGGAAGAGAAGCCCGCCGAAGTGGCGGCTCCTGGCGTGGCACCGGCCGAGCCCGAAGTCATCAAGAAGGGCAAGAAGGAAGTCGAAGGCGAGGAAGGCGCCGAACCGGTTGCTGCGGAGAAACAGGAAAAGAAGAAGTAATTCTTTTCCCCGCGCCTGGCTCTATTTATGCGGCTTATCGTTGGCCTTGGCAATCCGGGCCCGGAATATCAGTGGACGCCGCATAACTTGGGTTTCCTCGCCGTGGATGAGATTGCCAATCGCAACTCCATCCGCGTCGAGCGTCCGGAAGATCAGGCGCTCGTAGGTTTGGGCAAAGTGGCGGGGCAAGACATGATTCTCGCCAAGCCACAGACGTACATGAACCTCAGCGGCAATTCGGTTCGCCGTCTGATGGCCAGGTACGAAGTCGAGCCCGCCGAGTTGTTGGTCATGTTCGACGAGCGCGATCTGCCCTGGGGCATGATTCGCATCGGCGAACGCGGCAGTCCCGGCGCGCACAACGGTGCGAGGTCGGTCACCGCCGTGGTGGGCACGCCCGAATTTCCGCGCCTCCGCTTGGGATGCGGGCCGGATCATCCGGTGGGAGACTTGGCCGAATACGTTTTGCGGCCGATGAAAAAAGCCCAACTCGAAGTTGCCGCTGAAATGGTGGCGGCAGCCGGCGATGCGGTCGACTTGATTTTGCAGGAAGGAATTGCGGCGGCCATGAACAAGTTCAACCGTCGCGTCCCTCCTCAGGTGTAGCGGCGGTTTTATGCCGCCATCTTGGGTTTGTAGCGGCGGGTCTTCAGACCCGTCATTCCGAGCGAAGCGAGGGATCTCTCTTCTGCTCGTGTTGAACCGACGAATTTGATTTCCCGGGCCTTGCGCCTGGTACAGGAAGAAACGAGGTCATCATGGAAGAGCGTTTGTACGATCTGGTTTTCATCGTTCGCCCGGCCACGCCGGAAGAGGAAATCAAGAAGGTCCTCTCCTCGCTCGAGCACGCTTGTGCCGAGAAGGGCGCGAAGATCGAGAAGGCCGAGCACTGGGGCACCCGTAAGCTCGCCTACAAGGTCATGAAGCATCGCGAAGGAATTTATCTCTACCAGCAGGTGCGCACCACCCACGGCGAGCTCCTTCACGAACTCGAGCGCCGTCTCGGCGTTCAGGACGCGGTCATCAAATATCAGACCGTCCGTCTTGACGAAGACCTGAAGCGTCAGAAGAAGCTCTCGTTGAAGCGCGAGCAACGCGCCGCTCGTCGTCCCCGCCGCACCGCTCCCGCTCCGCAACAGCCGGCCGCTGCCGCCGAACAGGCCGCCGAGTAAGCTTTTGGTTTTTGTGGGGACCGCTTTCCGAAGCGGTCCCTGTTTTGAAACGGTTTCGGATTCACCGCTCCGCCGCGAACGGCCGGGCGACATCGGAAAGGTAGGAAGGTATGTCAGAGGAACAGAAACAAGCGCAGGCTCCCGCTTCCGCTCCAGCGCCTTCTCAGGGAGAAGGCGGAGCTCCGCCACAGAGTGGTGGGCAGGGTGGCGGACAGGGCGCGCCCCGTCGTGAAGGTGGTCACGGTGGTCACGGCGGGGGCGGTGGCCGCCGCGAAGGTGGCCCCGGTGGCGGTCGCCGCGAAGGCGGTCCCGGTGGACCCGGCGGCCCAGGTGGTCGTCCCCGCGGAAAGCGCCAGTATTTCCGCAAGAAGAAGGTCTGCAAGTTTTGCGTCGAGAAGATGGATTTCATCGACTACAAGCGCGCCGACATCCTGGCGCAATTCGTCCAGGAGCGCGGCAAGATTCTGCCTCGTCGCATGACCGGCGTCTGCTCGCGCCATCAGCGCTGGCTCGGCGTCGCCATCAAGCGCGCGCGCAACATCGCTCTGTTGCCGTTTGCCGGCAGCGCTTCCGGCGTTCAGGCGCCCCGCGCCGTCGAGGCCCCCAAGCCCAGCGCGCCGCCCGCAGCATAGGCTTTAGCCTGTCCTTCGCAATTTTGTAGGGTCCGCCTTCTGAGGCGGACCGCTCCGGGGGCGGACGCAGTTTTGTAGCGGCGGGCCAAAGACCGTCATTCCGAGCGAAGCGAGGAATCTCTCTTCCCTCCGCTGGAAAAGAATTTCGAAAGGATTTAGGAGATCGTCATGCAGATCATTCTTCAGGAAGACGTAGATAAACTCGGCAACCGCGGCGACGTCGTCACCGTTAAGCCCGGTTACGCCCGCAATTTCCTTTTGCCGAATAAGCTCGCGGTCGAAGCGACCCCCGGCAATATGAAGGCCCTGGAGCGCATTCGCGCTGCGTTGGCCAAGAAGACTGCCACCGAGCTCGATGCCGCCAAGAAGCAAGCGGAGCTGCTCGCGCTCGTCGCGCTCAAGTTTACCCGCAAGACCGGCGAGAACGACCAGATGTTCGGCTCCGTCACCACCGGTGACATCGCCGACGGCCTCAAGAAAGAAGGCTTCGGAATCGATAAGCGCCAGATCCAGATTCCCGAACCGCTCAAGACCCTCGGCGACTTCCCCGTCACCGTCAAGGTCTTCCGCGACGTCACCGCCCAGATCCAGGTCCACATCTCCAAGGAAGCGTAATGGTAGGGACCGCCTTTTGAGGCGGTCCGCTCTTAGTTTCTGTAGGGGCGGCTTTATGCCGCCCTTCTTTTTTGGAGTGCGGCGATTTATCGCCACTTTCACGGTTTAAACGAAACCCGGGCGCCAACCCGTCACTCGCTGTTCATCTATTGCCCGCCTCGAATTTCTCTGCCACCGCTTCCACCTCTTCCCGTGTCCACTTCCTCTCCGACAGATTCGTCACCAGCGCCACCACCACGTGCGTCTCGGGATAAATAATCAGCTGCGAGGTCCCGCCCACCGATCCCCCGGCGTGTTCATACATCAGCTTCGCCGATTTCGATTTCCCGACGCCCCACCCAATCCCGTACCCCGTCTCCTCCCCGGCGTTGGTCTTCTGCGAAGTGAACATCACCTTCAGCGTATCCGCCTTCAGAAATCCGGGCTGCAGTAGCGCCGATCCGAAGCGCACCAGATCCTCCGATGTCGACAAAAAACCGCCGCCAGCCCACTTGTAGCTGTTATCCACATACGGTGCGTTCTCCACTGGCCCGTCCTTCGGAATTTCGTAAAAACGCGATCGCTCCTCCACGATCTGCGTGTTCTGGTCCGCCGCGGTATGCACCAGTCCCAGCGGCCCGAACACGTGTCCCTGCATGTACGCGAGAAAATTCTCCCCGCTTGCCGATTCCACGACGGCGCTCAACAGGTTGTATCCGTAACTCGAATAATTGAACTTCGTCCCCGGCGGCGATACCAGCGGATCGTCCTCAAAAATCTTCAGTCCTTCTAGCACCGTTCCATAATGTTTTTGTATCGTGAACTCGTCGTCCTGATAGTGCCGGATTCCCCCAAGATGCCCCGCCACCATCCGCACCGTGATCAACGCTCCCTTGTCCGGAAACGATGGCACATATTTCTGCACCGGTGCATCTAGATCCACTTTCCCCGCCTCGACCAGTTCCATCAGCCCCACCGCCGTCAGCGGCTTCGAAATGCTCCCGATGCGGAATTTCGTCGTCGGCCATGCCGGCACGCGCTCTTCGAGATCGGCGTACCCGAATCCCTCCGAGTACACCAGTTTCCCGTCCACCGCTACCGCCACTGCCAACCCCGGAACTCCCTTCGCGATCCATTCCTTCGCCTGCCTATCCGCATTCTCCCGCGCCTCCACGTAGGCATGACTCTGCTTCACAATCGCGCTTCCCTGGCCTCGCACCGCAACCGCACCGGCAAGCGCCATGATGAAGCTCGTCATCCACAGCGTCGCACAGCGTAAACTGTTTTTCGTTTTCATCGCGCGCACTCCTTCGTCAAAATTCTCCGCACCATCTTGTCACAGCCAACGATCCGTGAAGAAGTTCGGCCCGCCGGAGCAACCGAACTGCTCCTCAAAAATGTTTTGCGTTTTCCTCTCGATTCACAGTCATGCACAGCGACTCCAATTGACGTATTCCCCCCTTGCACCCACAATGAACCCACGCACGCCAACTCCGGACAGAGTCTCAAGGGGAATGACCGTTGCCCTTGTCATACACCCGGCAAAGTGCTATTTATAGGGAAGGTAAGCGAATTAAAAGCGAATAAGTATTTACGCTCATTCCCCTCTTTATGGCCGCTGAATCCGCTCTCGAACGTCCGCTTCCGAGTAATCTCGATGCCGAGCGCTCCATTCTCGGCGCCATTCTGCTCGATAACAGCGTTCTGAACACTGCCATCGAATCGCTCAAGGTTGAGGATTTCTTCCTTCCCCAGCACCGTCAGGTCTTCAACCAGATGGTCGCCCTCGGTGAATCCCAGCAGGTCATCGATCTCGTCACTCTCACCGAAGAACTTCACCGCCGCGGCGAACTGGAATCCTCCGGTGGCGCTCCCTATCTCGCCTCGCTTGTCGACGGCGTGCCCCGCGTCTCCAACGTCGAGCACTACGCCCGCATCGTCAAGGAAAAGGCGATGCTGCGCAATCTCATCCACGCCACCCACAATATTCAGCAGCGCGCGTTCGACGCCGAAGAAGGCGCCGACATGATTCTCGACGGTGCTGAGTCCAGCATCTTCGCCCTTGCCGAAGATCGCGTCAAAGCCGGCCTCCTCCCCATCAAGGAAATCGTCCAGCAGAACTTCGACCGCCTCGAAAAAATCTTCCGCGAAGGGAAGAGCATCACCGGCATTTCCACGGGCTACGGCGAGCTCGACAAGCTGCTTTCCGGTCTTCAGCCCTCCGAGCTGATCATTCTTGCGGCCCGCCCTTCGCAGGGTAAAACCGCGCTCGCCCTCAACCTCGCCGAAAACATCGCCATTCGCGGCGGCCTGCCGGTGGCCGTTTTCAGCCTGGAAATGTCCAAGGAATCCTTGCTGCAGCGCCTGGTCGCTTCCGTTGCCCAGGTGGATGCCCACAAATTCCGCAGCGGCCATTTGAATCGCGAAGACTGGCGCCGCATGACCGACGCCCTCAGCACCATCTCCAGCGCGCCGCTCTGGGTCGATGATGCCGGTTCCACCAGCGTCCTCGAAATTGGTGCCAAGGCGCGCCGCCTCAAGCGCGACAAGGGCCTTTCCCTTCTCGTCGTCGATTATCTCCAGCTCATCACCGGCCGCGGCCGTTTCAATTCCCGCCAGGAAGAAGTCGCCAGCATTTCCCGCGGCCTCAAGGGCCTCGCCAAGGAATTGCAGATTCCCGTGCTCGTCTTAAGCCAACTCACTCGCGCGCCCGAACGCGATGAACGCGGCCCGCAACTCTCCGACCTTCGCGAATCCGGCGCCATCGAACAGGATGCCGACGTCGTTATGTTCATCTACCGCCCCAATTTCTTTAAGCTCGATATGACTCCCGAAGAGCGCGACATGGCCGATATCCTCATCGCCAAGCAGCGTAACGGTCCCACCGACAAAGTGAAGTTCGTCTTTCGCAGCCGCCTCACTCGTTTCGAAGAAGCCGCCCCCGACGCCTTCAGCCAATTCACCGGCGGCGACGAAAACTAGGTCGAGACACATCGCGTCACCCCGCCCACACCGGTTCTCATTCCGAACAGTTGGATTTCTTTCGCGCCCACAGGCAGCCGTAACCCTAAGCTGCAACCCTTTCAGATTCAAGCACCTGTAGCTCAGGCCTTCAGGCCTGAGGTCTTTTCGACCCCGCAAGGCACCATACAAGCTTTGGCACAACGGGTGCTCCCTCCCTATTGTCATTCACGCGCCGTCGGGCCGCCGCCTTTTGGCCCCCTCGCGTGAATGCCGTAAACTAGATGTTCCAGGAATTTTCATGACTCGCTCCAAAAAACATCCAAAAGATTTTGTCGGCCGTCCCGTCTGGGCAGAAATCTCGCTCTCCGCGCTCCGCGGGAATCTCAATGCCATTCGCGAATACGTCAATCCTCCTTCCGAGAAGCGCAAGACTCCTCGCAAGGTCCTCTCCATCGTCAAAGGCAATGCTTACGGCCACGGCAGCCCCGAGGTAGCGAAGGCTCTTGAAGGTTTTGGTTCCGACTGGTTCGGCGTAGCCTCCGCTGGCGAAGGTATCGAGCTGCGCAAAGGCGGCGTCCGCAAACCCATCCTTGTTCTCGGCGGCTTCTGGCCAGGCGAGGAAAAGAATCTCATCGCTTACAATCTCACTCCCGCGATTCACCGCTGCGAACACCTGGCGCTGTTCGATAAGGCTGCCGCCGCTGCCCGCAAAAAGAATGTCCCGATTCATCTCAAAATCGATACCGGCATGAACCGCCTCGGCATCTCTCCCACCGACATCGATTGCTTCGCCGCGCAACTCGTCAAGTGCAAGCGCCTCGAACTCAATGGCACCTTCACCCACCTGGCTTCCTCGGAAGTGTTCACTGACACGCCCACCGGGCGCGAAACGGGCCAGCAACTCGAGAAGTTTTTCACCTCCGTCGGCCGCCTCCGCGCTCTCGGCGTTTCTCCCGGCATTCAACACATTGCCAACAGTGCCGCAATCGCCTCCCGCCCGGAAACCTGGGCCGACATGGTGCGCCCCGGCGCTGTCCTTTACGGCTATCATCCCGGTTTCGATCCCCTCGATCTGCGCACGAAATACGAAGCCGAACTCGCTCTGCGCCCCGTGATGAGCCTTCGTGCGCGCCTCCTGATGATTCGTTCCGTCCGCGAAGGCGCCGGCGTGGGCTACAACGCTAGTTGGACCGCGAAACGTCCCTCGCGCGTCGCCGTCCTCGCCGCGGGCTATGGTGACGGCATTCATCGCTCGCTCGGCAATCGCGGCTGCGTCTACATCCGCGGCCATCGCGCTCCCATCATCGGCATCGTTTCCATGGATGTCTCCATACTCGACGTCACCGACGTTCCCGATGCCGCCATCGGCGATATCGCCACCGTTTACGGCACCGAAGGCGATCGCACCTATCCCGCCAACGTCATCGCCCGCAGCATCGGCACTGTCACTTCCGACCTGATTTCCGGCGTCAGCCGCCGCGTTCCTCGTTTCCATCTGCCCTGATTTCTCTCGCCCGCCCCAAACGGCATTCACTTGACGCCGGGAATTTTCGAGCGTATATACTTCTGCACGTTAACTGCTCCGGCATGCGCTGCTGATACGCCTCCGCCTTGCCGCTGCGCTGGAGTTAATGCAATCCGGTCGTACCGTGAGGATCCATGAGCCAAGCGCGGTTCAATCGTTCCAGCAGTACGCCAGCCGACCTGCTCACTTCCGGCTCATTTGCTCCGCACAAAATTTTCGGATACTCCCTCGATTTCTGGGCTATCCGCGTCGCGCTTTTGGGGATTGCCTGCGTTCTTTGCTACAACCTCGGACCATTCGGCCTTCACGGCCTTCCTGCCGCCGGCATCGGCTTCCTCATGGCCATGGTCATTCTTCTGGCTGAGTTAAGACTTCGCCGCGCGGAGATCAGCGGGCTTATGGGGGGTGCGCTCGGCGCTGTCCTCGGTCTGCTCGCCTCCCTCCTGATTACCTTGGTGATTTCCCGCACTGCTGAACCTGAACCCACAAAGTCCTTCTTCGAATTCAGTTCGCTTCTCGGCCTCGCGTATCTCGGACTCGTCGTCGGTTCTTCCAAAGCTCCCTCTTTCCGGCATCTCCCGTTGTCCGCATCCGTCGCCACCCCTCCGCCCTCCGGCCAACCCTCCAAACTGCTCGATACCAGCGCCCTGATCGATGGCCGCATCGCCGATATTTGCGAAACTCATTTCCTCGACGGGCCCCTCGCCATTCCTCACTTTGTTCTCCACGAGCTGCAGCTCGTCGCCGATTCTTCCGATTCCCTCAAGCGCCAGCGCGGCCGTCGCGGCCTTGAAGTTCTTCAGCGCTTGCAGAAAATGTCCTGCCTCGACCTCCGACTTCTCGAAGACGATTACCCATCCATCTCCGGCGTCGATCTTAAACTCATCGAATTGGCCCGTCAGACCGCCTCCAAAATCGTCACTAACGATTTCAATCTCAACAAAGTTGCTCGTGTCCAGGGCATCTCCGTCCTCAATGTCAATGAACTCGCCAACGCCATGAAACCCGCGGTTCTTCCCGGTGAGTCCATGCGCGTGCTCATCCTTCGCGAAGGCAAAGAAGCCACTCAAGGCATTGCCTATCTCGACGACGGCACCATGGTCGTTGTCGACGGCGCCCGCCGCTTCATCAATCGCACCGTCGACATTCTCGTTACTTCTACCCACCAGACCCCGGCCGGAAAAATGATCTTCGGTCGTATGGAAGAGCGTCCCGAAACCATTCCGCCTCGCGCTCCGGCTTCCACTGCCTCCGCTGCCCATGCCGGTGGTGACACGGTCTGATCGCACGGTGTTGTGTAGCGGCGGGTCTTTAGACCCGTCCGTTCAACCACTTCCGCCCCTTCGCTTCCGGCCTCCCGTTGAGGTACACTTCTCCTTCTGCAACCCGGTCCTAAGCCGCCTGGTTCTCCGCTTTTCACCGGACTGCTTTCAACCCTATGAGTCAAATCACTGCCATTCTTCCCGCGGCAGGTCTCGGCACGCGCATGGGCCACGAGACCCCGAAGCAATTCCTCGAACTCGACGGCATTCCCATCGTCATTCTCAGTCTTCGCCGCATCGCCGCTTGCCCCCTGATTACTTCCATCATCGTCGCTACCCGCGCGGAAGAAGTCGAAAGACTCGACGCCCGTATCCGCGCCGAAAAGTTCAAGCAGCCGATTCAGGTGGTCAAGGGAGGAGATTCCCGCCAGGCCTCGGTCGGCCACGCTCTGAAACACGTTGCGGAGACTTGCGAGCTCGTCGTTGTCCACGACGCGGTTCGCCCCTTCGTTACCGTTGAGCAGATCACCCGCGTCATTGAAGAAGCCCGCCGTTGCAAGGCCGCCATCCTCGGTATTCCCGCCATGGACACGGTCAAAGAAGTGAAGCGCGCCAGCCTGCCCGAAGACGTGGCATTGATCACCGCTACCATTCCTCGCGAGCGCGTCGTCCTCGCCCAGACTCCCCAGGTTTTCGAAACTACTCTCCTCCGCGAAGCCTTTGCCGACGCCGGCGTCGATGGCGTTAGCGCGTCCGACGAGGCCGGCCTTGTCGAGCGTCTCGGCCACGAAGTGCACGTGGTACTCGGCTCCGAGCGCAACATCAAAATCACCAAGCCCGCCGACATGGAACTCGCCCACTTCTACCTGCAGCGCGAGCATAAGAAGTCATGAGCGTTCGTTGCGGCATTGGCTACGACCTTCACCGTCTCGCCGAAGGCCGCAAGCTCATTATCGGCGGCATCGAAGTCCCCTTCGACAAGGGACCCGTCGGCCACTCCGATGGCGACGTCGTGGCCCACGCTCTCTGCGACGCGCTCCTCGGCGCTGCCGGGCTTGGCGACATCGGCACGCATTTTCCCGATACCGACCCCAGGTGGAAGGGCGCCAACAGCCTTCTCTTCCTCCAGCACTCGCGTAAGCTTCTCGACGAGCACTCCCTCAAGATCGAACACGTCGATGTTGTGGTCATTCTCGAACGCCCCAAGCTCGGTCCCTATTTTCCGAAAATGCGAGATGCTATCGCGAAATCCCTCAGCGTCCCCGCCGAAAAGATTCACCTCAAGGCCAAGACCAACGAGGGCGTCGACGCCGTCGGCCGCGGCGAAGCCATCGCCTGCCACGTTGTCGCCACTTTGAATTCCGAGCATCCTGATCCCGCTTTCCGCACCTAGTATCCCATCACTGTAGCTCACCCCTTCAGGGGTGAGGCCTTTTCTGATCCCAACCGGCCAACACTCCTTCCTCCGCGGCATATGAAATTGTCACGTGGGTCCGCGCTAAACTACTCCCATGCCCGCCGACGACCACATCGCTGAGCACGGCACTCACGTCAATCCCTTCACTCGCGAAGACGTTCTTACCATTCTTCGCGAACGCGCTTGGCTCACCGCCGAACCTTCCCCCGACCATCTCGCTTTCTGCGAACGCGCCGCCTCTCTCCTCGGCCATTTCGCCATCGACCGCACCGGCCTCGAGCAGCTCCTCCATCTTGTCTTCACCTACGACGCCGCAGCCTTCCTCCAGACTCCCGAAGCTCACGCCGTCCTCTCCCGTTATGCCGCTCGCGATGTCATCCGCGAGCTCGCCCTCGCCCTCCTCGATCCCGCCCCATTCGACTCCGACCGCTTCAAGGAGGTCGTCGTCCACCTCAAACAAAAACTCGAACTTCGCGGCCGCGACCTTTTCCATCCCATCCGCCTCGCTCTGGCCGGGCGCACCGGTGAAGGCGAACTAGACCGCGTCATTCTCCTCGTCGACGAAGCCGCCCCCCTCCCCTTCGCCGTCCCCGTCAAGTCCATCCGCGCTCGCATCCTCGAATTCTGCTCCCTCCTCGATTAGCGCAGCTTTGTAGGTCCGCCTTCCGCTCGTCCTGAGTGCTGCGAAGGGAGGCGGACCGTTCGCGCACCCACTCATATCGAACCGTGGCATAGGCTTTAGCCTGTGCGCCTTTTTCTTCATCCCGCCGTCAGCAGAGGCTCATTCCATAGATCTGTCATCCCGAGGAGCTCAGTTTGCCACGAAGGATTTCAACCGATCCGTCCATCTCAACCGTCAAATTTGCTTTGGGGGTCGGGCTTTAGCTTGTCCTGAGTTCCGAAGGGCTCCGACATCAATTTGGCAACGGAATTAGTCTTTAGCCCCTGAAGAATTGCCCTTTAAGTCCGTCACTACTAACTGCCAGCCGAACCCTGTAAACTTTTCCCATGGACCGTTTCACCGGCATTCACGCCGTGCGCGAAGCCCTCGAAGCCGGCGGCACCTTTGACCGCATCGTCATCGCTAAGGGTCGCCAGGATTCCCGCATCGAAGAAATCGTGCAACTCGCCCGCCAGCGCAGCATTCCGGTTCGCTTCGAAGACCGCAGCCAGCTGGATCGCCTCGCCAACTCCCGCGATCATCAGGGAGTCGTCGCCATCGCCGCCGCCCGCGCTCCCGCCACCCTCGAAGACATCCTCGCCGCCGCCAACGCCTCCAAAGACCAGCGCGGCCTCATCGTTCTCCTCGATGGCGTAGAAGATCCGCACAACCTCGGCGCCATCATCCGCACCGCGCTCGCCGCCGGAGCCCACGGCATCGTCATTCCCGAACGCCGCGCCGCCGGACTTACCGACACGGTCGCGCGCGCCTCCGCCGGAGCCCTCGCGCATCTCCCAATCGCCAAAGTCACCAATCTTGCCCGCACCATGGAGGAACTGAAGGGAGCCGGCTACTGGCTCGTCGGCCTTGATGAGAACGGAGAGAAGAACTACACCGAAGTGGATTACACCTCGCCCACCGGCATCGTCATGGGCGGCGAAGGCAACGGCCTTCATGAACTCACTCGCAAGCGCTGCGATTTCGTCGTCTCCCTCCCCACCACCGGCCCCGTCAAATCCCTCAACGTCTCCGTCGCTACCGGTGTCGTCCTCTTCGAAGCCCGCCGCCAGCGGCACTCGCGCCGTTAAGCACTCTGGGACACCCCTGATGATTTGCAATTGACCTGCTGGATGGCGTTTCTAGGCCTTGTTCCAATCGGTGGGTGGAAACGCGATGCGCCAGAAACTCGGTGTGGCCTGCATAAATTCCACGGCCACTCTCGGCGGTCCAATGCGCGCCGGTTTCACCGAAACCACGCGGCACTCCAGATTCTCGCCGCTGTTTGGATTTTGCATCCGAAGTCTCTGCCGCGGCGCCACCATATCCGTCAACGAAATCAGTGCACCGTGTGCACTGACCACAACGGTCTCCGTGCGCTCGCAAAATTGTCGCCCTTCTCCTGGCGCTCTGTACACCACCACGGGAACGGTCAATTCAATCCGCTCGCTACGCCGCTGCTTCAACCATCGTTTTGTGATGACTGGTTGTTGGTCATCCATACAAAACAATGGTAGAACCCTATTCTGCGTTGCGCTCACAAATGTGCCTCGGTGGTTTCCAGAGAAGCACATCCCCGGTCATCAAGGGCACGGGTGCCCGCGCCACCCCCGCCACTGAACCGCTCCGTACGCTATCGGCAACGGCGGAGAATCTGCCTCGCCGATACGATTACAATCCGAGCCTGATGTTGATTGCGCGGAATTTAGGCGCGGGCGTTGAGTGGATTGCTCCTATTTCGGATTAATCCCGCTATTCGACTTGTCGGCAACCTGATCTGCGGTTTCTCCCGGTTCGTCTGATCAAGTGACGGGTTCATCTCTAAGTGGGCTGTTCGGGCCGCGCACGAGAATGCTAAGACTGACCACGACTGCGATCGTCAGCATGGAAGACTTGACGACATTCATAGCTAACATCGATGCGCGAGTCAAAGGCACCGTCGCCTTAATCGCAATCAGCGCCGTCACCCCCGCAGCTATTCCAAATACAACGAGGTCCCCCCAGAATCGAGACCTGTATGCAATTGACACAATGGCCAAAATCAAAAGCGTATAAAAGACAATGTTGATAAGGCCAAAAATACTGGTGGGATTCTCCGAAGTTGCAACACCTCTGATGGATAGCCATGATCGCGCGGATTCAGCCGCACAAAAGAGCATTGATAAAATCAGAAACGTTCGGTTTTCGAGTAGTCCCCGAGGCACGCTCATAGGAACTTTAGAGATATCCTAGCATCGTAGACCAGCTCCGCCGACCAGCAATATCATGAGTCCCGATAAGCGCGCGATCACGGGGCATGGGTCCCAGTACGGAGTTTGCCGCGATCCCTCTACTTGTCGTACTGCATCAGCGAAAACACATCCAGCCCCTGCAGCTTCGCGCGCCCCTTCAGGAAATTCAGCTCCACCGCGAACGCCGCCCCATCCACCGTCCCGCCTAACGAGCGCAGCAATTCCACCGCCGCCGCCGCCGTGCCTCCCGTCGCCAGCAAATCGTCGCACAGCAGCACGCGTTGCCCTTTCTGCACCGCGTCTTGATGAATTTCCAGCGTGTCGGTGCCATATTCCAGCGCGTAGGAAATCTTCGCCGTCTTCGCGGGTAGCTTCTTCGGCTTCCGCACCGGCACAAACCCGGCGCCCAGCCGGTACGCCAGCGCTGGCGCAAAAATAAATCCGCGCGCCTCGATTCCCGCTACCAGATCAATCTTGTGCCCTTCGTAGTGCTTGCACAGCCGGTCGATCAATGTCCGGAAGCCTTGCTTGTCTTTCAGCAGCGTGGTCACGTCGTAAAACAAGATTCCCGGCTTCGGATAATCCGGCACTTCGCGAATCAGCTTCTTCAAGTCGTCCATTCGGGCGAGCTCCTCATTCCAGCGTAATTTCAATTACAAAATCTCCAAGATATTTGGCTTCCACCGTGTCCGGCTCTTCCGTCACGCCGTCCACGCGCGACATCATCGGCCCCTTTTCCAGCACCACGCGCAGCTTCTTCAGGTCTTCCGGCGCGCCCATCGCAAATACTTCCACACGCCCGTCCCGCCGGTTGCGCACATACCCGTGCACTCCGATTTGTTCCGCCACATGTTCCACGTAATTGCGGAATCCCACTCCCTGCACACGCCCGGATACGTTGTAGCGCCGCGCCACCACTTCTTTCTTCACAGTCTCTCAGTTTAGCAAAGCAGCGCGAGTAGGGGGCACCATACCTTGGCCCGGTCCTTTAGCCTGTGTAGCGGCGGCTTTACGCCGCCAGCCTTTGAAGGGTCCGCCTTCTAAGGCGGACCGCGATCGCTCCCGGGGGCAATCACCGTTCAGCGGTACACCACACATCCTCGCGCTTCCAGCTTCGCAATCCAACTAGGCCATTCGAGCGTTTCCACCCATCGCAGATCCAGCTTCTCGAGCCTGGGCAGGTTCGCCAACTCTTCCGGCAGGTTCGTCACCGGATTGCCCCGCAGATCAATGTGGCGCAACTCCGGGAGCCTTCCGATCGCTCGAGGAAGCGAACGTAACCGGTTATTTCTCGCGTGAAGTTCTCTCAACTGCGTGAGTCGTCTCAATGCGTCAGGCAATTCGCTCAATCGATTGCCGGAAATTCGCAGTTCCATCAGTCCAGCCATGCTGCAGACGCATTCGGGAAGCGTTTCGAATGCATTCTCGCCGATGTTCAGATATCGCAACCGCGTCAGCCGCCCCAGTGAAGCCGGCAACGCATTCAGTTGATTGTCGTGGAGGTAAAGGAAATCGCTCAGGCTTTCAAGTTCCCCAAGAGCCTCCGGCACTCTCTTCATCTGGTTGTGGCCGAGATCCAGCATGCGCAATTTCTTCAACTGCGCAATCTTCTCCGAAACCTCCACTAGCTGGTTGTCCGCAAGCACCAGTGTTTCCGCATTTTTCCGCTCCCACACAAAATCGGGCACGCTCCCCAATTTCTTCTTCCATAAATTTATGTTCGGGTCCGGCGCGGAAGGCATACGCGCTATCTTAGCCGAACCCTCCATTTGCCATACTGGAAATTGCACGCCCTCCCTCGCTCGGCGGTACAATGAGTTCGCAGGCGGCTTTTACTCCGCTGATTCGCATCCAATTAATGATGGGCGACAACAATTCCTGCCTTTTTCGCATTTTAGTCACGCATCTCCGCCATCTCACGATGCCGGGCTTGCTCTTTATCGCGGCACCTGCGCTCTTCGCCCAGGAAAACGCCCCCGGGCCCCTCACTCCCCCTCCCGAACACGAAGTCAAACGCGTCGTCGGTGTTCCTCAGCCGGAGGCTCCTCCCTCCCTTCCTCCCGCGCAAATCATTCAGGGCTTTGCGAAGAAAGAAGACATCTATTTGGCGGCGCGGCCGCAATACTCCTACCGCAAAACCATCCGCATCCAGGAATTCGGTCCCGATGGCCGTCCCATCGGTGAATTTACCGCCACCTACGACGCCGCCCGTTCCAGCGACGGTAAGCTCTATGAGAAAGCCGTCTCGGCCCCCACCACTTCTCTGCAATACCTCCAGTTCGAACCCGAAGACGCGCAATTCCTCACGCGCATTCCCGCGTTCCCCGTCACGGCGGCCACTCTGTCCACATACAACCTGCAATACCTGAACACGGAGCAGGTCGACGAGGTCGATTGCTACATCTTCCAGGTCACCCCCAAAACGCTCGATCGCCAGCATGCGCTTTTCAATGGCGTTATCTGGGTCGATCAGAAGTATCTGGAAGTCGTGAAGACCTACGGCAAATGGGTCACCGATCTCGGCCCCTTGGAGCCGCCCACTCTCCCGTTTGATATGTTCGAAACCTACCGCGAAAATGTCGACGGGAAATACTGGTTCCCGAATTACTCACGCGCGGATGGCGTCTACAAGATGAAAGACCATGACGTTCCCATCCGCGTCACCATCAAGTGGACCAACTTCAAACCTTTCCCGCCCGCGCCAGTCGCGCCTCCTGCCACTCCATCTGCCGCTCCGCCTAGCGCTCCACCGTCCGTCCAGCCGCCAACCGCTCAGCCGCCCGCCAAGCCATGAATAAAAGACTGTCATTCTGAGCCTATCCGACAAGGATAGGCGAAGAATCTCAACGTCTACGTTTGGAGTGACGAATCAGGCCGCCTTCTAGGTCTTCGCGTTGTTCACGCCGATCCTCTTCAGCAGCGCCGGCAACTCTTCCAATCGATCCAGCAAATATTCTGGCTTGGCTGCTCGCAGTCTCTTCTCTGTCGGAAACGGACCCAGCACCGCCACCGCCGTCATCCCCACCGCCCGCGACATCTGCAAGTCTTCCGGCGTATCGCCCACATACACGCATTCTTCCGGCCGCATTCTCATCTGTTCCAGAGCCATTAGCAACGGCGCCGGGTGAGGCTTTTTCTGATGGGTATCTCCGCCGCACACCCGGGCGCGAAACAGCCCCGTCAACGCAAAACTCCTTAATTGCTTCATCACTCGCGCGCGATCTCCGCTCGTCACTAGTCCCAGCTTGTGCCGCCGGCCCAGCGCTCGCAGCACGCCCCGTGTCCCTGGCATCAGTTTCGACGGATGCTTCACGTAAAACGCCCGCCAAAGCCGGTCCGCCTCATCCCATTTGTCCTTCGGAATCCCCGCCGCGCGATATACCGTGTACCAGTCCGGCGAGTAGTGCTCGTCCAGTTCCGCCATGCCCCAGTGCAAGCCCATCTCGCGAAACATTGCCAGATACGCCTGCGAATCCGCGTGATACGAATCAATCAGCGTGCCGTCCCAATCGAACAGCACTCCCGCCAGCGGCTTTTTCGAATGCATGTTTGCCAGAGTACCAGACTCGTCTGTTGGTTTGTGTAGCGGCGGGTCTTTAGACCCGTCCGCGCGAGTCTTCGGGCGCGGCTGCCATCCGTCGAGATACGCGCATAAAAATCAAAACACACCCATAGAAAGGAAGGAAGTGGCTCCCACGCTTCTGTCTTCGACGACTCCTCCGCCAAGTCCATCGGTGATATTCTCACATCGACCCGAATCGGCTCAAAACCCCGCAAAGGGTTGGTTACGCCAGAGAGGTTGATGTTAACCTTCAAAGCCAAGCTAACCATCAAGCTCGTCGCTATTGCGTTTACAGCGCTGTTTGTCGCCGTAGCCTCTTTACCGCTACTGGGACTCTCTTGGCACTTATTTCACGGGAACATGGTCTCCTTCGAGGGGCGACACGTTCCGGTTCCCGCGGGTTTTTATGTCACGCAAGGGGACGGTGGGCCGGCAATGTGGAAAGCGAGTTTCGGAATACCGTTCTTCCAGGTGCCCTACGGCCTCATTAGCCTATTTCATCGGCCCCAAGGAGAGTCATTTACCTTCGATGAGGACTATTCTCAGTTTAAAAACGCATTGGTTCAAGACGCCGTTGACCGTGGCTATAAGCTCTCCGCAGAGCGCATGGTCCCTGCCGCAGAAACGCGTGCATATTGCCTGGAGTTCAGTCGGTCCTCAACGCCTCCCGGCTCGCTGGTAAGGTGCGCGATAGAGGGAAGCAGAATAGCAGTCTTCTACGAGGGTGATCCGAGGTACACACGAGAGATGTTCGCAGTGCTCGAAGGAATAAGGTGAACCCAGGACGGGGCTAATTGGATGACGATGACGTGTGCCGCACGCCTCAGTGTTTAGCGGACGGGTGGCCCGGGTTCGGTTGGTGAACCCGCGTCTAGCGGTTCTCTTCTTCGAGGGAAGGTCGGTCTCAGTCCACCACCGGGAACCATCCCGGAATCTGGTCGTCGCGATCAAACGCGAAATCATCAAAACTCGCCGCTATGCCATACCACCCCGGCATATTTGCCGCTTCGGCACGGCGCACATGCGCTTTCGACGAGACCACCACGTTTCCATATCCTAATGGCCGGCTCACCAGCACGATATCCAGCTCGATCGCCGTTCCCGCCGCCAGCGGCTTCGGGCACAAAAAATACACGCCCGATGAACTGATATCCCGCGTCACCAGCGTGATCGGAAACTCTTCCATCACTCCTTCTACACTCCGCAGCTTTAACGGAAGCCTGAGGGAAGCCCGTGGACGCTCGCGCTGCTCGCTATGCACTCCCACGGCATGCGTCGGCACTCGCACAAATCGGTTGGGTTGGGGATTTCTTAATAGCGGCATGACCCGCAGCGTCGGCACCCGCGGTGCCACGGGCGCTTCCGGTACTACGATCGGTATCGCGGCTGCGGCCGTCGATTCCGTCTGCGGTGACAGCTTTTCCCAAGCTACTGCGCGGTTCGTAGCACTCATCTCGCCCCTCAGTGAGATGAAACAACCACTTTTGGCCAACAGAGCGCTTCTTACTGACTTTGTCTTACGGAATCCCCGAACGATGTTGGGCTGCCAAAATGACACCAACCCAACTCTCTGTCAACCTGTGGAAAACAGCCGAAGTGTCCTATCTCCAAATAAGTACGCCTAGTACCCGCTTCGTCTTTTCTTCTTTCCCCTCCATTATGGTTCTCGACTCCCGACTCGTTCGCGCTATCGTCTTAATTCACGGCGCTTTTTATGAGCTCTGAATCGTCTCGCTCCGGCTTTCAGGCCCTCCCTATCCCCTCCACCGTTACGCCTGCCCACGCGAACCGCACTCTGGTGCTGCTCTCCTTCGCCTCGGTTTATATCCTCTGGGGATCCACTTATTTCGCCATCCGGCTCGGCGTGGAATCCATTCCGCCCTATCTCCTCGCCGGCATGCGGCATCTCGTGGTTGGCCTCATTTTCTACCCCGTCGTGCGCCTGACCACCCGCGAAAAGCCCACCTGGCCCCAATGGCGCACCGCTTTCATCGTAGGCTGCCTCCTCCTCGGTCTGGGCAACGGCACCGTCTCTTGGGCCGAACAAACCGTGCCCTCCGGCATTGCCGCCCTACTCGTTGCCACCGTTTCTCTATGGATGGTCCTGGTGGACTGGCTGCGCCCCGCGGGCCTCCGCCCCGCTCCTCGCGTCATCGCCGGGTTCCTCCTCGGCTTTGCCGGCATGGCGCTCCTCGTGGGTCCCAAGCACCTGGGTAATTCCGACCGCGTCAGCCCGATCGGCGCGCTGGCCCTGATCGCCGCATCGCTCGCTTGGGCCTCCGGCTCGATCTTCTCTCGCCACCACCCCCTCCCCCGCTCCCCCCTCCTCAGTATGGCCATGCAGACCCTCTGCGGCGGCACAATGCTTTGCTTGTTCGCCGCTCTCTCCGGCGAAACCAGCAAATTTCATGTTGCTCAGGTCAGCTCCCGTTCCTGGCTCGCGCTCCTGTATCTCATCATCTTCGGTTCCGCTCTTGGCTTCAGTGCTTATGTTTACATCCTCAAGCACAGCACCGCCGCACATGTAGCCACCTACGCGTTCGTTAACCCGGTCGTCGCTCTGTTTCTGGGCTGGTTCCTGGCTGCGGAACCGTTATCGCTGCGCACCGTCCTCGCGAGCGCCATCATTCTCACCGCCGTGATCCTCGTGATCACCGCCCCTCATAAAACCGCCCATGAGGCCGAAGAAGCCGTTCCCGCTCCCGGTGAGGCTTAGGTTTTCCACATCTTCGTGCCTTATCAGTTTGACCGGCGAAATCGGATAGATGCCCTTTTCACCTCGCGCTAATCTATGACCATGAAATCGCAACAACACATCGCGCATACGCCGAAGATTCCCCCGCAGCTCGCCGACCGCTTTTGGCGAGCCGCGCTACACCGCGACGCCCAGTCCGATGGTTCCTTCGTCTTCGCTGTTCGTTCTACGCAGATCTATTGCCGCCCCTCCTGCCCTGCCCGTCGTCCCCTGCGCCGCAACACTCTTTTCTTCCGCACGCCGCAGGACGCCGAACAGCAAGGGTTCCGCGCCTGCCGGCGCTGCCGTCCCAACCGCCAGGATTCCGCCGTGATGCTGGTGCGGCAGGTTGCCTCCCTACTCGCTTCCTCGTCCGAGGAACCCTTCCGCCTTACCGCGCTGGCTTCGAAACTTGGTTCTTCGCCGGCGCAACTTCGTAGCGCTTTCCATCGTGTCACGGGATTGGCGCCTAAGGAATTCGAGCAGGCGTTTCGCCTGCGCAAGCTGAAGCAATTGCTGCGCAACGGCTCCAGTATCACCGACGCGCTCTACGCTTGCGGCTATGGCTCGTCCAGCCGTCTCTACGAGAAGACCAACGCGCACCTCGGCATGACACCGGCTTCTTATCGCAAGGGAGGGGAAGGAATGAAAATCGGATTCACAGTAGGCAGCACTACGCTCGGCAAAGTCCTGGTCGCTTCCACGGATCGTGGCGTCTCCGCCGTCTATTTAGGCGAAAACGAAAGGGATTTAGTCAACGAACTGCGCGGCGAATATCCCAGGGCCGAACTCTTTCGCGCATCGAATCTACATGAGGAGTGGCTGCAGGAGGTCCTTCATCGTGTCGAAGGCAGCGCGCCAAGCCTTGACCTGCCGCTCGATGTGCAGGCCACCGCCTTTCAGCGTCGCGTCTGGAACGAACTGCAGAAGATCCCCCGCGGCGCCACTCGAACCTACACCCAGGTCGCCCGTTCCCTCGGCAAGCCGCGCTCCGTCCGCGCCGTGGCCCGCGCTTGCGCCACCAATCCCGTTTCTATCATTGTTCCTTGCCATCGCGTGATCCGTACCGACGGCTCTCTGGCAGGCTATCGTTGGGGTTTACAGCGCAAGCAGAAATTGCTCGAGCGCGAATCGCAGCGCGCCTGAACCCTCCCTCATCATTAGAGTTTAGGGAGGGCACGGCCCTTTAGCCGTGCCAAAACGCCAGTCCTAATCCCGCGGCTTCTCGACTTTGGTGCCCTTCGGCCAGTCCGGCTTGAACTTGCCGTCTCCCAGCTTCAGGTTCTTCATGACCTTGGTGTAGTGCGAAATGAAATAATCCCCGGAGCCGGCCTCGAAAAATTTCTGCTGCACAGGCAACCACGACGCCTGATCCACCCACATCTGGATCTTGCCGATCTGTTTCCTTACTTCGTCCGACTTCGGTACCAGCTCCAGCAGCGCCGCTTTGTGCCCATCCAGTTCTTCTTCGCCGATCAATGAAACCGCGTAATTCTTACGCAACGTGTCTGTCCGCATGCCGAATCCCAGCGCCAGATACTGATCGGCCATCGCGCGGTTCTTGCCAATGTTGTATTCCTCTACCCGATTGATTTTCGGCGTATAGATATACAGATTGTCTCCGTTGCGGATGATCGTCCGCGGGTCTGGCGCCTGGAAATCGATCCGCATCTTCGAATCCTTGCGCACGAAAATCTCGCCCGATTCCGTCGAGGTGTCCTTCACAACTGCCGTATATTTGATGTGATCGATGGCCGCCGTCAGGCTCTTAAAGTCTTCTGCGGAGCGATCCATCATCGAAAGCACGGAATCGAGATTAAGTTTGCCGCCGCCTTGGTTGGAGTAGGATTCGCGGGGAATCAATACGATCGCGAGTATGCCGAGTATCGCAAGAAACGGACGAAAGAATTTCAATGCAGCCTCTGGGACAGAAAATTCACGCTTTACCCACCTCAAAATCGTAGCACACCCCGGCTCCCCGATATCCTCACCCGCCTAGTCGCACGACCCGTCGTCGACAAACTGATTGGACGAAACCATCGCAGCCAGCGAATGCCCACAGCTCTGCAGTTTCTGTTCCAGTGGGTCGTTGCTCAGCGAGTTCGGAGCGATGTAGTCCATGTTGGAGGTCTTCTGCATATACTTGTCCGAAAGCGCGCTCATATTATTAAACTCGTTCTGCATCAACGGAAATAGCTTCTGATCCATGTCGGTGCTGGCGGCCACTCCGGCCTGCCGCAGGCTCGCCTGGCACTGCCTCTTGAAGTTGCCGAGCCATTCGCTCGACAACGGGTATCCGCGCTCGATGGCATTCTTCAGCGCCGCATGCCACTCACGTACTTGTGTCATGGCCTCGATTCCCGCGCTAAGGAAATCCTTCGAATAACCCGCGGGTGGCGCCGCTGGCGCTGCCGATTGCGCCACCTGCGACGATCCGTTGCCACTGCCAGGTAAGCTCAGCACGATCTGATTCCCCGCGAAGCGAATTGAGCCTCCCGTGATTCGCGCCAACCCGTCGACCTCCACATAATTCCGTCCCTGGATTTGAATCACTTTTGCCTGTCCCTGTTGCCCATCGATTGTCAGGGAACTCGTCTGTTGGGCTACCAGCACCAGCAACGGCAGCACCAGGATCGCCGCCACCATCATCCAGGTTCGAATCGCGTTCCGACGCATACCTTGCTCTCCTTATATGACGGCCCGCGGGGTGCCGACGACGTTCCGTTCCCAGCGGCAGGCGTCGCTAGCTCTCCGTCGGCTATGGGACGAGTGGACCGCTTCTGCCCGCATCATAACAGAGAGCCACCACAAAGTGACTCAACAGAAAGCGCCGGAAAACACCGCCGGATCTGCTGATCTTTCCCCGTAATACACAGGGTGAGACATCAGCGGTAGCTCCGCGTCGTGCTCCCGGACATCGTGCTCCCGGACGTGCGCTTCCCTCGTTCTCGTGCTATTTTGACGGTACGTTTGGGAGGCCACCCTCCACGATTCCTTGCCCGGCGTCATTGCGAGCCGGAACGAAGCTTCGATCGCATCGATAAGGAGAACGAAATGTTGAGACTCAAGTATCTTACTGCCTTGCTGGTTTTCGCCGCTCTCACTCTTACCACCGCCCACGCTCAGGAACCCAAACCTCCCGTTCCCGCGCAATATGCTGCCACCGCTGTCGGCCAGGCCGGAGCCGCAGCTGGCAAGACCTTCGGCATGAATATTTACATCGAGGGCACCACTTCCAATGGCGATAGAGACGAATTGATCGGCATCCTCAAGCAGAAAGGTCAGGACGGTGTCGTCAGCAAGCTGGAGGACACCAAGGATTTAGGACGCGTTGCCCCGACCGGCTCGGTGGGAACCGGCATGCGTTTTGTCAGAATCAGCCCCGCCAAGGACGGTGGCCTCCACATCGTCATGGCCACCAACCGCCCGATTTCCTTCCCCGAGTTGTGGAATGGCACTCGTTCCAGGGATTATCCCATCGGGATTGTCGTGCTGGACCTCAACAAGGACGGGAAGGGAACCGGTTCATTCGCTCCGGCCTGCAAAATCAAGTTCAATAAAAAGGGCGAACTCGAAATCGAACACTACGGCCAGAAGCCGTTCCGCTTGGCCAACGTCTATCGCGAAAGATAGCGCCTCGCGTACAAACGTTCTCGCGGCGGGCAGAATCCTTGCCCGCCGTTTTTATTTGCTGGCCGCATCGTTTCGCACAATCTGGCCGCCCTTCATTACAAAGCTCATCGATTCGAGAACCTTTACGTTCTCCAGCGGATTCCCCTGCACCGCGATCACGTCCGCGTAGTGCCCCAGCTCCAGCGCGCCCACTTTGTCTTTCCACCCGATCAGGTCCGCCGCGTTGATAGTGGCCGCTTGAATTGTGTCGATCGGCTTCATGCCCCATTCCACCATCGTCGAAAACTGTCGCGCATTATCGCCGTGCGGGTATACGCCGGAATCCGTCCCGTACGCGATCTTCGCGCCCGATTGAAATGCGTGGCGGAAATTCTCCCGTTGCAGCCGCCCCAGCTTCTTCTCCTTTTCAATCGACTCCGGCAGCATCCCGGCTTTGGCGCCTTCCGCCAGAATGTAATCGTCGTTGTAAATGTCGAACACCAGGTAGGTCCCGTGCTCCTTCGCCAGCGCAATCCCTTCGTCGTCAATCAAGCTGGAGTGCTCGATCGAATCGATGCCGGCGCGAATGGCATCCTTGATCGATTGTGTCCCGTGCGCGTGCGCCGCCACTTTCCGTCCCAGCTTGTGCGCTTCCTCGGCAATCGCCGTCAATTCCTCCGGCGTGTACTGCGCGGTTCCCGGAAGATCGCCTTTGCTTAATACTCCTCCCGATGCGCACACCTTGATCACATCCGCCCCATACTTCACCACCTCGCGCACCTTGGTTCGCGCCGCCCACGGCCCGTCGGCTACTCCTGCTTCCTTGTAGTGGAACTCGTAAGGCAATAGATTGTTGTCGCAGTGGCCTCCCGTGATGCCCAGGGGCGGCCCAGACACCAGCATCCGCGGCCCCGGAATTCCACCCTCGTTGATTCCGTCACGCAGCGCCACATCCGTAAAATTGCCCGCCCCTACATTGCGCACCGTTGTGAATCCCGCCCGTACTGTTTTCGCCGCATTCTTCGCGCCGGTAATCGCTTCCTTTGGCACAGACACTCCCAGCCCTTTGTACCCGTTGTCCGTCGGGTCAGACGTGAGGTGCGTATGCACGTCGATCAAACCTGGCAGGCATGTCATTCCCGAAAGGTCCACCGCCGTCACGCCTTGCGGTAGAACTGCCGGCCCTCCGACCGCCGTAATCGTTCCGCTCTCATCGAACACAACAACCTGATTCGCTAGCAATTCCCCGGTCCGCACATTCAGCAGTTTCCCGCAGCGCACCGCTCCCGGAGCTGCCGCAACGCTGCTGGCAACACAAGCAAACAGGCAACACAGACGGACAACATTCCGCATTGATGACCTCGCATAAAAAAGGGATGCACAAAGGATACAGGAAAGCCCGCAGAAACGGAAAACGCAGCGCTCACCCGCCGCCGCGGGATGACAAGGGATGTCCCGGCCGACGAACTCAACGTGGATTGCCTTTGGAATGAAGCCCAGAAATCTAGTGCCGAATTTCTACTTCATACGCGATTACGTTTCCTTTTTCATCGCGGATTGCTTCAATCTTCCGGATCGAAAAACCGCCATCGCTCAAATCCGGTCGCGATTTCTGCAGCGCCGTATGCAGGTCGTTCGACAGCGCTGGCGTGCGTTCTGGTGGAGCGAGCACTCGGGCGTCCACTCGGTAGGTCTCCGTGCCGTCTGGCAACCTGCTGATCTGCTCCACTTGCGTCGCATTGGCGGGCAGCCCCACCTGCGGTTGGTCGTGAAACCATCGCGGTGGTGTGGCCAGCACGAACACCACAATCAGGATTACCGCCAGGTCGTACTGCCACGTTCCGCGCTCGTACGACCAGAAAAATGTCCGGTAGAGGATTTGTCCTATTCCCGCCATGTCAGTCTGCTGGAATGCCGTCCACAATAATCCCGTCGCGCATATGCACCACGCGATCAAAATACGCTGTCGCCTCGGGGTTGTGGGTAATCATCACGATTGTCTGCCCCAGATCCTTGTTCAATCTCCGCAACATCTCCAGCACAATTTCTGAGTTTTTCGTGTCCAGGTTGCCGGTCGGTTCGTCGGCCAGCAAAATCTTCGGCTCATTGATGATCGCGCGCGCAATGGCCACTCGTTGCTGCTCGCCTCCCGACATCTCCGAGGGCCTGTGGTGCAGCCGCCCTTCTAATCCAAGCATTTTCGTCACCACGTCAAAGCGGTGCGGGTCGAACCCGTCTCCGTGGATATACTGTGCTATCGCGATGTTGCCCTTGGCCGAAAGCGCCGGCAGCAGATTAAATCGCTGGAACACGAACCCGATCTTGTGCCGCCGCAGCTTTGTTCGGTCCGCATCCGTCATGGCGGAGAGATCGTTCCCATCCACATAAACGTTCCCGCGCGAAGCCTGTGCCAGGCCCCCGATCACGTAAAGCAGCGAGGACTTCCCACAGCCCGACGGCCCCATCACTGCTACCGACTCGCCCGGCAACACGTCGAAATTCACGCCCCGCAACGCGGGGACCTCGACTTTGCCGGCATGATACAGCTTCCACAGATTCTCGGTTTTGAGTATCGGCTCCAAAGTTTTCAGCTCGGGCTCCGTGCCGGGTGTGGTGTGCGACTGTATTCTAACCGTGATTGACATGCCTGACCAGTTTTCCTGGCCTCTCCTTAATCGTACGAAAGTGCTTGCACTGCATCCTTCCGGCTCGCCAGCCACGCCGGATAGCTTGCGCCCAGCATTGCTCCTACCATGGCGATCAGCCCGGCGCGCACGATCCATCCTGGCGTAATCAATATCGAAAGCGTCGGGAAAAGCCTCAGGAAGACGGCGCGGAAGAGATAACTCAAGCCCACGCCCGCTCCGATTCCCAGCGTGCATAGCAAGGCGGTCTCCGATAGCAGCGCGCGTACAATCAAAACCTTGCTCGCACCCAGCGACTTCAGCACGCCTATATCCCTCGTCCGCTCGAGCACCGTCGTGTATAGCGTCAGAAAGATCACCAGCAGCCCGATGGACACTGCCAGCGCGATCATCGAGTGAATAAATGTCTCCAGCGCCGGGATATTCGTGGAAGTCATCAGCGTCATGAATTCCTTGACCGGCCGCACCGGATTGGTTGGCAGCAATTGCTTGATCTCGCTGATAACGTCATCCGTGTGCTCCGGCCGCGTGCACTTCACCAGAAATAGCGTCGCCTTTTCCCGCGCCCCGACCAGATCCTGCAATGTCGAGATCGGCACGAAGATTCGCCCGGCTTTCCCATGCTCTACGATGCCGACCACCTGCCATGGGTGGTTCAACAGTTGGTAGGTATCCCCAATCTTCAAGTGCTTTGCTTTGGCTTGCCAGTCGTCGATCAGCACGTCGTCCGGCCCTTGCAGATCGTGGCCTGCCAGGAACACGAAGCCATTCGATACGTCGTGGAACGTTGCGGGATCGATTCCCCAGATCGTCTCCACGCCGCCAGACGTGTTGAACTGCAGCAGAGCCGGCGCTACTGAACGCACATATTTAAGCTCGTGCAACCGGTCCGCGATCTTGATCGGCATCGGCGATCCGCTCATCATCAGGAACATCTGTGCCGACGGCGCCTGCACCATGAGGTCCGCGCCGATTCCCTCGATGCGCTTCGCGGTTTCTTGCAGCATGCCGGAGGTCAATCCCACGATTACGATCACCAGCATCACTTCAAAGCCTATCGCTAGAACGCCGATCGCCGTCCTCATCGGCCGGTGAAACAGGTTCCGCACGACGAAATGACCCATCATGGCCTCTTGTCCTCCGCTGTATCCGCCAGATGGACCACCTCAGCTCCCGTTGGAGCTTTCAGTTCGAAACGGTCCGCTCCGATCGATTCATTGAGCGTTATTTTCGTCACTGTCATATCCAGTTGATACTCGTCCCGAGGCCGGTCGATGCGTATCGAATCCGGATACTCGCTAATGCCGCCGACCGGAGCCGGCAGCGGTTGCCAGTTCGCATAGCGCACGTCAGAAAGCAACGATCCCTTCGGGCCGAATGACTCCAGCCTGATCACGTGCAAGTCTGACCGGTCGAACCAGATCTTCCGAAGGATTTCGGTCTGGTAACCGCCGCGCAGAACCGTCAAGACGTAATACCGCCCGGATTGGTCGTTGAACTCCTCGGGCAAGGAGGTCTCCTCTTTCCGTACCTCTGGCCACAGCAAAGCGTCGACCAGATGTTGGGGCCTCAAATTCTCGATCGGTTTCGCACTTGGCCGGGTCAGCGAGACCGGGCCGACCAGAAACTTGTTCTTCGACGGTATGGACACTTCGAAATCGCGGCCGTCGCTGGCCATGTCAAACACCGTTTTCCCGATCACCGGCACCTCGCCAATCATCCGCACGTTATATGGCCGCGATGCCAGAATAAACGCCTTCACCTCGTGGTATTCGCTGATCACCCCGCTATACGCCGAACCTGCGGAGGGCTTTAATTCCACCGTCGCATTCACCGATTGCAGGCTGCGCGCGAACGCATTGTATCGATCCAAAAGCTGTTCGGGAGTCGCTTCCAGGGCCACTGGCCGCGACGGCGCCGGAACGTTCGTCGTTTTCACCACACCACCGCGCCCACCGCAACCGCCTGCGATGGCGGACAGTGTCAGCCAAACCGTGCATTTTCGGACAAATTTCATCAAGAAAACGAATATCCCTGAACTGGAAGCTGCAATTTTTGAACCACTGGATCGCCCCAACCGCCGCGACTCAGTTCCCAACCTTTCGCTACCGCCACGGTCGGAGCACGATTACGGCTGCGCTCGCTCGATGCTCGCGGTCATTTCCGCGCTGAGAGAACAGGCAGTTCCTTCTGGCGCTATGCTTTTATTTTAGCGTATTTCCCGCATTATTGGGGCCGCGCGATGTATACATCAAAGGGCTGTACCGACGGTCGCACCCGTCGGATGATTTCGCTCGGCCACAGTTTCTCGCTCAATACCGTCACCCAACCGTCGCTCATCTCGCACACGCCGCAAAACTCGTATCGCGCATACGCGTTCTGATACGCATCCAATCCCCGTTGCGAAAGCTCGTTCTCCAATGCGGAGTCCTCGTTTTGCGCCGCGGCTCCCGCCCGCAGCCCGAAAGTCTCGCCTTCAAATCGCGCCACTAACTTCCGCAAGTCTTCCGCGGATGGCTGCGGGATTACCAGGCAGCGCCCGGCCGACTCTCGAAACGCAATCTCGTTCGCCTTGCAGAATTCCCGCACCCGCTCCAGGTGGCTGAAAAAATCCACAACGAAATAGTCCTTTGCCGTCAGCGCCAGAAGTGCCGACGACCAGATCTCGATCGCCTCCGGCCCCCGCAGCGGCTCACGGCTCTCCGTTTCGATCAACTCCAGCCCCACCGCTTTGGTTTCCGCGCCCAGGTCCATTGCCTGGACGTCCAGTGAATACAGTGGCAGTTCCGGAATCGTTTCCTCTGCGTTCATCCCTCTTCCTCGGCCGTTTCAATGTTGCCGAATTTTTCCTTGAACTCCGGCGAGGCCTTGCGCACTTCCAGCCATCCGAAGAACGCGTCCGGCGTCTCCAGCCAGATGCGGAACCATTCCGCAATTTCCCGTTTTTCTTCCCGCTTCTGCGCTTCCACCTTGCGGTTGTGCGAAATCATCTCTGCACGCCGTTTGCCCAACCGCGCGATTTCCAACACCCGGCCCACCGCCGCTCTTTCTCCGTGGGCCCGGAAGCGCCTCAACAATTCATCCAGCCGCGTCAGGCTGACCTCGGCGTCCCCCAGCGTCTTGAAATGCAGAATGTCTTCGAACTCTTCCTCAAACCGTTCTTCCGCCTCTTCGCGCTCGGAAAGCTGCACCTTCCAGCCCATCGTCTTCAGCACCTCCGCGATGTATTCATTGCTGCTTTTTCCCGCTTCGCCATGATCGGCGATCAGTTTTCGCCGCAGTTGGTCCACTTCCGCCGTGGTCCATCGCTGGATGCCGAGGCCGCGCGCCGCTTCCAGGATCATCGCCTTTTTCGTCTGCAGAGCGTCACTCATCGTTTGCCTTTGTGGGCCGAACTGGCGGCGTGTGCAACATGCGGCTTCTCGGCCGGAGGATCCGCGGGTTGCCCGTTGAGCAGCCGATGATATTTGGCCACATTTTGGTTGTGTTCCGCCAGTGTCGCCGCGAAGAAGTGTCCGCCCTGCGTGTTGGCCACGAAATACAGATAATCCGTCGGCGCGGGATTCATCGCCGCTTTCAGCGAAGCCTGCCCGGGATTGCCGATTGGGCCGGGCGGCAGCCCCGCGTGTAGATACGTGTTGTAAGGCGACTCGTATCGCAGATCTTTCAGCAATAGCGGCGGATTGTATTGGTCCACCTGCTTCAGCGCATAAATTACCGTCGGGTCGCATTGCAGCAGCATGCTCTTGTGCAATCGATTCGTGTACACCCCGGCCACCAGCGGCCGCTCTTCGGGCTTGGGTGTCTCTGCCTCGACCAGCGACGCCAGTGTAATCACCGACAGCAGCGGCGTTCCCGGCGTCAGCGGATCCAGCCGGTCCGGCGCCACCTGCTGCATCGCATCGCGGAATTTCCGCACCATCATCGCTGCCAACTCGGCCGCCGAAACCTGGTGCGGCAGATTGTACGTGGCCGGGAAGAGAAACCCCTCCAGTGTTCTTGCGCCCGGCGCGATGTCTTGAATCGGCGCGGCGTCGCGCGCCGCTGCCAGAAAATCCCCGCCCTTCATGTACTTTGCCGCTTCCAGATTCGCCGCAATATCAAAAATCGTGTCGCCCTCATGCACCGTGAACGGCTGCTCGAAGATCTCGCCATTCGCCAGCTTCCAGAAAACCTCCTTTCCTGCGAGAGCGTGATCGAAGAAATATTCTCCCGCTACCAGCGTCCGCCGTGGATGCCTCCGCGCGTAAATCTCAAACGCCAGTGCGCTGCGGACCAGGCCTTTTTCTCGCAAAATGTGTGAGACCGCGCGCCGCGACGCTCCGTGCGGCACCTCCACGAACACCCCCTCCGGCTCGATCGTCCCGTAAGGCTTTTCCAGTGAATACCACACATATCCAGCCAGCCCGCCTCCGGCTAGCAACAGGATCAACAACACTGCGATAATCGCGCGCAACTATTTCTCCTCCCCGTGCACCGGCCGTGCCAGATATTCCCGCAAGATCAACAGTGCGGCAACCGCGTCTACGCTGTACTTGCCGTCGGACGTTGGGGCTACCTTCTTGCGTCCCTGGTGCGTTTCCCGGTGCGTGATGCGGCGGCCGAACTCCTGCTCCAGAAGCTGCTCTGCCTGCCAACTCGTCAGGCGTTCGTCCACCAGTTCCACCGGCACTCCTATCTGCTTGCGCACCCGTTCCGCGAAACGTCTCGCCTCGTCCGCCATTTCACCTTCCGTGCCGTCCAACCGCAGCGGCAGTCCCACAAGAATTTGCTTTACTCTTCGCTCGCGAACGAATTCGCGCAGCCGCCGCATGTCCTCATTCCGGTTAATCCGCTCCAGCGTGTCGTGAGGCTCTGCCACTCTCGCCCGCGCGTCTGCCAGCGCCATCCCGATCTTTTTCCGGCCGTAATCCAGCGCCAGGATGCGCGATTCGGCGGTCGCTTCTGCGGATTCCTTCATATCGCCAGTATATCGTGAGCTGAAGGCCCCAAGAGCCGCGTGGGCACAGAATCTAACGTGTTCCGGGCGTATAATCGGCCGAGTCGTTCCTTCGCTCCAGGATTTCGCAGTCGCCAGCTGAGAAATGAGAATCACGTGGCGCGCCGTCAGCGCCGCGGCACGTCTAGAGTCCACAGGAAAATCGCGCCTGCAACGGGCGCCCACTCAATGAGCGAACTCAATACCAAGTCCCTGCCTGAAAACGCGTATCGGAAACTGAATGCCGGCGAAATCTATCGCCCCATCGTTCCCGCGGATGCCCGGCTCCCGGAACTCACCACCCGTTCCATTCTCTGGGGCCTGTTTCTCTGTCTGATCTTCACCGTCGCTGCCGCCTATTCCGGCTTGAAGGTCGGCCAGGTGATGGAATCGGCGATCCCCATCTCCATCCTGGCCATCGGCTTGGCTCGCATGTATGCCCGCCGTTCTTCCTTGCTCGAAAACGTGATCATCACTGGCATTGGAGGTGTTCCCGGTGCCGTAGTCGCCGGTGCGGTCTTCACCATTCCCGCCCTCTACATTCTCAAGCTCAGTCCTCACCCGGTGCAGACCATCTTCATATGTCTCGCTGGCGGTTGTCTCGGCGTGCTCTTCCTGATTCCTTTGCGCCGCTACTTCGTCAGCGAGCAACATGGCATTCTCCCCTATCCCGAAGCTACCGCCATCACCGAAGTGCTCGTCACCGGCGAAAAGGGCGGCTCGCAGGCCAAGCTACTCCTGCAAGCCACCGCCGTCGCCGGCGTCTACGACTTCTTCGTCACCACCTTTCAGGTCTGGAAGGAGTACGTCGACTTCCGTTTTGTCCCCCTCATGCGCACCCTCTCCGATCGCGCTCGCATGAGCTTCAGCTTCGACGCCATCGGCTTCATCCTCGGCCTCGGCTACGTCATGGGCCTGCGCAGTTCCATGATTCTCTGCGCTGGCGGCGTGCTCTCCAATTTCGTTCTGGTGCCTTTAATCTGGTTTGTCGGCAGCCATCTCGACTCTGCGGTTTATCCCGCCACCATCCCCATCGCAAAAATGACCGCTGTCCAGATCTATCGCAACTACGCGCGCTTTATTGGCGTCGGCGCCATCGCCACCGCCGGAATTTTCGGAATCATCAAGTCTCTCCGCGTTGTGGTCGGCTCATTCGGCATCGCCTTGAAAGTCTTTCGCAAAGGCGAAGTCGTCAAGCCCGAGCGCACCGATCGCGATATGTCCATGGCTTCGATTTTGCTCGGCATCGTTCTCGGCGCCATCGCTGTGGCGTTCCTTCTCGGCCACCTCGAAACTTCCTGGCTCATCATCGCCATCGGTCTTATCCTCACCTTGATCTTCTCCTTCTTCTTCGCTTCCGTCGCCGCCAACGCCATCGCTACCACCGCCCGCAATCCCGTTTCCGGCATGACCATGCTCACCATCATCCTCTCCTCCGCCGTCCTCCTTCGCTTCGGCGTGTCTGGCACCAGCGGTATGTTCTTTGTCACCGCCCTTGCGGGCATGGTCTGCACCGCGCTCTCCGTCTCCGGTCAGGCCATCACCGATCTCAAAACCGGCTACTGGCTCGGCTCCACTCCCGAAGCGCAGGAAAAAGTGAAATTCCTCGGCATCCTCGTCGCTGCCGCCGCCGCTGGCCTCACCATCGTCCTGCTCGCCAAGACGTTCCAGTTCGGCGAAGCCGCCGCTGGCGATCTCCGGCCCGTGCTCGCCTCTCCGCAGGCCTCCATCATGAAAGCGCTCGTCGAAGGTTTCATGAGTCACCAGCCCGTCGCTTATCTTCTCTTCGGTATCGGCGCCATGATCGCTCTCATCATGGAAATGCTCGGCCAGCCCTCGCTCATTTTTGCCCTCGGTATGTACTTGCCGCTGGAACTGAATACCCCCGCCCTTGTGGGAGGGTTCCTCTCCCATTTCCTGAATAAGCGCGCGGCAAAAACGGATGCCCCGAGTGCGGAACGAATTCGTTCGCGCGGTGTCATCATTGCCTCGGGCCTGATGGCCGGCGGCGCCCTCGGTGGCGTCTTCGGCGCGGTTCTGCGTCTGGTGCCCGGTTTCCGCGAGGAATGGATTCAGACTCCGTTCTACGCCAATGAATCGGCGTCCCAGACCGTTTCCGCCATTCTCTTTGTAGGATTGTGTTGCTACGTCTGGTTTGCTTCGCTCCGTAAATCGAAGGAGGCGTGATGGACCGCATAGGCAAATTCGTCGCGGACGCAGTTTTGGGAATCGACACGTTGTGGGGCGGCGACGTGCTCTCTGCCTCCGGCACCGGCCGCTTCATCGCGGATTCCTGGTTTTCCGATGAACCTCTGCCCCCGGCCTACACGCATCCTGCTGCCGCGCGCGTCCGCAATTCCGGCGGTGTCGCCGACAAAAACGTCGATCGCGCGGCCATCGACGAATATCTCAAGGAAATCGACCTTCCCGCCGCCATCTCCGGAATTCGCTCCGAAGCCGCCAAACTCACCGGCAATCGCGCTC
>Ga0335077_10000697_pt1 | contig 38137 bp, 30 predicted proteins | sample Lox_Sample_31_FD_207151 | JGI IMG/M metagenome (GOLD analysis project Ga0335077, IMG submission 207151) | Soil microbial communities from Loxahatchee National Wildlife Refuge, Florida, United States - Lox_Sample_3.1 | ecosystem: Environmental > Terrestrial > Soil > Wetlands | place: USA... | reverse complement strand
TCCAAGCATCCGACTCCCAGTCCGATTTACTGAATCCCGGCAACCAGTTGAATCTATTTGACTCTTAGCCGGACAGCAGTGCGTTAAGGAAGATATAGGAAACTAGTTGTGAAAGTATCTTGGTTTACAAAGGGAGGTGTCACCAAGTATATGGGTCACTTTTAAAAATTCGCGGGCCCGCACGAGGAAGCGAAACGGGGACAGACCGCTGCGTCCACGGTGAGGAGCTCACGTAAAGTTGCAGCGGGTTGCGCTTGGGGACGCAGAGGGAGCGCGTCGGAGATAGAATTTCCACAACAATATCTTGCGATCTCGAAAAAACCAAACCACACGATATTGCGGTCGAAGCCCTCAAAAACGCCTATCTCCGACAGGCTCGAAGTCAGTCCCCGTCTCACCGCTGAATGCCCACTGCCTTTCTCGTGGGGCGGACGCCCCACAACGACTAGGCTCGCATCACCTCGGGATACACCTTTCTGATCGCCGCTACGATATCTGCGGTCTCGCGCTCGGTGTACTTGGGATCAAGGGCCGGGCCGGCGAAACGGCTTAGAATGTCGATCGTGCGCGGGCAGCAGGCGGCGCCGTATTGAATCGACCGGCCGCGCTCGGAAGTGAACGAGGGCCATGCGGGGTGCACGGTGCGCTTGTGCTCGATGTACGGCTGGATGGGCAAAATCGCCGAGCCGCCGGGGTGATCCACAGGAACGTTCTCGGCTTTCATGGCGGCGCGGAAATGCTCGCATTTTTCCTTGCTGTCGAAACCGAGGAAGACCGCCGAGCCGAGTTCGCCGGCAGGATCCGGCAGATGGCGCAGCTTGATGCCGGGCAGATCGCGGATGCCGTCGTAGACGCGGCGGGAATTGGCGCGGACGTCGGCGACGATGCGGTCGAGCTTGCGCAACTGGGCCACGAGCACGCCGCCGGTGAATTCGCTCATGCGGAACTGGCCGCCCACGAAGGTGTCACCCTTCGCGCCGCCCACCACTTTTTCGTGCAATGGGCGCAGGCTGCCGAGGTCGTGATAGCGGCTGGCGCGCTCGAAAAGCATCGGGTCGTTGGTAACTACCGCGCCGCCCTCGCCGGACGTGATGGTCTTGTTGAGCTGTAAGCTGTAGATGCCGATGTCGCCGAGCGAGCCCACCGGCCGGCCTTTGTAGGTCGCGCCGACGGATTGCGCGCAATCCTCCAGGACGCGGATTTGATGGCGTTTGGCGATCTCGAGAACGCGATCGAGATCGGCGGGGTTGCCTTGCAGGTGGACCGCCATGATGAGTTTGGTCTGCGGCGTGATTTTGCTTTCGATATCGTTCGGGTCAATGTTGAACGATTCGTCAATTTCGGCGAACACAGGCAGCGCGCCGGCGAGCACGATGGCTTCGTAACATGAGTGCCAAGTCCAGGCGGGAAGAATGACCTCGTCACCGGGACCGATGCCGAAAGCGGCGACCGCGGTTTGCAATGCGGCCGAGCCTGACGTCACGCCCAGCGCGTACCGCGTCTTCATGCGCTGCGCGAACTCCTTTTCGAAGGTCGCGACTTTCATGGGCGGCTCGTTGCCGGGGCCGTACCAGCGGAAGGGGCGGCGGGTTTTCACCACGTCGTTGAGTTCACGCGTTTCTTCTTCGCCATAGTACTGTGTGCCCCAGAAATCAGCTCTGAGAGGCGTTTCGCGGACGGGCTTTCCGCCTTCGACCGCGAGTCTGGCCGTGTTGCCGGCCGCGCCGGCAGCGGCCGCGGCTCCCACGAGAAATGCTCGGCGATTCATAGATGCAGCTCCTTTTCCGGATTACCCCACCCGTGTTGCATTCTATCGCTATGAAACACGTTTGAAAACCGGGTCCGCTCCTTTCAGTCGCGGCTCGGTAACCAGCTACACTACAAGAAAGTGTCTACGCAAACGAGTTTGTTGGCCGGCGCGGTGAGGGAGCGGACGAAGGGCGCAGCATTGAGGGTGCTCGCGGCAATCAGCTTCTGCCACTTCCTGAACGACATGATGCAATCGGTCGTGCCGGCGATGTACCCGATTCTGAAGGCGGCCTACCGGCTTGATTTCGGACAGGTCGGGCTGATCACGTTGACGGCGCAAATGACAGCGTCCATTCTGCAACCGGTGGTGGGACTGTACACGGATCACCGGCCGACGCCGTACTCGCTGGCGACGGGCATGGGATTTACCCTGATCGGCCTGTTTCTGCTGGCGATGGCGCCGGGGTTCGGCATGATTCTGTTGGCGGTGGCGCTGATCGGCGTCGGATCGGCGGTATTCCATCCCGAATCGTCGCGCGTGGCACGCATGGCATCGGGCGGGCAACACGGCCTGGCGCAGTCGCTGTTTCAGGTGGGGGGGAACGCGGGCTCTTCGCTCGGACCGCTGCTCGCCGCGTTCATCGTGGTTCCACAGGGACAGCGCAGCATTGCGTGGTTTTCGCTGGCGGCGCTGGTCGCGATCACGGTGCTCATGCGCATCGGGTCGTGGTACAAGGCGCGGCGCGCAGCCGCGGCGAAGTCGCCGGCGGGGCTTACGGAGCATCACTCTCGGTTGCCTCGGAAGAGAGTCATCCTTGCGCTCGCGGTTCTGATCGCGCTGGTCTTTTCCAAATATTTTTATCTGGCGAGTCTGGTCAGCTATTACACGTTCTTTTTGATGAGCCGGTTCCACGTCTCGGTGCGCACGGCGCAAGTTTACCTTTTCGTTTTCCTGGGCGCGGTCGCGGCTGGGACCATCATTGGCGGGCCGGTGGGCGACCGCATGGGGCGCAAGCCGGTGATCTGGGTCTCCATCCTGGGCGTGCTTCCTTTCACCCTGGTGCTTCCCTATGCGAACCTGTTCTGGACAGCGATTTTAACGATCATCATCGGCCTGGTGCTGGCGTCCGCCTTTTCAGCGATCCTGGTTTACGCGCAGGACCTGGTTCCGGGCAAGGTGGGCACAATCTCCGGCATGTTTTTCGGACTCGCGTTCGGTATGGGCGGGATTGGAGCGGCGCTGATGGGGAAACTTGCGGACCGGACGAGCATCGAATTCGTCTACCGCGTGTGCGCGTTTCTGCCGGTCATTGGCCTGCTGACGGCATTCCTGCCGAACCTGGAGCCGGCCAAGGCACACAGCAGGTTGCGCCATTAGACGCGCTGGCTTGGCGAGTTCGCCGGAACTCTTCGGCTACCGAAGCGGAGCGCTGCAGGGCTCAAACTTTCGCCTGCACCCGGCGTCTAATACAGTTGGTTTTGTCCTGGAGGTGGGCCCGATGCTGCGCTGTCTGGTTGTATTGCTGGGACTGGCGGCTGAAAATTACGCGGCTTCTCTCGATTGGCCGCAGTTCGGCGGCCCGCATGGCGACTTCAAGTCGGATAGCAAAGGACTGGCAAGCGCGTGGCCGCCTGGAGGGCCGAAGAAGCTCTGGGGCCGGCCACTCGGCGACGGCTACTCGGAAGTTTCGGTGGACGGTAACACTCTTTACACGATGTATCGTGTGGCCAACGATGAGGTGGTGCTCGCGGCCGATGCGAACACGGGCAAGACGATCTGGGAGTACCGCTACGACGCGACGTTTCGTCCGGGCATGGGGATGGAAAACGGCTCAGGGCCGCACGCCACGCCGCTCGTGACCGAGAACGGCGCATACGCCATCGGAATCCTGGCGAATCTGGTGTGCCTGGACAAGAAGACCGGGAAGCGGATCTGGTCGCACGATCTCAACCGCGAGTTCCATGGCACGGTGTTTGATCGCGGATGGGCGCCGAGCCCGGTCGCGTACAAGGGCTGGGTGGTCATGAAGGTCGGCGGCGAAGGAAACTCGTTCATGGCGTTCGACCAGAAGACCGGAGCGGTGGCGTGGCACACGACGCAGAAATTCACGAATGCGCCGGCCTCGCCGCTCCTGATCAACGTGGATGGCCAGCATCAATTGGTCGCGCCGATGGCCGATGAAGTTGTGGGGATCGATCCGAACAACGGCTTTGTGCTCTGGAGTTATCCACACAGCACGAGCTGGGGGCTCAACATCAGTACGCCGGTGTGGGGCGAGGATCATCTGCTGTTCGTCTCCTCGGCTTATAACGGCGGAAGCTGCGTGATCCGGCTCACGCGCAGCGGCGGGAAGACGACAGCGGAAAAAGTTTGGGAGAGCAACCGGATGCGCGTGCATTTCTCGACGGCCGTGCGGGTGGGCGACACGGTCTACGGGTCGAGCGGCGACTTCGGGCCGGCGCCGCTGACCGCCGTTGACGTGAAAACCGGCAAGATCGCGTGGCAGGATCGCACCTTTGCGAAAGCCAGCTTTGTGTACGCGGACGGCAAGTTTATTGTGGTGGATGAAGACGGCAACCTGGCCCTGGCGGATTTCACGCCGCAAGGGCTAAAGGTGCGGTCGCGCGTGGAATTGCTGCACAGCAATGCGTGGACGGCTCCGTCGGTCGCCGGCAACCGGCTCTACTTGCGGGACCGCAGCACATTGATGGCGCTGGATCTGCGGTAAAACCGCTCCCTTTGGTCGCGGCTCGGTTAGCAGACGATAGTGCGGAGCCTAATGCTGATACCGCTGCCTGCCGATCTAATCCAGAGACACGTGTACCCGAGGGTACGTCGATATGGAAAGCCGGCAACCGGCCACCCCGCCCCGCATCTTGATCGTTGACGATTCGCCCAAAGCGCATCTGCTCATGGAAGCGATGCTGCGGACCCATGGATACAGTGATCTCACCCCGGTCGAATCGGCTCAGCAAGCCTTAGCGGCGCTTGGTGTGCAGCCGGATGGGGAGCCCTGCCCGGTGAATTTCGACCTCATCCTGATGGATTTGCTGATGCCGGAAATGGACGGTCTGCAGGCCTGCCGCCGTATCAAAGCATGTCCCCGGCTGGTAGACATCCCTCTAATCATGGTGACCGCGGAGGATTCCGCGGAGAGCCTCAAAGAGGCGTTCGACGCCGGCGCTATGGACTACGTAAGGAAGCCGGTGAATCGGGTGGAGCTGATGGCGCGGGTTAAGTCGGCGCTGCGGCTGAAGCAGGAAATGGATTGCCGCAAGGCCCGGGAAGCGGAGCTGGTGGTGCTGACGGAGAAGCTCCAGAAGCTGTCGACCATGGACGGCCTGACGGGTATCGCCAACCGCCGCAACTTTGACGACGAACTGGCGCGAGCCTGGCGCCGCGGGCAGCGGGAGTCGGCTCCCGTTGCTTTGGTCCTGGTGGACATTGATCACTTCAAGAGCTTCAACGATCACCATGGACACCTGGCGGGCGATGATTGCCTGCGGCGGGTGGCGCAGGTGCTGGCGCGGAGCGTCAAGCGGCCGTTCGATCTGGTGGCGCGTTACGGAGGCGAGGAGTTCGCTGTGTTGTTACCCGACACCGCCGGGGCGGGAGCCGAGCTGCTAGCCGAAAAATTGCGGAGGGAAGTCGAGATTCTCAATATCGCGAACATACATGCCAACGCCGTGCGCCGGGTCACCATCAGCGCGGGTGTGGCCGCAGCAGTTCCACAGCCAGGTTCGCAGCCTGCCAGCCTGATTGCGGCGGCGGATGGCTGCTTGTACCGGGCCAAGCGCGAGGGGCGCAATCGCGTCGTCAGCATGGCGGAGGAGCTTTCTTGTGTCTGAAAAGCAGAAGATCATTCGGATTCTTGTGGCGGAGGACGCGCCCTTCAACCTGGCCCTGATCCAGTCGTATTTGAAGGATCCAGCGTTCGAAATCGATGCAGCCTCGAACGGCGCCGTGGCCCTCCAGAAATTTCAATCAAATGTCTACGATCTGGTTTTGATGGATATCCAGATGCCCATCATGGACGGCTACAAGGCCACCGAGAACATCCGCGCCTGGGAGGCGGAGCATCAGAAGAGACCCACGCCGGTTCTAGCCCTTACCGCGAGCGGATTTGAAGACGAGAAGCAGGCGAGCCTCGCCGCGGGTTGCAATGCGCATCTGATCAAGCCGGTCCGCAAAACGGAGCTGCTCGAAGCCATCCGCGCGCACATCCACGCCGACGCGCGCCCTAGCGGGGAGAACCGGAGGATTCCCATCCACCCGCCCGCCGAAATCCAAGAGGTGATCCCGCTGTTCCTCGAAAGCACACGCGCAGACATACGGGCTCTCGCGCGCGCGCTGGAAAACCTGGATTATCCGAAGATCAGGCTCATAGGACACGATCTGAAGGGGTCGGGCGGCGGCTACGGGTTCGACCAGATCGGCGTCATCGGCAAGTCCATTGAAGAAGCTGCCAAGCAGTCGGACAGCGCAGAGGTCAAAAGACAGATCGGCGCGCTTGCGGACTACCTGGAGCGGGTGGACGTCATCCTCGACTAGCCACTCCGCTTGTTTTTCCTTCCCTAACAAAAGTATCCTTCTGAGTAGCGGCACGGAGGAACGCGTTGAATCGAATCATCCGCATTCTTGGTTTCGGAGTCATGGCCGCGGGCGCGTCTCTGTGCGAGAACTGGCCCCAGTGGCGCGGCCCGTCGTTGAACGGCGTCAGCGATGAGAAAAACCTGCCAGTGCATTGGACCCGTGAGGAGAACATCGCCTGGAAACTGCCGCTGCCAGCATGGAGCGGCGCCACGCCCATCATCTGGGGAGACCGGATCTTCCTAAACGTCGCCGACAAGGAAGACGTCTCGCTCTGGTGCGTAGACCGGGTGCGCGGAACGGTGCTGTGGAAGAAACGCCTGGCAGGGGACAACTTCAAGATCGGCAAACAGAACATGTCGTCGCCCTCGCCGGTGACCGATGGAACCAACGTTTACGTGATGACCGGGACCGGGATCGTCAAGGGATTCGACTTTTCCGGGAACGAGCTGTGGACGCGTGATATTCAGAAGGACTATGGCCGGTTCGGGCTCAACTGGGGCTACGGTTCGTCACCGCTGCTGTTTGAAGACGCGCTGTATATCCAGGTATTGCACGGAATGAAGACGCACGATCCGTCCTACGTGCTGCGCATCGACAAGAAGACCGGCAAGACCGTGTGGCGCGTGGAGCGGCCGACGGATGCGGTCCACGAGTCTCCGGATGCCTACACCACACCGGCGCTGCTGCGCTACGGCGGCACCGTTGAGATCGTGGTCAGCGGCGGCGACTGCGTGACCGGCCACGACCCGGCTACTGGAAAAGAACTCTGGCGCGGCAAGGGATTCAATCCGCAGAAGGACCCGGCGTACCGCGTGATTGCGTCTCCGGTGGTCAATGACGGCGTGATCTATACGCCCACGCGCGTGCGTCCGCTGCAGGCGTTTCGCGCGGGCGGACATGGCGACATCACGGAGACCCACCGGCTGTGGGCCTCGCAAAACGGTCCCGACGTTCCCACTCCGGTGACGGATGGGACGTACTTCTACATCGTGAACGATCGGGGCGTTGTGTGGTGCCTGGATGCCAAGACGGGAAAAGAAATCTGGGGCCCGCAGCGCATCCGGCACGGCACGTACAGCGCGTCGCCCGTGCTGGCGGACGGGAAGATCTACATCACCGACGAGGATGGCGTCACCACCGTTTTCAAGGCGGGCCCCAGGTTTGAAGCGCTCGCCGAGAATAATCTGGACGAATACACGCTCAGCTCCATCGCCATCTCGCAGGGCCAGCTTTTTCTGCGCACGGCCCAGTATCTTTACTGCATCGGCAAGCGACCGTAGTGAGCTTCGCCTACGACCAGGTCCTTTACCCCGGCTTTCCTCTCGCACAGACGCATCCGGACCGGTTGGCCACCATCGCCGGCCTGTTGGGAATGGCGGCCGCGCCGCCGGATGGTTGCCGGGTCCTTGAGCTGGGATGCGGAGACGGCGGCAATTTGATCCCCATGGCGCTCGGGCTGCCGAAAAGCCGGTTCACAGGGATCGATCTGGCGGAGCAAGCCGTTGCGCGAGGCCGTGCTGTGATTCGAGCGCTGGGATTGGAAAACATTTCGCTGCAGCAAATGGACCTGATCGAGGCTGGCGCCGATCTGGGAGAGTTCGATTATATCCTTGCGCATGGCGTGTACTCGTGGGTCCCGGCAGAAGTGCGCGATGTTGTTCTGAAGATCTTCCGGACCTGTCTTGCGCCTGGTGGGGTGGCTTACATCAGCTATAACGCTTACCCGGGCTTTCATCGCCGGGAGATGTTTCGCGAAATGATGATTCATCATGTGCGCGATGTGCAGCACCCGGCAGGCCGGTATCAGCAAGCGGTACAGCTTGTCGAAGGTCTTGCGAAGTGCAAGCTCGAAAGCGAACTTACGCGCGCCCTGATCGATGAGGAATTGCGGCACCTTTCCGAAACCGCGCCCTGGGTTGTGTATCACGACGATCTGGCCGACACGAATCGCGCGTTCTATTTCCATGAGGTCGCGGCGGAAGCGCGGCGGCATCAGTTGCAGTACCTGGCGGAAGCGGATTTCTTCGAAATGCAGACGGAAACATACCCGGAGCCGGTCAGGGAGCGGATCGGACGTTTCGCGGGCACGGATGTCGTCGCGAAGGAACAATATCTGGATTTCATCAAGGGCCGCTGTTTCCGCCAGACGCTGCTCTGCCGGGAGGAGGTGGCGCTCGACCGGAGTCTGCTGCCGGAGCGGATCTTCGAGCTGTGTGTTGCGTCTGAGGCTCGTGCCGCTTCCAATCAGCCGGACTTGCGAGAGGGCATGGCGGAGGTGTTTCGCGGCCCCCGCGGCGCGGTGCTCGAAACGGATTGCGCGGTGGCGAAAGCGGCCCTGTGCCGTCTGGCTGGGGTCTGGCCGCAGTCGGTCTGTTTTGCCGATCTCGGAGCCGGCGATGATGCTGCAAGGCTGGCTGAGATTCTTTTTCAGGGATATCGAGTGGGACTGCTGGAACTCCACACCCAGCCGCCGGCGTTTGCGTCGTGCGCCGGCGAATATCCAGTGGCCAGCCCACTGGCGCGATTGCAGGCGCTGCAGACAGCGGTGGTCACTACGCTGCGCCATACGTTGATCGAGTTGGATGACGCGACGGACCGACGCCTGCTTCAGTTGCTGGATGGCACGCGAAACCGCGCGGCTCTGATCGCGGAAGTCAGAGACGAAGAGATTGAGACACGGCTGAACCGGCTGGCAAAAGAAGCCCTGCTAATGAGGTGATTTGCCTTGTGGGGCGGGCTTCCTCGTCCGCCCCATTGTCTCAGAACGTATACAGCGGCGTGCCGGCTATCGGCTCCGCGGGGGCATCCCCAGCGCTCACCGGCTGCGCTTCGGAGACCGGGCGGTAGAAAATGCCGGTGTCGCCGAGGTACACCTCAAGATCCGACGGCCGCGGAAGCGCGCCCTGAATCAGAGATTCCGAGAGGGGGTCTTCGATGTACTTTTGCAGAGCGCGGCGTAGCGGGCGCGCGCCGTAACTCCGGTCTCCGCAGGTCTTTTCCAGAATGTACTTGGCGGCATCGGTAGTCAGGCGGATTTTGATCTGCTTGGCCACCAGGTTCTGGTTGATCTGTTCCACCATCAGGCTGATGATTTTGAGCAAGTCGTCGTCGTTGAGCGAGGTGAACAGAATGACTTCGTCAAGGCGGTTGAGGAACTCGGGATTGAACGCCCGCTTCACTTCGCCTCGGACCATGTCCTCGATCTTGGAGGGAATGCCCTCGGTTGCCGGAGCGGAGAAGCCCAGGTTCCCACGCTTCTCGAGGAATCGCGCTCCAAGGTTCGAAGTCATGATAATGATGGTGTTCTTGAAATCGACCGTATTGCCAAGGCCATCGGTCAACTGGCCATCTTCAAACACCTGCAACAGGATGTTGTACACATCCGGGTGCGCCTTCTCAATTTCGTCCAGCAGGATGATGGAATAAGGCGACCGTTTCACGCGCTCGGTCAACTGCCCGCCCTCTTCATAGCCGACGTATCCGGGAGGCGAGCCGATCAGCTTCGAAACGGAGTGCTTCTCCATGAACTCCGACATGTCGAAACGGATAAGTGATTTCTCGCTGCCGAACAGGAAGGCGGCGAGTGCGCGGGCGACTTCGGTCTTGCCCACGCCGGTCGGCCCGAGGAACAGGAACGAACCTGCCGGCCGGGCGCTAGCCTTCAGGCCCGCCCGTGAGCGGCGGATGGCACGAGCCAGTGCGGAGATGGCTTTTTCCTGGCTGATGATACGCTTGTGAAGCTCCTCTTCGATGCGGAGCAGCTTGGCAATCTCTTCTTCCTTGATGGCCGTCATCGGCACGCCGGTCCAGCGCGCTACAACCTCTTCGATATCGTCCTTGGTTACGATACCGGTCGAGGTGTCGTCGAGATTGTATTTTTCGCGCAACTGGCGCATGTTCTCGCGCTCTTTGCGTTCCTCGTCGGAATAGAAGCGAGCCTTCTCGAACTCGTGATTCGCAATGGCGTTCTCCATGCGGTGCACGATAAACTTGATGCGCTTCTGGATGTCCGCCAGATCGGCGGGCAAGGTGGTCTGGCGCAGTTTCACGCGCGCGCCGGCCTCGTCGATCAGGTCAATGGCCTTGTCCGGCAGAAAGCGATCCGGGATGTAACGGTTGGAGGTGTAGACCGCGGTTTCGATGGAATCATCGGTATAACCCACCGCGTGGAACTTCTCGTAGCGGTCCTTGATGCCGAACAGGATCTTGATGGCATCGGCTTCGGTAGGCGGCGGAACTTTCACGGCCTGGAAGCGGCGCTCGAGCGAGCGGTCTTTTTCAATGGATTTGCGGTACTCGCCCGGCGTGGTGGCGCCTATGCACTGGATCTCCCCGCGAGAAAGGGCCGGCTTCAGAATGTTGGCAGCGTCGAGCGAACCTTCGGCCGAGCCCGCGCCCACCAGCGTATGCAGTTCGTCGATGAAGATGATGGCGTTCTGATTCTCCATCAGCTCCTTCATGATGGTTTTCAGGCGCTCTTCAAACTGCCCGCGATACTTGGTGCCGGCGACGATCAGCGAAAGGTCCAGCGCAAGAATTCGCTTGTCGGCGAGGAATGAGGGCACGTCGCCTTCGGCGATGCGCTGGGCGAGCCCTTCCACGATGGCGGTCTTGCCCACGCCGGGCTCGCCGATCAGTACCGGATTGTTCTTGGTGCGGCGGCACAGAATCTGAACCACGCGCTCCAACTCGTAATCACGGCCAATCAGCGGATCGAGCGCGTTATCGACGGCAGCCTGCGTCAGATCGCGGCTGAACTCGGCGAGCAAAGAACTCTCTTTGGGCCGGTTGGAAGTCACCTTCTCGGATGAGGCGCGTGCGAGTTCCTCGCGGATAGCGGAAAGACGGAGCCCGCGTTCGTGCAGGATCTCGGCTGCAAAGCATTTCTCTTCGCGCAGCAAGCCGAGCAACAGATGTTCGGTGCCGATGTGCTTGTGGCTCAGCCGTTCGGCTTCCTCGGCTCCGTAAGCCAGAACGCGCTTGCACTCATGGCTCAGCGGGAGATCGACCGATGTCGACACCTTTTCCCGGATGGTGGTGTGGCCTTCGATCTGCTTGCGAATCGATTCGACAGCCGCATGGGATCGAAGAAAACGATTTGCCAGGGTTTTGTCTTCGCGAAGCAATCCCAACAGCAAGTGTTCGGTCTCTATAAATGGGCTTCCAAACTGGCTCGCTTCGTAGCGCGCGAAGAAAATCACCCGCCGAGCCTTCTCTGTATAGCGTTCAAACATACTGAGTAGCGCCCCCGCCGTCTATAAAAAAAGATCCCACAATTTAAAGATACTCCCGGTTCCCATCCGGATGCATGGGCGGCGACCCTGCCAGGGTCCCCCCTTCCAGTGCCAATACGCGATCACATCGACGAGCAAACGACAAATTATGCGTGACTAAAATCGAGGTGAGCTGATGTGAACGATGCAGGGTGGTCAGGAGATCGAAGATCATCTCCCCGGTCCTGAGATCCAGATTTCCGGTCGGCTCATCAGCCAGCAGGACTGAGGGATTGGTGACCAGAGCCCGGGCAAGTGCGACTCTTTGCTGTTCTCCCCCGGACAACTCCCCCGCACGATGCCCAATGCGTGCTGCAAGCCCAACCTCCTCCAACCTCGCCATCGAAGCCGAGGCTGCCTCCGCGTGCGACCTGCCACGGATGAGCAATGGCATCATCACGTTCTCCAGCGCCGTAAACTCCGGCAACAGATAGTGAATCTGCCAAACGAACCCAATTTCACGGTTCCGGAAATCCGCTAGATCTGAATCCCCGAGCCCTGATATATCCTTCGTTTTGTAGTATATCGTACCACTCGTTAGCCTGTCCAGACCGCCCAGCAAATGCAGCAGCGTGGACTTTCCGGCGCCGGATTCACCCACGAGCGCCAATCGCTCGCCCGGTGCGACGGTGAAATTGAGACGGTCTAGTACCACTAGATCGCTGGCGCCCGAGCGGTAAGTCTTCGTAAGGTTCTCGACGCGAAACAGAGGGCTGTCCGGAGTCACAGCACGCCCGCCTGTTGGAGAATAGGCTCCGCTTTCCGGCGAACGTGCGACGCGACCTCGTAGGGGTCACCCTTCTGCAAGTGCGGATAGAAAAGTTCGACGGAAAGCGGGCCGCGGTAGTTCTTCTCCGCGAGTTTGCTTAGAATGCGCGCCAGCGGCGAGACGCCCTCGCCCGGAATGTCGCGCGTGCCGTTGTCGAGCTGCTCTCTGGGAATGTCGGGCACATCTTGAAAGTGCACGTGGTGGATTTCGCCCGTGCGGATCAGATCCAGATCTTCGAACTTACTAAGTCCGGCCCAGAAATGATAGCAATCGAACATGGGCCGTACGTTGGGATGCGCCGCCTGGCGGGTCATGCGCAGCGCCGTCGGAAGCGTCCCGATAAATGTCGAGCCGCGCATGAACTCGAGCATGGCGGTAATGCCCAGCGGCTTGACGATGTCGCCTGCTTCCCGGAGATTTTCAACGCCGCGTGCATAGTCTTCACTTGTAAATTTTTCGGTAGTTCCACAGGGGCAGACCATGCGATCGATCCCCAGTTCGGCGACGATCGCGGCCACCCGCTTAAGATCTTCAATGGCTTGCGGCCGCGCGGCGTGAGGTTCGGCGAGGCCACGCACACCGCCGCACGAGACAGCCGTCAGGCCCAGATCCGCGATCAGACGTTTGGCACCCGCAAGGCTCTCGCGCTTTGTGAACTCTTCTATCAGGGGCGGGATCACTTCGACGTACCGGATTCCCGCGCGAGCGTAACCTTCGAGCGAGTCACGGAACGTCGAGCCAGCGGATGTTGTCTGATGCATGCACAGAAACATACGGTTGGCGGCTGCGGAAACGGGCAACGCGGCGGTGGCAGCCAGCAAGTTCCGGCGGGTGAGCATGTGCCTAGGATACAGGCTCGCGGATCTGCAACGCCGGGGGCGCCACCCGAAGGAAATCGCGGACATTCCATGTGATCAGCAGTTCTGCTCCCGCGTCGACGCAGGACTGCGCAATGATCGCATCGTACAACAGCCCGCCTCCCAGCGACCGGGCCGCGAGCTCGTCTAATTCCGACCAGGCGAGATGGGCTGAAACATCGGGAATTTCCGCCTGATCGTAGAAATTCTCGACCAGCAGGTGACGGGCCTGTTGTGGAGGCACAAAGAGCGGCGCGGGACTGCGCGTAAGAACCGAGTAGGCCTCCAGCAAAGCATGAACAGGTACCACCGGCTGTTCACCCCGCCGGCGCCTGGCGGCGTAGGCTTCGCGTGTTGGCACATGCAGGACATGGCCCACCGACAATAGCGGCACGAGGCAACTCGTGTCCAGGCCAAACTTCAAGCTCATAGATTCAAACGCCGTTCCCGGAGGTCACGAATCATACGGTTCACTTGTTCCGCGGTGACCTTCGGCGATCCTGGCGGAGGGACCGCCACTAACACACCCGATTTGCGAACCAGCTTCACTCGCTTGCGGACCGGCTCAATTTCGACCCGGCCATCGCGATATTCGATTTCCAGCTCCGAACCCGGTGTTAGACCGGCGGATTCCCGTACCGCCTTCGGAATTACCACTCTTCCGGCATGATCGATGGTAGATCGCATACCATTAGTCTACCATCTGGCTTGGTTTGACCCAGCAATCTAGTAGAAACTCATTATTTAGCTCGAATGCCTTACCGCTGCATAATGTGAAGACATCACTTCATGAAACGGGTCTTTTGGTGTATCGCGGGCATCGTGTTGCCAGCGGCGGCGTTTTGGCTGGTGTATGGCGCGAGCGCGGCTCGGCAGCAGCAGGATCTTCTCTGGCATTATCGCAACCTGGGCAAGGCATTTTACGAGAACCCGACGACGCAAAAAGAGGCGGTCATCGAGTTCAAGAAAGCGCTTGATCTGGCGCCGGACTCGGCGCGCGAGCGGGTGAATTACGGGCTCGCACTGCTGCGCGCCGGGCAGACCAAAGACGGGGTCGCAGAACTTTCCAAAGCGCAGCGAAAAGATCCCACCATCCCGCACACCTGGTTCAACCTGGGCATTGTTTACAAGAAGGACGGTGATTACGAGCACGCCATCCAACAACTCGAAGGGATGGCGAATCTGGTGCCGGACGAGCCGGTGACGCATTACAACCTGGGCGTGTTGTACAAGCTCGCCGGGAAGCCGGCCGAGGGGCTAAAGCAACTGGAGGCTGCGGAGAAGCTAAATCCCAATCTGGCGGGTCCGCACTTCCAGCTCTTCAATCAGTACCGGCAGGCGGGGCGCGCGGCAGATTCCGCGCGCGAGTTGCAGATTTTCCAGGAAATCAAGAAACGCCAGGCTGGCGCGGCCGTGGCTGAGGACATGGAGTGGTGTTATTACGCGGAGATCTACGAGACCGTTGAGCCGCAGCCGGCAGACGATCCGCCCGCTGCGCTCAAATTCGCCGATCATAAACTGGCCGGACACTTTGACCCCGCGACGGCCGGAATGGCAGTTCTCGATCTCAACGGCGACGGCCATGTGGATCTGATCGCGTGGTCTTCGGAGGGCGTGCGCGTTTACAAGGACGGCAAGACGCCGCTCGCGAAGAGCGGCCTTGAGGATTTGAAGAATGTGCGGAACATTGCGCCGGGAGACTTCGACAACGATGGACTGCCGGACCTTTGCGTGCTGACCGATTCGGGCGCTGGGCTGTACCACAACCGCGGCGGGATCTTCGGAAAGCATCCCGCAGAGTTGCCTGCCGGTTCCTATGACAAGGCGCTATGGATTGACTACGACCACGATGGCGATCTCGACCTTCTCCTGCTGGGCGCGCATTCGGCGATGGTCGCGAATAACGGCGAGGCGGGTTTCAGCAATCAGACCGCGGAATTTCCCTTTCTATCCGGGCATGCAGTGGATGGCGCGATATTCGCAGTGCGCCACGATACGGCTGCGAGCGATGTGGCGGTTGTCTACCAGGACCGCGCGGGTGTTGTCTACCGCGACCGGCTCAACGGCAGATACGAGGCGATTCCGCTGGATGCATTGCCGACGGGGGCCACGGCGGTGCTCGCGGAAGATTTCAACAACGACGGGTTCCCGGATCTGGTTGCGGTGTCGCCGTCCGGGGTTGCACTCATCGGGAATCATCAGGGCAAACTGGAGACGGCAGCGAAACTTGAGGCCAAAGGCCCGGCCGTGTTCGCCGATCTCGAAGACCGCGGCATCGCTGACCTTGTCACCTCCGGCGCGATTTATCGAAACCAAGGGCAAGGCAAGCTGGAGCGGCACGACGCCGTGCCCGGATTGCCGGCGGCTTCCGCGCTGCTCGCCGCAGATTTCAAGGGCGATGGGCGCGCAGATCTGGCAGCGATCAACACAGACGGTTCCTTGCACGTTTTCGAAGACCAGACTCTGACGCGTCATAACTGGCTGCGCATCGCCATCAGCGGGGTGAAGAATTTGAAGCTGGCGCCGGGCGCGACTGTGGAAGTGAAGACCGGGGCGAGTTATCAGAAAAAGATCTACCAGGGCGTGCCACTCACCTTCGGGCTGGCCGGATACAAGGATGTAGATGCGGTGCGCATCACCTGGCCCAATGGCCTGATCCAGAATGAGGCGAAGCAGCCGGTAACTACCGCTCTGAACTTCAAAGAAGCCCAGCGGCTCTCCGGCTCCTGCCCTATGATTTTCGCCTGGAATGGGAAGCGGTTCGAGTTCATCACCGATGTGCTGGGCGTTGCGCCGCTTGGCGCGAGCTTGGGCGATGGCCAATATTTTCCGGTCGACCACCAGGAGTACGTGCAGATTCCGGGTGAATCGCTGGCTGAAAAAGACGGCAACTACGAGATCCGGATCACCGAAGAATTGCGCGAGGTTTCGTATTTGGATCGCATCGAGTTGATCGCGGCGGATCATCCGGCAGGCACGGAAGTCTTAACCAACGAGAAATTCAAATCGCCGCCGTTCCCCGAGTTCCGGCTCTACGGCGTAAGCCGGCACATTTATCCGGTGGCGGCTCGGGATTCGTCCGGCCGTGACGTTCTTCCGCGGTTGCTGAAGCGCGACCATACCTACCCGAACGGCTTCCGGCGCGATTACAACGGGGTTGCCGAACTGCACCACCTGGATCTGGATTTCGGCAACGCCGCGCGCGACGGCAGCGCTGTGCTGATCTTGAACGGCTGGGTGGATTGGGCCGACGGCAGCACGTTCCGCCGAGCGTCTCAGGAATCGAAGAGCGGGTTGGTTCTGCCGTACCTCCAGGTCAAGGACGCAAACGGCGCCTGGAAAACGGTCATCGAAGACATGGGCATTCCGGCGGGGAAGCCCAAGACTATCGCCGTGGACCTCAGCGGCAAATGGCTTTCAGAGTCGCGAGAGGTTCGCATTGTCACCAACCTGTGTGTGTATTGGGACGAAATCTTCCTGAGCGAGAATTCCCGAGCACCGGAGGTGCGATTGGCGGGCGTCAACGCGGCTTCGGCGGGTCTGCATTTCCGCGGATTCTCGAAACCAAGGATTGATCCCGAGCGCAAGCAGCCCGAGGCTTTCGACTATCAGACGTGGATGCCGGTCTCGATGTGGAATCCGACCCCAGGGCTGTACACGCGGTATGGGGATGTGCGGCCGCTGCTTGAAGCCGTGGACGACCGACTGGTGATCATGAGCTCCGGCGACGAACTGCAGCTGCTCTTCCCTGCCCGCAATTTACCGGCGCTAAAGCCGGGATGGTCGCGTGATTTCTTGCTCCTGGTAGACGGCTGGGCCAAGGATGGGGATTACAACACGGCGTTCTCGCAATCCGTAGAACCCTTGCCCTTCCATGCGATGGCCTCGTACCCGTATCCGGCTGGGCAGCATTTTCCAAACGACGTGGAACACCGGGAATACCGGGAGCATTACAACACCAGGCCGGCACTGCGGTTGATCCGTCCGCTGGCGGACGCGGCTGGGAGCGGCAAATGAGCTCCCACAAACTGCTGCGGTGGACGGCGGTGCTGTTTATTGTTCTGCTGATCAATACCGCGTACGTTGCCGCCTTTGCCTCGCCCACGATCTTCTACATGGGCAACGTGCTGCTGCATTTCGTGCTGGGTGTGGTTCTCGCGGTCGCGCTACTGTTTCTTCTGCGGCGATTTCCCGTAGCCGCGGGATTTTTCCTGGTGGCAGCGGCGCTGGGGGTGTTTCTGGCGATCCGCGGCAATACGGTCGATCACCGCTGGGCTCTGGTGGCGCACATCGCCGCAGCAGCGATCGGCTTGATCGTGATCACCCCATTCGCCATGCGGCAGCAGCCGGCCTTCCGCAAGGCATTTCAGGTTTTTTTTGCCCTGCTGGTGACCGTTCCCCTCTCGACCGCGCTGTATCACAAAGCTTTGCCAAACTCCAGCGCGCAGATCCGCAACAGCCTCACCGTTCCACTCTCCATGGACGGCGAAGGCGGGGGGCCCAAATCCCCCTTTTTCCCTTCCTCGTCGCGCACAAATGTCGGCGGCATCATACCAGCCAACTTCTTCATGGATTCGGAGCGGTGCGGCGAGTGCCACAAGGACATTTACGAGCAGTGGAAGAGTTCAGCCCACCACTTCGCGTCATTCAACAATCAGTTTTACCGGAAGTCGATTGAGTACATGCAGTCGGTGGTGGGGACTCAGCCGAGCAAGTGGTGTGCGGGCTGCCACGATCACGCGGTCTTTTTTAACGGACGGTTCGACCGGCCCATCAAGGAGCAGATCGACACGCCGGAGGCGCGGGCTGGCCTCGCTTGCACGTCATGTCACGCCATTGTGCACGTGAACAGCACCATGGGCAATGCGGATTTCACCATTCAGTATCCGCCGCTCCATGAGCTGGCCACGAGCCGCAACCGGTACATTCATGCGCTGGATTATTTTCTGACGTTTCTGAATCCGGGCCCGCACAAAAAATCGTTTCTGAAACCGTTTATGCGCGGCGAATCGGCGGAGTTCTGCGCCGCGTGCCACAAAGTACATCTCGACGTCCCGGTGAACAAGTACCGCTGGTTCCGCGGATTCAACGATTACGATAACTGGCAGGCAAGCGGCGTCTCCGGGCAGGGGGCACGCTCGTTCTACTATCCGGCCAAAAGCCAGGTGTGCGAAGACTGCCACATGCCGCTGGTGCCGTCGCGCGATCCCGGCAATCACGACGGCATGGTGCACTCGCATCGCTTCCCGGCCGCCAATACGGCGCTGGCGTACGTGAATCATGACGAAGCGCAGATGAAAGCGACGGAACAATTTCTGAAGTCCGGCTTCATCACGGTGGATATTTTTGCCGTGTCGCCGGTGGAGACCAAGGGCACCGAGATGCTCAGGCGCACCGGGGATGCGCCGCAGGCAATGTCGGGATTCGCGGTGGGCGAGGAAGCGGAAACAGCTTCGACCGGCGTGATTCGCGAAGTGGGACAGATCGCCGCACCCATCGATCATGCGGGGACCAAGCTAGAACCTGGGAGCACGGCGCGCGTGGACGTGGTGGTGCGGACTCGTAAGATCGGGCATTTCTTTCCGGCGGGCACGGTGGATGCCTTTGATGTGTGGCTTGAATTGGAAGGCCAAGATGCGAGTGGGCGCGTGATCTTCTGGAGCGGGCAGGTGCAGAATAGCGGGAAAGGCCCCGTCGAGCCTGGTGCGCACTTCTATAAGTCGTACCAGCTTGATGGCGCGGGCAATCCCATCGACAAGCGCAATGCGTGGCAGGCACGCAGCGTTCTGTACGTCCGGCTGATTCCGCCTGGCGCCGCGGATGTAGTGCATTACCGCGTGAAGATTCCGAAAGACGCCAAAGGGCCGATCACCCTTACCGCGAAGCTCAATTACCGCAAGTTCTCCTGGTACTACACGCAGTTTGTTTATGCGGGCCAGCCCAAACCGGGGCAAGATCCGGCGCTCGTGAACGCGTCTCAGAACAGTCTGGAATATTCTTTCGATCCGGCGAACATTCCTCAAGATGTTTCGGGCGAGATCAAAGACCACATTCCGGATCTGCCCATCATCACGCTGGCCCAAGCGAAGGCGACCGTCGGGTTGGGCCATACGGAATGGACACCGGCGGTTCAGAAACAGGATCGGGAACGGTGGAACGACTGGGGAATCGGCCTGCTGTTGCAGGGTGATTTGAAGGGCGCCGAGTACGCGTTCAAGAAGGTGACGGAAGCTGAGCCGGAGTATGCAGACGGCTGGCTGAATGTAGCGCGCGCGCTGGTGCAAGAAGGTGAGACCGACGCCGCGAAGCCGTACATCGAAAAGGCGCTCGCCATCAATCCGAAACTCGGGCGCAATTATTTCTTCAAAGCGATGGTGCAGAAAGCCGACGGCGATTACGACGGCGCGCTGGCCTCGCTGCGCACGGTTGAGTCAATGTATCCGCGAGATCGCGTGGCGCTGAACCAAATGGCGCGGATTCTGTTCCTGAAGCGCCAATATGCGGAGGCCATCCAGGTGCTGCAACGCGTCTGCCTGGTCGACCCGGAAGATTTACAGATGCACTACACCATGATGCTTTGCTATCGAGGCCTGGGCGACCGCGAGAAGGCCGCGCACGAGGAAGTTCTTTTCCGGCGTTTTAAGGCGGAAGAAGCCGCGCAATCCATCACGGCGATCCGGCGGCGGCTCAGTCCCGAGGACAATAACGAGCGACAGCAGATTCACGATCATGAGAGCGTGGCGCTGGTGGGCGGTGGAAAGTGACCCGGCGCGGCGACACCCGGGTGAAGCACGGGCCTTCGGCAGCGACGCCCGGGAGAAGCACGGGCCTTCGGCGGCGACACGGCGATTGGCTGCTCGCGATTCCCATGATCGTCATCGCTGGGGCGGCAACCTTACCCCAGAGTGAGATTCAGTTTGCCGATGTGAGCGAGCGAGCTGGGATCCGGTTCACACATAACAGCGGGCGGGCCGGAAAGAAATTTCTGCCGGAGACCCTGGGATCGGGTTGCGCTTTTTTCGACGCCGATGGCGACGGCTGGCCCGACATTCTGCTCCTCAACGGCAAAGCCTGGACGCCGCGCGGGCGCAAATCGCTGAGCGCGCTTTATCGCAACAACCACGACGGAACGTTTACCAACATCACCGCTGGAAGCGGATTGGACGTCGAGATGTACGCCATGGGCGTAGCCATTGGTGATTTCGATAATGACGGCCGGGATGATGTGTATATCACCGCGCTTGATGGCGACCATCTGTTTCGCAATGAGGGCGGCGGCAAGTTCCGGGATGTGACGGCTGCGTCCGGAATCCGCAACGCCAATTTCGGCACGAGCGCCGCGTGGCTGGATTACGATCGCGACGGGAAGCTCGACCTCTTCGTCGCGAATTACGTGCAGTGGACGGCGGCGGGGGATCTGTGGTGCTCGCTCGACGGCGCGACGAAGTCGTATTGCACGCCCGAGTCCTACAAGGGTACGTCGTGCAAGCTGTATCACAACCTCGGCGGCGGCAGGTTTGAGGATGTGAGTCAGAAGGCCGGGATCGCCGATCCAACCAGCAAATCGCTCGGCGTCACGGTGTTCGATTACAACAGCGACGGCTGGCCGGATATTTTCGTGGCCAACGACACGCAGCCGAACAAGCTGTACCGCAACAACAAAAACGGCACGTTCACCGAAGAGGGCATGGCGGCAGGTGTCGCTTTCGGCGAAGATGGCGTAGCGCGCGGAGCCATGGGAACGGACGCGGGCGATTACGACCGCTCCGGCCGCCCGCATCTGCTGGTCGGAAACTTCTCCAACCAGATGCTGGGGCTCTACCACAACGAAGGCACCGGCCTGTTTGTGGACGAGGCGCCCTCGTCAACGGTGGGCCGCGCCAGCCTTCTGACTCTGGCGTTCGGCGTGTTCTTCTTCGACTACGACCTGGACGGCCAGCCGGACATCTTCGCGGCCAACGGGCACATCGAGGAGGAGATCGGGCGCGTTCAGCCTAAGGTGCAATATAAGGAGCCGCCGCTGCTGTTCCATAATCTCGGCAAGCGGCGTTTTGAAAACGTAACTCCGGCCATGGGACCAGCGCTTAACCGCGCGATGGTGGCGCGCGGAGCCGCCTACGCCGATTTCGACCGCGACGGCGATCAGGACATCCTGATTTCCACCAACCATGGGCCGGCATACTTGCTGCGCAACGACGCCGGCAACCGCAACAAGTGGCTCTCGGTGCGCCTGGTGGGTTCGAAATCGAACCGGGACGGCATCGGCGCCGTGGTGCGCATCGAGAGCGCGTCCGGCAAGCAATGGAATACGGTGCACAGCGGCGGCAGCTACTGCTCGCAGAGCGATCTGGCGCTTACCTTCGGGCTAGGCAAGGACGCCGCTGTCACCACTCTCGAAATCGAGTGGCCTAGCGGAACGAAACAGCGGCTGAGCAATATCGCGGCGAATCAGTTTCTCACCATCGAAGAAGACAAGGGTATCGTGGCGAAGTCGGGGCCGCGGATGTAGGACAGAGTGCTGTTGAACTAAACTGAGCAACCGCTCCCTTTGGTCGCGGCTCGGTTAGGGGCTATTCGGCCAACTCCGCTGTTAAGATGGCTCCGCCCATCTGGGGCAACACGGCGGAAACCTTGACTGCTTTCCTGGAATCCTTCGCGATCCACATGGTGATTTTCTCGGGTCCGCCGTCGCCGGAAGTGATGTCGGCTTTGAACGCGTCGAAAGTGCCAGCTGGAACCGTTACTTTCTCCGATCCTGACACCAGCAGTTGCATGACCTTGGCCTTCTGCTTCTGCACGTCGAAATTCCGGAAAGTGGCCGAAAATCCTTCAGCCAGCGGCAGGCAGGCGATGGCCTGCGGGGCTCCTGCGGAATCGGCAAATACAGGGCCGCCGGTATCTACCGAAATCGGCTTCTGCTGGCCGTTCATGTTCATGGAGCCTGTCGCTTTGTTGTCACGGAACTCGACATCGATGGCCACCGGACCTTGCTTGACCGATCGCTTCTCGACCACCAGGCTGTCCTTGTTGAGGATCGTGGTGTCGACGGCTTCACCCATGGGCGTGTTCATCCGGTCGGTTGCGGTCCAGGCTCCGTTCTCTTCCTTGATTTCGGTGGAGTAATTCAGGGCCATGGACTGCGCGCCCATCTCGATTTTCGCCTGGTATTTGTAGGTTCCCGGTTGCAAAGCCACAGCCGGTTTCGGCGCTCCCACCGAGGCCGCGTTCACTTTCTTCGCGAGGGCCACGGTCTTGGGATCGACAGTAATCTCTTTGAGACGCTGTCCGACTTCCGGCGTCATGTCCTCCTGATACCGGCCCCCAAGATATTTGGCCAGGAATTTCTCCGAAGCCGCCATCAGCGCCATGTTATTCACGGGCCGTGCAAAGCCGTGTCCTTCGTCGGGAGCGACCAGGTATTCAACCGGGAACTGCCGGTCGCGCAGGGCAATCACGATCTGGTCGGATTCCGCTTTGTTCACGCGCGGATCGTTGGCTCCCTGTGCAACCAGGAGCGGCGTGCGAATCTTGTTAGCCGAGTTGAGCGGCGATTGCTTCTCCAGACGAGCCTTGCCTTCCGGCGTGGTGGGATCGCCCATACGCTCGTGGAACATCTTGCGGCCCGCCTCCCAATATGGAGGAATGGAGTCGAGCAAAGTGATCAAGTTCGATGGGCCGACAATGGAGACGGCGGCCGCATAAACGTCCGGTGTGAAGGCTACTCCGGCCAGAGTCGCATAGCCTCCGTAAGAGCCGCCCATGATGCCGACGCGCTTCGGATCCGCGATGCCTTTGGACGTCAGGTACTTCACGCCCCAGGTGACGTCGTCCTGCATTTTCTCTCCCCACTGCCGGTTGCCTTTGTCGAGAAATTCTTTGCCGTAGCCGGTTGAGCCGCGGAAGTTGGGTGTGAGGACGGCGTAACCGCGGTTAGCGAGGAACTGCACCATGCCGCGGTAGCCCCAGGTGTCGCGCCCCCATGGGCCGCCATGCGGGAGCATCACCACGGGCAGGTTTTTGGCCGGCACGCCTTTGGGCAGGGTGAGATATGCGGGAATTTCCAGGCCGTCGGAGGACTCATAGCGCACCGGCTCCATCCGGGCGAGATCCTGGCGCGGGAGCTTTTCCCGGATGCGGTACTCCAGAGTCAGCTTTCGGCCCTTGCGATCGAACAGGTAGGTCTCGCCGGGTTCTGTGTCGGAGGTTGCCGAGATCAGCCAGACTTGTTCATCGCGCGTGTGCGACGGGAAACTCAGTTCCTTGCCGGGCAGTTTACTGGTGAGCCATTTATAATCCGCCTCGAAGGTTTTGTCTTTCCAGTAAATGCGCTGTTTCTCGTCCACGTAGACGGTGGCGATCAACTGGTCGCTCACTTCTGAAAAAAGAGCATGACCGAAATCTACTTTGTGGAGAGGATCCGATTCCGCCAGTTCTTCTTTACCGGTTTCGGGGTCTACCAAAACCAGGCGGCTCAGATTTACACCGCCTCTATTGGTCTCCATGTAGAAGCGCTTGCCGTCCTTTTCAAATTGCACCGGGTCGCAGGTTTCCAGCACATTGCAGGAGTAAATCTTGTTGAAACCGTTCGCATCAACGCGCAGGGTTTCGGTGTCGCCGTTTTCGGCAGAGCGCGTGGCCAGCCGGAGCTGGTCCTTGCGGTCGAACACCCAATTGGTGATGCGGTCCGTGTTCTTGCGGAGCAGCGTGCGCTCGCCGGTGGAGATGCGTAGTTTGTAGAGGTCGTGCCAGGCCTTGTCGCGATCGTTCAAGCCGATGTAGACGATGTCTGGCTCACTGCGCGGAACGGCGTAGGGAGCGACGCGCACGCCCTTGATGTCCGTGAGATTTCGCGCGGCCGGCACTTCGGACCCGGGGGCCGGGTGGTCGGCTGGATTGACTGCGTACAGGTTGTAGTTCTCGTCACCGGCGTGGTCCTGAACAAAAAGCACGTACTTGCCGTCGCGGCTCCAGAGGAAAAACGGAATGGGCCGCGTGGTGTCGTTGGTGATCGGATGCGCCTTGTCGAACGGTTCATCCGTTTTCTTCACCCAGATGTTGCGCGTCTTGTTCAAAGGCTTCAGGAAGGCGATGTACTGGCCGTCCGGAGAGATTTCGGCGCCGGAAATTTCGGGATCGCCGAAAAACAGTTCCCGATCAATCAACGGCGGCTGCTGAGCCAGTACGGACGCTGCCAGAAACAGGGCAGCCAGGAAAAATCGAATCTGCGCTTTCATCGCTATTCCTCCCGTAAATCATGAGCGTGCACGCTCGCGTGCTATGTTGTCAAGGCAGCATGAAGTACGACTTTCTCGTGGATACGTACGAATCCGAGCGGATCAAAGTTCTGAGCGTCTGGGCCATGTTCCGGGACGAGCATCTTCCGGTGCGGCCGAATGCCGCAGAATCGCGCGGGCGCAGCGTTCATGAGCATATGGTGCACCAGTGCGTGAGCGAGAATCTGTGGTTTCGCACTATTCTGGGCATCGATGTGGGGGCCGCGCCTTTGCCGGCGAAGGAGATCCGCTGGGAGTTCATGGAGCGTTATGCCGAAGACAGCGGAAAACGCCTGGCTGCGCTGCGGGAGAAGGCCGAGCCGTGGTGGGAGGAGATCGTCCCGTTTTTCGACGCACGCCGCTCCCGAGCGTGGGTCATGGTGCGGCGCATTGCGCACACTGCGCAGCATCGCGGGCAACTGATGGCCATCCTCCGCATCCTGGGGAGCGACATGCATAGCACGTACGGTCCGACAGCCGATACGGGCGGTCTGATGCAAAACCAGGCCCTGACCATTTACGCCTATTCGAGCGTGGAAGCGCTGCTCGAAGGCGAGGCTCGCGGAGGCGCAAAACACCCGCTGCCGCCGCGCGGGAACCAATCTGTGACAGAGCGGCCGGGGTAGCCTACTGCGCCAGCTTTACTGGCACGCTGGCCTCCGTGTTTTCCCACGCCATTTTGAGCGTTGCGGCGTTGCTTCCGGCCTGTGTCAAGGTGATGGTGAACTGCTCGACGGGCGAACTGGTTTTGGAGACTGTCATCTGGGTGCGCCCAAGATCGGCAGACTCTTTGTAGCTGAATGCGCCCCACTGCTTGGCGGTTTTGTTCACGATGAGTGTCCAGGTGGCCTCAGCGGGCATGGTAAACAGAGCGTACGTCCCCTTGGGAACTTTGAGGCCGTTGATGTCGAGCGCGGCATCCGTTTCAAGCGTTGTGGCTTCATCCGCGCCGGTACGCCAGACCTGACCGTAGGGGACCAGGCCACCCATGATCTTGCGGCCTTTCATGTACGGGCGTCCGTAGGTAATCGTCACTTTGTGGCCACCCAGATCGAAGGAAACCGTTGAGTGGGGACTCTTGCGCTCTTGCGCAACAGAGAGGCTCGCGAGCCCGCAAATGAGCAGACCCGTTGCCGCGGTGAGTAAAAGTTTTTGCATGTCGTTCATTGTAGACGGCGTGCCGCTCGATCTGTTAGTCGAGAAACACCTGTTACACGCCATCGGCTATCGCGCCGCCATTTGGTGGGGCGCCCGGACGCTCTCAACCCATTCCAGCACAACCTGGTCGGTCCAGAAGCGCGGGCGCCTTCGTGACAGAAAGCCGAGATGGCCTCCATGCTCGGTGGCCAGCAGTCGCACGTGCGAATTCGCACGAATCGCCGGATGATTAAAGATTTCAAACGGAATGAAGATATCGTCTTTGGCCTGGATGAGGAGCGCCGGCACGCGAATGCCCTCAAGGAAAAGCTGCGAGGATTGTGTTTCGTAGTAATGGTCGGCGCCCCGGAAACCGAACGACGGGCCGGTGAATTTGTCGTCAAATTCGTAGATCGACGCCGGACCCTGGATTTGGCGGGCGGTAAAGCGGCCGGTCGCCACCACGCGTTTTCGCATGCGCCTGAGAAATCGTTTCTCGTAGATGCGGTTGGACCGTTGAGCGAGTTTCCGAGCGCCGGCTGCAAGATCGATGGGGGTGGAGATGGCGCACACGCTCGAAATAAGCGGCCGGGCCTCTTCGCCGAGCTCGCCTGCCAGTTTCAACACCTGATTGCCGCCGAGCGAATAGCCGACCAGGTGAACCGGAGCGCGTCCCTCCTCGTAAAACTGGCTGAGCACGTGCCGCAAATCGCCGGTCAGCCCCGCATGATAGAGCGTGCTGGAGAGATGTTCGGTGCCGCCGCAGGTTCGGATGTTGAAGCGGTGGACCGCATAGCCCGCGTCGAGAGCCGTCTTGGCCATGGTGCGCATATAACCGGCGTCGCTGGACCCCTCGAGACCGTGAACGAGAATCATCTCTCCGCGCGGGCTGCCACCGGGAGGCCGCTGCGACTGGACCAGCACCTGCACACCCGGTTCGGTGGGGTACAAGCGCGCCTCCACCGGGTACCGGCGCATGTCGAGGACTCGCGGCCAGAAGTTGGCCAGCACACTCAGCACGTGCGGGTTCGAGACGAGCGGGCGAAAAGGCGGCAACTTTACTATTGTAATGGCGGCAGCGCGCCGTTTTACCATGAGCACATGCCAAAACTCTTGCTCGCGCTGGTTGCCCTGTGTAGCCTCCCCGCTCAAACGCTCGACGGCGTCGTTGACATACACGCGCACTGTGATCCGGACAGCATGGCCCGCTCCATCGATGCGATCGACCTGGCGCGCCTCGCCCGCGACCGCGGCATGCGCGCCCTGGTTTTGAAGAATCACTACGAGCCGACGGAGTCGATTGTGTACCTCGTGCGAAAAGTGGCGCCGGGCATTGAAGTATTCGGCGGCATCGCGCTCAACCGCACGGTGGGTGGCATCAATGCCGCGGCGGTCGAGCACATGACACAGGTGAAGGGCGGCTGGGGGCGAGTGGTGTGGATGCCCACGTTCGACGCCGAGAACCAGGTGAAGTACTCGAAGGAATCGCGCCCGTTTGTCGCCGTTTCAAGGGATGGAGCGCTCTTGGCGGAAGTTCGGGAGGTCATCGCGCTCATCGCAAAACACAATCTTGTACTGGCGACCGGGCACTCTTCGCCCAACGAGGACCTGATGCTGGTTCGCGAGGCACGACGCGCGGGCGTCCGGAGCATCGTGGTGACTCATGCCATGCTGCCGCCAGTGGGCATGAACGTCGAGCAGATGCGTGAGGCCGGGCAAATGGGCGCGTATATCGAATTTGTCTACAACGCCCTGATGGGTCCCAGCAAAGCTTTCGACATTCAGGAATACGCGCGGGCGATTCGCGCGGTCGGGCCGGAGCACTGCATCCTGTCTAGCGACCTGGGCCAAGCCGGTAATCCTCTGCATCCGGACGGCCTGCTGGCGTTCTTCGCGGCCCTGCGCGGCGAGGGCTTCTCCGTGAGCGAGGTCGAGCGCATGGCGAAGACAAATCCGGCGAGATTGCTGGGGCTGGCGGAACGTTGAGACTTTGCTGTCCCGAGGGGAGTGGTCCTAGCGTCGCTGCCCGACGGGCGCTCCTTGCTTCAGCGCCAAATGGCTCCGGTGCCGGCTGTAAGTGAAGTAGATGACTTGGCCAATTACCAGCCAGATGATCAGCCGCAGCCAGTTGCTCAACCCCAGCGAGTACATCATGGCGAAGTTCCAGATGATGCCGAGAATGGGCACCAGCGGCACCAGGGGCGTGCGGAATGGCCGCGGCGTGTCCGGGTGAGCGCGCCGCATCACCCACACACCCGCGCACACAATGACAAAAGCGAACAGCGTGCCGATGCTGGTCATTTCGCCAACCACGGAGAGCGGGAGAAGCGCCGAAAAGGGCGATACGAAAAGCATGAACAGAAGGTTGGAGCGCCACGGAGTGCGGAACTTCGGGTGGATGTCGGAGAAGATCTTGGGCACCAGGCCGTCACGCGACATAGAGAAAAATACGCGGCTCTGTCCCAGCAGCATGACCAGCATCACGGAAGTAAATCCGCAGATGATGCCGAACTTGATCAGAATCTTCAGCCAATCGTAGGGCGTCTGATCGATCGCTACCGCGACCGGCGCCGACGTGTTGAGCTTGGTGTAATGCACCATGCCGGTGAGGATGTACGAGAATACGACATACAGGATAGTGCACACGGCCAGCGAGCCGATGATGCCAATGGGCATGTCCTTCTGCGGGTTCCTGGCTTCCTGCGCGGCGGTGGACACGGCGTCGAAGCCGATGTACGCAAAGAAAATCACACCCGCGCCCATCATGATGCCGCTGATCCCGAACTTGCCGAAGTCGCCTTCATTCGCGGGAATGAACGGATGGTAGTTCTCGGGGTGGATGAACCGCCAGCCCACGGCGATGAAGACCACCACCACCGCGAGTTTTATCGCGACGATGATGGAATTCGTTCGGGCGGACTCTTTGATGCCGAGGATCAACAGCAGCGAAATCATGCAGATGATGAAAACGGCCGGCAGATTGACGATTCCCTGTATCATTCTGCCGTCCGGCAAGGTGCGCATCTCGAACGGTCCGGCCATCAGTTGCACCGGGAGATCGATGCCGAAATCGTGCAGGAGCGAAACCACGTATCCCGACCAACTGATGGAAACGGTGGACGCACCTACGGCGTACTCGAGTACGAGGTCCCAACCAATGATCCAGGCCAGCCACTCGCCGAGAGTCGTGTACGCGTAGGTGTAGGCGCTGCCGGCCACAGGGATCATGCAGGAAAACTCGCTGTAGCACAGTCCGGCGAACGCGCATCCTATGGCCGCCACGACCATGGAGATCACGATGGCGGGCCCGGCGTGCAGAGCGGCCGCCACGCCGGTAAGCGAGAAGAGGCCCGATCCGATAATGGCGCCGATGCCCAGCGCCACCAGGCTCGTCGGCCCCAGCGTGCGTTTGAGCTTGTGCTCGCCGGCCTCCGACTCGGCCATGATGTACTCTACCGACTTCGTCGCAAAGAGACTCACGGGTGCACCTCTTTCTTGTGCCACACAAAATACACCGGCACCCCCAGCAGTACGATGATCAGCCCTGGCCAGGTGTAATTGGGTTTGTAAAACAGCAGAAGAACTTCGACCAACCCAGCCGCCGCTATGTACACCGCTGGTAGGACGGGATAACCGAGCGCGCGATAAGGCCGCTCCGCGTCCGGTCGCGTGCGGCGAAGCCTGAAGATCCCGGCAATCGTCAGGATATAGAACAGCAGAACAGCAAAGATAACATAGTCGAGTAAGTCGTTGTAGCTGCCGCTCAAGGTTAACAGCATGGTCCAGAAGCCCTGGATCACCAGCGAGAACACAGGTGCGTGCGTGCGCGGGTGCAGTTCGGCCACCTTGCGGAAGAATAATCCGTCGAGCGCCATGGCCCAATACACGCGCGCTCCCGCAAGGATAAGACCGTTGGCGCAGCCGAAGGTCGAGATCATGATGGCTGCCGCCATGAGTTGCACCGCCACCGGCCCGAACATCACGGCCGCAGTAGCTGTAGCCACGCGATCTTCAGGCGCTGTTTGAATCGACGCCAGGGGCAGCACATTCAGGTACACCAGATTCGTGGCGATGTAGAGGATCATGACGATTGCCACGCCGAGACCCAGCGCCAGCGGCAGGTTACGGCGCGGATTGCGAACCTCCGCCCCGGTGAACGTCACGTTGTTCCAGGCGTCGGCGGAGAACAACGATCCCACCATAGCCACACCTACCAGACGAATCGTGTGGAAATCCCAGTTTGCGTTTTCCCAGAAGCGGCTGAAATTCGCAGCCACGGCTTCCGGGTTGCGACCCACGACGAAGCCGAGCCCGATCAGGCCCAACAAAGCCGCCGTCTTCGCGATGGTGAAGATGTTCTGCACAATGGCGCCGGTCCGGATGCCGCGCGCGTTGATCGCAGTGAGGAGCGCGATCACCAGAATCGCGATGAGCTGCTGCGTGGTGAGGCCGAGCTTGCCGGATCCCACCAGGTAATTTTTCGCGGAGATCGATGGAACGAATACCCCTAGGAATTTCGCAAAGGCCACGGCGACGGCGGCGGCGGTTCCCGTCTGGATCACCAGAAATAACGTCCAGCCGTAAAGAAACCCGGCCAGCGGCCCGAAGGATTCGCGCAGGTAAATGTACTGGCCGCCGGCGTGCGGCATCATCGCGGCCAGTTCGCCGTAGGAAAAAGCAGCGATCAGCGTGAGCGCCGCCGTAGCCACCCAGGTCATGATCAGCAGGCCCGGAGAGTTCAACTGCCGCGCCATGTCCGCCGACACGATGAAAATGCCCGAGCCGATCATGGAGCCAACCACCAGCGTGGTCGCGTCCATCGCTCCTAGCCCTTTGACCAGCCCTGCTTCTACGTCCGTGCCAGTAGTTGCCATTCTTCCATCCGCCGGCGCAAGGTTGCCCCGGTACAATTTTCGGGAATGAGATCTCCAATCACCGCGATTGAATCCGCGCCGGCCGCGAATACCGCGCGCGCGGTTTCGCGCGTGATGCCTCCAATGGCTACCAGCGGCCGACCGTAGCGCGCCCGGCATTGTCGCAACTCCTCGAGGCCGACGACGGGGTCCGGATTCTGCTTCGAAGCGGTGGAAAAAATCGGGCCGATCGCGACGTAATCAACAGGCTCGGCGGCTGCGGCATCGAGTTGGCTCGGGTTATGCGTGGAATAGCCCAGCAAAGCTTTGCTTCCGATCAGCCGCCGCGCGTCGGCCGGCGGAAGATCATCCTGCCCCAGATGCAAGCCGGCACCAAGCAACATAGCTATGTCGGCGCGGTCGTTGACGACAAATATCGCGCCCCGCTCGCGGCACTGCCGGGCAATGGCCTCGGCTTGGTCAAACACCGCCCGGGTCCACTGCCCCTTGTGACGGAATTGCACGATGCGCGCACCGGCATCCAACCAGGCCCCCGCGGCGGTTTCCGGCTCGCAGGATCTCGCGGCGAGCGATTGCGTATCCAGGATCGGATAGATGGGCGAGCATCCCATGGGTCAAACGCCCTATGATACCGTGGTCGCGAGGCGCCGCGCCTCCAAATTACTTCGCTACAGCGAGCACCTCTTCCGGCGCAGGTTTGCCACGCTTGGCGTACAGAATCGTGCCGTCCGGACCGATCAGGTAAACCGTCCGCTTCACGATCAGACCATTGGTGTGATAGCGCGCTCCCACCTGCTGGCCCTTGTCCACAAGGAGCGGAAACGGAAACTTGTACTTGCTGCGAAAACTCTGGTGGCTTGCCTCTCCCTGCGGATTGACTCCATACACCACCACGTTGCGCATCTTGGCCTGGTCCCATCGGTCGCGGAACTCACACAGTTGCTTGCGGCAGGTCGGCGTATCATCACCGGGATAGAACACGAGCACCACGTTTTTGCCACGAAGCGATTTCAACGTGACCGTGGCACCGGCGTCATCGGGGAGTGTAAAGTCCGGAGCCTTCGAACCGGCGGGCAACGGATCGGAAAACAACCATCCGAGCATGATTCGATCTCTCTCAGCTCTGCAATTGTTGCCACGTCATCTCCTTGCCGCTGTAAATCGACTCGCGGGCAAGGATCGCAGTTAACGTGCTCTCCGCCGCGGTGAACGCGGCGTTCTCGATTTTTCCGGTACGCGCTCCCTCGATGAATTCGTCCACGGCATCCTTTGTGATGTCGTAGTTGGTTACCACTTCCTCGGGCGGGCCCTCTTTTTTTCGGTAAACCTTGAAGCCCTTCCGCGAAGTGGTGATGGCTCCGCGTTCGCAGATAAAGGTCTCGGAGACATCGCTGAAGCCGCCGCTCGAAAACTGGTTGGAGCTGTAACTGAAAACCATTCCGTCCGCAAAATGGAAAGTCGTTCCCAGATTGTCCAGAATGTTGCCGATATTAGTGCGCACTTGGCGACCGCCATAACCGAATGCGCGTACCGGATGCGTGCCCGTGAACCAGTTCACCACGTCCAAATTGTGGCAATTCTGCTCGACGATGATATCGCCGGAGCGTTCGCGGTAAAACAGCCAGTTGCGCATCTGCTCTTCGCTTTCCGGCACACCTTCGCGCACCGGCAGGCCGCCACCCAGCCACGAAGCCCGCACCATCTTGATGCCGCCCAGTTCGCCCGATTGCACAATTTCATAAGCCCGCCGGTAGTCCTTGCCATAGCGCTGTTGGTAGTCAACCGTGATTCTCTTGTTCTTGTCGGCTTGTTTGGCGGCTGCGACCAGACGCCGGCAGCCCGCCGGGTCCACCCCCGCCGGCTTCTCCATGAAGATATGCTTGCGCGCCTTTACTGCGGCTTCGAAGTGCTCCGGATGCAAATAGGGCGGCGTGGCAATGTAGACCGCGTCCACATCGCTCGCCAGCAGGTCGTGAAGATTTTTGAACGTCCGCGCCCCGGAAAACTTCTGCGAGGCAGCGGCCAGTTGGTCGTCATAGATATCGCACAGTGCGGCCATCTTGGCGTACTCATTCTTCGCGAAAATGCCGCTCACGTAGGTGCCCCTGCGCCCGCAGCCGATCAGACCAACCGACAGCGCGGAATTAGCTTGCGCGCCACGGACCAGTTGCGGCTTCATCAGCATCACGCCAGTTGCCGCCGTTGCCAACAGATCGCGGCGAGTCTTTTGATCGTTCATCGTTTTTCTCCTGAATCCCCAGTGTACAGCGCCGCTCGACGCAACATCATGCCGAGGTTCGTGCGCTACAATGAGCCCCTTGAAGCTTCCATCCTGATGCCCGTCTACAACGAGCGAACGGTTGTGGAATGGTGCCTCGCACAAGTCTTGAGCGCGCCGCTCCCCGAAGAGATGGAGCGCGAGCTGGCTGCTTCAGAACGCCGGGATGAACGTGGAGACAAGTCGCAGCCTGAACAAAATCTGCGCGCTCTCCTGTTGGTTATACAGCCGTGTTCTGCGCGCATCGCACATCAGCAAAATTGCGCTGAAGATATTCGCACGACAGTGTGGATCTGGCGGCGCGTCGACCCCGTGCTGCCCTGGCGAGGACTCTTGCTGATCCTGGTCGCGCGCAAGTAGGCCGTGAATTACACTGAAGGATCTGGCCCATGAGCTACCGGTTTCATCACGCCATATGCAACGAGGCGTTCGAGAAATTTCCTTTCGCCGCCGCATGCCGCGCCATCCGCAAAGCCGGTTACGAAGGCATCGAGATCGCTCCCTTCACGCTGTCGGAAGACCCGGCCACGATTCCCGCGGCCCAGCGGAGCGAATACCGCTCCATCATCGAATCCGAGGGCCTGCGCTTTGTCGGGCTCCACTGGCTGATGGTCAGCCCCAAAGGGCTGCACGTGACGACCCCTGATTCGGCTCTGCGTGCGCGAAGCTGGCAGCACATCCGGAATCTCGTCGACCTCTGCGCCGATCTCGGTCCCGGCGGTGTCATGGTCTTCGGCTCGCCCAATCAGCGAGCCACCACGGGCGGGTTGAGCCGTGAGCAAGCCACCGCACACTATGTCGAAGGGCTCGCTTCAGTGGCAGCGCACGCCACCGATCGCGCCGTCACCATCCTGGTCGAAGCTCTTCCGAAAGGACAGTGCGACGTCGTACAGAGCCTGGACGAAGCGGCCTCTATTGTTCGCGAAATCGGCAGTCCCGGTGTACGCACCATGTTCGACACGCATAATGCCGTAGATGAAGTGGAACCCCATGCCGTATTGGTGGACCGATATTACGACCTGATCCGCCACGTTCACGTGAATGAGATGGACGGGAAGCACTGCGGCGCCGGGTCCTATGACTTCAAACCCGTCTTGAGCGTGCTCCAGCGCCGCGGTTTCCCGGGGTGGGTTTCGCTCGAAGCGTTCGATTTCTCGCCGGGGGCGGAAAGACTCGCGAACGATTCGCTGCGCTATCTCGAATCGGAAATCGCCAAACTCCCCCAATGAGCAAATACGTAGTAACCGGAGGCGCTGGTTTCATCGGCTCGGCGCTGGTGCGCGGCTTGTTGCGGGAGGGCGCGTCCAAGGTGGTCGTGGTCGACAACCTCCTCACCGGTCGCGTAGAGAACCTGGACGAAGTGCGTTCCTCAGTCGAGTATCACAACGTCGATGTGCGGGACTATGACGCCCTGTCGCCCATCTTGCGGGGAGCCGATGTGGTCTTTCACGAGGCGGCCATACCCTCGGTTCCGCGGTCCATCCAGGATCCGGTACCTTCGCACGAGGTCAACATCAACGGAACGTTTCAGGTGCTTCGCGCGGCGGCTGCGGGAACAGCGGGCCGGGTGGTGTATGCGGCGTCGTCATCGGCCTACGGCGACACCGAAACACTACCCAAGGTGGAGACTATGCTGCCCCAGCCGAAGTCGCCTTACGCGCTGCAGAAGCTCGCCGGCGAATACTATTGCAGCGTTTTCGCCGCGTGTTTCGGACTGGAGACCGTGGCGCTGCGCTACTTCAACGTGTTCGGACCGCGCCAGGACCCCTCCAGCCCCTACTCCGGCGTCCTGTCACTGTTCATCCGCGCGATTCTGGAGCGCCGGTCACCCATCATCTACGGCGACGGCGAGCAGTCGCGCGACTTTACATACGTGGACGACGTCGTCGCGCTGAACCTCGCAGCCGCGCGTGCCCGAGGAGTTTCAGGCCGGGTAATTAACGGCGGCAACGGCGGCCGCATCACGCTCAACCAGGCTTGGGAGCTTCTTCAGAAAATCGAGGGCGTGCAGATTCCCGTCCAGTACGGCCCGCCTCGCTCCGGAGACGTGCGCCATTCGCAGGCCGATACCACTGCGGCTCGCACGGACCTTGGCTACAGCCCTGCGTACACGTTCGAGCAGGGGCTTCGCCCCACTCTGGAATGGTTCCGCGCACACCAGGCAGAGTGACGTTCGAGCACGGTATCGAGCTCTTCAACCGCTGCGCATTTTTCGAATGCCATGAAGTCCTCGAGGAATTGTGGCGGCCCGAGCGCGGCGCCCGGCGCCTGTTTCTGCAAGGCGTGATCCACCTCGCGGTCGGCTTCTATCATCACCAGCAGGGAAACCGGATCGGGGCGGAACGGCAACTGAAGAAAGGCCTGAAGAAACTCGCCGGATATTTGCCGGAGTGCGAAGGTCTCGATACGGCGTTGCTGTATCGCGAAAGCGTGGCGTGCCTGGAACGAATCTCGCGCGGTGAGGCGCCCGGCGAATTCCCACAGATCAGATCACTACGCGTTTCGTAACACCGCTTCGATCAACCCGTCCGTTGTGTAGACGGTGGCCTCTGCGTCGACAGCTACACCGAGCTTCTTCGCCGTAGCTGTGGTCACCGGGCCAATGGATGCCACCTTCACGCCGCGCAAGACATCGACTCCCGCCATGCGCACGAAATTTTGCACTGTCGACGAACTCGTAAAAGTAATCCAGTCGATCTTCCGCGGGTCGCCGAAGATTTCAGCTGCCTGCCTGGCCGCGCCTTCCGGCATAACCGTCCGGTACGCTTCGACCACGTCCACACAGGCTCCGCGCGCCCGCAGGGCTTCCGGCAGCACATCCCGAGCCACGGCCGCGCGCGGCAACAAAATACGCTTCCCTTGAAGATCGATGGAGCGAAACGCCTCAATCAAACCTTCCGCGACGAACTCTTCGCCCATCAGGTCTACTTTCAGATGCATGGCCTCGATCGCACCGCGCGTAGCTTCGCCGATCACGCCAATGCACGCTCGAATCGCGCGCAGGTCCCGGCCGGATTGGTCCAGGCGCTCGACGAAATATCGCACGCCGTTGGCGCTGGTGAAGATCAGCCAGTCATAGCTGTCCAGCTCTTGAATCGCGCGGTCGAGTGGCCCGAAATCTGCAGCCGGCGCAATCTCGATAGTCGGCAACTCGATGACGCCGGCCCCCAGGGCCCGCAGTTTCGCGCCCAATGCCCCCGCCTGGTCACGCGCACGCGTCACCACGATCCGTTTTCCGAACAGCGGGAGCCGGCCGTACCAGTCCAGCTTGTCGCGCAGCCGCACCACTTCGCCCACGATGATGGTGGCAGGCGGCTTCATGCCGCGCTGTTGGATGAGTTCCGGCAGGGTGGCGAGTGTTCCGCAAATCGTTTCCTGATCCGCGCGCGTGCCCCAGCGTACGGCCATGGCGGGAGTCTCGGGCGACCGGCCGCGGGAGATAATCTCCTGCGCGATCTGGCCGAGGGTGGTGAGCCCCATGAAGATCACCAGCGTCTCGGCCCGGCCCACCCGATCCCAATCGATCCGCGCAACTTCGTGCCCCGTGACGAAGGTCACCACTGAAGTATGATCGCGGTGCGTCAGGGGAACGCCGGTGTAGGCGGCGATGCCAAGCGGAGACGTCACGCCGGGGACGATTTCAAACGGAATGCCGGCATCAGCCAGAACTTCGGCTTCCTCGCCGCCGCGCCCGAAGATAAACGGATCCCCGCCTTTTAACCGCACGACCCGCAGCCCGCGCCGCGCGCGATCGATCATGATTTCGCAGATTTCTTCCTGAGTGCGCGCGTGCTCGGCCTTCTTCTTGCCGACGTAAATCAGCTCCGCTTGCGGCGGCGCGAGCCGTAGCAGTTCTTCATTGGCCAGGTGGTCGTGAAGTACCACATCGGCGCGCTCAAGAACGCTCCTGCCCTTCACTGTGATCAGGCCGGGATCGCCCGGTCCCGCGCCCACCAGGTAAACCGGCGTCATACCGCGGAATCCCGCACGGGCGCGCCATACACCTGCTCCAGAATCTCGCGGGCCCCGTCCGCCAGCAGTGCCGCGCCAACTCGCCGGCCCAGCTCTTCCGCGCCGGCTGGACCGCCTTCGTCGCTCTTGCGCACCACCCGTTCCCCGTCGGGTGCGATCACGACTCCAATCAGATGCAGCATCTCGCCGGAGACCTGAGCGTGCGCGCCGATCGGCACCTGGCACCCACCGCCCAACGACGCCAGGACTGCCCGCTCCGCCGTGACGGCCACACGCGTCGCCGGATGGTCCAGTGCGCCGCAGATTTCGCGCGCAGGTCCTTCGGTGCGCGTCTCGACAGCCAGCGCGCCTTGCCCCACGGCCGGACACATCACCTCCGGCGGAAGAATCTCCGCAATCCGGTGAGCCCAGCCCAGCCGCGTGAGTCCCGCCGCGGCCAGCACGATAGCTTCGTACTGTCCTTCGTCGAGCTTGCGAACGCGCGTATCCAGATTGCCTCGCACGGATTCGATCTTCAAATCTTTCCGCACCACCCGCAACTGCGCGGCGCGCCTCAAAGAGCTTGTTCCTACTTTGCTGCCAGCACGCAAGGCGCTTAGCATGGCGCCCACGATGGCATCCCGCGGGTCCTCGCGCTGCGGAATCGCCGCAATTACAAGGCCGTCGGGCGTTTCCGTCGGCAGGTCTTTCAGACTGTGCACGGCAAGATCGATGCGGCCGTCGAGCAGCGCCTCCTCAATTTCTTTAGTGAACAATCCTTTGGTCCCGACCTTGGCCAGCGGCACGTCCGTGATCTTGTCGCCGGTGGTCTTGATGATTTCGATGCGCGTCTGGTGGCCGCCCTCGGCCAGGCGCGCCGCAATCCAATTCGCCTGCCAGAGCGCGAGCTGTGAACCGCGCGAGCCAATGACCAGCATCAGTCTTTGAGGTGGAAAACCTGGCGGATGGCGTCGATGATGTGCACGCCGTCGGGCAGGCCCGCATGCCGTCGCAGCTCTGAAATGGGGCCGTGCGCAATCTTGTTCACGATGCCGCGGGTCAGCGCTTCGATGGCATTCTCCTGCTCCTCCGTCAGCGGGCCCAGCTTCCGGCGCACTCGTTCGATCTCTCCGGCGCGAATCTGTTCGAGCTGCTCCTGCAGGCTCACGATGGTCGGCGCCACCTCCTGCACCTTGATCCGCGCCATCATGCGATCCACTTCCTGCGCTACCAGCTCTTCGGCGCGCTCAGCTTCCTTGATGCGCTCCCGCAGATTGGCGTTAACCACCTCCTGCAGGTCGTCGATGTCGTACAGGAAGATGTTGTCCACCTCGTTCACGGAGGGCTCAATGTTCCTGGGCACCGCGATATCGATCAGGAAC